>Ga0302269_1000172_pt1 | contig 39847 bp, 27 predicted proteins | sample III_Bog_E2_2_FD_194560 | JGI IMG/M metagenome (GOLD analysis project Ga0302269, IMG submission 194560) | Peat permafrost microbial communities from Stordalen Mire near Abisko, Sweden - III_Bog_E2_2 | ecosystem: Environmental > Terrestrial > Soil > Wetlands > Peat | place: Sweden: Abisko...
GGTCTGGCGACAGGACCACAACGGCTTCACGCATCAGGACCCGGGATTTCTGGACGTAGTCAGCAACAAGAGCGCCGGCGTCACGCGCATCTACCTTCCGCCGGATGCGAACTGCCTGCTCAGCGTCGCGGATCACTGCCTGCGCAGCGAGGACTACGTGAACGTCATCGTCTCGGACAAGCAGCCGCATCTGGCGTACCTCGACATGGAGGCCGCGGTGCTCCACTGCACCAAGGGCATCGGTATCTGGGATTGGGCCAGTTCGGACGACTGCGACGAACCGGACGTCGTCGTCGCCAGCGCCGGCGACATCATGACCATGGAGGCGCTCGCCGCGGTCGCGATCCTCCGCGAGCACTTCCCAACGCTCAAGATTCGCTTTGTGAACGTGGTCGATCTCTATCGCCTGCAGCCGTCCTCGGAACATCCGCATGGGCTCTCCGACCGCGACTTCGACTCGCTATTCACCAAGGACAAACCCGTGATCTTCAACTTCCACGGCTATCCGTGGCTGATCCACAAGTTTACCTATCGCCGCACGAATCACGGCAACATCCACGTGCGCGGCTACAAGGAGAAGGGCAACATCAACACCCCGCTTCAGCTCGCCATCCTCAACCAGGTGGACCGCTTCAACCTGGCGATTGACGTCATCGACCGCGTCCCAACGCTGAGCGACAAAGGCGCTCACGTCAAGGAGTGGCTTAAGGGGCAGATTATCGAGAGCCTGAACTACGCCGATACCGAAGGCATCGACAAGCCAGAGATTACCAACTGGAAGTGGCCCGGAGAGAAGAGCCAATGAAGTCCATATTTCCCAGTCTGCTCAACGACGAACCGGGAAGCACGCGAAGGAATATCTTCGCGATCTACGGCGTTCTGCTGGTCTTCAACGTGGCTGCATGGTCGTGGGCGCTGATCGCCTTCCATAGCTATCCGCTGCTGCTGGGAACCGCCTTTCTGGCTTACAGCTTCGGGCTGCGCCACGCCGTTGACGCTGACCATATTGCCGCGATCGACAACGTCACCCGCAAACTGATGCAGGAGGGCAAACGGCCGGTCGCAGTCGGGTTCATGTTCTCGCTGGGACACTCCACGATCGTGGTCATCGGCTCCATCGCCATCGCTGCCACGACTCTTGCGTTGCAACACGGCATGAGCGCGGTAAGGGACATCGGCGGCGTGATCGGAACGCTGCTCTCCACGCTGTTCCTCTTCGCCCTGGCGATTGCGAACCTCATCGTCCTGCGCGCGGTATACCTCACCTTCATGCGCGTGCGGCGAGGCGAGCGCTACGTCGAGGAAGATCTGGACCTGCTGCTCTGCAACCGAGGCTTCTTCGCTCGCCTGCTTCGTCCGGTATTTGGCATGATCCGATGCAGCTGGCACATGTATCCGCTCGGCATGCTCTTCGGCCTGGGCTTCGACACCGCGACCGAGATTGGCCTGCTGGGAATCTCCGCGGCGGAGGCTTCGCGAGGCTTGTCGCTCTGGTCGATCCTGGTGTTCCCGGCACTCTTTGCCGCGGGGATGTCGCTGATTGACACCACCGACAACGTGCTGATGCTCGGAGCCTACGGTTGGGCCTTCGTGAAGCCCATTCGCAAGCTGTACTACAACATCACCATCACTCTTGTATCGGTCATCGTGGCGTTTGCGGTAGGCGGGATTGAGGCACTCGGCCTGCTGGCCGGACAGTTCCACCTGAAGGGCAGTTTCTGGGGATTGGTCCACAGGCTGAACGACAACTTCGGCATGCTGGGTTACTGCATCATCGCGCTCTTCGTCCTGAGCTGGATCGCCTCGGTGGTCATCTATCGCTGGCGCCGCTTCGACAGCCTTGAAGTAGAGGCTGCAAATCGAGCCTAGCTTCGCACAGCGACCACGGATTCGCTCACCTGCTGCGCAATCCAGGCATACGTCTTTGCCAGACCATCGCGTAGGGGGGCCTTGGGCTCCCAGCCCAACTTTTCACGAATGAGTTTGTTATCAGAGTTCCGGCCACGGACGCCGAGCGGGCCGGGAATGTGCTTGATCCTCAACTTCTTGCCGGCAATATCCATAATGATCTCAGCAAGATGATTGATTGTGACCATCTCTTCTGAGCCGATATTCACAGGACCAGAGAAGTCAGACTCCACCAGCCGCCGGATACCTTCGATACATTCATCCACGATCAAGAAGGAACGCGTCTGCTTGCCGTCTCCCCACAGTACGATCTCGCCCCCATTGGGCGCTTCGGCAATCTTGCGGCAGAGTGCAGCGGGCGCCTTCTCCTTGCCGCCCTGCCATGTGCCTCGTGTGCCAAAGATGTTATGGAAGCGCGCGACGCGGACCTCGATTCCGAAGTTGCGATGGTATGCAAAGTAGAGGCGCTCGCTAAACAGCTTCTCCCAACCATACTCACTATCCGGCGCAGCCGGGTAGGCTGAATCTTCCGAGCACTTTGGATTGTCGGGATCCATCTGGTTGTACTCAGGATAGATACAGGCCGAGGAGGAATAGAAGAATTTCTTGACACCTGCCTTGCGGCCTTCCTCGAGCATATTGAGGTTGATCATTGCAGAGTCGCGCATCACGGCTGCGTCATGCTCGCCAGTAAAGATGTAGCCCGCCCCACCCATGTCGGCTGCGAGCTGGTAGACCACTTCGATCCCGTCCACTGCGGCACGCGCATTGTCCACATCTGTGAGATCGCCGAGCAGAAACTCATCAGCCGCGCTCTCCCCAAACTCATGCCGCTTGATATCCGCACCCCGGACCCAGAACCCCTCATCCTTGAGACGGCGCACCAAGTGACCACCGATAAATCCACCGGCTCCTGCAACCAGAACTCTTTTTGCTGACATAGTTTGCAGTCTTCCCTTCCATGAATAAGGTGCTTCAGTGTCAGTGTAATCTCCATGCCAAGGCAGTATCCACCCTGTAGCGATGTTTATCGATGTCCACGCGCGAGAGCGGAGACCAAAGTGGAACGCTTCCATCGTCTTACAGCAGCGAGTGATGAAGGGCGAATCTGCTTGAGCCTCTTGAAGCAGCCTTCGATGCGGTTATGCTGGCCATAAAGTGCAAATGTGCTGCATTGGAAGCGTCCACTCGCGTGTATCCTGCGTCCCCAGCCCAGCACCGAAAGTACAACCCCAAACCATCCCTATTGGCTTGCAAAGGCCTTTTGCACAGACGACCTCATCCGTCGATATCCAGCCCATGTAACCAATTGATTTTGAAGGGGATATTTGGTAGCGTTACCGGGGCTCGAACCCGGACTCTTCGCCTTGAGAGTGCGTGCTGAGGCATTTTGCATCAGTTTTGATCTCGCATAAAAAGTTTGCAAACCCTCACTAAATACTGATCACTACTGGCATTTTGATCTTGGAACAGTTTGGGTCACCTCGTACCACTTTACTCGTTCCAGCGTCCCGACAGCGTCCCGAACTTTCATCGCGGGCTCTCGGTCGGCTTCATGACGTGCTCTCGGGCTAACCGCCCGGGGAGCCTTCCAAATGCGGCTTTCTCGCGCCAGAATGCCCTAGGACGCGCCGATGGGATTCGCTTAGGGCATTCGTCGCACAGCCGAGTCGAGACGCGCTGAGGGACCCGCATTGAGGCGCCGCAGGGTTGCAGGATCGCATAAGCCACTACCTGATTCGACCGCGCCCGATCAGCATCAGCGGAGGGCTACAGACGGCTGAATAGGTCAGCCAAGCTTGTCTTCAGTCCTTTCGAGACCTTTTCGAGGTTTACCAGGGACACGTTCCGAATGCCGCGCTCTACGCCGGAGTAATACGTCCGGTGCAGCCCGCACCGCTCTGCCGCCTCTTCCTGATTGATCTCCTGCTCCTCTCGGATGCGGCGGATCGCACGACCAAAACGGATGCGGATGTCGACAGGCATTGCTTGCCATGATCGAATTGTGCAGCCGATGCGTACACACCCGATGAGTCACATTCATGTAGACTCTCACCCTAGAAGCGCTGATCATCGAGTGCGGAAAGGGCGTGAACAGCGATGTTCTTATTGATCCCTGCTGCCGCCACCGTTGCATTCTTGCTCACCTGCGCATTGCTAGACTTCCTTGAGCGTTCCAGGAGGCCCCTTTTCATTGCGGTCATATTCTTGGTCGTAGGAGTAGGTGTTTACGCTGCTTCGTTCGTTATTGACATGATCGTAGAGGCGCATTTTGGTCAGTTGCGGGGCGCAAGCATCGCTTGGCCATGCTTTACGTGGTCAGTGATCGCCTGGTTCGCCCTCGCCAGCTGTGCTCGACGCCAATCGCCTTTATGGGCTAGGGCTGCCCCTTTCTGGATACTTAGTGGAGTGGTGGCGATCGCCTCTTTCGTCCACCTATGGAACCTCATTACCGCGATCTTGCTCTTGCTCGGCGGGATCGCATACGGTTTCCTCATCGGTCCACGGAGCATTTTGAAGACGAGAGATTCAACTGCCACCAGAACTAACGGAGGAGTGAAATGCCACACAATATCAGCCAGCGAGAAGGCAAAGCAGCGGTAATGGTCGTCGGCCAGCCGGCATGGCATCGCCTCGGTACGGTATTGGACAAGCCTGCAACTGCTGCTCAGGCGATTAAGGCAGCACATTTGGACTGGGACGTGATCAAGCAGCCGCTCTTCGCTGGGGAGGCTGAGCACTACCCCGTCCCTGGCCGGTACGCAGTGGTGCGGGCCGATGACTGGGCCAAGAAGAAGGCGAGCACTCTCGGCATCGTAGGCGAGAGCTATACGCCCGTACAGAACCGGGAAGCGTTCAGTTTCTTTGACCCCATTGTCGGCGAAAAAGCTGCGATCTATCACACCGCCGGCGCGCTCGGCGATGGTGAGCGCGTCTGGGTTCTGGCGAAGCTTCCGGATGACATTCGCGTAATTGGGGACGATGTCACCGAAAAGTATCTCCTTCTCAGCAACAGTCATGACGGCAATAGCGCGGTCCAGATCAAGTTCACGCCGATTCGTGTGGTCTGCCAAAACACGCTGACCATGGCACTGAGTGGAGGCCCAACTCTGCGCGTACCCCATACGAGAGACGTCCAACAGCGGCTCAGCATCGCGGCGAGCATGCTGAACGCCGTCAAGGTCCGTTATGGTGAACTGGAAAGCACGTTCCAAGGCATGGCGAGCGTTCAGGTCGATGGCGCGATGCTACAGCACTACCTCCGCCAGGTCTTCCCAGACCCTCGCCAGAGAGGCGATGAGGCTCGGTACGTTCGAGCGCAAGAACAGGCACGAATCGATCGGGCCGGATCCGAGTATCTGTTCGAGAAGGGCCAAGGCAACGAGCAGCGAGGCGTGGCCGGCACAATCTGGGCGGCCTTCAACGGGGTTGCCGAGTACATCGACCATCGGAGATATGCCAAAGCAACGGATGGGCGCCAGCTCGAAGCGATCTGGTTCGGCGATGGCTGCTCAACTAAGGCACGCGCATATATCGCGGCCGAAAGGTACGTCAACACCCACTGATGAAGTGCGGTCGGCCGGCGGACCGCGAAGGGTGGGCAAAGCGAAGCTCGGGACAATCCACCACTTACGTTTGCATGGCACGAGAGCCGAGCCTTAAGGCACCATGTCTATTGAAGTTTTGATCCCCCCCTCCCCCCACAGATTAGAATACTCTCCCGCGCGAACCAGTCCCCAGCATTTCTTTCGTTCGGTATCTCGGATGTAACCGGTAAGCAGCCGTCATTGAGCAGACGATGTGTGTAGAGCCGCAGACTCGAATAGGCCACCGCCAAGAGATGTCCTCTTGCGGTAGAATGCCTTTGGCGGACGGAAAATGTTGCGACGTTCCGTCCGCCCTTTGAGCTTGATTGGTTTGGTTGCTCTCGACCCCGGCTAGGGCCGAAACTTGATCCACTAGTTGCACCTGACATGCAGTTCCCGCATCCCTCTGAGCCTGCAAGCTTTGAGGGATGCCTTCCTTGATAACTGATGGATTGATAGTTTGATCCCAAAGTTGTCACTCTGTCTCTCCGCTGTGCCATTTCAAAACCTCACGCACAACTGAATATCGAGAAGACTCGGTTACAGGACGTTGGCGGTGATCTTGCTCAGTGTCAGCGACAGTGACCCTGGCTTGCCGCCTTACAAAAACCTGCGGTGTGACTCTGTCGCGTCTCGCTGGCGGCTTCGAATTGGCGACTGTCCATGCTCGCCAGTAGTTGCTCCGCCTTCCGGCATGTGGTTTATCGCGAGCGCCCAAGTTGAGAAACCAGGTCAGCCGGGCCAGCACCCTGGTCAGTGATGCGTCTAGCACGTCGAACTGAACGGCACAAACCCAGCGTCGAAATTGCGGGTCGCGATAGATCTTCGCAGAGCGTGAATAAGCTGGATACTCTCCGGGCTCGATGCGATCTGCCGGCGACCATCCAATCTCCGGTTCAGTCACCTTGACAAGCTGCGGACCATGCCGTTCCGATAGGGCCTTCCTTGCCATCAGCGTGCCTCAAGTACCCGCGGCCGCAAGTTCTCCGAAATCACCCGGTCGACCTCACCGGCGGGCACCAGCAACTTCCGGCCAATTTTGACGCTGGCAACGGTGCCCCGGTAGCACCACCCTCTCGCCGTCCAAACCGAAACACCTAGACGGGCTGCAAAATTCTTAACCGGAAGCAGCTCCGGCACCACGTCGACTGCATTCGCCATCGTTCACCTCATAGCCTCAGTGGGCTCAAACATGACGATAGGCATGACCCTCTCAAAAGAGGTGATAAATTAGTTTGTAGATTAGGCACAGTTTGTACTATCGTGTTTCTGTGCAGACAATCAAGGATCAGTTCGTCGATGGATTCGTTCGAGCTCTCAATGTGAACGAGCGGAAACCGTTTCCAACGAAAGACGACCAGAAACAGATCGCACAACTTTTGTTCCCTGAGTATCGAGAACACAGTGGTTTCATGCTCGGCATGAGCCTTCGCCACTTCGGCACCTTGCGCACGATGGTCGATGAATGGATCGACAGTGGCTTTGACGGCGAGGGTCGCGAACAGCCGCTCGACCGGCGTCTGACAGATGAATGCTCCGACGAATATGAATACGTCGAAGGCACAGCTAGGCCGAGGCGAAAGTCTCCAACTCGAAGTGTGGTGGAGGAGTGCCTGGAAAGGTATCCCTTGCGGACCGATCTGCTGGAACATGGCGGATTTCAGGTGGTCCTAGAACTCCCGCAAGAGGATTTGGATCTCGGAGAGAAGCCGCACATGCTGGAAATGTATGCCGTCAACCTGTTTCTCGGGTTTTATGGATCACCCTGGATCTTTCGGCTGATGCGTTGCGCAAAGTGCAGAACCTACCAGTTGGTAAACGCTCCACGCAAGAGCTATGTCCGCGGTTGGCATTGCGCTGGATGCAGCAAGACAGCCGCCGCCACGCGATCGGTGAGCAAAGCGCGCGCGACCCTGTTGGAGAGCAAGCTTCAAGCCTGTGCCGCTGCCTGGGCCAAGGACAAACCCCGACATGCCAACCGGGTCGTGTGGGTTCTCGAACAAGCCAACAAGCAGTTGGGATGGAGGAGCCATATCAAGCGAGGCTTCATCACCCGAAACCTCACAGAAATTCAGAAACGTGCAGAAAGACTCGTCAAAGCCAAGGTCTAGGAAAGGGAGAAACGATGCCACGCGGAAAAGCTAAAGATCGGGACGGAGTATTTACGCGCAAGGACTGCCCGGGGCAGTTCTACGGATCATGGATCGCTGCCAGTGGACGACGTCGCAAGCGCAAGCTAGCCGCGCACACACTCCAACAGGCCCGCAAGCTGGTGCAAGCGGAGAAGCTACGGGTAGATGAGCAGCGCACGATGGGCTATGCTCCCCCCACGAAGGATTCTTTCGCCTCGATTCTGCCCAAGTATCTTAAGCACCAGAAGGCGCGCCTCTCAGACGCCAGTTACGGACGTACGAAAGGCATCATCGAGAGTCAGTTGACCCCGTTTTTCGGGGCCCACCAGTTGGGCAACATTCGCCGGACGGAAATCCAACAATACGTCACCAAGAGGGCCGGCGAGGTCTCACCGGCCTCGGTGGTGAAGGAATTGAACGTGCTAAAGCACCTCATGAATATGGCTGTGGAGTGGGAGCTCATTCCATTCAGCCCTACGCTCAAGGTCAAGGCTCCCCGCCCGCCAGCTGGTCGCGTTCGGTACCTCCAGCCCACGGAGCTTCGTGCAGTGCTTGCCGCCTGTCCTGAGTGGCTGCGGCCGATCGCGGGCCTTGCGGCCTTCACGGCGATGAGAAGGGGCGAAGTTCTCGGCCTGCGCTGGCTCGACGTTGACTTGAATGGCGGGCGCATTCTCTTGCCGCAGACCAAGAACGGCGACGCGCGGGTCGTCTACCTGAACGAATTGGCCTCCCAAGTTGTCAAGAGTCAGTGGAGCGAGGACGTAAAGTCTACGGATCGCGTGTTCCCTCTTGTCGATTACTGTAGCGCTGACAATATTAGCAAGGGATTTGTTGCGGTTTGTCGCCGCCTCAGAATCGAGGACTTCTCTTTCCACGATCTGCGGCACACTTGTGCAAGCTGGCTCCGGATGCAAGGTGCGGACATTCACACCGTGGCGCAGCTACTCGGCCATCGCGATTTGAGGATGGCAACCCGATATCAGCACCTCTCCCCGGAATTCCTTTCCACCGCGGTGGGGCGCCTGGATGCCATCTTCGGGGAGGCTCGACACCTCCCCGCCTAAGCTGCGGCAAACAAGAAATCTCTTGCTTACCAAGAAGCGTTTCGCAGGACTGATGGGCCTTTCGGCGAGCACATCATTCTCGATGAGTGCTAAGGCCTGTTGGCGTCAATTTGAGAGCCCGCGCTTCAATAGGCAGCTGGGACTTAGCGAATAGACTGTGGGTGAAACGGGGTTCTCGATAACTTCGGCGCTCTGGCACGGCGACTCGCCTTTACGCAGCGCGTTTCGTGGTGATTTCCCGCCAGTTCAGGGCAATGTCTGCACCGAAGTAGCAGAGGAACATCAGCAAAGGCACGACGATACTGAAATCGGGATCACTCATCTCTCTCCAGGCGCGGATCGGATTGGGCGAGCGCACCAGCACAAATGTAAATGTGAAGAGGTACGAACGAATCATCCATAGGTCGACGATATCTCAGTGATAACCAAAGTTTCATCCACTAGTGCCCATTGCGATGGGTGGAAGCCAGAACTTGAAAGGGGCGAGATGCTCTAGAATCGCATCGCTAATCCGGATTCGAGGCGCAGATCGTTCTGGCGGCTATTCAGGCCGTTGGGGAAGCGCGTGAGCAGATACTCCACCTCAATCGTTCGCATGGTCAGGCGCGGAGTCAGCCGGTAGTCCAGTCCTGCACCCCCGGCCGCGGAGAATTCGCTGTCGTTCTGGAAGCCAGTGGCGGGCACATGGGCGAAGGATCCTGACTCATGAGTAACGCCGATGAGGATCTGGCCGAACGGGACGATGCGGGCGTGGTGCAACGGCAGGGGAAGGCGCGCACCAACGAGATAGGAGGTAAAGCTGAGGCCCTGGGCGGTGTTATCGGCGTTGCCGGTATGGACGAACGAGACGTCTGCGACCAGGGCGAAGTGTGGCCCATAGTAGTACGCGCCCGATCCACTCACTCCATACATGGAAAAGCAGCCGCATCCGCCCGGAGGAGCATTGGTGTGGACGTAGGTGAAGGTGCCGGCCGCCTCTATACGATTGCTGGCCGCTGCCGCCGGGGTGCTCTGTCCATGCCCAATCGTCGAGCCCATGAGCGCGACGGCGATCAAGGCGGAGAGCCTGATATAGATAGTCGGTAAAGTCATGGAGCTCCTCGCTACTGCACGGTCAGGGTGACGGTGGTGGTGTGGCTGGTGTTTCCGCTATTGCCGATCACCGTGATGGTGTAGGTGGCGCTCGGCAACTGGAGGCCGCCGGTGCAGCCGGAGAGAGAGAGCATCGCGCCGCCGACCATCGCCGCCAGCACGACGATGCCGAGACGGACGGAGCGGAACGGCTTGCGCTTGCGCCACCACAGCAGGGGAAGGAGCAACGCGACCACGATGGACTGCGGCAGCCAGGGTGCGCGGTGCCACGGTGTTCGAGGTTCGAGGCGAGCCTGCTGCGGAAGGGTAGTGATAATCAGGCTGCTCGAGACGGGGCTGTTGCCGGGAGCGAACGACGGTGGAGTGTAGGTCGCCGTCGATCCCGGCGGTAACCCGGATGTCCCCAGGAGGATCGTTCCGGCGAAGGATCCCCCGACAGGCGTGACCGTGATGGAGTAGCTGGCAGGACTGCCTCCGAAGACGGTTTGGGGCGGCGTGCTGGAGGTGATGGTGAAGTCCGAAGTTATGGCCGCAGTGCCGCTGCCGCTCAGCATTGTGATCTGTGTTGGCGTTGCGGAGTTGTCGGTGACGGTGATGGTGGCGCTATAGGAGCTGGTCCCTAGCGGAGTGAAGGTTGCTGCAATCAGGCAAGAGGCACCCGCGGCGAGCGTCGAGCCGCAAGGGTTGGTTGATGCGACGATAGCAAAGTTTCCGGAGTTGGCGCCTCCGAGAAGGATGCTGGAGATGTTCAGCGTGGCATTGCCGGTATTGGACAGCGTGGCGGTCATCGCGTTTGCCGTAACGCCCTGCGTGGTGTTGGGGAAGTTGATCGCCGAGCTGAGTGATGCGACCGGTGCGGGAATGGCAGCGCCGCTGCCGCTTAGCGTGGTGATCTGGGTGGGTGTGGCGGAGTTGTCGGTGACGGTGATGGTGGCGCTGTAGGAGCTGGTGCCAAGAGGAGTGAAGGTGGCCGCGATGAGGCAGGAGGCGCCCGCAGCAAGCGTCGAGCCGCAAGGGTTGGTTGATGCGACGATAGCAAAGTCTCCGGAGTTGGCTCCTCCGAGAACGATGCTGCTGATGTTCAGCGTGGCGTTGCCGGTGTTGGAGAGCATGGCGGTGAGGCTGCTCGAGGTCACGCCCTGTGTGGTGTTCGGGAAGTTGATGCTGGAGCTGAGTGCAGCGACCGGCGCGGGCGCGGCGGTGCCGGTTCCAGTGAGGGTGGCGTTTGCGTTGAGTCCGTCGCCGTAATCAGCGAGTAGAAGATTCGTGCTGAACGGGCCCGTCGATTGCGGCTGGAAGACCACGGAGACAGTGCAACTGCTGCCGGCTGTCAGAGTTGTGCCGCAGGTGGTCCCGGTGATGGCGAAGTCGGTGCTGTCGGTGAGGCCCTGGGTGAAGGTGAACGGAGACGTCCCGGTGTTGGTCAGCGTAAACGCCTGGGCTGTGCTCTTCTGATTGACGGTGATGCTGCCGAAGTCGTAGGGCGAGGGCAGCAACGTGACCGTCGGCTTGACGTAGGTGCCGTTGCCGCTGAGCATGCTGGTCTGCGGGCTGCCTGTGGCGTTGGTGACCACGTTCAAGCTCGCGGTGTATCCCGTGAGGACGCCGGGCGGGCTGAAGGTCACGGCAATGGTGCAACTGGTATTGGCCGCCAGCGTGCTGTTGCAGGTGCCACCGGTGACCACAGCGAAGTTGGCCAAATTGGTGCCGGTGATGCTGATCGCGCCGATCGTGAGCGATGCCGTGGTACTGGTGTTTGACAGCGTCGCCGTCATGGCGCTGCTGGTCGTGCCCTCCGGCTGATTGCCGAAGGTAATACCGCTCAGGGTCGCCGTAGGCACGACGGCCCCGGTGCCGTTCCCCTGGAGAAGCACGATCTGCGGTGTGCCGGCGGTGTTCGTCGGGATGGAGAGGTAAGCGTTGCGCGCTCCTGAGCCGCCGGGAGTGAAGGTGACAGCCAGCTTGCAGGTCGAACCGCCCGCAAGACTATAGCCGCAGAAGCTGCCGAAGCTGAAGTCGCTGGCGTTGGTGCCACCGACCGTCGCGATGATGGTATTGAATTGCAGATTGCCGTTGCCGGTATCTTCCAGCAGCACATTCAACGGGTTGCTGGCGACGCTCACCGCCTGGCTGCCGAACTGGAGGATGCCATCCGGCCCCGCCGCGAGCAGTTGCAGACCGGTTGGAATCAGCACGTCGCCGCTGTTGTCCACGCGCGGCAGGAAGGCGTTGGTGATGCCGGCGGTCGTCGCGGGACCGCCGACGGCCCCTGTGCCCAGGCCGGCGATGGTGGAGATGTTGCCGCTGATGTCCACCTTGCGGACGATGCCGCCCGCGCCCTCGCTGATGTACACATCAAAGCCAGAGTTGGCGGCCACGCCGCCTGCGTTGATCTCGGCGGTGTTGGCCGGAGAGCCATCCTGCGTATTGCCCTGCGTGCCTGTGCCGGCGTAGGTGGTGATGATGCCGCTGAGGTCGACCTTGCGGACGCGATAGTTGAGGGTATCGGCGATGTACAGATTGCCGACGATGTCTACGGCGACGTCCTGCGGCCCGTTGAGCTGCGCGGTCGTGGCAGAGATGCCGTCGCCGTTGTAGCCTGCCTGCCCGTAGAGTCCGGCAACAGTCTTCAGGTAGTAATTCTGGCCCGCCCGGACCTCGTACACCACGCTATCTTGCGTATCGGCGACGTACAGGTCGCCGCTCGTGTCGAAGACCAGCCCTTGCGGATGGAACTTTGATGTGCAGGTGGAGATCACATGACTGCCTGGCGCAACGAAAGGCGTCGGTCCCGGTGAGGGCTTTTCCCCATTGCAGATGGCCGTGTTGATGTACGTGTTGATCGTTCCGCCGCTCACCTCACGGACGGCCCCGTTGCCGGCGTCGGAGATGAAGATGTTGCCGAAGGCGTCCGCGGCGACCGCTGTGGGTCCGTTGAGCGTGGCGCTGGCAGCGGGCCCACTGTCACCGCTGAAGCCCCCGGTGAGCGATGGCGTGCCCGCGAAGACGGTGAGGTTGCCGGTCGTGTCCACCTTGTAGACCACATTGTAGGTGGTGTCCACGAGATAGGTGTTGCCGAGGTAGTCCTGTGCGGCGTTATTGATGTTGCACAGCATGGCGGAGGTCGCGGTGGTGGAGGCCGTGGTATCGCCGCAGGTCCCGCCGGTTCCGACGATGAGGTTGAGCTGCGCCGGGGTGAATTGCAACTCCGCCGGATAAGCGACACCGGCGCCCGTGAGCGGGGCGGATAGCGGTGAGTTGCCGGCATTGCTGCTGATATTCAGGCTGGCATTGCGCGCACCGGCCGCCGAAGGCAGGAAGCTGACCGTGATGGTGCAGCTATTGATGCCGTTGGGAAGAATCGGAGAGTTGGCCGCGCAGTTGTCGGTCTCGCTGTAGTCCGCTGAATTCGTGCCGGTGATGGAGATGGCTATGCTGGTCATCGGCGCGGTGCCGTTGTTACTGAGGGTCACAGTCTGGGTAACAGGTGTACCCGCAGGTGCTCCGCCGACGGTACTAGTTCCGAAGTTGACCTGCGTGGGATAGAGCGTCTCAACCGGTGTGCCCGCCGTCGCGTTGCCGGTGAGCGAGACTGTCAGCGGACTGCCGCTCGCGCCGGTGAAGGGAATGGTGAGTGTGCCGGTCTGTGAGTTGCCAACGGACGTGGGGTAATAGGCCACCAGATAGGTGCACTGGTAGTTCGTCTGCAGCCCGAACCCGCATCCGTCCTGGTAGATCCTGAAAGGTCCGCTGACCGTCGTGCCGGTGAAGTTGACCGTCACGCCGGACTGATTCAGAACGTAGACGGTCTGCGGGTTGCTCTGCGTGTACTCGGTCTGATTGCCAAAGGCGATGGAGGTGGGCGTGGCCGAGACGCCCGCGGGATAGGTGATGCCGTTACCCGCAAGGCTGAAGGTCACAGGCACAGGTGTGCTGCCGCCCGGCGCAGAGGACGACACCAGGATGCTGGCCGTTCCACTGTAGCTCTGGTTGGCATAGGTCTGCGGCTCGAAGGTTGCCGATACCTGGCACGTCGCGCCGGGGGCAAGCGTGCTGCCGCAGTTATACGCGGAGACGGTGAAGTCCGAATCCGTCGATGCCACGCTGCCCAGGGTGGCCGTATAGGTGCTGCTGGTGTTGGTCAGCGTGACATACAGCGGGGAGGTGGAGTGGTCCCATAGCTCGGTGCCGAAGTTCAGTGAAGTCGGCGATGCTGTCACAATCGGCTGCACGCCGGTACCACCGAGAATGATGCTCTGCGGACTGCTGGCGTCGTTGCTGGGCACGGCAATCGACGCAGAGCGCGCCCCCAGGGCGCTGGGCGTGAAGGTGATGCCCAACGTGCAGGTGACGCCAGGTGCCAGCGTGGAACCGCAGGTATCGGAGACAACGCTGAAGTCGCTGAGATTCGTACCCGCGATCGTCATGGCTCCGGTGAGGTTGAGCGTCGCGGCGCCGGTGTTTTGTAGCGTGACGGTCTGCGCCGAGGTCGCGACATTTACGCTCTGATTGCCGAACTGCAAATCACCGTTGGGGCCAATCTGGGCCACCTGAAGGCTGGTGGCGCTGATCTGCCCCGGAAACAGCAGGTTGCCGTAGTTATCCACGCGAGGAACGTAGCTGCCGCGCGGAAAGCTCGCACTGGCTGCGGGGATGCCATACACACCTAGTTGCGTTCCGTTGCCGGTAAGGGTGTTGATGTTGCCGCTGGTATCGATCTTTCGTATGCCGCCCGCGGAGAGATAGATGTCCCCGGCTAGGTCGGTGCCAATGCCGCCGCGCGAGGCGAGTGTGGCGTTGATGGCCGGACCTCCATCCCCGGTGTCGGTGCATGTCCCGTTGCCCGCGATGGTGTTGATGTTGCCGTTGGACGCCGTCACCTCTCGAACCGCGCAGTTGCTGAAGTCGGAGATATAGATGTTGCCGCTCTGGTCAGACGCGATGTCGTTGGGGTTGGCGAGCGTGGCGCTGGTGGCCGCGAGGCCGTCGCCGGTGTACCCCGGGATTCCCGCGCCAGACACGCTCTGGGATCCGGCGAACAAGGTGGCCACGCCCGAGGAGTTCACCTTGACGACGATGTCCTGGCTGCTATAGGCGATATAGAGATTGCCGGAAGGATCGAAGTTGATGCCCTCCGGCTGAATGGAGACACTGGCGCCCGAGCTGCCGCTGACAAAGTAGCCGGCGCCGCCGCCGACGAAGGTGGTGATGACGCCGGTGCTGACGGTGACCTTTCGGATGCGCCCGTTCCCGGAGTCCGAGATGTAGACGTTGCCGCTGGGATCGACTGCCACATCGAGCGGCTGGTTCAGTCCCGCCAAAGCCGCCTGTCCGTTGTCGCCGCCGAAGGTGCCGATAGCGCTGTTGTTGGGCTTCCCCGCGAAGACGCTGATGTTGCCGCTGGTGTCTACCTTCAGCACCGTATTGTACTGATCGTCGACGATGTAGGTATTGCCGGAGGCGTCGACCGCCTCTGCCGCGGGCGTGCACAGATTGGCTGCGCTGACCGGACCCGGAATGCCGCTCTCCGAGCAGCCCCCGTTCACCTGTCCGGCAAAGAGGTTGATCTCAGCAGGGACAAACTGGAGTTGCGGCACGCCCGCACGGGCGGCCGCCCTCGGCATCTGTGCGGCCAGCGGCGATTCCGCCACAGCCAACAAAACCATGATGCAGGTGAGGCCAAGAAGGCCAGCGAACTTGATGCGAATCTGGTTGCCGCAGAATACCTTCATCACGAAACCCCTCACCGAAGCCTCCCGGATGCCCGGTCAGGGGCTCTTTCTGCATCTTGTGCATTGATGTCTGGTGCAATTGGCGCGGCGTCTTCCTGTACCTCCAAAACAGCCCCGCTCCTGTCGCGATCCACCGTGGACTCGATCCGGCGCGCGATGATCGACGCCACATCTGCTGGAGCGTAAGCCGGAGAGTTCACACTGGCTGGTGGTTCGCGCGTGGGTCGCGAAAACATTCTCATCCGTCAGTGTCTCATTTGAATACTGGAGATACTAGAACACATAAGCTACCCCTACCGGACATAAATCTTCTGAAAAGTTCTAGAAAGGGGTAGTGCCTGAAGGTTTGAAGAGGGTAGCTGACTCAGGCAGGCGAGTCAATTCAGCTCTAGCGGTCCTTGGCAGAGGGATCTCCGGGCGGCATCGTTCCAGTCCGCCAGAAAGCTCTGATATTCCGTGGGCTGTAGGATGGTCCGCCCAGAGCCGCATACGCGTGTGACCGCTCAAGATGGCACGGAGAGTAGAGCGATCCATAGCCGATGCCCTGATGCATCGGCAGCATCTGGAACACCGCGGCATTCTGGATGGCTGAGTTGCTGTGGCCGATTTTCGGCGGATTACCTCGATTCGTTCTGAAAGGCAAATGTTTGTATGTGTTCTATGACCGTCAGACTGCTCAGATAAACAAGGACGACAGCCCCAGACCGAGCAATATAGTCGGAAGCCGACCCTTGGATGAGTGGCTTGCGCCCGACCGAGTTGATCGATTCGATCCCATTGTGACTCTCCATTCTCGACGCTGACCCCTCTCGATCAGTGGTAAATCGCCTATTCACTCAGTGAGCGCATTGGCCTGTTCACAACAGTCAGGTGCACGACCATCACAGACAGGCCGCCTAGGGAGATTGTGTCCGATGGCAGGTGTGTGGTGAGGGCCGGGCCGGCGCCCGTGGAGAGGTCAACGTGTTGCTCCGTCGCGCCTTGAGCTCCGATCAGACTGAGCCTCATCGGCCGATTGGTCTTATTGATCAGAAGCAGCGTGCGCTCGCCGTTGGGTTGCAGGTAGGCGGCAACGGCGATCTCGTGTGATCGGAGGCCGGTGCGCATGATGGCGTCGCCAGGGGCGAAGTTTTGGTGCAGGAGTTCGAGCACCCGGTAGCGGGCGTTGGGCGAGCCGGTCTGCCAGTTGAGCAGGCTGACGGAGGGAAACTGCGTGGGATACCCAACTAACTGCGAGTCGCCCAGCACGTCGATTCCCTGCTCCGCGAGGCCGGTGTAGAGATAGGCGAAGACGGCGCCGCAGAGGTTCCAGTACTGCGGTGAAGGCAACTCACTAGTACGGTCATCCCCCTGTGCGATGTCGTCCGCGGCGATGCAGCCTGCCTCATTAATCTGGGTCTGCGTGTGGGGAGAGAGCCGCTTGCGAATGGCTTCAATATAGCGAACGGAGTTCAGGAAGCCGTCGGTGCGCGCGAAGAACGTGTAGGGCTCGGTGGCATCGGTCTCACCGGGTTCGGCGACGGCATAGAAGTGGTAGGAGATCGCGTCGAGTGGGGTGCCCGGCGCGTGGTTGGCAGGATTCAGGAAATACTCAAAGGCCGCGGGCGAGTTCATGGGCTCGGCCAGCGACATGCCGACGAAGCGCGTGGATGGCGAGACCGCATGAACGGCGGCGACGACGCGATCGTAGAGCCGCGTGTAGGTGGGGACGTCGAGCGCGTGCTCGTACTCCGGCTCGTTCAATACCTCCCACCAGGCGATGGAATCGTGATGCACGGATGCGTGGCGCTGACCGAGCTCATCGGTGAAGCCGCCGGCTGTGTACCAGCCCGCGACGCGAGCGAAGTAGTCCGCAACCTCTTGCCCGGAGGGATTGCGCAGCGCGGCTCCGGCCTCGTAGTTCCACATCGCGTCATCGGGAGACGCAGGGAGCGGCCCCGGATCGGCTTGCTGAAACATCCAGGTGGGAATGGTGCTCAAGGTGAAGACGCTGCTGCGGCCCGCGGTGGCGGTGAAGAAGTCTTCGACGATGGGGTCGATGTCGCTGAAGTCCCACGAGGTGTGATCAGCGGTAGGTGGCGAGAGTTCCGCAACTGCTAGCCGAGGATACGGATACCAGAGCGCAAGCCGCGTCATCTGCGTATGCAGAGCGGCGAGGTTGGCCCAGGCGGCATCATGAATCGAGGAGTCGCGACGCAGCGGCGGGTTCTCCACGACCTGCAGCGTGATCGTGGTGCGCGTAGTCGCTAAGGCCTTGTTCCAGTCGACGGTCAGTACGGGAGGTGCACCGCTTTGCGCCGCGGCATCGCAGGTCATCGCGACGGCGAGCAGCAGATGCGGCGCTCGTGAGGCGAGCTTTGCCGGGAGGTTGCGTTGCCAAATGCGCGACCGATTCATGAATTCTCTCCTCAGCCGTGCGCTCCACGCACATGGATGGAGTAGGCGCTGCTCGTGAGCCCGTCCAGCATCATCGTTAGCGTCGTGGATGACATTCCCAGGCCGGCCACGCCGAGCGGCGCGCCGCTCAGGGAATCGTAGCGCTCGGAGATGCCCACCTTCAACGCGTTGGCGACGGTAGCATCGGCGATGTGTGCCGCGGCCTGATGATGTCCGTAGGCAGCGAGCCCGCTGGCCACCTGGTAGTTGGGCGCCGGCCAGACGTCGCCGCGCCAGAACTCTCCTGAGGAGAACTGCGGGTTGTCGCGCGCCACGGTCGGTATGGGAAGCGGCGTCGCCCACGCCGGCCCGGCCAGCGTGCTGGCTATCCGCAGTGCCTGCAGGGGCGTGGGCACCCGGGCCAGCAGCGGCATAAAGCCACCGACCGTCGCGGCGGGTATCGTAGACATTGTCTGAACGTTAACTGCCAGGAAGCATCCTGATGGCTCATCCCACATGAACTGGCGCATGGCCGCGGCGCCTCTTGCATAACGGGCTCTGCGGCGGGAGGCCATGGCGACATCGCCCATCACGGTTGCCATGCGTGCGAGAGACAGCTCCGAGAGCAGCAGGTAGGCCATATTGGCCGGGATGGCGATATCGCCGTACCACGGGCCGTTCTCCGTCCCACCAGAACGTCTGGGATGCGGCACCATCTTCAGGCCGTCGAGATCGACCTCGCGATCGTAGGTTTCGTAACGAGCCTCCTGCGTGACGCCGCTGTACGCGCCGACGCCGATGAGCCCGACGTTGGTGATATCGCGCTCGCGCCAGTACCACTCGTGGAAGTTCTCGAGCGGGGCCAGACCTGCGCGCAACAGCTCCTTGTCTCCGTTGCGGCGGAAGACACGCTCCATGCCCCACGCCAGCAGCGGAGCCTGCGAGTACGCAGGAAAGTCGCGCCACTGTTTACCATCGCGCGCGCCGGGAGCATCGAAGGGCGCCATGAAGTTCGCGACCATGCCGTGCATGAACTCCGGTTTGGCGGCGTTCCAGCGCTGCTGGAAGTCCCAGTAGTTCTGGAAGACGCCGCGAATCAGCGTCTGCTGATTGGGCAGCAGCGAGAGCAGGTCGGCGACGAACATGGTGTCCCACAACCACTGCGCATAGTAGCCTCCGCCCGGAACGATCCACGGATGCGCCAGCGGAGGATCAGCAGGACGAATCTTGCCCAGCACGCAGGTCGCATAGACCTCCACGGCAAAGTGCTGGAGCTGCAGCGAAGAGGTGACCAGCAGCGAACGCAGCAGAGTGGTGAGCTCGGCCTTGCTCGGTTGCGGAGGTACGTCCTGCGCGGCTGGTGTCTGCGCGAAGAGTTGCGGAAGTATACCTGCCGCCTCTGCTGCGGCAAGACCTGTTGCGGCGAGACCCGTCGCGAGAAAGGCGCGGCGCTTCATTCGGGTTGAGCCATGCTCGTGGGGACGATGAACTCGGCGTGGTCCGTGGCGGCGGAGCTGTCGCCCACCCACACGTCATAGGTGGATGCCTCCGTTGCGCGCTGATGAGTTGCGGGCGACCAGAAGCTGATGTCGGCGGGCGTGAGGTGAAGCCGCACAGTCCTGGTCTCGCCGGCGCTCAGACTGATGCGCTGGAATCCCTTGAGCTCGCGCGATGGCCGCGATGCGCTGCCGTAGCTTTGATGCGTGTAGAGCTGAACGACCTCATCACCAGCGCGGTCGCTGGTGTTCTTCACGTCGATGGACACATCGATGCCGTCGGCGCCCATGGTGGTGGATGAGAGCTTGAGGTTGGAGAAGGCAAAGCTCGAGTAGCTGAGACCATAGCCGAAGCGGTAGAGAGGAAACTGCGGCTCGTCCCAGTAGTAGGACGCGAACTTCGGAGAATCCTCGTGCACCTGCGTGAGATTGCGGTTGTAGTAGAGCGGCTCCTGCCCAACGTTGCGCGGCCACGTGACCGGCAGCTTGCCCGCGGGGTTCGCGTCGCCAAAGAGCAGGTCGGCGACCGCGTTGCCGCCCTGGGTGCCGGGGTACCAGACCTCAAGAATTGCGGGGACGTGCGTGGAGGCCCACGTGATATCGAGCGGGCGGCCGTTCACCAGCACCAAGGTGACGGGCTTGCCGGTTGCGACCACCTCTTCCAACAGTTGCTGCTGCCTACCCGGCAGAGTGAGCGAAGCACGCGAGGCGTACTCGCCGCTCATGTTGTCGCTCTCGCCGAGGACGATCATCACCTGGTCGGAGGCCTTTGCGGCGGCGACGGCCTGTTGAATGGCGGCGTCCGACTGTTGTGTCTCCGTCGAGCCGACTCCCACAGGCAGCTTGTCTGGATTGAGGTTGTCCTGATTCTCGCGTGTAATCGTAGTTCCCTTGGCATAGTGAATCGCGACATTCGGCCCGAGCTTGGCGCGGATGCCCGCAAGGATGGTGACCACATCTGTAGGCTCGCCAGCGAAGGACCAGGAGCCCTGCAGTTCTTTCTGTGCGTCAGCCAGGGGGCCAATCACCGCAAGGGAGCCAATCTGCTTCGAGAGCGGAAGCTGCTTGCCATCATTCCGCAGCAGCACCGCGGTACGCGTCGCGGCCCGGCGCGCAAGCGCCAGATGCGCAGGATCGTGCAGAATGGCGTCAACCTTGCTCTCGTCAATGTAGGGATGCTCGAAGAGGCCAAGTTGAAACTTGGCACGCAACAGTGGCAGCACGGCATCATCCACCTGCTGGAGTGTCAGCTTCTTCTCATCCAGCAGCTTCGGAACATTCTGCAGGTATGTATCCGATCCCATATCCATGTTGACGCCCGCCGTAAGGCCGCGCACCGCGGCATCGGCTGGACCCTGGGCGAATCCATGCGCGGTCAGGTTATAGACGGCCCACGCATCGGAGACGACAAAGCCATGGAAATGCCAGTCGTCTCGCAGCACATCGTGAAGCAGCCAGCGGTTGCCACTAGCAGGAACATCGTTCAGGTCCATGTAGGCGCTCATGATGCACCCTACTCCGGCATCTACGGCTGCGTGGAACGGAGGCAAATACACGTTGTGGAGTTCTGTCTCAGATAAATAAGACGCATCGTAGTCGCGCCCACCAACTGCTGCGCCATAGCCTGCAAAGTGTTTGGCGCAAGCCAGGATATGGTGCGCATCGCCGACGCGGTCTCCCTGAAACCCCTGCACGCGCGCGATGGCCATCTTGCTGCCGAGGTATGGGTCTTCGCCGGCACCCTCAACCATGCGGCCCCAGCGGGCGTCGCGGGCGATGTCCGCCATTGGCGCGAAAGCCCAGTTGATGCCGGCAGCGGCAGCCTCATCTGCTGCGGCCGACTGTATCTCGCGGTTCAGATCGAGGTCCCAGGATGCAGCCTGCGCCAGTGGGACGGGAAAGATGGTGCGGAAGCCGTGAATGACGTCGAAGCCGATGAGCAGCGGAATGTGCAGCCGCGACTGCTCGACCGCGATGTGCTGCACGCGGTTGATCTCCTGCGGGTCAGTGAGAAAGAGATATGAGCCGAGCTCGCCCTTGCGGATGCGGTCATCGGGGACGCCCTTGTACCAGAAGATCTGCGAGAGCTGGCCAAGCTTTTCGTCGAGCGTCATCTGGTGCAGAATCGCCTCTGCGCGGGCTTCGATCTTGGAGTCGGCAGCCGGTGCTGTCCCGGTCTGCGTTTGGGCCGCGGCAGCGTACAAGAGTACGGCTGCCGTGGCCGTAACGCGAAGGAGCGAGTGGTTCATGATTTCCCCGATGGGTTGCGATGCTAGAACAGGAAGCGCCCGCCGAACTGCATGATGCGCTGGTTGCCGGTGCCGCCGCCCGTAATTTGGCCGAACGAACCGCCCGATGAGAAGTTGCCGTTGGGCTGTCCATACCGCGCCGTATTCAGCACATTGAAGGCCTCAATGCGGATCTGCAGCTTCATCTCGTGCGGCAAGGACAGCACCTTGAACAGGGAGACGTCCTCATTGGTATAGCCAGGCCCAAAGATGACATTGCGGCCGAAGTTGCCCAACACCAGCGGCACGGTGGCGCCAGCCTTGCTACTTGCGGCTTGGCCGGCCGGAATAGCGAATGCCTTGGGGTTAAACCACTGCGCTTTCGTCGCTTTCGACACGTACGGATTACCGATAAGGTTCGGACGCAAGCCAGGATAGAGCGGATTGCCTGAGTTCGACACGATATTAATCGGCACGCCCGAACGCAATGTGGTGATGGAGTTCAATTGCCATCCGCCCAGTAGGATGTCCGTGGCCCTGTTCGTATTCGAGAGGAAGTGCCTGCCTCTGCCAAAGGGCAGTTCGATCAATTGCGCGGCCGTGATATTGTTGCGCACATCGAAGTCGGCGTTTCCATACTCAGCGTTTACGTTGAAGGGGCTCTGCGGATAATCGCCGCCCAGCCCGAGGTCCGGTGGCGCCGGGCCATTGTCACGGTTGTGCGACCACGTGTAAGAGACGATCGCGCCGTAGCCCTGTGTGATGGGGCGATTGATCTTCACCTGTAGGGAGTCGTAGTTGCTTAGCCCGCTAGCCTGGGTCACGTCCACCGTTCCCAGCTTCGCTGAGAGATGATTGTTGACGTTGTAATTTCCTACTTTCTGCGAGAGATTGCGCGAGCCGGCACCTACATAACCAATCTCCAGCGAAGTCGCGCTGCCGAGCTGTTGTTGCAGTGTGATGTTGTAATCGTTGGTGTAGGCCGTGGGAAAGTTCTGCGGCTCCGATTGCACCACTTGAGTGCTGACTCCTGCCACCGTGGTAAGGTTCAGCGAAGCGGTGGTAGCAGGCACGGGGTTCGTCGTTGGGCGTGCCATGCCCGTACTCAGGTTGTAGTCGATGTAATACTGACCGCTGGTAATTTGCTGCTCTGTGTAGAACGGGTAGTTCTGGGTGAGGATAACGTTCTTGCCGTCGTTCTCGTGGGTATAAAAGACGCCGTAGCCACCACGCAGGACGGTCTTCGGACGCAACTGAAAGGCAATACCCACGCGCGGCATCAGGTCGCCGGTGTTGGAATAGACCAGCGAGCGCGAGTTGTTGCCGCGCCCAGCGATATTGATATTCAATGTGTTTATGTCGAAGTTGGACTGATTGTTGTTCTGCTCCACGAAGGGTTGCAGATACTCGTAGCGAACTCCGTACGTCAGGTTGATCCGGGGCGTTAGCTGCCAGTAATCCTGGAGGTACACCGTGTGCTCATTGGCGCTGGTCTGCGGAGTCTGATATTGCAGCCCCTGGTACACCACCTCAGGCAGCCCGAGCAGGATATCGGCAATCTCCGCGCCGCCGTTGTAGTAAAAGGCGCTCGGGTTGTAGTAGCCATAGTAGGGGTCGCTGGTGAAGTTCGAGCCGGGGCCGGCAAAATACTCATACGGAACCGGGAACAGCGAGTAGTTGGAGAGCGACTTCAGCTTACGGTACTCGTAGCCGATCTTGGCGTTGTGATGCGCTCGCGTGTAGCTGACTGAGTCAATCAAACCCAGCACATTTTCGCGGGCATCGAACGGCTTGAATGTCGAGCCGCCGGTGATGGCACCCGTTCCGTCCTGGATCTGCGGGAAGCCATAGGTCTGCGGAAAGCCAGGGATATTTGCATTTTTAATCCCGAACTGCGTGGCCAGGTTGGTTCCATCGACCAGGCTCTTTTCCGTCACGGGCGAGATGAAGTACGTCGCGCGCGCTTCATTGAGCAGATTCGTAGTGAATGTATGGTCGTCCGCAACTGAAATGACGTTATTTTCATACGACTCCAACCCACCTGTATCAGCGCCGCCGCCACCATTGACCGGGATCGCCCCGGCAAACGGGTCCGAGGTGTTGTAGGTTCCCTGCTCCACGTCATACGTCACATAGAGACGGTTCTTCTGTGAGAAGGTGTAATCCGCGCGCAGGTTCCCGACATTGCTGGTGAGGGTGTAGGTCTCTGTCGTCTGGAAGTTCTCATAAGGATTGCCGGCCTGTAAGCCGCGCGGCGCAGGAAATAGACTCTGCACAATCTTGCGACCACCCGGGTCTACCAGATTGGCTGGAATCGTGTTGTTGGGAAACTGCTGCGTATAGTAGTTCGCCTGAAAGAAATAAGGATTGAAGATAGGCACCTGGGTACCCGTATAGGGATCAAGCAGGCCCGATAGGTTGGCATCTCCCGCCGCATCGAAAGTCACTTGATTCTGACCGACGAGCGTCTCTCCGAGATAGGAGCTCGAGAACGTGTTCTTGAAGCCCTCATAACCGATGAAGAGGAAGGCCTTGTCCTTCTTGATGGGCCCGCCGATGGTGCCACCATAGTTCTTCTGCACCGTCGTGGGGACGCTCCCCTTCGGGGCGAAGTTGTTGTTGGCCGCCGTTGCCGTGGGCCGATAGAAGAAGAACCCTGAGCCGTGGATGTTGTTTGACCCTGATTTGGTTTGGATGAGGATGGCGCCGCCCGCGGCGCGGCCGAACTCCGGCGCATAGGTGGACGTAACGACTTTAAACTCCTGTATGGCATCCGGGCTGGGACGCACATTGGTGTCATTGTTCAGCCCCGAAACCTCTACGCCATTAATTTGATAGGAGTTCGAGTACTCACGCTGCCCGTTGATGGAAACATCCAGGTTGGTGTTGGCGTGGGCCGTGCCGCTGACCACGCCCGGAACGAGGAACAATAGCGTCGAAAAATCCCTGCCAAGGGTTGGCAGGTCCGATATCTCCCTGGATCCGATGACTTCACCGGTCTCGGCGCCCTGTGTTTGCAGAACGGGAGCGGAGTCCGTGACCGTCACCGTTGTGCTGACCTCGCCCACCTTCATGCGGACATTGAAGTTCGCACGCTGGTCGATATCCAGCTTAAACGGAGGCACCGTTGCCACATCGAAGCCGCTCACTTCAACGACCACCTTGTACTGGTCAGGCGGCATCGCCGATAGCGCGAAGTCGCCGGCTCCGTCAGTAACAGCTGTGGTAATCAGACCCTTGTCGAGGCTCTGAACCGAGACGGTCGCACCCACAATGGCATTGCCTTTGGGATCGGTGACATGCCCGGAGATGGAACCGGTTGTGGCCTGCCCGAAGGCATACCCACTCGATAGAAGCAACAGGAGGAAGAAGAGGGAAAGTGTCTTGGAGAAGACGGAGAAACGGGGATAGAGCATCGTCATCAGGGGCCTCATAGACTGCATCAGTTTGTTTATAGACTTCCCGGACGTGCGGGAAACGTTTTCTAACAGCGCGCGTATCATAGCCACCGCGATTCGACAATGTCAACTTCCGTCCAAAAATATCTGTATTGAAATAACTTCAGTCGGCAAATAGATGAAACCCCCCTGATTCTCTGTGTTCTTTCCAAATATAGGATGCACGGGTTGACAGCAGTGGCGGGAAAACCTTTACTGTAAGTCCATGACTCCCAAACGTCCGCGTCCAGCCGATATACGCGCAGTCGCCCACCGCGCGGGTGTCTCGATTGCCACGGTCTCGCGCGTCATCAACAAAGTCTCCACCGTGGATCCGAAGCTCGCCGAGCGCGTCAAACGAGCGGTCCTGGAACTGCGCTACACGCCGAACACGCAGGCGCGGGGGCTGGTCTCCGGCCGCAGCCGCATGATTGGTCTGATCGTATCCGAGATCACGAACCCTTTCTTTCCTGAGTTGATTCAAAACTTTGAGGATTCGGCCGTCCGCCGAGGATACGAGATTCTCATCGGCTCGACCAACTATTCCACCGAGCGTATGACCCAGTGCGTCCGGCGCATGCTGGAGCGCAAGGTGGAGGGCGTCGCCGTGATGACCTTCGGCATGGATGAGGATCTGCTTCAGGAGCTGTCGCAACTCGGCATTCCCGTGGTATCTGTTGGAGCGACACAGAATCTGGATCTCGCTACCTCGTTGGTTGTCGATTACGGCCAGGGGATCGAAGAGGCTGTGCAGCATCTCGCTGTTCTGGGTCACCGCAAGATCTGGTTTATCGCCGGTCCACTCAAGGTGCGCAGTGCGAAGCTGCGAGAGAGGGCGTTCGTTGCGGCTATGGAACGAATTGGCGTCAAGGTCTCGGCTGACTCCATTGTCGAGGGCGATCACACCATGGAGGGTGGATTCGCTGCCGCGGAGCAGCTCTTCCAACGCGCAGAGATACCCACCGCTATCGTCTGCTCCAATGACATGACGGCCATCGGCGTTCTCCATGCAGTATCCGACCGAGGCATGCGTGTGCCGGAAAACATCTCTATCATCGGCTTTGACGACATTCACATGGCACAGTTCACCGTCCCTCCGCTGACCAGCATCCGGATGGCAGTATCGGACCTAGCGACCGCTGCCCTGGATGCTCTGCTATCGACGATGAATGGGTATACAAACAAATCGGTGAAGGATCCTTCTCGGATACCCACGCGACTCATCGTGCGCCAGACCAGTGGATATCCGCGCAGCGAGGATGGGGAATCTCTATCCCAGGTCCTGGCACGGAGAGACCCGCAGAAGCGCGCCGCTCACAGTACCTAGCTCCATCCATTCGAGGAGAAACGAATTGAAGAATCCTGTCTGGATCGGGCTTGTGGCCGTCGCGCTGCTTATGTCGGTACAGGGCCGCGCCGCTGCTCCATCTCCGCCGCCGCTGCTGCTTGGCTCCGCCTGGTATCCCGAGCAATGGCCGGAGTCGCGCTGGGCTGCCGACCTGGACCTGATGCAACAGGCCCACCTGCACGTAGTGCGCGTCGGCGAGTTTGCCTGGAGCAGCGAGGAGCCCAGCGAAGGCCACTTCGATCTGGACTGGCTGGAGCGGGCGATCAACTTAGCCGGGCAGCACGGCATCTATACGGTGCTGGGAACGCCCACCGCAACACCGCCTGCGTGGCTCACTGCGAAATATCCAGAGACGCTTCGCGTCGATGAGAACGGCCATCGCGCCGAGCACGGCAATCGGCTGCAGTACAACTGGTCCAGTCCGAAGTACCGCGAGCTCTCGCGGATCATCGTTCAAAAACTCGCTGCCCGCTTCGGACACAATACTTACGTCATCGGCTGGCAGATCGACAATGAGATCTCGCAGACCTCCACCGACCAAGGCACGCGCAAGCAGTTTCAGGACTGGCTCCGTTCGCGCTACGGAACGCTCGATGCCCTGAACACACGCTGGACCACTACCTACTGGAGCGAGACCTATAGCGATTGGTCGCAGATTCCGATTCCCACGCATGGCGGCATCGACAGCGGAAACCCCGGGCTGCTGCTCTGCTGGCGGCTGTTCATCTCGGACACCTGGCGCAGCTACCTGCTCAATCAGATTGACGTCATCCGCCCGCTCGCCGACTCGCGGCAGTTTGTTACCACCAACACGATGGGATTCTTCCAGTACTACGACCATTACGACACCGAAGCTGTGCTGGACCTCGCGGCATGGGACGACTACATGCCGGACGGCAAGATCGATCCGGTATGGAACGGCATGGCGCACGACCTCACGCGCGGATTCAAGCGGAAAAACTTCTGGGTGATGGAGACGCAGCCCGGCTATGTGAACTGGTCGAGCGTGAATGTCACGCTCAAACCGGGCGATGAGCGCGCCTTGGTATGGCACGACATCGCCCACGGCGCCGATGCCGTGAACTTCTGGCAGTGGCGCAGCGCGCTCAACGGCCAGGAGCAGTATCACGGCACACTGGTCGGTCCGGATGGAACCCCGCTGCCGCTTTACCCGGAGGTGCAACAGATCGGCACGGAACTGGAGCGCCTGGGTCCCGTGCTCGCGGACACACACGTCATCTCGCAGGTTGCGCTACTGCACTCGTATGAGAGCCGCTGGGCGATGGAGTGGCAGCCGCAGACAGACAAGTTCGATCCGTTGCAGGAAATGGCCCGCTACTATGCTCCGCTGCGCCAAGAAATGCAGTCGGTCGATATCGTCTCGCCTGACGGCGATCTCTCCCAGTACAAGCTGGCGGTTGCACCGGCGCTGAACCTCATCACAGAGAAGGAAGCGGACAACCTGATTGCCTACGTCAAAGCCGGTGGCAATCTTGTACTGACGCCGCGCTCCGGCATGAAGGACGGCGACAGTTCCCTGCAGACCGAGCGCCAGCCTGGACCGCTCGCGGCCTTGCTGGGCGGCCGCGTGGAGCAGTTCTACGCACTCGCTGAGCCGGTCGCCGTGGAAGGCGACCTGATGCACACGCAGGCGACGATCTGGGCTGAGTTGCTCAGCACCTCATCGCCGGATACGACAGTGCTTCTGCGTTACGGCAACGCTAACGGCTGGCTCGACGGCAAACCGGCGATGATCACGCGCCGCGTGGGCCAGGGCAGTATCACGTATGTCGGCACGGTCTTGGATGAGGCGGCGATGCGGGCGCTCACGAAATGGCTTCTCCAAAAGGCAAGCCTTTCACCCGCCACGCTCACCGTACCTGAGGGCGTGGAGGCCAGCGTGCGTTACGGCAAAGACAAGGCAGTCCATATCCTCGTAAACTTCTCCGATAAGGAGCAGACGGTGCCTCTGCCGACAGTGATGATAGACGAGATGGGCGATGGGCACAGTGTGCGCGAGGTTCACCTGCCGGTGAGCGGCGTGGCGGTCCTGCGTGAACCTCGCTAGCTTAACGCGCTGCATCGGCCTGCTGTCAGGGGCCCTTGCGCTCGTACTCGCACCCAGATCCTGGTGCGCGGCGATGACGTATTACGTCGACTGCGGAGCCGCTGCGCCTGCTGGAAGTGGCTCCATGCAGGCACCGTTGCGCAGCATCACTGAAGTGAACTCACTCCTGCTGCTTCCCGGCGATTCCGTGCTCTTCAAGCGTGGCTCCACGTGTACCGGTGAGTTGCAGCCGCAGGGCTCCGGTACGGAGGCTGCGCCGATCCGCGTTGCAGCCTACGGTGAGGGCGCGCTGCCGCGCGTAGTCGCCGGCGCGCGAGATGCCGCCGCGCTGCGGTTGAGCAACCAACAGTTCTGGGAGATCCAATCTCTCGACCTCAGCGGCGGCACGACCTATGGTGTCCTCGTGGAGACCTCCAGCGGCACCCTGCATCATCTTGTTCTCCGCGATCTCCGTGTGCATGATGTGCGTGGGTTGCTGCGCCACAAGGAGTCGGGACTAATCGTCATCCATCCCACCAACGGGAACGGAGGCTTTGATGGCGTCCTCATCGATGGCGTCCATGCTTTCAATACCACGCAGTGGTCGGGCATCTTCATCTCAGGAGCGACCCATGTACAGGTGCGCAGTTCGGTGGTGCATGATGTCCAGGGAGATGGCATCGTCGTCTTCCGTTCGCAGAACGCAACCATCTCCCAATCTGTCGCGTGGCACACGGGGATGCAGCATCAGGAGACGATCGGAACTCCCAATGCCATCTGGACGTGGCGCTGCACGGATTGCACCGTGGAAGACAATGAAGCCTTTCTCACTGACAGTCCGGGCATCGACGGCGGAGCGTTTGATATTGACTTCGGCAATATGCGGAACACAGTCCAGCGCAACTTCGGACATGACACCGCGGGGTACTGCGTCTCGGTCTTCGGAGCCTTCGGGCCAACGACAGACAGCGTGGTCGCTGACAACCTCTGCCTGCACAACGGAATGAGCCCGCACCTTGCGCAACGCCAGGGGGCACTGCTCTTGATGACGTGGCAGGGCGGCTATCTCGATGGCGTAGAGATTCGCGGAAATCGTATCGACTGGACTCCGCCAGGAGATACTCCTGCCATACAGAGCGGGTCAGAGGTACTCGCATCGAAGATCACACTCCATGACAATGTGGTGGAGTCGACCGGCGTCAGCTTCGTAGACCCGGAGTTGAAATATACCGGCGAACGGAACCGGTATAGCACGGAGGCATCTTTCGGCATGGAAGAAGCTCGCCGCCGTATGGCGCTCTTGCCGGAGAAGGATTCGACTCTGAGCGTTGAAGAGGAAGCATCTCTGCGACTCGCTGGAGACTCGAAACACAGCGCCGGGTCGGGCGCATGGCAGCTTGTCGCGACGGTTCCATCGAGATCTTCGGACGCTGACGACCTCCAGCGCGCCATGCTGGTTGAGTTGGAGAGCGCCGCGCTGCAATACAGCCACGCCGGACTGACGGTCACTCTTGTCTGCGACTCCGGGCTTGCATCACTCGCAAGGGACTGGTCGCTGGCGAATGACGGCGTGCTTGCGAAGCTAGACATCACAAACACCAAAGACGATTTTTCAGTGAGGGTGATCGCATCCAATGGCGCAGTGGTTCGCGAGTGGAGAGCTTATCCGGGCCCTGTAGAGCTTGGGCTGGCGCTGCGGCAACACGTTGGGCGTCCGAACTTCAGCTTTCTTCCCTTTGAAAACGTCCGCGCCACCGATTAACTTCGCGTTACTGCCGGCGCAGTTCAAAGCTGTGCTCTTTGGGCGGAAGTTTGGTCCGAATCGTCGCTGCGAGCTCTTCCTCTGCCGCGCGCAGCCTGTCTTCCGCTGCGGCCGGATCGGGCTTCTGCGTTGTTTCGGCGCTGAGGATGAAGCGTGCCTGATCGAGCGTGGCGCGCCGGTCTTCATACCAGTCGATGCCGCGTGCCTGATCGAGCATCGGCGTCTTGAGCAGCGCGAGATTAACGCCTCGCTGCAACTCTTCGCGAGAGAAGATCGCAATGGGCTTTCCATCGATCCACAATTGATAGCGGCCCGGCTGGAGTGCATACACAATTAGCATCTGTTCATCCAGCTTCGCGATATTGGAGACGCCAAGAAGCACCTTTGTCATTGCGTTGTTGAAGTCGAGCGGAAGTGGCAACGCCTCGTCCAGCTCAGTCCACTTCACGCCCGTCGTTGTCTTCTCCGGCTTTGTAATGCTGGTTCGCTGGCTGGCTATGACCTTCGCCTTCTCTGCCGAGATCGTCACCGTGCTGACGACCGGATTCACATTCCACGCCGCAAGTAAAGTAGACGCCATGATCCAGTGCCCGGCGTCAGCTGGGTGGATGCGATCGGGAATCAACAGCGGCGCAAGCTCCGGAAACGCTGTCTTGGCGCGCTCCAGCGCCGCGACCAGCGCTCCGTGAAAGTCGACGACGGTGATGGGCTTGGCGTTGAATACCTTGCGCTCGGCCGCGATCGCCGCTAAGTCCTTCGCGCTCTGGTCGATCACCTTCGAGTAACCCGGGAACTCCGTGCCATGCGAGATCTCGTCATAGGGCGTGGGGAGAATCACGGTAAGCTCGGCGTTTGGGTCGGCCTGCTCCAGTTCATCCAGTAGATCGTTGTAGCCCTCCCGGAAGACGGCGTCGATTTCCGCGGACTCCGGAACATAGCCGCCATCATTCATGCCCAGCATGACCGTGATCGTCGCCGGATGGAATGGAGCCACGTCACGCTGAACCCGCTGCTTCATGGCTCCGGCATAGCCACCGTAGGTGGTGTCGCCGGGAACGCCTGCATTCACAAAGTGAATATGCAGGTTCGGATAGCGAGTAAGAACGAACTCCTCCGCAAAGCGGGTATACAGCCGTTGCGCCGTGATGCTGTCTCCGTAGAAGACGACAGTCTGACTGTCCTTTAGAGCAAAATCCCCGACAGCAAAGTTTTGTGCGACCGCGATTACCGGCAACAGAGACAGAGCGATGAGACAAGCCACATGCCGAAGCCCACCTCGTACCAATATTTCGATTCCTTTGGAAGAGATCATCATGTCTTGCAATCCAGGCCTCTGGTTGTGTTGCTGTCGACTGGGTAAAGGATGAAGCAAGTCCACACCTCGATTCGTCAACACACACGCACCACCGCAATACCGAGCAGTGCCCCGATCTTTTCCAGAACCGATGCTACGTGGCCGACTCCAACCGCACAGTGGTGTGCTGGCGAGTGGGAGTTCCATGCGTGCATAAACCCACGTGCCCCCAGCGAGAATCGGTAACGGCTATTGGTGTTGCCGATCTCCAGGTGCGGACCCGGCACCGCCTCGCCCTCCGCCACCAACAGATGGAAGCCGTGTTGCTTCGATTCCACGACCGACAGCAGAGTCACCGGGCCGCTCTTGACACTCATCTCGACAGAAAGCCCCTTTCCAACCTTGCCGTGATAAACCTCCAGCGGACGCACGCGGACCTTGCTCTGTGCAATGCCGGGATGCCCAGGTCCATCATGCCCCATCAAGACAGCGTCGTCATCGTAATCCACGGCGTAGTACTCGGTGAACGATCCACCGGCTCCCAGCGTGTCGAGAATCTTCATCGCTAGTACATTCTTGATCTCGTACTCTCCCGCCACGGGAACACCGGATGCAGTCAGCAGCGAGGTCCCCAGGATGATGGAACTCATCGTGTCCTCATTCGCCGCAACCCCTGTGCCTTTGTAGTAGTAGGCAAGCGCGCCCAGACGATATTTTTGGGCAAACTGGTGTAGCCCGGCGGAGGTCCGTGCCGCACGTTCCAGCTCTTCGGTCGCACAGTCCTCGTGCACGTCCAGGGTTTTGCAGATGGCCGAAAGTTGGGCCGCAACTTCGGCCTCTCCGGCAGCCTGGCGCATCCGGCTCAACTCGTCGACCTCAAGGTGTTCCAGATGCACGCCGAAGATGTGGCACACGGCGGTCAGATCGGTAGCGATGTCCAGCATTCCACTGTAGTAGTGCCCCATCAGGCCCAGCGTGGTGTGGCTTAGCACATGAACCGTGCGTGCTGCCTCAAGCCATTCTTCTACCTCTCGCCAACAAGCCGGATCGTCCTCCAGCACGCCATGTATTTGGTGGAGCGGCACACCGCATCGCGCAAAGACATTGGCAAACTCCGGTATGGGGCAGGCGCAACAATAGGCGAGCCAGTTGCCTGTCATCACCGTGCGATCAGCCAGCGCGTTGAATGCTGTGTAATCAATAGCAGCCGCAGGTTGCAGGTCCAGCAACAGCACCGGAACCTTCGCGCGCCGCACAATCGGCAATAAGAGCGACGATAGGGCATACGTTGTCACATGGATCACAAGGATGTCCATGTCCTTCGCTCGCGCTTCATGCCCCGTCTGCAAAGCTTGTTCAGGGTTGTCCACCAGACCGAACGAAACCACCTCGCGCCCATGCCCACCGAGACGTCCCTCGACGGTTGCAAGGTACCCGAGCAGCCGCTCGTAGAGGCCGTCAAACTGTGGCCAATACTCGGCCAGGCCCACTCCCAATAAACCGATCCGGAGTGTCGCGTGGTCTCTCAACGTCTACTTCCTCCCCCTCGTCACGTCCGCGAAGGTTCGCCTGACTGAGTATCCGAATCGTACACCAGGGCATACTGAGGCAGGATTGGCGGCAGCGTTCTCGCCCGAAAGCAAGAGCGGATGGTACCGGGAAGATCTGCATCGTCGACTTCGCCAACCATATAAACCGAAGAAGCAGCTTAAACCCTGCGACTCCAAGAACTGCTGCCTTCCGCCCCTGAGGTTTGTACTGGGAAACGCGCATCTCCTCAGCGAGCCACTCAGTATTCTCAGTTGACGACAAATCGCCAATGCGCGATTCGAGAGAGGTCAGCCCTGGAAACGTGATATGGCCTGAATGCGTCAATCGAGCCCGCAGGGATTGCTAGCCACAAGCCGACATATGAGGAGTTACTACGCCGGTCCTCGTGGAACGCCATTCGTTCTCCTCTCGCATCTAATCGATGAGTCATTTCTGCGAAAAGACGATTTCGATGGGTTCATGGCCGATCGTCAGCGGAGGCTCCTTCTGCTCATCCAGGAGGCTACCGGTAAGTTGGTCTACGAGGGATCTGCAGCAGAGCCCGGCGAGGAAGCCGATCTTCCTGGAACGCTCGAGGACGCATTGGCGGTCGATGCAGCCTGATGTTGGGTAGCTTGGCAATTTGCTAACCGTGGGCCGGAGAGATGAGATGGGTCAGCCAAGTACCACTGCAACAGGATTTGTGAGCGCGAACGGTCAAGTGGTCATCCGCAATACCGGATTAGCCGGAAGCGACCATCTTCAGCATGTCTACCAGCTTGGCTGCTCTCACTGCGGGCATGTATATGGGGCCAACGGAACAGATATCCACCTCCGTCGCTGCCCAAAATGCCAAGGTGGAGCGCCTGGTCTCGACTACGGAGTCGATCTCGCCCAGTAAATCTCCCGGACATCGAAGCCACCCAAGCCATCACCGGGCGAAGGGATGGCCTCTGGCGCAGGCCTCGGGACCATTGAAGGAGTGATATCCAAGGACCATTTGGCCGACGACCCAAAGCCAGCAGATCCCAATCGGGTTGTGGACTCTCGGCCCGAAAGGTCAGAGACCCGCAAGAAATTGCCCGAGTTTGAGGGCTAGCGTCCCAACAGCGTCCCGAACCCGAAAAAGAGGGGCTAATTGCGACTCTCGAAACACCATGTAAGTGATTGATAATAAGTTGGTAGCGTTACCGGGGCTCGAACCCGGACTCTTCGCCTTGAGAGGGCGACGTGTTAACCAGTTACACCATAACGCCACGGCACGGACGGGGATGTCCGTTGCAACTCTGCAAGTATAACAAATCTGCCGGCCGAATTTAGAGCCCCAGCTTCTTCACTTCATCGTTGTAATACTTGCGGTACAGAATGTCCCACTCCTGTGACCCCTCCGGGATAATGCGCTGCTGCGAGGCGATCTTCTTGCGCGCGGCGGCATCAATCTTCACCTCTTCCAGCAGCAGCTTGGTCAGCGCCTTGCGGGCCTCCTGCCGGATGGTGTTGCGGTCCTCCAGAAAATCGACCTCATCGATCTCGGCCAGCGTGTCGGCGATGGTGTGGGCCAGCTTGTTCACCTTGTCGTCGGTGAGCCGCATGGTGTTGGAGGACTTGATGTCAGGGGTCCGGATCGCCATCACAGCACCGCCTTGTACTTGCGGGCCAGCTCGGTCTTCACCTTCTTGAACATCTCCGGATAGCTCGCGCCGGTCTTCAGCATGTCGTCCTGAAAGGCTTCCAGGATCACGCGGACCTCATCATTGATGCGGTCTTCCAGCGCCAGTTCTTCAATCATGGCGGCAGAGAGCCGTTGTTCCACCACGGCCAGCTTATCGGTCTTGATCATCTTGGCGGCCACCAGGTGTTTGCTGGTCTGGCGGGCAAGGTAGGCTACGTAATCCTTGGAAAAAATCATGGGCACTCTTAGGTTAGCACGCAAAAATGGAGGACCTGCTGGCAGACCGCGAACCTGCACGGGCCGCTGCGCAGGGCGAAACATCCCGTCCCATGGCGGGCTCCAAATCTGCGAGAATGGAGTTCATGGCCTTCGACGACCTGACCGCGGTAAAAGACGACATGGTGGCATTCATCGCCGGGCATGGCTTGAGGCGCATGAACGCCTTTGTACCCGAGGACGTACCCACCGTGCTCTTTGAAGAGCACGACGTGGATGGATGGAAGGACTTCGTCGAGCACGCCAAGGCCGCGGGCGCGCCCTTTCTCACCATGAGCGAGGTGCTGCTGGAGCCGGAGGATGTATCCACGCTCATCAAGCAGGTCCGCGACCAGAGCTTCCCCGACTCCGGCGGCGAGGTGGAAGAGGCCCAGGACCTGATGCAGCACGTGGGCAAAGTGGGATATCTGCAACTGGGCTTCGCGCAGGGCGGCGTGATCTTTCTGTATGAGACCGCCACGGAGTGGTACGACCTGTTTCAGGAGCTGATGGACTCGGTCTCGGAGCTGGGCCACCTCTTGCTGGACGACCGCGACGACGAGTAGGGTGTCCGCGTGAGCGAGAGCCCCGAAACAACATCATTAGCTGCGGCAGACGCGTGGCGCTTGGCTGCACCTCCCGACGAGGCCGCAACTCGCGAACTGGCGCAGGAGCTTGCTCTTCCGGCGGCCATCGCACGCCTGCTGCTGATCCGTGGATATGCCACCGCTGCGGCAGCACGGGACTTTCTGCACCCCACGCTCGAACAACTGCACGATCCGTTTCTTATGCTGGGCATGCCTGCTGCAGTAGCTCGCCTGCGGGCAGCGCTGGCGGCCGGCGAGCCGGTGCTGATCTACGGCGATTACGACGTCGACGGCACCATCGCGACCGTCCTGCTGAAGACCGCAGCCGAACGCGCCGCGGCCGCTATGGGCGTGGCAGCGGATATCCGCTATCACATCCCGCACCGCATCCACGAGGGCTACGGGATGCAGGAGTCGCGCATCGAAGCCGCGGCCGCGGAAGGAGTTCGCCTCGTCATCAGCGTGGACAACGGGATTCGCGCCTTCGCCGCCGCTGAAGAAGCCCAGCGCGTGGGGCTGGATCTGATCGTCACTGACCATCATCTGCCCGAAGGCGCTGGCGTGCCGTACGCCGTGGCCGTGCTCAATCCCAACCAGCCGGGCTGCGAGTATCCCTGCAAGCACCTCTGTGGCGCGGGAGTGGCCTTCAAGCTCGCGCAGGCGCTGCTGGAGAGCACGGCAAAAGACGATGCCGAACGAAAGGCTCTTCGCGAGAAGACGCTTCCCTCCTTCCTCAAGCTGCTGGCCATCGCCACCATTGCGGACGCGGTGCCGCTGACCGGCGAGAACCGCATCATCGCGTCCCTTGGCCTGCGCGAGTTGCGCCGCCCCTCGCAGGCCGGTCTGCGCGCGCTGATGGATCTGGCGCAGATCGATACCAGCCGCTCCATCTCTGCCATGGATATCGGCTTCCGGCTGGCGCCACGCATCAACGCTGCGGGGCGTATGGACGTGGCCAACGACGTTGTAGAGCTGTTTCTGACCAGGGATGCGGCGGTCGCCGCAACGCTGGCCGCGAAGCTGCATCGCCTGAACGATGAACGTCGCGCCAGTGAAGCCGACGCTCTGCGTGCCATCGAAGCGCTGATCGCCGCGCTGGCCGCAAGCGCGGCCGGCCTGCCCGCCTGTCTCGTGCTGGACGACTCGCAGCCCTCCGCCGAACCAGAATCGACGAACGCGTGGCATCGCGGCGTAATTGGCATTCTGGCATCGCGGGTGGTGGACCGCACCGGACGGCCGGCACTGATTCTCACCCATGAGGATGGCCAGGCCTATGGCTCGGGACGTTCTGTAAAGAACTTCCCCCTTCTCGACGCGCTCAGTGCGGTCCAAGCCGAAAGCGGCAATTCCCTCTTCACCCGGTTCGGAGGCCATGCGCACGCCGTCGGTTTCTCGCTTCCCTCGGAACGCGTACCGGAGCTGCGCGAACGGATGCTGCTATACGCAACCTCGCATGCCGGCGGCCAGCCTCCGGCGGACGAGCTAGAGTGCGACGCCGAGCTGCGGCTGGCTGAGATTACGCCTGACTTCCTCTCCGCCCTCGAACAACTGGGTCCCTTCGGCATGGGCAACGCCGAGCCGCTCTTTGTGACCCGCGGCGTTCGTCTGGCAAGTTCGCTGAAGGTGGTCAAGGAGCGCCATCTGCGGCTCAACGTGGAGGACCCCAGCGACGGTCAGCGCATCAGCGGAATGGCGTGGAGCCGACGCACGAACTGGGCCGCGCTGGCCAAAGCCGAGGAATGGACGCAGGGCGAGGTGCTCGACCTGGCCTACCGCCTGCGCCGCAACTGGCACCCGGACTTTGGCGGATGGGAACTGGAGGTCGTGGCGCTGCGAGCGTCGCAGGCGCCCATCCCGGCATAACCCGCGGCCTCATTTCCACCCCGGAAATCATTTGCTCCGAATAGGTTGCAATCCGCGTCTTATATACTGGCATTTTGCTTATGGCTCAGCAGGCAACAGAACGAAACCGCGGGTGGGTGTGGGCAGTCGTCGCTGTGGCCGCGTGTTTCGCGCTGATTCTGTTGCTGCGCCTGCGTCACACCGAGGTCCCCGTGCGGGCCGACCGGGTGGAGCGCCGCGACATCGTCAGCACCGTCTCGACCAACGGAAAGGTCGAGCCGACGCAGGACTTTCAGGCCCACGCCCCGGTGCCGGGAGTGGTCCAGGGCCTGTATGTGGACCTCGGGCAAACCGTACACGCCGGCCAGGAGCTGCTGCGCATGGACGACAGCGAAGCACGCAAGAACCTGGCAACGGCACAGGCCAATCTGGACTCCAGCCTGGCCACGTTGAACGCCATGGAACATGGTGGCACGCAGGATGAGTTACTGACCTCGAAGACCGAACTCGCCCAGGCCCAGACGCAGCAGCAGTTGGACATTGCATCGCTGGCCTCTCTACAGAAACTTCAGGCACAGGGAGCAGCGTCGCCCAATGAAGTGGCCGCAGCTCAGCAAAGGCTGGCAGCGACGAAAGCACATCTTGCGCAGTTGCAGGCTCGACGCACCGGCCGCTATGCCACCGACGATCTCGCGGCTCAGCGCGCGCAGGTAACGCAGGCCAGGGCCGCATTGGACGCTGCGCAGAAGGACTACGCCAACGTTGATGTCCACGCACCCTTCGCCGGCACGGTGTACGCACTCCCCGTTGCCCAGTATGACTATGTGCAGGCCGGTGAAGCTCTGGTTGATGTCGCGGACTTGAACAAGCTGCAGATCTTTGCCTACTTCGATGAGCCCGAAATCGGCAAACTCGCAGCCGGACAGTCAGTAAAGATCGAATGGCCTGCCAAGCCCAACCAGATATGGCACGGTCACATTCTGGAGGCGCCGACGACCATCATCACCTACGGAACGCGCAACGTGGGCGAGTGCCTGATCGCCGTCGACGATGCGCACGGTGACTTGCTACCCAATACCAACGTGACTGTGACCGTAACCACCCAATCCCGTACCAATGCGCTGAGCCTCCCCCGTGAAGCCCTGCGTACAGAAGGCGCCAGCAACTTTGTCTACCGGATTGTCAACGGGCAACTGGTCAAGACGCCGGTACAGGTGGGAGGCGTGGTTAACCTGACGCGCTTTGAGGTTGCCGGCGGCCTGAACGAAGGCGACCGGGTCGCGCTCAATGCCACCACAGAGACCGACCTGAGCGACGGGCTGCACGTGCGCATCGTTCCCTAAGCCTGAAACGCCGCCACTGAGGATAAAGACACCATGCAGGCTGTGACGAGATTAGCGACGGGTCTTGCGATGCTGGCAGCACTCGCCGGCGCGGCTCCGGCGCAGATCTCCATGAGCTCCGCGGTGGATCTTGCGCTGCGCAATGATCCCCGCGTCAAGTCGGCACAGGCCGAGGTCGTCAAGGCGCACGCCGATCTCGCCAGCACGCACGACGCCTACATCCCTACCGTCGGCATCAGCGGCGGATATGGGGGGTCCACCGGTGTCCCGCTCAGCGTACCCGTGGTCTTCAGTATCGCCAGCCAGTCGCTGCTGTTCAACTTCTCCCAGAAGGACTACGTTCGCGCCGCCGGGTCGGCGGTAAAGGCGGCGGATCTCGCGTATCAGGAAGCTCGCGACAAGGTGGCCGAAGACGCGGTGGTCACCTACCTCAATTTGGACAACGCCCAGCAGCGGCACGAGGCAATGCTCGATGAGAGCGCGGCCGCCAACCGCCTGGTGGCCATCGTGCAGGACCGTCAGGCAGCCGGTCAGGACACCCGGATCGACCTCTTGCATGCTCAACGTACCGCCGCGCAGATTCGTGTACAGCAACTTCAACTTGACGACGAGGTGGCCACGCTCCAGGACCACCTCGGGCATCTGCTGGGCCTGCCGGGTACGGCGCTGCAGACGATATCCGGCTCCATCCCGGAGCTGCCGCCGCTGAGTTCGATGGCCACTGACAGCTCAGACAGCTATGCCATTCAATCCGCCTTCGCTGGCGCGCGCAGCAAACAGGAGACAGCCTTCGGTACCGGGCGCTACCGCTTTCGCCCGGAGTTAAGCTTTGGGGCGAACTACAGCCGCATTAGCACCAGCCACACCAACTATCCGCTCTACTATCCGGGTTTCCAGGGCGGAGAACACCTCAGCGACAACGCTCTGTCCATTGGCATCCAGATTCAGATTCCGATCTTCGACCGCGGCCACCAGGACCGCGCCCGCTCGGCCGAGGCCGACGCCATTCACTCGCTGTTCGATGCCGAAGACCAGCGCAACCAGTTTCTGGAAGAGCGCTCCAAGCTGCGCCACTCCATCGAAGAGCTCTCCGCCCGCAGCGACCTGGCTGAGAT
>Ga0302269_1000176_pt1 | contig 39572 bp, 58 predicted proteins | sample III_Bog_E2_2_FD_194560 | JGI IMG/M metagenome (GOLD analysis project Ga0302269, IMG submission 194560) | Peat permafrost microbial communities from Stordalen Mire near Abisko, Sweden - III_Bog_E2_2 | ecosystem: Environmental > Terrestrial > Soil > Wetlands > Peat | place: Sweden: Abisko...
GAAGGCAACACGCCGGTCGCCCTCCTGATGAACGAATCAACCAGGATGATCTTGGCCGAGACGGTCAAGTCAATCAAGCGCCGGTCGTCGTGGACGCGCTTCCTCGACGCGCTACTCAACCGGAAGTTTGAACTGACGCACCTGCTGGGCGTGCCGGTGATCACGAGTCCCTATCTTCCGCTTGGAGGAATCAGCATCCAGGCGATCTCTGCGGCGACCGTGGCGGCTTCGGAGGCGCAAGGTGAGGCCGTGGTATCCCCCGAAGCCATTCAGTGGCAGGAAGGCGGCAATGCGGGGCAGGAAGATAGGGACGCTGCGGAGAAGGATATGCTGAAACGCGGTCAGGAATTCTGGGACAAGCAAGCAGTCGGGACAGCGGAGACCGAGGATCGAGCGCCGACGCTCAGCGACCTGGCGGCGAGTGCCGGCAATGTGCGGCCTTCGGCTTCGTCGATCTTGATGAAGGCCATGGACAATGTAGACGAACTATCTGGCGTGATGGTGATCCGCGTGTATCCGAACAACAATATCGACATGGCGCTCAACATGGATATCTTCGCCGCGCAGGGAGTGCTCCAGAGGGCTCAGATGTATTTGATGCAGAGGGGGCAGTGATTTACGTGGGCCTTTAGCTCAGTTGGTCAGAGCAGCCCGCTCATAACGGGAAGGTCGTTGGTTCAAACCCAACAAGGCCCACCATGCAACAAAGGCCGCCCCGAAAGGCGGCCTCTTTAATTCTGGTGGATTCTACCTGCTTGCCCGAGCCAGCCACTGCGGAAGGTAATGCGCGTTCGCCGGGTTGGCCGCCGCGATCCTCTGGTACCTCTCCACGCGCGCCGCGGTGAACATGGCGACGATGTTCGGCTCGGAGTTCGCCTCGTGCACCGTGTTGGGTCCCCAAAGACCATCGTCCTTGATCGCCAGTGCGCGCTGGAGCAACTTGACTGCGGTCGCCGGACCACCGTTCACCGCCATGTCCAGAACGCGCTTGGCGAGTTCGTCGTCCGTAAGTTGCGAGTACCACTCGTTCCAGAACTCCGCCCGGTAGAAGTTCGCCACATCCAGGCCGCGCTGCGCCTGGGGGATGGACGCGACGTAATCGAACTGCTTCGGGTAGGCTACCGAGTTTATCCCACTGATAGCGAATGCCCCCGGAGGAGCGTCGGGGACTTGCTTGTACTGGCGCTGCGGATCCTCGCTGTCGAGAACCCAGTTCAAAGCGATGTCAAATGAGGCCAATGTATTTCTCCTGTTCTGACCAATCTACAACTTCGACGTTCTTCTTGAGAAGTTCGACCGTGTTCTGGAATGCCCTCATGAGAACGTCAGGGTCGATGTTGAGAGGATAAACCGATCCAGACCGAGCCATCCCCGCCATAACGCAATCGGAAATCATATCCAAGACGTCGATCAGGTTTACGTCCTCTGGCACGCCGTCTGCTTCGAGTAGGTGATGGCGATTCACTTTGCGGTGATTGTCCCACCATGAGTGCTCCTCGAATCCAGTCAGGAAGTCGCGGTGGAATCCATCGATATCGCTGATCTTGTCGTGGTCGTGCGCATCCCGCGATCTCTGCATTTTCTCGATAAAGAACTCAAGAGCGAATCGCACGTCCTCAATGTGCTGGAAACTACTGGATAGCAAAGTGTCTTTGCTTGTGTTTGCAAAGTCGCAGGTGCGTGTATCAGCCGTGGGGCTTTTCTTGATCTGGATCATTTTCATATAGCTCCAATCGTTAGTACGGTATCCCGAACATATCCGCTTTCCATTGGTAACCGGCAGGGTTGGTTTGAAGGTCAGAAATCAGGTTCAAATCAGGCGCATTCTGCGTCTTGACCATTGCAAGCGACTCCACAGCTATTTTCGCAACTGCGGGGTGGATCTGCGCTCCGAATTGCGGAGCCAACTCCAGGGCGAGATTGTAGACGAAGGCCCGCGCATACCCCGGCGGGAAATTGAGGATGGTTTGCAGCGTGGCCGGCCAGACGAGCGACTGCCAGGCGTAAATGCGCACATTGTTTGGCTGTGAGTTGGGGATGGGCCAGAAAGACAGCGTGCGTAGCGGTGCGCCGCCATCGTCATAGCAGACCAGCGGGAATGTGCCCGGGACGTTCTTTACCGGAACCTGCGTCTGCCACTGGGTCATGGTGTACAGGTCAATCGGAACCTCAACTGGGTTCGTCGGATTATTGAGCAGGATCGCGCTCATTCCCACGATCTGCGAGGGGCGCGTTGCGTTGAAATCTCCACCCGGCCCCAAAGTGTACGCTTGCTTGCCGAGCGACAGCGGATAGTCTGAGGCGCTCATGGTGAAGATGGATAGGCTGTCTGCGTTCCACGAGTCCACCATCCACTGAAACGCCATCAGCGCATCGTTTGCCTCGTCGCTGGTGGGCAGCTCGCCAGAGGCTACCACATTGATCAGGCGCATCGCCGCAGTGATGAGCGAAAGCGTCGTGAAGAAGATGGAGTTGTCGGCGGTTGTCGGCGTCAGGTTGGATACCGGATTGGTCAGCAGCGATCCGCTCGCCGCGTCCACCGATAGCGAATACTGGTTGCCGGATTGGTCCGTGAGAATCAGCGCCATTATGCGACCTTTCGGGGACGGCCGGGACCGCGCTTCTCGGGGATCGGCTGAACCTGTGGAGCTTCCGATGCCAGCGCCTCAATCAGAATCGACAACTGAAGCGCGATTATCTTGAGCCAAGCGTTTGTGCTGAGATCGGTCGGTGCGATGAGTTGGATTTCCTTGCTTGTCATTTTGCCTTGCTCCCCCCAGGTTGGCGCATAAGAAATTCATGCAAATTGCCTGGATAAACCTTGTCGGCGGCGTGGTGGTCGATGTTCAGGTCAGGAACCAGCCAGATATCGCCGCATTTTTCCTTCCACCGCTGCGCAAATGAGTAATCCTCTCCCCACCATATACGATCCCTTGCCCCATGATTGAATAAATCCACCGTAGGACTGTATCTCGGCCCATAGCTCAGTTCAGGATATTCGCCCATGAACTTGTCGACGGCCTCTTTGGTGATCTTGAGGAAACCTGCGGGAATGAGAGTCGCGCTGATTGCGCCGTCAGATTCACGAATCTTTGGGGTCCAATCTGGATTCATATCCCAATTGCCCATATAGCGCTCAGGCTCCGCTTCGTTTTCCTCTTTGAAACGATAAGTTCCTGATACCACATCGCCCTTAGTTTCAATCAGATTCAAGAGGTCAGGCGCATCCCATGAAAGATCGTAATCAAGAAACACAATCACATCGGCCTTGGCATCTAGTGCCATGCGCAGCATATCTGCACGAGCGCAGGAGATATACGGGCACCCTACTTTCTGCGCGTATCCCTCATCCCATCCAGCCGCGACGATAAGAGGGAGCGAGGCTTTCAGCGACTCAATGTAAGGCGCTGTCGGCCCCGCTATACTCGGCGTTGCGAATACGACTTTTTTCTTGCCCGTCATTTAGTGGGCGGCCCAGATTCCAAGTGCCTGAAGGGTTGCGTTCACCTCGGCCATCCATGCGCCCAAATTGGAGGCAATGGTGGCATTGGACGATACGGAGATGAGCGTGCTTGCATTCCCCGCGATGCTGGCGCGTTGCGCTACGGGCGTTGCCCCGTAGAAGCTGATGGTATCGGTAGAGGACTGTCCGAGGGCGGTTCCGCTGCCGTTATTGTCGCTGAGCTGCTTTCCTGCTGCCATGATGATTCTCCTTATCAGTCTACGTGCTTCCACGATTTACGACTAACGATACATGAGATGGTGGACTGCTTGAGACCATATTTCATCCCTAGTTGCTTCTGCGTCTCCGTGCTGGAGCGGATTTCACGGACTTGTTCTTCGCTTAGTTTCGTGGACCAGTGAGATGTTCCCTTATGTACCCAACCTCTACCCTTTGTCCACTTATCTCGCTGATTTTCAGCAGCGTTTCCAAGAGACAGATGGTCTGGGTTAACACATTTTGGGTTATCGCAAGAATGCAGAATCTCCATGCCGGGAGCAATAGTGCGGTTATTGTGAAAGGACCACGAGAAGCGGTGCGCCCTTCGTAATACCGTTCCTAAAACCTCTCCCATAAAGACTCCATACCCGTCTGCGTCCACTCCACCCTGCCAGTCCCAGCAAGCGTCTGTCTTAATGACTCGCTTGAAGAATCTGACCTCGGCCGGAAGTCCACGATACGACCCTGATGGATTTGCCAGCCATAGCGGAGAACCATACTTCCGTAAACGCCGCCAGTGCTTGTTGCAGAAACCCGCCGCCAATTCCGGAAGGTCACAACCCTTGATGGAACAAAGTCCGCCAAAGAATTCCACTCGATTCCCCGCTGGTGTCATGTTCATATTGACATGATACACCAGCAAGGAATGGAGGTAAACCGTTACTGTGCAATAACTCTCACAGCAAGCTGGGGACGGATGGTTCGATATCCGTACAAAACATCAATCCTGCACGGGATTTTGTCGTTCGTGATGTCGTACTGCCGAGCGATGCGCATGGAAATGCCGTCCATGACCTCGCGCGCGCCCCATGCGCCGAACTTCGATACGTCGATCAGATCGGCGGTGACGAAGGCGAACGCTTCCGGGTGGAAGAGGATCGACTGGTTGTAGAGGGCAGAAGCGCCGCCGCCAACCTTGACGACCGCAAGGCCGGAGGTCAGCGTGCCGGTCACGTTCTGCGTGGCTCCAGAGCTTACCGGAGTAGGGGAGATGGTGGCCGCGCCGGCCCCGGCTACGGCAGCGGTGAACACGAACTGCTGCAGGTATCCGAGATTGGCCTTGGTTTCAGGGTGGACGGCGTAAATGCCGGCGAATGTGACGATATCGCCAGCCGTGAATGTAGCTGAACCCGCGGCGAGTGTCGCCGTGGCGCTGCCGCTTGCCAATGTTGCGGTGTAGCCGGTGGCGGCCGCCGCCGTGCCGCTCTGGAAGTTGGGGATGATCGTGTTCTCGTAGGTGTTCATCCCGCTCACCTTGCCGATTTTTCCGGTAAGGTACGGACGCGAAATGCTTTCCTGCGGGTTGAACAGTCCCTTGATCCCGTCGAGGAAGCTGGGCACATGCTGCGAAGTCAGAATGCCTACCCGCTCGCCCTCATCCGGCGCAAGGTTCTGGTTGAGCATCCGGCGACCCAGGGCAATGTCCTTGTAGGTGAGCGTGTTGGCGTTGTCGTCGATGGCGTTGTAGACGTTCAGCATCATGCTCAATGCATCAGCTTCGATATTCGATGCCAGAACCGACATGGCGGGCTTCAGGTAGCGCTCGCTGAACTCATCGATGGTGAGGGAGAGATCTGCGGAGGTAAAGTTGGTGTCCACGCCCTTCTGCGTAGAAACGGTGAGCACTTGGCTGGTTTCGGTGGTGTCCTGAACGCTGATGACCGAGCCGGTGCGAACCGTGTACTGGTTCGGCATACGGATGGTCAGCGAGGGGCCGATCTTGCCTGAAGGCGAGGCTCCGCTGTTGGCGAACTGCTTGTCATACTGCTTGTCGCAGTTCTCAATGAAATTCAGGTTGGCGTGCAAAATTCGAAGTGCTTCACGAGTAATGATGGTCGGTGAAAGGAGGCTATTAGCCATGATTAATTCTCCTGAGTGCTCGATTACCTTCTACTGGCGAGTTGCTGGTTGCGCTTACGCGCCCAGTCGTCCGGGGAAAGGCTTTCGTCGCTCACGTCAAAGGCCCTGGAACTCGCCCCATTTACAGGGGACGGCGGTTTCGGGGCGGCGGTTTTCTTCGGCTCAGGAGTAGCGGCAGCGTTCGGTTCGGCAGCAAGTTCAAGTCGGATACCAGCTTCGAGAGTTGCGATGTAACGAATCGCCTGCGATGGATTCACACGCGAAAGTCGTTCCAGTTCCTTCATGGTTTTCTGGTCCGTCCCAATCGTGTAAATCAACTCTGGAAGCACGTCTGATTCTGACAGCATCTGCTTGACCTGCATGGGAATGGTTTTGTCTCCCATAATGGTTGCTGCAGTGGGCTCGATCACCGAGTCAAACTCGGTGCCGTACCGTTTGCGGGCATCTTCGACGTTTTCCTGTACCTGGCTGACTTGCCTCTGCTGAACTTCGCGCTGATGCGCTTCGTGGAGAGTTTGCTCGGCTGACCACCGGCCCAATGCCTTCACGAAATCAGCATAGTCCGCATATTTCAGCGTTCCATCATCTTTCGTGTCGTTCACGGTCGGCTCTGGACTTGTCGGGGCAACCTGGGCGGCTTGCGGCGCGGGAGACGGGACCGGGGTAACGTCTGGTTTGGCCTGCTGTGCTGCCTTGAGTGCCTTGTTTTCAGCGAGCAACTTCTCGAATCGCCTGCGGGCCTTGTTGCCAATGCCCTCGGGCGGCTCCTGATCGTCTTCCGGTGCCGTTTCCGGTGCGGTTTCGGGCTCTTCGCCCTCGGCTGGTGTCTCATCTGCGGGTTCCGGGTCCGCGTCTTCGGCTGGTGCGAATCTGGCCGGGACTTCCCCTGTCGCACGGTACGAATTGAACTCGTGGAGCGTGGGGGACTGCCCGTTGAATGGGTCTGTTGCTTCGACGGGTGACGATGCCGCTTGCGTCTCTGTTGCCATGGTTGATTCCCCTTGAAAATTCTGTGGTTGCGCCGGTGATTACTAGAACGCTGCGATGCGCTCAGACAAAACCTGCTCGTAAAGCTTCATGATGTAGAGCTGGCGCGTAAGACGCGTTTGCTCAGCAGGCGGTAGAGAAGCAAAAATAGCGGTATCATGGAACGTTTCCAACTTGTACAGCTTGCCGGATAATTCCGCTTTCTCGTCTACTACGCGTTGCTGATGTGGCTGCATCTTTCTCCTCAATTCGCCCCTTGCGCCGGGTCAGCGGTTTGCTGCGGTGCTACTTGCTGCTCTTGCTGCTGCGCCGCATCTTGTGAACTCTGTTGGCTCTGTGCCGCAGCCTGCTGTTGCTGCATCTGCTGCGCGGCCTGTTGCTGTTGAGCCTGCATTGCTACATCATGCGCCTGATCGTGGAACTGCGCCTCAAGCGCCCTGCGATCTGCTTCGCGGTCGGCCGCGTTCTGCGCCTTGGTGTTTATCTCCGCGACAGTGATAGCCGTCAGCAACTTCTTGTCCTCGAGCGCCATATCGGCCTGAGCCTTGGCCGCAATCTCTTCCATCTTGCCCATGTGCTCAAGGTGCTTGGCCTGCTTCTCCATTGTCAGCTTGGCGAGTTCACCCTGCATGGCCTGCATTTGCTGGTGAGCCTGCGCAACGGCGGCCTGCGCCTGGGGCGGAAGCGCGTTTTCATTGTCCTGCAACTGCGCCGGCAGCATCTTGTGCAACCGCTCGGCTGCTTCATCCGCGCCAGCCATGTCCGAATTCTTCATCATCAAATCGCCGAGAATCGGGACCATCGTCGGCACGGAGCGAATCAAATTCTGTACAAAATCGAACGTCTCCATCCGCTTCGAGTCATACGCGCGGCCCATAGTGACCACCAGCGGCACGCGCTTCCCGGCGATCTTGTAGTGATGCGACTTTCCGGCTTCGTCAGTGTGCTCCGCGTTGATGGTTACCACCTTGGATTTCTCGTCCTGGCCGAGAATGGTCACTTCGCGCTCGGTGTCGTAAATCTTGGGGATCATCTCCTCGATAATGTCGCCCGCCTGCCGGAATGAGCGCTCCAGGTTATCGAGAAAATGCATGGTGGTAAGGTTGGAGGACTGCTGGCGGGCCTGAATCGCCCTGCCGGTAGTCTCGTTCCCCTTAGCGCCCAGCGATGCGTCATAGATGCCCGTAGTGGCCTTCATATCGTCCACTTCCTGGGCGATGAACTCAGAAAGCGACTGAATCGGAGGCTCGAACGTGTTGCGCGTGGGTGCAGGGAGCGGACGACCGGCCATATCAACGACTTTGAAATGCACACTAGGACGCGGAACCGTATTGATCGTCGCCCATTCCTTCTCGTATCCAGCGTCTTGGCCCTCGGCGATCATGTATGGCGACACCGGAGACTGCGCCAACGTCTCAGCAACGCGCGATTTTGCGTAATTCAGCATCTGCTGAGCGGATTTCTGCGAGCGAACTACTGAGGACAGACGGGGCTTGCCCTCAATAATCATCTGCTTGCCAAGAACCGGGATAATCGGTATTTCAGAACCTGCCCATTCGGTGCGCGTATCAGGAAGTTCTTCCAGCCCATTGATTTTGCAGAATAAAACCTTGGTTTTTGGGCGCTTTCCCTTGATCTTTACCTCTTCGCACCACCAGTACTCTGCGATACGCACCGAGTCGGAACCGACCCACCCCTCTGCGCGCTGCGAAGCGGAATCCCACGAGAGCGAAGCCATTTCGCTGTCGCCGTAAAGCGCCCTGTACTCTTCCTTGGGGATTTCCTCAACTACGAACGCAAAACGCGGCTTGCGATTGAAGCAGGTGGGAACAACGATCCCATAGACTGTCATAGGGTCCATGACGGGGAGAATCTTGAGGTCGAGTTCGTCGCCTTCGTCTTCCGCATACTCAGTCAGGAAGCGGTAGTAGCCGAATGAACCGCCCGCGCTGTATTCGATGGCTGTTTCGTAGGCGATCTGCGCGTTGGATTCGTACTGGATGAACCGTGCTAGGCCCTCGTAGACCTCGGCGGTGTCCTTGTCGGCATCCAGTCGCGGCGCAAACTTAACCTGAGGCTTATTCTGGCGGGCCTCATTGCTGACCTGCTGAACGAACGTATGGCAGCGCGGGAAGGCCATCGCCGGGCGGCCTGCCATCTCGCGTTGCAACTTGATCTGCGGGTCCCACTGGTCATCGCCATCCGGGGAAGCCAGTTTGAGATCCTGCACGAACTTGACGCGCAGTTCGCGCTCATCCTCGGCGGCCGCCGCAAACCGCTTGCGGGCTGTCGCCATGAAATCAACTGTCGCACTGTCGTTCGCATCTGCCATGAGGGGCTAGGCTTCCTTTTTTTCCTTCAGCGCAGCCTTGAGGAACGATGCCGGGTGCGATTTCGCTTCCATCTCAGGCGTTTCCTCGGATTCCTCGTGCTCAGGAATCGCCAGATGGTTGGCGACATGCGCCAGCATTTCGTGCCCCTCGTCTGCGCCGAAGACATGTTTCTCGGGTTCTAAATAACTTTCGCTCATGCCGTGACGCCCTTCGCGCTGAATGGGCTTGTATTCATGAGAAACCGTGTGCCCGCCGTTCTCTGCGGGCTCGATCACCATGCGGCGAATCTCTTTCTTTGCCATTTCGATTAACTCCACATGTCATTATGTCATTGAATCGTAGACGATATTGAGAACCTGAGTGCTGGTTCCGATGGTAAAGAAATCGCTCAAATCGTAGTGCTGCGAAACATCGGCGAGCGCTGGAAGTAGAAGGGAACCCGTGGTAGCTGGTATTACGTATCCCTTGGTTGCCGTTACGGTTGCATCGCCAATTGTCATCGTAGCCGCCGCTGTGTTCTGTAGTAGAATCCAGCGCGCAAAGATAACCGCAGACGAAACCTGTATAGCGCTGCCGGTTTGCGTGACCTGCAAAGTCTTGGTCGCCATGACGCCTCCTAACTGAATGTCACGCCGAGTGGGCTGCCAACGGGATACCAAATACCGTTTCTGGCTTGCAACTCGATATTGCTGCCGACAGTTCCGCCAAACGTGGCAATGTGCTTCGAGGGGGCGATCTTGTTCGCTGCGGTTGTGATCGTGTGCGCATGGCCACCAGTATCAACGATGAAAACAGACTTTCCATCGTCACCGGCAGGCTGGTTTCCAGGAAGCGGTGTGGCGAGAGTGAGATTATCCACGCCGGTTCCATCGAGAGAGACATTTCCGGGAAACGGTAGCGGGTCTGCCGATCCGGTGAGCGACGTAAACGCTCCCTGGCAGAATGTATCTTGAAGGTCCTTGGACATGGATGCATCATGGCATCCTGCGCGTGGAAGTGAATTTTGACCTGCGACTGGCGAATTTGCCACGTTTATCTCCTATTTCTCACCTAAAAGGCGGTCTGCTTTTGCGCGAATCTTTGCGGCGCTGGCTGGGCTGAGTTTACCACGCTTCACCATCTGCGTGGCACGGGCCTTCGCGTTGGCTGCGTGGCTTTTATCTGGCATTGGAAAGCGTCTTCCGCTTAAAGCAAAATCGCTCGACGGTAGCCTGTTTCGCTCTTCAGAAGTCAACTTAGCCATTGAAATTACCCCCCCAGTTCAGGTACGATTGACATATGAAAATAACCGATATTACCGGCCAAAAATTTGGATTCTGGACGGTGGTTTCTCAGGCCGATCCAGTCAAGCATGAAACGAAGTGGCTCTGCATGTGCCGATGCGGAAAACTGGCTGAAGTATACACCAAGGCCCTGCGAAGAGGAACATCGACATCCTGCGGATGCGTTCGCCGAGAATTGAGCCGAGACCGAGCAACTATTCACGGAATGTCGAAATCGGTCGAATATAGAACATGGCGTCGAATTCGAGATCGGTGCTTCAATCCTTTGTCGGGAGACTATGCAGACTATGGCGGAAGGGGAATACGAGTGTGTGAGGAATGGAGCAGTTTCCCGGCATTTCTTAGCGATATGGGGATAAGGCCATCTCGTAATCACTCGATTAACCGAGTTAACAATGACGGCCACTATGAACCTACAAATTGCAAGTGGTCTACGCCCATCGAACAAGCAAACAACAAAAGAAACAATCGACGAATAACATGGAGAGGAGAGACCCTCAACCTTGTGCAATGGGCTGCTCGAACCGGGATAAACGCTGACGTGATCTATCAGCGATTGGGAAAACTCGGATGGAGCATCGAGCAATCTCTTACTCGGGCTGTCCGCTAGCGACATCATTTTCTCCCGTAACCGCTCTGCGATTCAGCCGCAAATGCGCGCGGCGATGGTGAATGCACGGCGGTTGCCTTGCCCGGTCGTAGGCTGGCGGCTGGCCGCGCTGGCGCAACCTTCATCATCATCGCGTGAATCTTGGGCGCTGTCCACATATCAGGCCTGCAGAACTCCCGTGCCCCACACTTCAGTGCCGCCAACCTCTGCCTGGTTGTGGGCGACCTTGACAAAATAATGCACGCCGTTGGTGCCCAGAATGTCGATCACCGTCACGGAGGCCCGCTGGTATGTCTGAACGGACTCCACTGTCTTTCCTGTCAGAACGGTTTCGTCCGGGACCGGCACAGCGAGAGCGTCCTGTTCGGCAGGAGTATCCTGGATTGTCGAAACGGGCGCAGGTTCAACCGCGGGAACGCTGGGAGCGGGTGCTGCCTCCGGATCGGAGCTTTCAACGGGAGCGGCTGTTTCTACTACTTCGTCCATCTCAACACCTCATGCTGGTGAAATCATACCACCAAGAAATACGCAACACGAAAATATCACGACATCCACCCATCTTGACCTTGATAAATAGGCTGCGAGACATGCCTTTCAACTTCTCTACCACTGTTTGCGCTCTCCACTCCCATTGCTCCAGTCCTGAGCGAGTCGGCAGTATGTGAGGCCCAGTCGTGAACCGGATCACGGGTGGGCGTGCGGTGGTCAGGCGTGCTCAGCACCTTAATCTCGCCATAGCGGTAATGCCTGAGGGCCTGGAGCCCGTCCGCGCACTTGTCAATGTCGAACCAGCATAGTGGGAGCATTCTACGCACGGCCTCGATCCCAACATGAATGAGGTTCTGCGGTACCACCTGCACCTTGCGCCCCAGGCCGCGCATGACGGCCTCTACGCTCTTTCCCGTCGCCAGTCTGCCTGTGCTAGCCGCGTCCCACGGGAGGTAATCGGTTCCCCACACGTAGGGACGATCCTGCAATTCACGCACAAAAGACCCCACATCGCGGTTGTTTCCCTCAATGTAGTCGATAAAGCGCCACTCGAACGGCGCGCTCTGAAACATCCAGATCGCCACCAGATCGCCCCAACCAAGATCCCAGCAGGTATGCACCGGGCGCGACGGATCGTAGGGAACGCGCGTAATTCGGCTCTCTGCGTCCACCTTGCGGAACTCCGCGGCGTAGATTCCTCCGACAACCGTGCGCCGGGGCTGTCCTAGCCAAATGTGCGCATATTCATCAGGGTCTTCTACTTCTAGTTTTTCACGCTCAGCGCGCAGAACCTCAGACGCCCAAGGGTTGTCCGAGAAATTCATGTTGATCGCAACAGTATTAGGCGGCGGATTGACCATGAACCGCCGCCATGTGTCGTCGGTCTCTAGCTCAGGGTTCCACGTTAGGATGATCTCAGAACCGGGGCGACGGATGGTCGGGATGCTCTTGTCCCACGAGTCCTTGGATACACTCTGCGCTTCCTCGACCCATAGTTTTGTGGCACCTTCGAGTGATTTAATTGCGTCGGGATTATGACGCAAACCCTTGAAAACAAACTCAGTTTTTGTGGTTTTATGCCAGATTTTAGCCTTTTCCACCACATACTGATCGCCCATGCCCATCATGCTGATCTGGGAAACAAGCGTTCGGTGGCAGGAATCGGCAATCGAGTTCATGTTTTCACGGGCGCACACTATAAATTCCGTGCCAACTGCCCCGATTTCAAGCAGATATCGCGCCACGTTCCAAGATTTCGCGCCGTCTCTACCGCCCCAGATATTTTTGAATCGGTGCGACTCCCATAACGGGCGAAGCTTTGAGGGGAATTCGATGTTCATGGCGCTTTCGGCGGATCGACGAATATAATTCGGTGCTCGGATTGAATCGCGCCACCATCTGGCCCGCTCAATTCCTGTTGAATCTTGTCGCCGTAGTCCAGGGGAGCACCCGGCTTGCTGAATCCGCGCAGCAGATGCGATGCTTCCCACTTGGCCGTATCAACGCGCAGTCGGTTGCGTGCAATGCCGGCGGCATCAACGCGCACAGCCCCTTTTTCATCGATATAGGTAGGTACCTCGGCAGCGATCTCGTTAGCGTCCTCAATCCTCGACTCGACCCCGGCGCGGCGCGCTGCGGCGTACCTTGAGGCAAACCCATCAGTGTCGCGCACGCTCCAGCGGATCACCGACCTGCGGCATGGATACTCAGGATGCTTGGGGTCTGAGCATATTGTCCGCAGGCTCTCTCCCTCGCTCATGCGCATCAGGATCTCTTCGGCGATGATTGGGTCGTACGTGGATCTTTGCTCCATGGTTTCAGCGCTTCCCGTTCTTTATAGCTTCGCTGCTACGCTTCGCGCTTCCAACTGTGCGGATGCGGCAAGGGCCTTCGCTTCGGCAATAGCCTTGTTTTTGTAGACTGCGGTCAGGACAACGCCCGCCACGAACGCAACGATTACACCGATAACATATGCCATATCATCCTCATTCCGGATTGGTTGGGGGGCAGGGCGCGTCTGGCGGCTGTACCTGCGCCTGCGCGTTGGGTGCCCGGTTATTGATCGAGTCAGCGCCATACTTGAGCGCTGCAAGCGTACCGCAAAGCATTGTTGCAAATGTGCCCGCCGAGCCAAGAAAAGTCACAATGTCTGTCACTGTGACGACCGCGTGGAGCTTGTAAAGCAGACAGGAAACCCATGATACTACAGCGATTACGACGATCAGCACGCAGACCTTGGTATTGCTCACCGTGCCGTCCTTGTCGCTCAGTTGCGACCGGAGAAATCCCGCTGCCCAGTTGCCGCTCATGCTTCCTCCTGAGAAGCTGGCCTTCCCTTAGCGCAAAACTCGCAAGATCGAGGATCACCAGTACAGCGGGCTTTAGTCCCGTCTTTGGCTGTAAGAACATGAGGGCCGCAATAGCGCTCTACTTGTCTTGCGTCCCACGCGGCCTGTTCAGTTGCCCAACGTCCGCTCATTTGCTCAGCCTTCCTGCCGCGTAGGCGACGCCGGCCGTCACGCCGATCTGAATTGCATCATGCTTGAACCGCTTCCAGAACGTTCCACCCTTGGCGGTAGCCTCCCAGGTATCGCGCTCTTTGGTCACCGCGGCGAGCTGGCTGGCCGTGCCCTGCTGAATCACCGCCGCACTGGCCGCGTTGAGTGTGCAGGCGTTGAGTTTGGCGCTGCTCTCATCGCAATTTAGCTTGTAGGCCTGGAACGCGGGAATGTCGGCCTGCGGAATCACGAGCTCTTGCGAGGCTGGCGCGGTGGCCGTAGCCGGAACCTGCTGGACTTGGACCTGCGCCGGAAGGTTGGGCGTAGTGTTGGCGACTACGGCCGCCTGCTGAGGCGTTACCACAATGGTGCGCTGATTAGCAATAGCGGCAAGCTGCGCCTTGAGATCGTTGGCAGTCTGCGCTTGGTCGGCCTTGGCCTGGTCGATGGACTTCTGCGCCGCGGTGATTACCTGCTGCTGCGCAGACTGCATACTCTCAGCCTTGAGGTGCGCGTCATGCTCCTGAAGCAGCTCATAGCCGCCGAGCACCAGCGCAAGCGCCAGGATCGCGCCGGCCACAATCGCAAAAGTTCGCGAGATTGTCATGCTGTCTCCCACATCGCAAGCTCAGCTTTGCGCCGAGCAGTTAGTCCCGGCTGGTGCACGCCTGCGGCCATGTCCCACTTGAGCAGCCCCTGGCCGGCTGCGGCGTAGTCTCCAGCGTTGAGCAGTTTGAGCAGCGTCGATCCTGCCAGGCGGCCAGCGCCGAGGTTGAAAACAAAGTCCGTGAGCGCGTCGAGATGGCCTTGAGCGAGCGGCACATGCACTATCCGCGCTACCTGCTCGGCGGCCCAGTCCGCATCGTCGATCAGCAGTAAAAGAGCATCCGACGCGGTGATATTGCGCGTCTTGGCATCTCCGGCCAGCTCTGCGCTTGTGAGCTTGTGCCCATACCCAACCGTCCAGTACCCTGCAAGATCGAGGTACGGCGTCAGGCGCAGGCCTTCGCTGCGCTTGATCAGGTCGAGGCAATTTTGGCTGGGATGCAACATGGGAAGATTCTACCACAAGCGCCGGATTGGAGTGATGACAACAACATCTTGACAGCATTGGCAATTTATTGAGTAATATATATGTCAAGGGGATGCTCACATGAAACCGCGAAACATAACGCACGGAATGAGAAAGACTCTGATCTATGGTGTTTGGACCTCTATGAAAAACAGATGTCGTAACCCTAAAGTGACTGCTTATAAGTACTACGGGGGAAGAGGCATTAAAGTGTGCGAGAGATGGCTTTCCTTTGAAAACTTCTTCTCCGACATGGGGCCTGCGCCAAGCAAGAAGCACAACATAGACCGCATCGACAACGATGGGGATTACAAACCGGCGAACTGCCGATGGGCGACAGCTAAGCAACAAAGGGAAAATCAGAGGATACCTAGCGTGCATTATTTGAACGCTTCGGAGATTGCTGCGCTGGTTGGAATATCCAGGCAAAGGCTTTACCAAAGGATCGATAAGTATGGGAACCTAGAGCGCGCACTACGAAACTATTCAAAATAAATAACTTAAATGTGAGCGATATACACTCAGATAATATGATCGAACTTATTCTTGACACACCAATTATGCTGTTTGCAAGAGCAAAGCGACAAAGCAAGCAGTTGTGACAGACGACATCGCCGCCCATCACTCAGGTGATTCCAGCGGTACCTAAATTCCCTACTACATATCAGCACAATTCCAGGACTGCGCCCCGGACCCCGCTTCTCCTGTATCCACAGGAGGCACAGTTATTTGTGCGCGTGCTGGCGACATTGTCAGGTGGAGAGAAGGGCAGGAATCAAAATTCGAACACTTCACGTAAACTATTTCTAATCTAAGACATACGGCATCCCTACGGGCTATACCCGTTCTGCGCAGCATCTCTTGGCATGGCGTGTCAGGTCTTGATTGCAATCTGATCAGCTTAGTATTGGAAAGCCCATTTGACCGGGGCGTTGCCGTGTCGCGGCATCAAACAGCCGCCCGTTGCCCGGATTTTCGCTGTGATTGCTTTCATGCGTGTCTCTTTCGCTACCTGTCGTACTCAAGCGGACCGTTGTTATTGGGCTGAGTGTTCCGCGAACTCCCCGAATCGATTTCTCGACTCTGCCATGCGTTGACACTTGAATTGTCGCACATGGATGCGGTACACTTCAACTGCGGGGTGCCTGTCGATCATCCCTTCACAGCCAGCGTTGACACCTAGCCGTGACATCCCGCAAATCTCAAGCCCTCAGCCTAAAAACTGGGGGCTTTTATTTTGCGAAAATAATCAATATTCCTCTTGACACATTCCGGCATTGTGGCGCATGATGATTGTGTTGGTGATGAGCGTCCATCTTCGACGCAAACGAAAATCAGAAAGGCCGGTGAGCGCATGTAGCACACAGTGTTGGCTCCTAGCCAAAATGAATAAATAAGCAACGCGCCTTTAGTGGCTATGCGGGCCGGAGCGCAGAGTGGAACCTCCGGCACAGCACACAGCGGTACTCAACCGCATAAGGAGCAGCAAAAATGGGCGCAGAGGAAGGCGCTCATGCGCGAAAGGGGAAGGATTATATGACCAGCGAAGAAATAAGGAAATTCGAAATTTACGATTTCACGAATCGCCAAAGCGCAGAGCCTCTTATACGTGATGCAGTTGAGATGCTACGCGAGATCGCCGCGCAACTCGCACAACTCAACGAAGGTCTCGCATCCTTGACGCAGCCAGGCGGACCGCAGCTCAACGCACGAGTAACGCAGGAGGCACCATGCAAGCATTAGCAGTACTCGCAATTTTCCCGGCCATCGGCCTGCTGTTCATGGCCGCAATCATCACCCGCGACACCTGGATTGGAGGCCGCGCATGGAAAGAGTAGGCGTACCACTATCGGTTCTGTGCGAGGCGGCCGAAGACGCGCAAGTCCGCGCAGAGATTGCCAAGCAGATCGTCGGCGAGTGGATGGACTGCCCAGAGCATATGGACACTGCGCACTCGCTTAACATCTACCCTTTCGCAAACATCCTGCGCGAGTCATGGATTCGGCGCGCATGGCGCTTTGTGTGCGGCATGAACTGGCCGATGATTGGTGCGCTGCTGTTTTGTTTGGTGATCGAAGGCGCAGCGGTCTGGGCTATCTATCACGCGATTGTGGGGTGGTAACTTGGACCGAGAAGCAATATGGACAGCCGCAATCAGCGCAGGATACCGCTCGGCACGTGACCATGACCGCATCGCCTGGAACGACGACGACTGGCGCGCAATGATCGAGGAGTTTGACAGGCAGAGTCCGCCGCTTGAGCTTATGCCTACCGCGATCATTCGAGCAGAGGTCAAACGCCGCGTTGTGCATGGCCGAAAGAAGCCTAAGAACGAACGCCCGTGCGTTGGATGTGGAGCGCTTCTGGGCGCACGAGAGAGGCGCACCGCTTGCCCCATGTGCGGTGCAAGGAATCCACGCAAGTAACAACTCTGAATAGGCACTACGGTGCCTGGAGGAATTGTAATGAAAAATCAACCTCTGGAAGTTTCTGTTGATGGCGAAGAGCTAGTAATTCGCATCGGTATCGATGTTGTTGCGTTCGCTGCAAACGAGAGCGACCACTTCAAAACTTACGACCTTGATACTGGAGATTGGGTGCAGAAATTCAAGGTTACGGGCCCGCTGGAGTTCTCCAGAGATGTAAAGAGGGCGATGTTGAACGAGGGCGAAGACGGCAGCACCCCGCTCTCTCGATTCCTCGACAAGATGAACGTCGCGGCATTGGAAGACGGATCGACGGGAATCGAGTTTCCCGAAGACAAGTAAGTAACGTCGCGATACGCACTACACGCAAAATAAACATGTGCGCAGTGCGTAAATCATGCTACATTTGATCTGCGCTAGTTATCACGATAGAGCACAACCAAAACAATCAACCGCAGTACCGGAGAGCATCATGAATAACTCCTTTTCTTCTTCGCCCGCATCAACCCCCAAAAAATTACAAGATTACACAGAGATCCTCGCAGGCTGGGAGGAAGACGTAAAGGCGTCTGAATCTCGCGTGGACGAATGCGGACGCAACCTGCTGGAAGCGCTGAAGACTCTGCGCTCCGACCGCAATCACCTTGACCAACTGCGCTACCTTATGGCCGAATTCAAGCGCCAGGAAGAGGCCGCATCATGAGCTGGTATAGCCCACAAGACTATCGCGGTGAGCATGATGGAGACGGGATCGAAAGGCGTAGACTTGCGGCTGTAGATCGCGCCTACTATCGCGCAATCAATCATAGCCATGACGACGAAGACGCGGCACACGAAAGCGCACGGCAGCGCGAGATTGACGAGGAGGAAAAATAGCTATGTGGACAACAGGCGACATTGTGGGCATTATTTGTCTTGTGGGTTTCTTTGCGTTATTACTGATTACATGCGCCTTAGGGGATAACCGATGACAGATACATCATTAACCAAACAGCAGCCAGCACCACTCGCTCCCATGCAGCCTATGCAGATGATCCAGGTGGCCTTTCAAAAGGCGATGGATGATGGCGGCGCGGCTGCCCTAGCAGTAGCAAAAGAGATCCTTGAGCAGATGGAAAAGCAGCGCGACTTTGAAGCGCGCGACAAGTTCAACTCTTCATTGCTCCGCATTCAGCAAACCTTGAAACCAATAGTCAAGCGCGGCACCGGCGAAAAGCCAGGAGCAAAATACGCGCTCATTGAAGACATTGACGCGGCGCTGAATCCCCTACTCGCGGAAGAGCGCATGAACCTAACCTTTGAACCGGCAATCAGCGACAAGCAGAGCACTATCGTTGTGACCGCCATTCTCGCCCAAGGAGCATACGAGCGGCGCTATCCGCTGGAGATGCCTGCAGATGGCGCAGGGCCCAAGGGTGGGCAGGTTATGACCCGAACGCATGCCACTGGTAGCGCGATGACCTACGCGAAGCGCTACCTAAAGAACTTCATCTTCGATCTGCAATTCAAGCAGAAAGACGATGACGGCAACCGCGCAGGAGGAAAGCAGCCGGGTACACTCGATGAGCGCGAACACCTGACCCACCTTGATAACATCCGCAACGCCAATGACGCCGATGAGCTCCGCAAGATGTACATGGCCGCGCAGAATGCCGCAGACGCGACCGGCGATACCAAGAGCACGATCACCTTCGCGGACGCGAAGAACAAGCGGTACAGGGAACTGCAAGCGGGAGGAAGGATTTAGCGTGGATCAAGAGAAGCGCGATCAGATGTACGAATTTATGGCTAGCGATACGCTTGAATTGCTTCGCGGATCGCGCAACCCTTCAGCTCAAAAGTATTTCCTGATTGGGCTATGCTTGGCAGTTCAAATGATGCTTGCGGAAGAGAAAGACCCCGAAGATGAGCATCCTTCACCGTTTCCGACAGGAGTAGAGGCATGAGACTGAACGCAGAAGCACACGCACAACCTAAATCATCGGAGAAACTTTGTGGATGCGGTTTTCCTCCTCATGTTGGCCGCTGCCAACCTGAAATCATCGCGCCCGAGACTGAGGAATCCACTATCACATCGCTGGCGCTGATCGAAACCACACCAGCATCGCTGGTTTACGCCCCCGGCGCCCTCGCCGCGCTGGTCGATAAGCTCAAGCAGGAAGTCCGCAGCCAACTTGCAACGCTGGACGTATCCATTCCGAAAGACAAAGCGCGCATTATCTCGCTCTCTGCGCGGGTCGCCAAAGCGAAAGTCAAGCTCGACGAGATGGGCGCTGACCTTACCGAGGAGCACCGCGCCGTGGTGACGGCCGTCAATGCCGACCGCAAGACAATGCGCGATGACTTGGACGCATTCAAGGTCGAAGTGCGCAAGCCGGTTACCGATCTGGAAAACGCGGAGAAAGTGCGCGTTGCGGCGCACGAGGCTGTGATTCACCAGATAGAAGAACTTGGCAAGATGGACCGCCCGTTGAACCTTGACGAGATCGAGGCGCGCGCCGCGCAGGTGAGCATCCTTGCTGATCGCGATTGGCAGGAGTTCAAGCAGCGGGCTACCGGAGCCAAGGTGATGGCGATGGAAGCGCTATCTGAAGCGCAAGACCGCGCACTGGAATCCATTCGCCTGCGCGAGGAGTTGGAACGCTTACGCGCCGCTGAAGCTGAACGCGCCATCAAGGAACGCGAGGAAGCAGCCGCCAAAGCCGCCCAGGATGCCGCAGAGCGCCGCGCAGCCGAACAAGCACGTATCGCACGCGAAGCCGCCGAGCGTGAGCGCCAGCGGGTCGAGAATGAGCGCGCAGAGGCTGAGGCGCGGGCGAAGCAAGCCGAAGCGGAGAAGATCGCAGCGGAATTACGCGCAGAAGCATTGCGCCTAACAGAGGCCGAATCCTATCAGGCGCAATTGGCAAAGGAACGCCGCGAAGCAGCGGAAGCGGAAGAGCGCGCGCAGCAGGCTATGCGGGATACCGAGGCACGGCGCATTGCGGAGGCTGAGCGCACGGAACAGCTACTTGCCGAGATGGAATCACGCGCCGCCGCCGAGCGGACACGAATAGAGCAGGAGCGCATCGCTAAAGCAGAGGCAGCAGAGCGCCGCGAATACGAAGCGCAGCAGAAGGCGGAACGTGACCAGATCGCGGCGGTTGAAGCCGAGCGCCAGCGGGTAGCAGCGCAGAAGAAGGCGGAACTCGAAGAGGCTGAGAAGCGCGCAAAGAACCGTGCGCACCGGGGCGCGATTCACCGGGAAGCGCTGCAAGCGCTCTGCACCTTCGGCATGACGCAGGAGCAAGGCAAGGAGCTTATCGAGTCCATCGCAAAGAACGAAATCCCGCACATCAGCATCCAGTACTGAGGAGACTATGAAGATTTTACGCAACTTCGCACAGGGCACAGATGATTGGCACCAAGAGCGCTGCGGACGTGCCACCGCGTCCAACTCCGCTGCAATACTCGATTTTACAAAGGCTGGAGTCGAGGGCAGCAAGCGCAAACTCTACCGACTGGAGATCGTCGCGCAGATCCTCAGCGGCATCGCGGTTCAAGACAAGTTCGTTTCTGCTCCGATGCGCGCCGGAACATTCGCCGAAGGTCCAGCCCGCGCCTTCTATGAGCTTGAAGAGGGCGTCATGGTGGAGACTGTTGGCATCATCATCGGAGACAACGAGCGCACAGCTTATAGCCCAGATGGATTGGTGGGCGTGAATGGCGCAGTCGAGATCAAAGGGCCTACGACGACAACACACCTTCAAACGCTGGACCTGGGCGCGATACCTGAAGGTAACTTGCCGCAGTTATGGTTCGGATTCATGGTTGATACAGAATTAGAGTGGATTGATTGGATCAGCCGCGATGGAGGTATGAGCAACAACCCGGAGATGTTTGGCCCTATCCTTCCGAGGCGCTATCAACAGTTCACTATACGCTTGCATCGCGCTGAATGTGAGGAGCAAATTGCCAAGATGCGCGAAGCGACGGATAGGTTCCTTGCGGACGTTGACGCGACAATCGAGCGGCTGAAGTTGCGTGCTCCGGAAGTTGCAGAGCCTGAGCGTCCCGTGCAGGACTTCGGCGAGCTTGGCCTTACGGACTCTGATCTTGCATTTTTGGACTAACAGCAGAAAGGAAATCATGAGCTTGAAAGTGACCAACGCAGAGAGATTTACCGGAGTGGTAGAGAACACAGTCACGCACAAGGATATTTTCTGGGTGCGCACAGACGCGGGGGAAACGCTTTTCTGCCACAAAAACTACGCCAAGGAGCGCACTGTGCCAGAGATCGGCGCACGCGTCAAGGGGCTGATTGGGCGCGTGCCCCAAGAGGACAAACAATCGCGTGCATTTAATGTAGAAATCGTTGTATAATGGGGCTGTCAGGTGTTATCAGCACCGGCAAGCCTTATCGCCTGGGAGGGCGAATCATGACAACCCCATCTACGCCATTGTACCGCGAAATTCCGCTCACTCAGGGACAAGTTGCGCTTGTTTCTGCGCATCGATTTGATGAGTTGAATGCATATAAGTGGTGGGCATGCTGGATTTCCCACACGCGAACATTTTATGCCTTCCGAAAGATTAAACTCGAAAACGGTAGACGCGTGGTGATTGGAATGCATCGTGAAATTCTAGGACTTAAGTTCGGAGACAAGCGCCAAGGAGAGCATAAAAATCAAGCCACTTTAGATAACCGGGATGAAAACCTAAGAATTGCAACTTCATCGCAGAATCAATGTAACCGGGGCCCACAGAGAAATAATAAAAGTGGATTCAAGGGAGTCTCGTGGTATAAGCGCGACAAGAAGTGGCGCGCTTGCATAGAAGTAAAAGGAAAGCGTAGCTATCTTGGTTTATTTGATACTCCGGAATTAGCCTACGAAAAGTATTGCTTGGTAGCGAAACAAATTCATGGTGATTTTGCTTGGAGGCGTTAAAGATGAGCTATTACATCAAGTTCGAGGTCCTAGGACGCGCAGCGCCACAGGGAAGTATGCGCGGCTATGTTGTCAACGGAAAAGCCAAGCTAACCTGCGACAACGCGCACACGATTCCCTATCGGCAAGCAGTTGGATACGCTGCACTCACCGCGCGGGACAGCGATGCGATTTTCGCAGGCCCACACGTTGCGGTTTCTGTGCAGTGCGACTTCTACCTCAAGCGCCCAAAGGGCCACCGTAAGGCGTGGACGCACCCTCCAACGAAGCCGGACATAGACAAGCTCTGCCGCGCCACCTTGGACGCGCTGACAGGAATCCTGTACTACGATGATGGGCAGGTCGTCGGCATCAAGGCAGTCAAGCACTACGGCCTACCAGAGCGCACAGTGATTTCAGTCGAGAAGGTAGATTGATGACGCGCTTTATCGTAGTCTTCACACTTCGGCGCGGAACCATCGAGCCGCCCGAGCTACTGGACGACGCGAACCAGTACCGCGCTGAATAGGCACTACAGTGCCTGCGCCGTTGGCGCTTCGGTACCAAGAATTGAGGATGAAATGGACGATTTGAATATACCGCAAGACTTGAAAGAGGCGCATAGCGAGGCCCTTGCAGGAACAGAACTCGACACTACATTCAATGATGTATTCGTTCGAGAACTAATCGAGCGCATCGCACGTCTGCGAGGAATTTTGATTAAGTGCGGACGCAACGCGGGGGCAGGACTTTCGGATGCAGTGACCGATGAGTTCCTTGCACTTTTGCCTGAGGAGATTAAGTTGAGACTTGCACGAGGCTAGGCACTCTCGCGATACGCACTACAACCACAGCGCAGCACCAACCAGAAACGAGGATGAAATGCCAGAGATTACCGAATCACGCCTCAAGGAACTAATTGAGGCGGAAGAAAAACTGAGCGCTCTTGAAAATATGGGCGTAGACAACTGGGAAGGGTATTCGGACGCGATGAGCGAATTAAGGGAATATCGCGCATCAAAGAAAGCTGAGGAAAAAAGTGAATAAACTAGAACTTGACGCAGAGACATTTGAGGCCGCAACCGCACGATTGGCCGCCATGAACCTGAGCGCACCAGAACCCGAATCAGAGCGCGGCCGCGATGGAATGACGAGTGCAGAGAGAATCGCACATCTTACGCTCCCCGTTCCGTCGCCAGAACCACCCGCGCGCTCTCCGCGTAGCGACAAGGACACCAAGCGCACACCGAAGGCGCAAACGTTGAGCATCGAGGCAGTGAGCGCGATGAGCGCCGAGCAGGCGCAGGAGCTTATTCGACTAGTAGCTGCGCGAAATGAGACGCTGAAGAACTGGGAAGACGCCAAGCGTGTCGCGGTGAACTGCGAAGTTGATTTCAAGCAGGACGCCAAAGACCTGCAGGACTTCATCGAAGCGCTGGCGAAATAGCTTGACGCTGTGCGCAGTTGCAGTGGGATAGCTAACCGATAACGCACTTCAACCAGCAGCGTCGAAGGAGAAAAATGAACATCGAAGATTTGACAATCGGGCAGGCAAAGCAACTCGCAGCGTTCTTTGGCAATAGTGCCACAAAACCAGTCCACCCAATGATCGGGCGTAGATGCCTGATTCGCACGTACAGCGCAGGCGTGCATATCGGCGATGTGGTTTTCGTCAACGAGATGGAAGTGAAGCTCGAAAACGCTCTGCGACTATGGAAATGGGAGGGAGGCGGTCTATCTCTCTCTGTGGTTGCCTCGCAGGGAATCAAGGGAGGACGCTTGAATATCACGGGAGAAATCTACCTCACGAACGCCATCGAGTTCATCCCCACAACAGCAGAGGCGGAGGCCACTTATGTCAGATTCATCGAAGACAAAAAGTAAGTATCACGGCTCCGGCTATAGCTCCGGCTCCGGCTCCGGCGACGGCGACGGCTATGGCTACGGCTCCGGCGACGGCGACGGCTCCGGCTATGGCTCCGGCTACGGCTATGGCTCCGGCGACGGCTCCGGCTATGGCTACGGCGACGGCTATGGCTACGGCTCCGGCGACGGCGACGGCTCCGGCTATGGCTCCGGCTACGGCTATGGCTCCGGCGACGGCACTTGTTAGCTATTTGAAGCGCATCTAGGCTTGATGTATACTTGAATGATCCGACGCGCCACGCAGAGGATCACACGATGCGGCCTGATCACCGCGTCCAGTTTCGGGGGAGCCTTCACTCCCCCGGAGCGCCCTTGAAGGAGGGATATGAACCAATGGTTCAGGATGTACGCGGAATTCGCCACCGACCCAAAAATTCGCACTATGAGCGATTCTCTACAGATCCGGCTTATTCGCCTGTTTTGCCTGCGTAGCTCCGGGCTCACCGAAAAACTCTCAGAGGATGAGTTGAAGTATGGGCTCGGGTGCAACGATAACGAAACGTTTCATGAAACAAAATCATCGTTTCAAGCGAAGGGTTTTATCGATGAAAATTGGGCTGTTTTGAACTGGAATAAGCGCCAATTTGTGTCGGACTCAAGCACGGAAAGGGTCAACAAATTCCGCGCAAGACAAGCATTGAAACAGTCTGAAACGTTTCAGAAACGCGATGAAACGCAAAATGAAACGCACCAGAACAGAACAGAACAGAACAGAACAGAACAGAAAAAGACTATTGCGCGGAGCGTTCCGCCGGAAGAACTGGCGGGAACCCTTCCGCTACTCGGAGGGGATATGCACGAGATTTCCAAGCAGCAAGTGTCCGAATGGCAGCAGGCGTTTCCGGGCGTAGATGTGAAATCAGAGCTCAAGCGGATGAAAGTTTGGATGGACGCGAACCCTACGCGGAAGAAAACTCCGAAGGGGATCAATCGAGCTATCGTTTCCTGGCTTACAAGATCGCAAGATAGCGGCAGAACAATCACCATGGGAGGCACCAATGGAAAACAAGCTGGAAAGATCGAATCAAACCGAGACATCCTCGCAAATTGCCTCGCGGGTGTCGCGGGTAATGTTCGCACTGACGGAAGTACACTGCTATCGCGGTGCGCAGATGAACGAGATGTATCTCAACCTGATGAGCGCTAGACTTGCGCAGGAAGACCCAGCGCGTGTGTTCCGAGCGCTGAAGGATCTGGGAGAGCGACCGCGTAAAGATGGAGAGTCTGCGCTGCTGGACCTTGGGACTATCCTCGGGGAGATGAACTCGAAGCCGCGGATACTGAGTGCGCCTGGCGGTGCGCAATGACCGATCTAACGCTAGACGCAGGTATGCCCTGCAACACGCAAGCCGAGCAAACTATCCTTGGCGCGACCATGCTCGAAAACCAGGCCTTCTACGAGGCGCAGGAATCTGGCATCGAGGCGCAGGACTTTTATCTCGACAGCCATCAGCGTACGTGGTCCGCAATGTGCCGTCTGATGGACGCTCAAAAGCCGGTTGACCTCGTGACCGTTGCGCACGAACTGCGCGGAACCAAGGAGCTTGAGGCGGTGGGCGGCGTGTCCTTCATCGCGGCGCTCACAGAGGGGCTACCACGCAGGCCGGTAATCGCCGAATACCTCCGCATCGTTCGCGACAAATCACTAGCACGTCGCCTAATGCAGATTGCCGGCGCTGTGCAGGGCCGCGCTGCGGACGGTGGAACGCCAGCGCAGGATTTAGCGGGGGAAATGTCAGACGCGGTTCTGGAGGCATCCTCGCGCGTTTCTAGCCACGGGCGAGAGATCGACGCTATCGTGGTCGAGGACGCGATGCGGTTTGAGGATCAGGCTGACGCGCCGTTTACCGGGGTGCTGGGAGCAAGTCTGTTTACGCCAGAGCTTTCGCGCATCACTGCTGGCTTGCAAGACAATGAGCTTTGTCTGCTCTGCGCACGCCCAGGGCAAGGCAAGACTGAGGCGGCTATCCAGATCGCGGTCGAGAATGCGCGGAATGGTCTGCGCGTGCATTTTCAGTCCATGGAGATGAAAAGCTGGCAGCTTGTGCGCCGGATGCTGCGCTATATGGCGCGAATCCCGGTTTCGCACATGCGCGATCCTCGGTGCTTGCGGCCGGAAGAGCGCCAGGCAATCCGCAACGCCCGTGAGGAACTGCTAGACCTGCCAATTTTCATCGACGACACGCACGAACTGACGTGCAGCGATTATCGATCCCGCGCCGTGCTAGCCTCCAAGCGCTGGAAGGCGGATCTGATCCTCGTGGACTATGCGCAGCTTCTAATCGTACCCACGGCGAAGGGTGACGCGATCAAGGCCGCTCCAAAGCAAGCGGAGACCTTGCGGCACATCGCCCGCGACTACTGCCGCACAATCGCGCTAGCACAACTCAGGCGCAGCCCTCCGAACGACCTGAACCTGTACCCAGACATTGAAATGATCTTCGGAGCCAGCCAGTTCGAGCAGGCTGCGCAGATGATCCTTTTGCTCCATCGTGAACGCAAAGAGAAGCGATACACCGGGGAGGACTTCTGCTTTATCGGCAAAATGCGCGAATTGCAGGGGATAGAGCCGATTGGAATCAAGGCGAATCCATGGGGCGGCTTTGTGGACCGATACGAGGGCGGGAGTTCGAGCAATTATCAAGACAAAGGGGAGGATTGATATGCTGATCGGGAGCGACTTTATTGTGGGCGTTGCGCTGAAACCATGCGCTTGCTCGGAGTGCGGAAAGCATATCGCAAAGGGCGATCACGTGCTTGAGTCTGTGCGCATCGGTAAGGTGCAGAAGCGTGTGTGTAGTGAGCAGTGCCGACTGAACTTCGACGATGCTTTTTGGCAGGATCGCGCTAACCGGCGCGAGCGAGGTGAACTGTGATGTGTAGTGAAATGAACATGCTACGCATGGCCGAGGCTCATGCGCGGGACTGGATGGCTAATCCGCTAATGGGGGCCAAAGACTTGCAGACGCTTTATGCGCAGTGGGCGCTCGAAGCTCAACGTATGCAGGCGGTGCACGCGGAGAAGTGCGCAGAGTGCCAGAAAGAAGACACGCCTATTCCTTGCCCGACTCGCGCGTAGCTTCGCAGTGGCATGGCACGCCAGCGCACAGAACGCACGGTAGGTGGTCGCCGATGAGCCGGGGCCACCTAGCGGGCTGCGGAAGTGGAGCGGGGAGTTGCTTGCGGGTTGTGGTGCGGAAAATCATGCGTTGACGGGTCCGCTGGGCTTGCCGAAAGGGTACGGCTTGTCTGCTGGCTTCGGTTTTGCGCTGGCCTTCTTTACGATTTTCTTGGGCATCTAGTTTTCTCCTGCTGCGGTTTGAGTATTCTTGTTCATAGAATACGCTGGATCTGATTGCCCGGTCGAGTTTTTTTGCTGAATCTCCGACTTGTGCACAGTCTCCCACTCCTGCACGATCTGGTAAATATCCGACGCGTAACGGACAAATCGAGTGCTCACCCAGCTTGCAGGCGGCAGACAGATCAGCGTGAGTATGCTGGCAATGGCGATTCTGCTTGATCGGTTTTCTTTCCTTCGTGCATCGGCGTGCGCCTCGCGCTCTTTGCGCTCCGCATCGTGCCTCCTTTCAGCCTCTTCGCGCTCCTGGCGCACTGCGCGATACTCCGTAAAGAATTCGCGGGATTCAATTTGGAATGCACGGGATTCAATTTGGAATGATCGAAAATTGGAGACGCCCTGCTCGACGCTCTTTAGGCGTTCATTGTGCGCCGAAATCTGCTCTGCCATCTGTCCGGGCGTCATGCGATTCCCTTTATTTGCGTCCTTCGCGTTCAAGAAACGAAGTGGTTATGCAGCTTAAAATACTTTGACGTTGTAGGCTTTAGCTAAAGGCGATCCCGCTATCACTGTAGTGATCGTCACAGTCGCCGTTGTCCCATTGACGGACACTTGCGATATCAACCCAGCCTGTACGGTTCCATCGTTTGCCGCTGCGATACCCGTTTGGCCCGTGGCCGAAGTTGCCAGAGTGCACGTTCCAGATGCCGTACCTCCTGCGCTTCCAGATGGTGTGATACTCCCAGTCGTGCACAATTGCGCGATCTCGATGTATCCCGTAGCTGTACCTGTGCTACCTTTGACCGTAGAGGGAATAATCAGCCCGTTCATGTTTCCGTAACTTCCTTGAGTTGTGATGTTCCCATATACGGAAAGATTATTTACACCCGGATCGGCGCTCGACGCATCAGGACCAATGAACATTCCTCCATTGCATCGCATGTATACCTGACTGTTTGAGGGTTCCCCTAAAACAGTGCATGCCCTAATTGCATCACTCGCGGTATGTGTTCCATTACCTACCTTCGGTACAAACCATGCCAATCGTCCCGAATACGCTCCGTCAGGTTCGATTCCTATCCATCCCTGACTTTGGTTAGCAATAGCGCCAGATACTGGACCGAAAGTCAAAGCGGAGGGGCTTTCATTAGAGTAGCCATAAAGCTGCGTATAACTCTCAGCGTTGTTTGCTCCACACACAAAGGGAACTGCTGTTGAGCAATCCACAGTAGAGTGGGTATTGAAAGTTTCAGAAGTGAAAATCTTTCCCGCCACCTGACTTCCGCCGCTAGTAGATCCATCTCCGCTATTGTTGTAATTGTTGAAGTAATACATAAGGTTAGTCGCATTTGATTCGTTGCAAAGGGCGTGAATTGTATTTCCAACGCCTCCGCCAAATATCTGTGTTTCAGTAGGTGGTGTACCAACACCAAAATCGAACCCGCAGGCGGGAGCATTCTCAATCGAAGGATCAATAAATCGAACATTGGCTGTCATTGCGCTACCTGTGAACACGACCCCCGATCCATTGGTTTTCAGGTTAGAGTATTCTGTCGTGTCAGACTGGGCGATGGTTACTCCTGTATTTGCCCCGTTGCACTCTACATCGTTGATATGATCATCCCCACTTGGAACGGCACTATTGTAATAAATGCAGCCATTCCCCCCGCTGGTTGACCAAACTACATATACATTATTGACCCAGTTGGAAATCTGTCCCTGCTGAAAATAAAGGCCACCCCACATGTTGTTGATTGTTACATCTTCGATTCGTAACCCAACTGTGTAATAGCCAGTAACACCAGATCCGATTAGGAACGCACCACCCGCAGTGGGCGTCACACCGGGCGCTTGAACAATCTGAAAATCCTTAAATTGCGCGGCAGTTGTGGTTGTGGTCCCGCCGCCTAAAATACTATAGGTGACTGGGAAAATATAGGCCGTGGTGCTGTAGTTTTTGATAATTGTGTTCGCTACGCCACTCCCAAAAAAACCTATAGGCAGAGATCCGCAGTTCGTGAGTTGTCCAGAGACTTTGTAGATTCCCGCTGGAAGTTTGACTTGTAAATTCCCATAATATGCCACGGAGCATGCGGTATTTATGGCAGAAGTGGAGTCAGCTACTCCTGTCGGGTCAGCTCCATAAGTAGGGCAAGTAGGGTTCAGGGTCCTATTGTTGACGCATGAAGTCTCAGTTGTAGCCGCGACGGTGTCTGAGAAAGTTGCATCTGTTCCGTTCAGCAGGCCGGTGAGCGTTGTTGGGCCTACGATGTTTGGAAGGGTAGCATTGCCTGTGACGTTGAGGTTCCCGTTGATCGTTCCTCCGGTGAGCGGGAGTTTGGTGGCATCTGGAGGGAGAGGAGCATAAACTCCCCCGATGGTACAGCCGTAAATCCCCTCAGTTGTAGTGCTTTGCACTAAACTATTCGGGATAGTGCAGGCTACACCTGTCGGATCACCGGTGTAGAGGTTGATCGGCGGGAAACGGTTCGTCTGCGCGGAAGCAAGAACCGCCATGAATGCGAAAGCGATAGTGGCGTATAATTTCGTCATGCTTGAGAGTCTTGTCATTGGATTAGCCTTTGCTTACCTCGCCGTTATTGTTGGGCAGGTATTGGTTGATTGGGATTGTCGCCGGGGTAATTCTCCTGCCCAACGGAAGATATTGATCCAAGAGATGTTGCATAGGATTGAACGCGAGCGAGAGCTTGAGCGTAAGGAATCTTGCCGCCCTTGCTCACCGCAATAGCTAACCGAGATTTGATGTTGGGGTTGTCTAGCACAGCCTTTGCGACCATTGCCACTTTTCCGAGCGTAGTGCTTCCGGTAACCGCTGTCGCTGCAGCCCCAGCTACCGGCGTTCCGATCCCGATAACCTGATGATTCGAGATACGATTCACTGCGCGCTCAAGAACTGGCTGCAAGTCCAACAGTTTGCCCTCGGCTGCGTTAAGGTTGCTGATTTCTGGAAATTGCGTTGCAATCTCCTCTTTCAGACCACGCGCCAAAGCCTTTTGAGCCTCGACCGTTGCGCTTCCCTGCTCTCCATACTTACCCTTGAGAACCCCATAGGTTCCCTGCTTCATCGCCTGCGCATCTGCAGCGTTCATCGGAGGCGCTGGCTGGGGAGGCTTTGCTGGAATTCCCTGTGACATGATAGGGCGCCCCTGGGCATCGAGCAGCCCCGTAGGCCGTGGACCTGTTCCAGGCGTTCCAGGCCGGGCACCGCGCTCCGCAAGGAACTGCTGTCGTGTCGCTTCGATAGCGTTCAAGTCCGGCTGTGCGACAACTTGATTACCGAATCTGTCGAGCGTGGGCTGGATGCGTGTCGCTACCGCATTCGGATCAATTGGCCGTGTTGGATCTTGCGCGATGGTTCCCTTGATTTCGCTATTTAGGTCGTCGATCAAGTTGCCAAGTTTTTCCACTCCCGCCTTAGATACCGGAATGGCATTCTGGAGCCCAGTCCGCACCATTGCCGCGCGATCCGCTTGGCTGATAGTGGTTCCCGGCTTCATTGCACTCTCATAGGCCGCTTCTGGATTCTTGCCGAGTAGAACAGCGCGCCCCAATCCAGAGGGGACCGCATTCAGGGCAGCATTGGCTACCGGTGCGGCTAGTCTACCGCCCTCATAAGCGCCAATCGCCTGGCCGGCAAGATTCTCAGCCGCGAGAGGAACACCGCCCTGTTGGTAATCAGCTTGCACTTGCTGGCCAATTCCCTGAGCAGTCTGAATGGGATGGCGCACGGTGTTATAGATCCCCTCAGCGGTGTCGATGGGGTGTAGGACGGGCTGCGCTAGTGCTTTGATAGCCTGACCGCCAATTTGCTGTACGCCGCCTATAATACCCTGCTGCGCGCCGCCTGACCCTACTGGGTTTGTGAGCGCATCCCAGTAGCTCACCTTTGCCGCATCTGGGACTTCGATCGGAACCATCTTGAAGCCCTTCGCGGCTGCATCATGGACATTTTCGGCGGGAACATATCCATTCACGCCCTCGGGAGATTTCATTTGCACAGCGACTTTGAATCCTGCCTGTTTAGCCGCCTGCATGTTTGAAATCGGGATATCCCCGGTTCGTCCATCCGGCGATAGCATCGTGATGGTGGCCGCGCCTGCTTCCGATGGCGGGTTGTTGACGTTGGATACGTTGCCTCCATCAGGAGGCGAAGAAACGCCTTCGCGTGAGGGGTCAATAGTGACCCTCGGACTCGCTGTGATTCCGGTGTAAACCTGGGGAGCGGTTGCCATTAGTGAGCCTTTCCGCCGAACTGCGCAAACGGGTCATTTCCAGATGTGGGCGAACCCGATCCAGCATCCCCGTACATTCTCTGGAGGATAGCGTTATTGCCAATGCGGGACTTGATTTGCGAATTTACAGATCCACGGATTCCGTTGAGCGCCCCTTCTCTTCCCTCTTTGCTGAGCTTTGCCGATACGAGATTTGCAGCCTGCAGCCTAGATTGATCGCTACCGACACCCCCGCCCATCACCTTTGAATAATCATCGGCAACCCCAAGAACGCGCGAAGCGTATTCGGCGAGAGGACCGCTTCCGGCTGCTTCCCTCGCCCAATCCTCAATTGAATTGAATTTGGGAATTTGGTTTTGCGGAATCTTTTTCGCAGATTCTGCCAACTGGTCGAGCGTTCCGCCTGGGTCAGTAAGGGACTTTGCTGATCCAAAGAATTGCACCTGTTGAGGCGACTTAGCGACACTGAATTGAGATTCTGCGCTCTGAGCGTTGTATTTTCCACCGCTCATTTGGTGCGCAGCCTGCAATGTCTGCGCGATAAACTGAGGTGTCGATCCGCGCGCCTTCAATTCTGATAAGGTCGCATCGCCGTCGAGCAAAAGCTGCGCCGCCGCGTTTGGATCGCCCTGGGAGAGCGCCTGTCTTTGCCGTGCAAGAGCCATTTCAAACGGCTGTCTCGCCTTCGCTTCCGCTCCCGCCTTTACAGCGGCCAGGTTAGCTTGAGTTGCGGGATCATACTTCATCTGTTCATCTGGAGGCATCCCAGCCTGAAGTACCGCGTTTTTGTCGAACTGCGCGGGGAAGTTCTTCGCAATCTTCATCGGCAGTTCGCCGAGCGCGGCCTGGTAGGTCGCCTGGTCTGGAGACGCCGCAAGCTGTTGCGCCGCATTCCTGAGCACCAGCGAATCCGATGCGGCCTGTTCGCCGGGGGCCTTGATTGCGGCCGTCTGCGCGCCGGTCTGCGCCGTCTGCATCCGCGCAACCGACCCAAGAAATGCTGAACTGATGCCGAGCCCGTGCTGGAGCGCCTTGAGCTGGTCATCCGTGACCGCTGCGGGATTCTGCGCGAGTTGCTGGGCTTGCTGTGGCTGTAAGGCTTTCGACTGGACCGCTTGCGGAAGAAGCGCGGTGATAGCCTGCGCCCGCTGCTGAGGGTCTGTGACGCCGATAATCCCATTGATTCCGCTGTAGAGGCTATCGTTCATCTGCTGCTGGTTTGCGAGTTGGTCCTTGGTCAGCGTTGCGGCTGTCTGCTGGTGCTGCAAAAGCTGACCCTGCGCCGCCATGATCCCCTTGCCGGAAACCCCCTGTGAGGCGAGGGTTTTCCCAACCGTAGTGGGGTTGAAGGCGTCCGGGTCTTTCGGGTCGATATGCATGAACCAGTTGGAAATTCCCTGCTGGTCCTTTAGGTCCTGCTGGCGCTGCTGTAGCTCCATTGCGCCGCTCTGCACTTGCTGCTGGGCTTGCTGCTGCTGGAGCGGGGCCATGGCCTGCTGTTGTGCCTGTTGCGCCTGCTGCCCCTTGATTGCCATAAGCTGCCCGTACTGGCTAATCAGGTTTGGAGGCTGCTCGGGTTGTCGAACGTCAAGAGCTAAAAGCGGAATGCTGCCCATCGTCTACCCCATGTAATCCAAGTTGAACATGTTGTTAATATCTGACTGCGTACCGCTGCTTCCGCTGCCGCTTGTTCCCGATGCACCGTATAGCGATTTGAGCATCATCATCTGACTTAAGCTATTGCCCACCCCGCTGGCCATGCCGCCGTATGCATTTCCGGCCCCAACGTAACCGGAAGCGGTCGCAGCCGCGGCATTGGTGTTCTGCTGGCCGACCTGCTGCCCGGTATTGGTGAGCGTGTTTTCCATCTGCCCGGTAGACTGCAAGCCGTTGCTGTTCATGGTGTTCGCCGCTGTCTGACCCATGCCAGCCATACCCGCCAGCTTGTTGTATTCGCTGGTTTGTTGATTCGCCCAATTGTTGTAATTCGTGCCGTAGGTCTGGAGAGCCTGGTTGTAGACGTTGTTGTAATTCGTGTCCGCATAGTTCTGGCCGTATTGGTTGAGCGCCGCCTGCGTCCCCCCAGTGAGAAGTGTTCCATTCGCCGCCGCGCTGGCTTGCTGCGCGCCCTCTCCCTGCTGTAAGCCGAATTGATATCCGGGAGTCTGCCGGGCCTGATCCGCAGTGGGAGCTTGAAAAGCGCCTCCCCCGTATCCCTTCATCAGCTCGCCATACGATCCCAGATTCGTCGCTGCTGTTCCGGTTGTGGTAGTGACGCCGGGAACGGCTACAGATCCAGAGATTCCGGGGATCGAGAGCGTTTGTCCTGCACCTGTCGTTGCACCCCCGCCGCCTGGATTCTCGCCACCCATGCCCATCAGATATTGCAGGGTCGCGTTCGCATTGTCGCCGGTCTGCAAATAAGGCTGGAGATTGGCCTGGTTCTGCTGGTTCTGCTGGTTTTCGAGGGTAAGACCTTCCTGGCCGAGAGACCCCTGCATCTGCGCATTCTTCTCGGCTGCTGTTGCTTGGGTGGACGCCGCATTCTCCGCAGCATTTGCTCCAATGAGGCCGCTGGCGACACTGCCGCCCGCCGCAAGTCCCCCGCCGATCATTAGCGCCGTACCAGTAGCCACACCCGACATTACGACCTCCTACTGAGCAAATTGGCGGATTCGTCGCTGAATTCGTCCTCTGCTTCTTCAACCATTTTCGCGTTGCTCGGGAAAATCATCGTAATTTCCGTTTCCGCACGTGTCACATAAATCTGTTTGCGTCCGGAGGGAGCGTTGAGAACATTGTATCCCTTCAGCTCTTTCCATTCTTCGCCCGCCAGAACGATGCAATCCCCGTTGACGATAAGCAACGTGGGGATCTTGATGAGAACGCTGGTGATGACCTGATACGCGGCCAGACGGCAGGTACGGGCATACATTCCCGCATGGAGAGAATGCTCCATCTTCACCTGGAGCGTATTCTCGTGTGGCCTTATTCTCGCCTCCACCAGCGCAATTTTCTCCATAATTTCTGGAGTTGTAGGCGGCAGCGTTTTGTCGATCAGAGCGAGACTCATAACGTCCTCAGGTAGACAGAATTGGAGCGGCGGTACCGTCCCGCGTTGAGAGCCAGCAACCTCGCAAACCGGCTTCCCGCGGGGACGGTCCATTGAAAGCAGGCGCCTCCCTTGCTTTTCGCGTATTCCTCTGCGAGATCTATCATTCTTGCGCCTGTTCCGCTCATCCTATGCCCCGGTGCGAGGAAAATATCAGCATTGGAACCGATATTTTTACCGTAGTGCGGAATCGTCCAAACCAGCACAGTAAGGAATCCGATTAGCGCGTCTCCCTCGTAAACCCCAAACGCTTGCAAGCCTCCCGATGCCTCCATTAAAGCGTAAAGATCGGCCTGTGGATTGATTGGAGCTAGCTCAGGGTTCGCGCACTCGGACTCGTACTCGGCAAATAGCTCCTTTGCGTTCGGAGCTCCGAGAATGTCCGCGTAGCTTACCTTGCGGATATCGGCCATCAATACCCCTTCGCCATCCAGGAACATGACGCTCCGGCGGTTACCGTATTCGAGGACGAATAGAAGCCGGTAGGCGCGCTTACGCTTGGAGTAAGAATTCCACACGTGTACACGTTGTTCGGGCTGCCGCTTGGATTCGCGGCGCAGGTAGCCGCATTGCCGCCATCGCATCCGTTCGGACTAAAAACTACCTGAATACTCGAAAGCGTGGTGAATGCATGAGGGAAAGCCATGCTGAAGCTACCGCCATTCTGCCCTCCAAACGTGGGAGTTGATCCCCACTCGTCATAGCTTCCATCAGGGTTCTGCCGATAGCAATTACCGCCCACGCACACCGGGCCGCTATTGCTGCTACCTGCACCACTTGATCCTACCGTTACCCAATATGAACCGTTGTACACGGCAGTAAGAGCGGTCGTAGCGCCTACACCAGTAGCCATCAGTGGCGGGTTTATCAGGTTGGAAGGCCACGCTACGGTGTATATGCTTGATCCGTACGGCGAGCCCGGAGTGTAACTGCTGGGTATATTTTGCTGCACAAATGAAGTGCTGGTTGTCAGATAATAATAGGCTTCTGCACCCGTCCCCGCCCCCAGATAGAACTTGTACTGCGTCACGCCCGCATACGCTGGGCAGGTCCAAGTGATTGAGTTCGTAGACCCTGAGCCTGTCGCCTGATACGCCTCCGCGCTCGGCAGGCTCTCTGTCACCCCGAACAGATAACTGCATTTTGCGTAATAGGTTGTCGTAGCCGGGAGACTGCCTCCAGTGGTAGAGGTTGTGACTGTCGGAGCGCTCGCTGGAGCCGTAGTTGTAGACGACCCCTGTATCAGTGCGATGGAAATCAACTGTCCAGTTGATCCGCCGATGATCGAGCTGGAAGTGACATTACCCCCTAGTGTCATCTGGAAAGCGCTGTAGCTCGCCGCGTTAAATGACGGGGCAGAAGTGAAACCGATGATATCCAGGTTCCCGGTCAGCGGAGTAGAGCTTGTCGAGGAGCTTGCAACCGTGTTCCAGTTTGTTCCGTTGTAAACCGTAATCAGCGAGTTGCACACTCCCGCGTTAGTCACAAACTGGGGAGAATTTAGGACATTCGAAGGCCACACGAAGGTTCGCCCCCCGGTCGAGTCTTCGCATATGTCGAAGGTGGAAACCTGTCCAATGGTTCCGCCTGCAATTGTGCTACTTGTCGCGTTCCCTGTGAGCGTGAGCAGGAAATTCGAGTAGTTTGTTGCTGGAAATATCGGCGTAGACGTGAACGTTAGAGTATCGAGATTGCCAAGAATCACCTGCTGGCTCTGCGAGATCGTGACCCAGTTGGAGCCATTATAGAAAGCAGTCACCACAGTGCAAGCATTCAGCGCAGAGTTTATCGTGGGTGCATTCGGGTACGTAGAAGGCCACGCAAACGTAAATCCGGTAGTTTGGCTGTTAACCACCTGACCGGTCCCGTTCTGGCAAATCTGAAAAGCTATCGTCTGGCCCGTAGTTGCTCCGGTGATTGTGCTGGATGCGACATTTCCGCTCAGCGTCATAGTGAAATAACCGTAACTGCTAGCAGCAAAGACGGGAGTCGAACTAAAGGTCACGGCCTGGAGCGCTGAGGCTACGCTGGTAAACGACCCTGATGCTGGCACAGAGGAGCCGATTGCAGAACTATTGATGCTCGATCCTGTAATTACCGCACTGGAAATTGTTGTGCCTGAATCCGTGCCGCCGGTGATTGTAGGGTTGGTGATTGTCGCGCCGCTTATGGTCCCGTTCAGGAACGCATCGCCGGGAATCTGATCAACCGTCCACTGGAGGCTTCCCGATGAGCAGTGATACCCACCAGCGCTGTAGGCGACAAACTTGTAGGAGTTCGCGCCAAGCCACATCACAGCGCTGCCGGTAGTATCGAGAATGACGGGGTTCGTGTTGGCTGTGCCGCCTGTGTAATCGGTGTAGGTCGCCTGCTGAGTGGTTGTGCCGCCTTGGTAGGTGTAGATGCATCCGCCCGAGAGTGGCTGGCCTGTCTGAGTGGTGAACGTGGCGCGCGGCGACCGGAAAGGCACCACAGGATTCTGAGATACAGCAGGGACAGAGCTCAGGAATAGTGCCAGCGTTCCGAGAAATGTGATAATACGGTTTTTCATAGTCCTGCCTTTGCGTTTAGTGCGGCAACCTGTGCGACAAGGGCCGCAATCGCCGTCTGAGTGTCTGAAAGGTGTTTGTATCCGAACTCAGTGAGCCCGCTAGGAGGGGAAGGAATCTGACTCGCCTGCGAGTGAACGAACGGAACCGCTGCGGATACCGGGGAGGGAACATTGATCGTCTGAGCCATCATTGCACCTGTGCCATCTGCTTCTGTAGCCGCTGCATTGGCTGCTGGAAGCCTGTTCCTTCAATATAACCGTCGATTATGCGCCAAGGTACTGGGTCCGTGGCTACAATGTCGAATACGAAGTCTCGCGCCTGACCAAGCCGCCGCAGGATGACTCGTTTCCTAGTTTCACCATCCTGTCCACAGTCCAACAAGTGCTCCGGTCCGAACGTCTTTGACCCGTCGCGGGAGATGCTAACCGACAACTGCGGACCGCGATAGTAGGGAGGCTGTTGCCCTGCTGGCGTAAGTGATGCTGCAGAGAGCGATCCATCGGAATTATCCACCGATAGCGCATATCGACCTCCACTTTGGTCATCAATTACCAGTTTACCCGCCTCTGAGACGCCAGTTTGCTCCATCGGCGGCGTCAGGCCAATGAGCGGTGGTTCTGGGCCCAAGCCTACCTCTAAATCGATCTGCAAACGGTCGAGGAACACGCGCTCGCGCTCAGCGGAGATGTGAGGAGAGCGCCGCCATCGGCGAATCGCGGTACCATTGTCCGTAAGGTTGGCAATATCCATCGAATAAATATTGCCTGAATTCCAGTCCCCTACAAGATGCTTTCCGAACGCGAATACATGGCAGGTTGAAAGGTGTGCGCTGTATCCGGTAGGCCCAGTCTGCGACCAGAATCCGCGCTCGTGCCATTGCTGGCTAGATGCGTCATAAACCCAAGTAGCGCCAGCGCCTCCATTGGCCGAAGGGAAGCGCAGAACCCAAAACGTGTGGCCCTGGTCGCGGTACGTGTATCCCACCGCGTCCGAACCCTTCAACGGATATGATGCCCAAGCAGTCTCAACGGCGAAATTTGATACCCGCGTTGGGGTGTAACCGTTCGCGCGCCAAGCAATATCGCCCATGCCATCTCGTCCGCCGAGCCAGAAAACAGTGTTATCCATCACGACAGGCGATAGTGGCGCTCCGCAGCCTTCCTCCATGTAGGCTCCTGAAATGGGGCTGAACGGCGTGTACTGGCTGGCTACGGAGTTGTAGTAGACCTGCGAGTGACCATCCTGCCCTAGAACAAAGAGAAAGTTGTATGCGGAGACAATGGAGGCGATATTCTCTGGAAACGTCTCGTTCTGCTGGACGCCGAGCGCATTCCACGTGGAACCATCGAGCAGGTTCGACACCTGAAACTTGTTCGTTCCGGCCAGCAAAGCCACGAAATAACTATGGCAAAACACCACGGATGCGGGAATTCCCTGCAAAGAGCTTACCTGCGTGAACGTACCTTTGGGGATGTTCCCGATTGCGTCCAGCGTGTAGATGAATAGCTTACCATCGGAGCAGATGAGCACTTGATTGCCGAGCGTGCCATTCGTCGCCATCGTGACCGGCTGAAGATTATTACCCACGGTGTCGATCATCGTCGGGGAACCTGCAGCATTCATCTCGTAGAACTTCGCGCCCCCCACGGCAAACATGCGCCCGTTAATCTCGATCTCACCGCGTACGGGCTTGTCGATTGTTCCCCATGCTGCCAGTCCGGGCGTAGGATAGAGCGCCATCGAAGACGCCGCCATCTGGCTTTCGATGTTTTCCTGGTACCAGTTCATCGTCCGCTGGCAGTCCGCGATAGTCGACTGGCTCTGGTACGAGGAGCCGATGAGGCCAAATCTCGCCATTTATCCGACGACCTCCACGTTTTTCTTGAGCAATTCTACGGTGTTCTGGAATGCGCGCACGAGAACTTCAGGGTCGATATTGAGCGGATAAACAGAACCAGAACGAGCCATGCCGGCCATGACGCAATCTGAAATCATGTCCAAAACGTCGATCAGGTTCACATCGGCGGGAACGCCGTCTGCCTCGAGCAGATGGTGACGGTTGACCTTGCGGTGATTGTCCCACCATGAATGCTCCTTGAAGCCGGTCAAGAAGTCGCGATGGAATCCATCGATATCGCTGATCTTGTCGTGGTCGTGCGCATCCCGCGATCTCTGCATTTTCTCGATAAAGAACTCAAGAGCGAATCGCACGTCCTCAATGTGCTGGAAACTACTGGATAGCAAA
>Ga0302269_1000183_pt1 | contig 38936 bp, 21 predicted proteins | sample III_Bog_E2_2_FD_194560 | JGI IMG/M metagenome (GOLD analysis project Ga0302269, IMG submission 194560) | Peat permafrost microbial communities from Stordalen Mire near Abisko, Sweden - III_Bog_E2_2 | ecosystem: Environmental > Terrestrial > Soil > Wetlands > Peat | place: Sweden: Abisko...
TCCGGCTACTAAAAATACACTTACCAGAAAATATCTGATCAATAAGAGCATAAGTTTTAGTCTCAATTATATAATGAATGGAGATTCTTGTTTTTTTAAGAAAAAATGATTCAAAAGTTCATTGTTATTTGTAATAAAAGCATTGAGAGGCTCTGATTTTTTTACTAAACTTCTTTTTATAAAAGTACGAAACAGGGTACTAAGAACTTTTGTAAAGAAAGAAATGGACTTCTTCGTTTCTTCGAAATAACTTTCCAGGGTATCATGTCTGAAATGGAGTATACTTTCGAGATCATCACCGTCTTTCAAAATACCGCAATGAAAATTCCTTTGTGCAAAAGTATGGACAGGGAAATTTAATTTTCCTAACCCAAAAAGGGTGAATGATTTTTCCAGAAACAATTCATATGTAATTCTACATTTTTCACCACCTCCAAGATTAAAAACTTTTGCAGACAATACTTCTTTGTTGGATATAGCTTCAACAAAAGCCTTTGCAGTATCTTTCGGGGTGCAAATTTCAAGTTGGGTCTCCAAAGGCATATGAAACATCAATTTTGAAATTTTATGGTTTTTCATGATGGCAGCCAGTCTGAAAATTGACCAGTCAAGTTTGCTGTTTTTAATCAGTTCCTCAGCTTTAATCTTCGTACGTCCGTATAAATCCCTGTCACTTGGGTTTAATGGATCATTTAATGTGATATCAGGGGTTGAAACCCTGTCACCATAAACCGAAACGGAAGAGCTGTAAAGAAAAAATGCATAAGGTGATTTTTTTTCTAACGCTTCAAGGAGTCGTTTTGTTCCATTTACATTTACATTATATGTCAGGGATGGATTTTCTTCAGCCATCGGAGGAATGATTGCAGCCAAATGAATTACTGTATTGATATTATCAGGAATACGCATGATGTCAGTTTCATTGCATAAATCACCATAAATAATATTCACACGGTTTTTATAAGGAGCAAAAAGTCTGGTGGAACGGATTGTCTTTTTATCGAAAACAGTTACATTAAAAGTGTTTTTTTCGATTAATTGTTGCAGTACTTCAATACCAACAGTTCCTGAAGCACCGGTTAACAAAATATTTGGGAACGGTAGCATGGTTTAATATTCAAAAGGTTTAATGTATTTCTAATACATTGCAATAATAAACCAATTGAAATTGAAAATCGTCTTTATTTTAAAATTCGGACAACAAGTTGCAGTTCTATTTTCAAAAGTAAGACTTTACAGAAATTTGCAAAACCATTCATTGTATCACCTTATTTCTGTATGAAAGAGGAGTTTTGTCAGTCATATTTTTAAAGACAGTGTAAAAGGATGATTTACTGGTAAATCCGCATTCGTAACCGATTGCTTCGATGGAAAATTTGTTTTTGGGATTGGCAAGCATCTCTTTGACGGCTTCCACCCTGTAATAATTGACAAATTGAAAGAAATTCATTCCTATATTGGTGTTTAAGACTTCAGTAATTTGATATTTTGGTATTTTCAGATAATCAGATAAAACATTCATGCTTAAATCAGGATTGAGATAGGCTTTTTCCTTTTCAAAATAACGAATGATATTCAATTGGATATTTTTTTTTGTTTCGACACTTAAGGTTGAGTTTCTGTAAGGAGTCAAATGATCCTCATCACCTGTCACCAGGCGTTTATCGGGGATCTGTTGTCTCAACCCGTAGAAACTCATAATATAAACCAGTAATAATAATGTCGAATAATTGTAAATATGTGGGGTAAGAGGATTCAGGTGGTTGAAATAAGCTATAATTGTGATGATGACTGCAAAAATGCAAAAAACCACATAGAATACGGCAAAAGCAAGTAACCAACCAAGGCTTTCGTTTTTATCTATAGTTGACCATTCATTTTTGAGATACATTCTGTGTTTATGAACTAATATCAGACTCAAAGGAATATATATGCACCATGAAAGCATAATGGAGGAAGCAAAAGTAAGCCTGAATATAAAAAGTCTGTCATGTAGGAAAAAGGTATCGAGAGAGAAAGTTTCACTCAATAAATAAGTAAAAATTTCGAAGAATACAAATGGGAAAAGGTGGAATAGTTGCGTCCACTTCAGTTTAAATTGCGGTCGGGTGAGGGCATTTATATACAAATACAGTGAAGGGTTGAATAACAGGAAAGAGCTTGAAAGCAATGGCTTTCCATACAATTCATAGTCTAAGCCACAGATCATAAACTCAATAGCTAAAAGGGTCAACCAGGCTGATAATATCTTATCCGGGAGAGTGTTCCCTTTTTTGTTAAACATGAGTATGGCTGCAAACAAACTCTGACAAAATCCTATCCAGGCAATTGTACGCATCCAGGCAAAAATAAAACTAGTTGTTAATCCGATATTGTTAAATAATCAGGGGCTTGTTAACTCTGATTATTTCGCAAATATAATCAAGTTTTGGAATATCTCAATATTATTTTATGACTGAGCCAAACATAACTATCACTTTAAAAATAAATCTTTCAATATCGATCCGATATTATAAAAATTTGTTACCGGAGAAGTCAGCCTGGATAATTCTGTCCGTGTGTTTAATTAGCAGTATTATTATTCCCTCTTCGATCGGTCTTGTTGTTTTTTTGATTCGAACCGGGATTTGCAGGTGATCCGTTTTTGGAGTCAAAGTTTTTATCTTTACCCGGAGAATTGATATTAGGCTTAGTATCGTTCATATCACTCCCAACATTTTTTGGTTTTACAAATTTAGGAAATACAAGAAAGAGATCCTGCTTCCCTTTTGGCCGTTGATCCTCAAGCCAAAAGAAGTTTTTTAGGTATAAATCCTTGCCTTTAAGTTCTCCCAAAGGATACATAGTACCATTTGAAGCAGTTGTAAATACAACCTTTTGTATCTTTTTGTTTTTAATATACATGACAACAAAACTACTTTGTGTCTTATTCAGGCCAATCAACGTGGAATCTTTATCATCCCTTGGAAAATAAATTGTTTCGGCATTTCCGTTCACTTTGACTTTGTTCAGTTGTCCGCTGTCAACATAGGCTATTATTTCTTTACCCGAAAGTTGATTGTAAAAAAGTGAATCTTCATGTTGAATTGCAACTGCAAGTCGTTGAATATCTACGTGATCTATTTTTTTATTTTTGGTAAATGCCTGGATAAATTCACCCGAGAGTTGATTATTATCCGACCACAGAATAGGATCGCCATGCATATTCATAACAGAATCGCGGGCTGAATAGGTTAGAGAATCACAGATACCCTGAATGTCATTTCTGAAAATACGCACGTGATAAAATCCGCGGAAAAGATTATAAATTGAATCCTTAGAGGTTAAAAGGGTATCCGCATGTACAAACATTGAATCCTTACCCGACCAATCCACTAACAAAGCTGAATCAGTAGCCAGTCCTTTTTTGGTGTTGTCATTATAATAACAATATTCGCCGTATAATGTCGATTTTTGAACGGTATCATTCATGATAACATGTGAAAATCCTTCACCGTATTTCAGTTTTTTGTCATAAAAAATGGTATCTCCAATCATGGTTTTCCCACCCTTGTGTTTTACCGTGGAGCGGTCTAAAAGCATAGAACGGTCGGTGGCAGTATTATACCAACCCCTTTTACTGTATATGTCAGTTTCATCATTATACAAAATATGAGTTGGTCCAACGATATTGGCAATATTTGTTTTGGTGTTGTATTTTAGAGTATCCGAATCAAGTATGAAATTCTTATTTTTAAGATGTACATTTTTTTTAAACAGTGCATCATTCGTCGAAGGCGAATATTGACCCCAAACGGAAGTAAGTACATTGAGCTCATCGGTAATTTTTCCTCCGGTATAATAATAAGACAGGTTAGCCAACCGATCATAATTTAAACTATCAGTTGTCAGTATTGTTTTCCTGTTTACCATACGCACATTATATCTCATACGGGCCAGTTTCGTATTTCCGTCATAATAAAGTTTATCACCATAAACGAAAAGTGTATCGCCCTGTACAATCCGTACATGACCAAATGCATTGAGTGAGTTTGCTTTATTAAAGAAATAGGCACTGTCGCAGTAAAGTAATACATTATCATGTCTGAACCGTACATTCCCTTTTATGACCTGCATATCGGGATTCATAATTTTATCGAAAGTAAGTGATTCTGAATGTTCCAGATAAACAAGAGTAACACCCCTGTGGCTTAGTGGATTCACTGTAGGTGCCAACGGTTTATGTACGGTAATAAATTTTACTCTTTTGGCTGCTTTTCTACCTCTATTGTGAATTGATTTTTGTGGGTTCTGACTTTCTAACACTTCTTTACGCAATTGTTTCGGACGGATTTGTGCCTGCAAAACGACTATAAACAAACACAGCACACCGAATAATACGATGTGCCTGTTTTTAAAATTATGATTTAAAAAGTTTTTATTCAAAGATGTTAAGTTGATAAATCGATTGGTATGTATTTCGTATTATTCGTACATACATTTGTCAATTGTTATTTTTTTATCCATCCCGGATATTGGAATGCGCAATTTATCCAGGCAGGATCAATACTTATGTATGTTTCCTTTTGTTTTTTTATAATCCAGTTATTCAAAAATTCCTGTTTTTTCTTTCCTTCGTAATATGTTTTCAGCATTTGATAATCATCTATCAAATTTGCCTTGTGGTTTTCAACTTTTGATTTTATTTTTACAATGGCCACCACATCTTTATTCGTCGTTTTATCAATCATAGAGAAAGGTTTTGAAACTTCTCCAACTTGCATATCGTACACTGTTTTTGCTACTTCAGGAGGCAGATCCTGGTATTCAAATTTGGATGTTGGAGTATAATCTTTTTGTTGTAACATTAAACCTGCATTCATTGCTGTGTTTTTATCCTGTGAAAAATTCATAACAGCCTGTTCAAATGTTATTTTATTTTCACGTATCAGGTTAGATATAGAATCTAGTACATGAATTGCTTTATCTTTTTCTTCCTGAGAAACTCGAGGCTTAAGTAATATATGCCGGGTATTGATCCGGTCTCCTCTTTTTTCAATCAATTGAATAATATGATAACCAAATTCTGTTTGAACAATACGGGATACTTTTTTAGGGTCGGTAAGATTAAATGCAACCTGAGCATATTCCGGAACAAGTTGACCACGTCCCATAAATCCCAATTCGCCTCCACGCTTTGCACTTTCGGTATCTTCCGAATAAAGTGTAGCCAGTACTGCAAAATCGGCAGTTCCACTATTCACGCGTTCGGTGAAATCACGTAATTTGGCTTTAATCCTGTTTATTTCTTCAATCGGAACAGGAGGTTGAAAGCTGATAATCTGAAGTTCAATTTCTGCAGGGACAGATGGTATGCTGTCTGGATTAAGTTCTTTGTAAAAACGACGTACATCAGCCGGAGTTGATGTAATATTCTCAACCAGTTTTTGTTGCATTTGTTGAATTACCTGTTGATCACGAATCATATCTCTTAATTCTTCACGCAAAACAGGAGTGGTTTTATGAAAGTACTCTTCCATTTTTTCTTTTGATCCTATTTGAGACATAAAATAATTCAACCGTGATTCAACCTGATTCATTACCGATGATTCATTTGCAACAATACTGTCCAATGCTGCCTGATGCAAATAAAGTTTCTGAATTGCAATCTGTTCAGGTATAACGCAATTTGGGTCGCCTACTATCGGTTTCCCATTGTATTGAGCATCCAACCTTTCTTTTTCAACGTCGGACCGTAAAATTGATTCATCACCTATTACCCAAATTACTTCATCAACAATGTTTTTTTGAGCAAGCATTTTTACAGGTGTAATACTTAAAAGTAATAAAAGGGAAAAGATTATTTTTTTCATAAAATACATTTTGACTTTCTATGTGATGAAGCTTTATTTATTATATAATTCAGATATGATATATATTCAGACTAAATGTTTGAATCAGTTTTGCCGGTTTTTGAGAGATTATTTCTTTTTAAAAAAAGTAACTGTTTCATTGCTTACAGCATCATTGTAAATTTCTTTTTCAAATTTTGAAATAAAATCAGCTTTTTGTTTATTGATTAAAATATTCGAGATTCTATCTTTTGCCATTTCGTAAGGTTCAATTTGGCCTGATAATTTAAAAGATTCAATACGTAAAAAAAAGTGTTCAGTACTATCCGATGTTTCAACAAATCGATTTGATGATAAAAACCTGGATGGATCATCAATTTTTAAAGGCATTCTTTTTAATATTTCTGAAAATGGCACCCATTTATTCCCGAAATAATCATAACTAATGGCATTCTGCAAACTGTATTTATCGATACTTTCAAGTGATTTAGTGTTCGCTGATTGTACCCAGCTACGAACGGTACTCAATTTAGGCGCTTTTTGAGGGATAATAAGCAATAACCCTTTAATAATGCCCTCTTTTAAAACAAGTTGATCACTGTATTGGGTATAAAAAGCTTTAATATCCTCTTCCGATGGCTCTTTCGGAAGTCGTTGCTCGATCATCTTTTGTTGATATTGATGAATAGTGAGCGATTTACGATAACTTTCAACTAACTCATCAATTTCATCTTTATTGGTAATATTCCTTTTTGCATTTTCGTACATCAGAACATCCGTAACCCATTTCCGAACATAACTATTCGCAATTGCAGTACTGTCGGAATCATTCATATTGGGTGGAATAATCTTTTGAACTTCGTCGGCATATAAAAATTTACCTTCAACTTCAAGCAAAGCCTTTCGGGTTCCTTCAGGAGTCTTGTGAACACATGAACAATTGACAACTAAAGTCAATAAGATAATCGCCAAATGAGTAAACTTATTCATGTGCAGGAATTGACTATTCTCAACCGGTTTGAAAACAAAACGCAAAAATAAAAGCCAAAGGTAGGTCTTTTATTTTTGCGTGATTTTATTATTAGTTTTTCTTAACCGTTTTCAAAACATTTTGGTCAACATTCACAGGATATTTTGCCCTTAGTGCTTTAATCCACTCGCGTTCCAGGTATTCTTGATAATCAGCAGTTACTAATCCACGAACATCGGTATAATCCTGAGGTTTGTTTTTAAGTAATTTCCCGGTTACAAAGAAGAAAGGATAATCTTTTGAAGGAACGTATTTTTCTTTAGTTTTAAATATCTGATCATCTACTATTTTATTATCACCTTTTACGAATAAACCTTTTTCAACTTTTACATATTGAATGCTGTCGTTTAGCCGGCTACGAAGATATTTATCTATTGAATCAGGATCTGATTTTTTTACAATCGCTTTCGCTGCAAGAAAAGTTTCTTTGTCTTTACAAAGTATCACATGTCCTTTGAAATGTGGTTTTTCCCATGTGTAATCTGCCTTATGTTCATTAAAATACTTTTCTAATCCCGGAGTATCTTTTGATGCTTTTTCCCATACTTCCCTGTTACTGACTTCAAATAAAAGTATGCCATCATGATATTCCTCCATCAGAAAACGAAAGTCATCGTATTTATTTTCAAGTTGTGAATCTTCGTAAGCAAGCAAATCAGCATCAGCAAAAGCATTAAGTTTTTCATCTATAATTTCAGAAGGAATACTTTTATCGGAAGTATTGTTTTTCTTTAGATATTTTGCAAAATCTGTCTGGGTAAAGTTTTTACCGGCGAAACTGAACAACGGTTTGCTGAGTTTAGCTGCTTCGGCAATGAATGTGGAATCAGTTAACTTCCGGTTAGTGAGGAGATTTGTAAATTCCTCTATGCTGGCAGTGTTTTCCTGATAATTGTTAACAATACGCGATTTTAACAGGAATGCATGTTGACCACTGTTCGCACGTTCATCGTGTTTCATTTTACGTTCCAGATCTGATTTCAATTCATCAAAGGGAGCCAACCCTTTTTTATCCATAAGTTTAATGATGTGCCAACCATAAGCCGATTGAACAGGTTGAGAAACATCCCCTACTTTTTTCAAGGCAAATGCAGCTGTTTCAAATTCAGGAACCATACGTCCTGTTCCAAACCATGGTAATTCGCCGTTCTTGACCGATGAACCCTTGTCATTTGAATAAGTACTGGCCAGTTTCCCAAAATCATCTCCTGCCAACACCCGTTGGTAGATTGAATCAATGGTTACTTTTGCTTTTTTATTTTTAGCGTCATCACCTTTTGTAGTGAAAATCATGATATGTGAAACTAAAATCTCTCCCAATGATTTCCGACGTGCATGAATCTTTAAAATGTGATACCCGAATGCTGTACGTACAGGTCTGGAAATTGTTCCAACCGGAGTATTGTAAGCCATAGTTTCGAAAGGATATACTGTACGGAATGCAGATATCCAGCCAATATGACCGCTGTTTTGTTCGGCAGACTGATCCTGTGAAACTTCTTTGGCAACTTTGGCAAAATCTTCTTTCTGCACGCGTTTCCAAATGGCATTAATTTCATTGAATGCTTTTAATGTATCGGCAGGGGTGGCGTTTTGAGGAATCCGAATCAAAATATGACTTACATCGACATCTTCTTTGGAACGGTCATAAGCTTCATGAAGGATTGCATCGTCTACTTTTGAATCTGTCAGATAGGGTTTTGTCAGTTGTGAACGATAACCGGCCAGCTCATTAATAAATGATTTTGTAGTATCAATCCCCTGCGTTTTAGCTTCTTCTACTTTTAACTTGAAATTTATGAATAAATCAACGTATTCATCGAGCGTCTTTTTGTCCAATGAATTGTTTGAATTATTTTTGTTATAAATGTACTCAAATTCTGATTTTAAAACAGGTTTGTTATTTATTGTCATTAGTACCGGATCGGTAGTTTGAGCAAAAGTGCCCGAAGACAAAGCCAAAAAAGCGATTAATTTAATTACAGGTGATTTCATAAATATTTTAAATGATTGATAGATTTATCATGACATATGACAGTTAATAATGAACATTGTTTACAGTGTCCGAGCGTTAAAACGGATATTATTATTGAATGTTGTGTTCTATGGGTTAAAAATAACTTCGCAAAGTTATTATAATAAATCTGAAATAAAAATCAAATCAAAATTAAATTTATAATTTTCTACATTCAAGGGTATGAATAATAGAATATAGTACGTTAATCCGGGGAAATTTTAAAATTATACATTCCTTTGGTTTTTGTAATAAACAAGGAGTAAGTATTTGAGATATTTTTTCGGATGATAGCCAAAATTATTGAAAAATCAGATTGCTAATTACTTTTGACAGCAGATGATCTCATTTAATTCCATCTTAAAATAGCAACTCTTCCCCGTCTTTTTTTGAAAGGATGGGGAATGGTTGCTGAACTTTATTTAAAGGATCAGAATAAATCTGTTTTTTGTCAGTTAGTTATTTTCCCTGCTGTAATTTGGGGCTTCACTCGTAATGGTTACATCATGAGGATGACTCTCTGTAACACCTGCATTGGTAATGCGGGTGAATTTTGCATTGTGAAGTTCATTGATGGTATGTGCTCCGCAATAGCCCATTCCGGCTCTTAACCCGCCAATCATTTGATAGACGACTTCGTATAATGAGCCTTTAAAAGCAACACGGGCTGATATTCCTTCGGGAACCATTTTCTTGACATCATCTTCCATGTCCTGGAAATAACGATCCTTAGAGCCCTTTTCCATTGCTTCGAGTGATCCCATTCCCCGATACGATTTAAATTTACGACCATTGAAAATAATGGTTTCCCCCGGCGATTCTTCCACTCCTGCAAAAAGTGATCCTGCCATAATAGTGTTCGCACCTGCTGCCAATGCTTTTACAATGTCACCTGAATATCGGATACCTCCATCGGCAATTACCGGTATTCCGGTTCCTCTTAAGGCTTTTGACACTTCGAATATCGCTGATAATTGAGGTACACCAACACCTGCAATAATTCGGGTTGTGCATATGGAACCCGGGCCAATACCCACTTTCACCGCATCTGCACCTGCTTTGGCTAAAGCTAATGCTGCTTCGCTGGTAGCAATATTTCCAACTATGATATCAATGTCTTTATATCTTTTTTTTGCTTCTTTTAATGTGTTGATAACACCTTGAGAATGACCGTGGGCTGTATCAATTACAATGGCATCGACTCCTGCATTTACAAGTGCATCTATCCTGTCGAATACATCTGCCGTAACGCCAACCCCTGCAGCTACCCGTAAACGTCCCTGGGCATCTTTGCAGGCCATTGGTTTGTCTTTGGCTTTGGTAATGTCTTTGTACGTGAGTAAACCTACCAGCCTATTGTCTTTGTCTACAACCGGAAGCTTTTCAATCTTATATTGTTGCAATATGTCGGCTGCGGCCTCTAAATCGGTTGTGCGGGAGGTAGTGATCAACTTGTCTTTGGTCATCACTTCGTCAATCGGTTTTTCCATATCCCGTTGAAAGCGCAAATCACGATTTGTTACAATGCCAACCAGAAAACCATCGGCATCAACTACGGGTATTCCACCAATTTTATATTCTGCCATCAAAGCCAGTGCATCACCCACGGTGGCACCTTTTCGAATGGTAACAGGATTGGAAATCATTCCGTTTTCGGCACGTTTCACAATTTCAACCTGCTTCGCCTGTTCGGCTATCGTCATGTTTTTATGAATTACTCCGATACCACCTTCACGGGCAATTGCGATCGCCATTTTAGAATCGGTTACCGTATCCATGGCAGCTGTTGCAATGGGAATCTTCAATTCAATGCGTCGTGAAAAATTTGTGGTTAAAATAACGTTACGTGGTAAAACGTCAGAATAGGCAGGAACCAGAAGGACGTCATCAAACGTCAAACCTTCTATTTGAACTCTTTCAGCAATAAATGACATAGTCTTTTGTTTTTATCGTTACTATTTTCAGATGTCGTATCTTAACAGGATTACGCTATGAAAATTATTGCGTGCAAATTTACAGAATATTTACGAGCATGGGCACAGTTGAAACGCAAAAAATATATAATTAGATTGATTTTGAAGTATTTTGTTGAATAATGACATAAACGAACAGAAAATTGAGGTGATTTTATGATTTAACAATAAGATTTGTGTGAGGTTAAATGACAGATACGAATGATTGAAAATTCTATTTTCCTTTTTTTTTGTTATTTCGCTTCTATTGCTAAAAAACAGATTGATAGTGTATTATTTTTTGTTTTTCTTTTTAAGCAGTAGAGTTTATATAGATTAAATTGCTATAGCGTTACCATTCAATGTTATTCTTAAATTGTGTAATCCACAAGCAAGTTCCATGACCAAATCGTCAAAACCAAACTTGTGGCATCTAAAGCGATCTTTGACAATACGACATATTTTAGCACCTCCAATAGCGTGTTCAACTTTTACACGAACAGATGATATAGATCGATTTGTTTCTTTTTGTTCTTCTGAAAGTTCTTTTCCTTTTGGTTTCTTTGTTGGCATTTTTATATTTACTCCTTCAGGGTCATGTCCTTGAAAGCCGGTATCTTGCCATAAAGTTATACCAATAGGTAAATGCAAAGGCTGACTATCACATATCTTTTTATCATGGACACTCCCATTAAAAGTTTTACTAAGCCAAAGGATTCGCATTCCCAGTGTAGTTAGCACGTTATTCTTTATGTTATGAGTTTTTTTTCCACTATAACAAGATTTCTGTAGGTCGCTAGCTTGTGGTCGTTGGATTGGACGTTCAACTCCGTCAAGCAGCACATTTGTAAATGAGGCTACGATATGCTTAATTTTATATTCATTCCGTTCTGGAAGTTCTCCTAATCGGTTTAATGACTTTTTTAATAGACCGGACAATAAGTGTATCAAGTTGTTAGCTTGTGGTTGTGTAATGCCAAAACTTGCTGCATGGTGCTCTTGTAACGGATTTGTTTTCAGATAGATTAATAAAAACATAAGTTTATCTGCTATTTTAGGAACAATTGTATCTACTCTTGTATAGCTTAAACGTTCACGAAGTTTACCTTTCAGAGTAAAACAATAGTTGTATTCGTCCCATTCTGCTTTAAAATAAGGTAATAAAAAATTGAAATCTTCAACACTCAGACTTGTTATACTTTGAAATTGAACTGGTCGTTTTTTGATCTTGTCGTATTGCATACAATTATAATTTAAATTTATAATTGTAGAACTCATAAATTTCGAGAATATTGTTGAAAAACAACCGTATAATAAATTAATGCATATAAACTCTAGTATATTATTATTAATAAAGATAATAATTTTATAATTTATACTGTTTATTCCTGTATCCTTTGCACCGAATTTATTTCTTTAATCTTAATAATATTCTTACAAAGATTATTGATATCTTCGGTGTCGTGAACATAAATATAAAACCGGCCAATGAAGATTCCGTCAGTTGTTTCAATGTTCATCTTATTTATATTAACTCCATACCCTTCTGAAATCACTTTCAGTATTTGAATCAAAACTCCTTTTCGGTCGATCCCTTTAATTTCGAGCACTTCCACGAACGACTGAACTTTATGGGTGGCCCAATCAACAGAAACTATACGTTCGCCAAAACTGCTTTTTAACTTGGCAGCCACCGGACACTGGCGTTTATGGATAATTACCATTTCCTTTTCATCCACATAACCCAATACATCATCTCCAGGAATAGGATGGCAACATTCAGCCAACGTATAAGTTTTCCCGGCGTTTTCTTCTGTAAGTTTTATCGATTTTTTGCGGTCAATCTTGATGTCGGTACTGGCCGGTTGTTGTTGCTTGTTTTCGGAAGATCCGCCGAAAGGCATTTTAAGGTATTTTACAAAGACATTCCGACTCTTAGGTTTAAAGACAATCTTACCAATTTCTTCCAGATTCAACAAACCTTTGCCTGCCTCGAAAAAGAGATCGTTGCGTTGAGTCAGGTTGTAGTGGTTCATAATGCGAACTATGTTTTCATTATCAGGTGTTAAATTGACAGAAGCTAAGGCTTTTTCAATCAACTTTTGACCTTCGGTAACAAATGCCTTTTCTTCTTTTTTAAACAGGGTCCTGAGTTTTGTTTTGGCTTTGGCGGTAGTGACATAGTCGAGCCACTCGGGCTGTGGAACTTGTTTTTTTGCAGTAAGGATTTCTATCTGATCACCACTGTTGAGTTTGTAACTAAGCGGCACCAGTTTGTGATTTACTTTTGCACCGATACAATGGTTTCCCAGATCGGAGTGAACGGAATAAGCAAAATCGAGTGCTGTGGCTCCCTGTGCAATGGTTTTAATTTCTCCTTTCGGAGTAAAGACAAAAATCTCAGAAGCAAAGAGGTTCAATTTGAACGTATCCATAAAATCGATTGCATTCGGTTCGGGATGTTCCAGTAAATCTTTAATCGTTTTGAGCCATTTATCCAGTTCCGATTCATCTGCTTCACCTGATTTATATTTCCAGTGAGCTGCCAGCCCCTGTTCGGCAATATCATTCATTCGCTCGCTTCGGATCTGTACTTCCACCCATCGTCCCCTGGGACCCATCACGGTGACATGCAGTGCTTCGTATCCATTGGCTTTCGGTGTGCTCACCCAGTCACGTATTCTCTCGGGATGAGGTTTGTAAAGAGCCGTAATTGCTGAATAAAGCATCCAACACTGTTCTTTTTCATTCATTCCTTCGCGGGGTTTGAAAATAATACGTTCAGCCAGAATGTCGTATACTTCTTCAAAAGGGATATTACGGGTTGACATTTTATGCCAGATAGAATAAACCGATTTGATCCGGGCGATGAGTCTGAAATCATAGCCCAATTCGGTCAGTTTTTTATAAATCGGATCAGAGAACTCTTTATAGAAACGGTTACGGGCTTCTTTATCACCTTCCAGTTTGGTCTCAATTTCTATATAGGTATCGGGATGTTCGAATTTGAAGCTTAGATCTTCAAGTTCGGTTTTTATTTTGAAAAGTCCTAAGCGATGTGCCAGGGGAGCATAGATATATTGTGTTTCGCCTGCTATTTTATACTGTTTGGCAAGGGGCATTGAACCCAGGGTCCGCATATTGTGCAGCCTGTCGGATATTTTAATGAGGATAACCCGAATATCATCCGACATAGTGATCAGCAGTTTCCTGAAGTTTTCGGCTTGTTGCGAGGCCTTTTCGCCAAATACGCCACCCGATATTTTTGTAAGGCCGTCAACTATCTGAGCAATTTTAGGCCCAAACAGATTGTCAATATCTTCAACCGTATAATCAGTATCCTCCACAACATCATGCAGCAATGCCGCACAAATTGAAGTAGATCCCAGGCCTATTTCATGAACCACAATACGAGCCACTGCCAGGGGATGCATAATATAGGGTTCGCCCGACCGTCGTTTAATGCCTTTATGAGCTGATCTGGCGAAAGTGAAAGCTTTTGTGATAATTTCAATCTTCTGCCGGTGATTCGTTTTACTATAATCATCAAGCAATGCCTCAAATTCTTTCTGAATCAGATCATCTTCGGTTAAAGTTTCAAGTAGTGTAGGCAGCATACATTATTAGTTATCAATTATCAATCAACAGTTCCGGGATACTTTTTCAATTAATACAGAAAAGATAACTATTGAATAGTTTTGCAAAGATATAAAAAATCAATTTAGTTCGCAAAGAGCATCGAGCTTTGAGCATTGAGCATTGAGCTAAGAACAAAGAACAAAGAACAAAGAACAAAGAACAAAGAACAAAGAACAAAGAACAAAGAACAAAGAACAAAGAACCAAGAACAAAGAACAAAGAGCAAAGAACAAAGAACAAAGAACAAAGAACCAAGAACAAAGAACAAAGAACAAAGAACAAAGAACAAAGAACAAAGAACAAAGATACAAGAGCAAAGATAACTGACTAATCCCCAATCAACCAATCACCAGCTAACCAATCACCAGTTAACCAATAACCAATCACCAGTTAACCAATAACCAATTAACCAATCAACCTATCAACCAATCAACCAAATCATTAACACGAAACACGAAACACGGAACACGAAACACGTAACACGGAACGCGGAACAAGGAACGAGTCAATTAATATCCCGCCAGCAACAACCCGATATCATTGGAAGCAATACCGTAATAAGTCCCTATAAGCCTGTTTACGAGTACGCCACCATAAATATATGCCCCGTGTCTGAAACCGGAACTTTCGATTATTGCTGAATCCACACTGCCTGAGTTTCCTATTTTCAACAAAATGGGAGCAAAGATATTACTTAATGCTACCGACGATGTGCGGGCTACACGTGCGGAGATATTTGGAACACAATAATGAATAACACCGTGTTTTTCAAATACCGGATTCTGTAATGTCCTGCATTCGGAAGTTTCAAAGCAACCACCCTGATCGACACTCATATCAATAATAATGGCTCCGGGCTTCATAGTTTTTACCAGTTCTTCTGAAACCATAAATCGTTCGGAACCATTTATATACCGAAGATTCCCAATTACTGCATCAGCAGTTGAAAGTGCTTTAAACAGAACGGTCGGATGAATTACAGATGTGAACACCTGCTGTCCCAGGTAATGTTGAATCTTACGGAGTTTATTAATATCATGATCGAAAATCTTAACGGAAGCCCCTAATGCCAGTGCAGTTCGTGCTGCCACAGAACCGGTAATGCCTGCACCTAAAATCAGTACTTCGGTAGGTGTAATTCCTGCAACCCCTCCTAACAGTATTCCTTTACCACCACGTTCATTACTCATTAGTTCTGCCGCAACAGCAATGGCAGTATTTCCTTCAATTTCAGATATGGAACTGACAACCGGAAATTGTTTTTGCTCATCCTTAATTAATTCGTATGCTATTGCATTTAATTTTTTGGACATCATCAATTTCAGGCAATCAGCCGACAAATTGGTAAGCTGCAACATCGACATGATAGCCGATCGGTCATGCATCATATTTAATTCAGCCAGAGTCGGAGGGGCTATTTTCATCACCAGATCGGCACTGAAAACCTCCGATGCATCTTCCACCATAAAAGCACCGGCTTCGCTGTATTGTAAGTCGGAATACTGCATGGGTATGCCGGCACCACGTTGAATATAAACGCTGTGACCTTCCTCGGTAACAATTGCAACTCCTTCGGGAGTAAGGGGCAGGCGGGTCTCAACTAATGTATTTTCTTTGGGAATGCCAATCGACAACCGGGGTTGTTTGGCTATTTCACGTAACAGGCATTCTTCGGGAAAAAGAGTGCGTTGTTCTTTGGGATGATGTTTCATAAAAGTAAGAATTTGATGTTGACTACAAAACTAAACACTATTCTCGAAACTAGCAAATTACAGGGCATAAAATGTTTGAAAGAGTTATGGATTCCGCGTTCCGTGTTCCGTGTTCCGTGTTCCGAGTTCCGTGTTCCGAGTTCCGTGTTCCGCGTTCCGTGTTCCGTGTTCCGCGTTCCGTGTTCCGCGTTCTGTTGCTTTAAAACTTTTCGTACCTTTGTGCCGGATATGGAAAAGAATAAACTTAACGGGCATATAGCCATTTTTTCGGCGAATTTAATTTTCGGATTAAACAATCCGATCTCCAGAACGTTAATGCCCGAAATGCTAAGTCCGTATACTCTTACCTTTTTTCGCATGAGTGGAGGCATGCTGCTTTTTTGGATTGTTTCAATCTTTTGTAAACGAGAACATGTACCTCTGAAAGATATTTTAATATTGTTTTTTGCCTCTTTTTTTGCCCTGACATTGAATCAATTGCCCTTTTTCATTGGATTATCCATGACTTCTCCTATCGATGCATCCATTGTTGTTACTATGTTGCCCATAGTTACCATGATTCTGGCTGCCATTATCATCAGGGAACCAATTACACTTTTGAAAGCTACAGGCGTTTTGGTAGGAGCATCAGGAGCATTAATCCTGGTATTTAGCAGTCATACGCTTCATGTGGGGAAGAGCAATTTCTGGGGAAATATTATTGTCTTTGGAGCCACTGTATCTTTTGCTATTTATCTGACTGTTTTTAAAAATCTGATTTCACGTTATTCTCCTGTTACAGTAATGAAATGGATGTTCCTGTTTGGAACTGTCAGTTGTTTTCCGTTTTGTTACAAACCAGTTATGCAAACCAATTTTACCCTGCTAACTTCTGGAACCTATTGGAGAATAGGCTATATGGTCATTTTCGCAACATTTTTAGGCTATCTGCTGATTCCAATAGGTCAAAAAATTCTTCGACCAACAACCCTGAGTATGTATAACTACCTGCAACCGGTTGCTGCTTCCTTTCTGGCTGTTGTTATCGGCATCGACACTTTTGGAATCGAAAAAGCCATTTCAGGAGTCCTTGTTTTTGCGGGAGTCTATATTGTTACCAGAAGCAAATCCAGAATTGATATTGAAGCAAAACCGGCATCCGTAACTGCTGATAAAAATTGAAGACAGCTTCAATTTACAATTTACGATTTACAATTGGTCTATTTACAAAATCGTTATCCATTTTATAACCCCCGCATCCACCAAAACAGAATCATCAACCCCAAACACGGAACGCGGAACGTGAAATCACCCACCCTTCAACAGAATCCTCAACCCGAAACGCGCAAAACGGAACACGAAACGCGCAACACGGAACACGAAACGCGGAACATTGAACACTCAATCAACTAAAACGATTCCGGTTTGTTACAATACAATTGTAGTTTTATTTTTATTATTCACTCATTAAAGACCCAGATTATGACTTTTGACGAGAAAAAGGACATGTATTTTCCTTCGGAAGATATTATAAACCAGGCAAATGTAAAAGAATACGAAAACCTTTACAGGTATTCAATTGAAAATAATGAACAGTTTTGGGCAGAACAGGCCGAACATCTCGAATGGTATAAGAAATGGGATAAAGTGTTGGACGATACCAATAAACCTTTTTACAACTGGTTTCAGGGTGGTAAAATAAATATCGTACATAATGCCATTGACCGTCATTTAAAAACAGCTACACGCAATAAGTTAGCCATTATATGGGAAGGTGAGAACGGAGATGTTCGTACATTCTCCTATCATGCTCTAAACCGTGAGGTTTCAAAATTTGCCAATATTCTGAAAAGCATGGGAGTAAAAAAAGGGCATATCGTTACAATTTATATGCCGCAAATTCCCGAACAGTTATTCGCCATGCTTGCCTGTGCTAAAATAGGTGCCGTCCATAGTGTTGTGTATGGAGGTTTCAGCCACGAAGCACTCTCAGAAAGAATCAGGGATGCCGAAAGCCGTGTGATAGTCACAGCCGATGGGGGCTTTCGGAGAGGAAAAATAAATGATCTGAAAAGTATTGTCAACGATGCTGTGGAATTGTGCCCGACAGTCGAAGTTGTGATCACTGTAAAGCGAACCCAACAGGAAGTGTATATGGAAAGTGACAGGGATTACTGGTATCACGACCTGGAATCACTCCCTATTGCGAGTCCGAAATGTGAAACGGAAGAAACTGATGCCAATGATATGTTGTTTCTGTTATATACTTCGGGTTCAACAGGGAAACCTAAAGGAATGATACATACACATGGAGGGTATAGTGTCTATACTTCCACTACTCACCGCATGGTTTTCGATATTAAGCCCGAAGACCGTTTCTGGTGTGCAGCCGATCCTGGCTGGATAACAGGGCACAGTTATATGGTTTATGCGCCGCTGATAAATGGGGCAACCATTTTTATGTACGAGGGAGCGCCTAACCATCCCTACCCAAACCGATGGTGGCGAATGATCGAGAAATACGGCATTAATATCCTGTATACATCTCCAACTGCAATCCGAGGGTTAATGCGCTTCGGCGATTCATGGGTTGCAAGACATGACCTGAGTTCACTGAGGTTGTTAGGCTCTGTTGGTGAACCGATCAATCCTGAAGCATGGCGTTGGTATTACAAAGTAGTGGGAAATGAGAAATGCCCGATTATGGATACCTGGTGGCAGACAGAGACAGGTGGATTTATGATTACTCCTTTACCGATAATGCCTTTAAAAGCAGGTTCAGCGTCAAAACCGTTTTTTGGAATCGAAGCAGGAGTAGTGGATGAACATCATGTGGATGTAAAACCGGGTGAAGAAGGAGCCTTGGTAATAAAGAGCATCTGGCCGGGATTGGCTGCCGGAATCTATAAAGACCCTCAGAAATTCATTGATACCTATTGGACGAAGTATGCAAAAGAGGGGTGGTATCTTCCGGGTGATTCTGCAAAGATTGATGCAGACGGATATATCTGGGTGATTGGCCGGAGCGACGATGTGATTAAAGTAAGTGGTTACAGACTGGGAACAGCTGAAATTGAAAGTGCGCTGGTAAGTCACCCTTTAGTCGTTGAAGCAGCTGTAATACCCTTACCCCACAGTTTGAAAGGGAATGCTATTCATGCTTTTGTCATTTTGAAAAACGGAGCTTCTCCATCCCGTGAACTTGAAACTGAGATAAAGAATCACGTCTCTAAAGAGATGGGACCCATTGCCCGGCCCGAAGAAATAATTTTTACCGAATCCCTGCCCAAAACCCGTAGCGGCAAAATCATGCGCCGTGTCCTTAAAGCCCGTGCATTGGGACAGGATGAGGGGGATGTGTCGACGCTGGAGGAATAGATCTTAGTTTATAGTTTATAGTTTATAGTAGGAAGTATGTAGTAGGTAGTATGTAGTAGGTAGTAGGTAGTAGGTAGTAGGTAGTAGGTAGTAGGTAGTAGGTAGTAGGTAGTAGGTAGTAGGTAGTAGGTAGTAGATAGTATGTAGTAAACCTCAAAGGTACGTACAAACCTCAAAGCGTACGTAGTATTTCGATCGTTTTCTTGAACGCGGAACGCGGAACACAGAACACGGAACTCGAAACACGGAATGCGAAATGCGGAACGCGGAACGCAGAACACGGAACACGGAACGCGGAACGCAGAACACGGAACGCGGAACACGGAACGCAGAACACGGAACGCGGAACGCAGAACACGGAACACGGAACACGGAACACGGAACACGGAACGCAGAACACGGAACACGGAACGCGGAACGCGGAACGTTTAAACCTTCTTTGCCGGTGCCCCTACAAAGCGTGTGTTTGCAGGAAGTGTTTCGCTTTTCATAAGGACAGATAGTGGTTCCAGTGAAGAACTGTCTTCCATTTTCGAGTCATACAGTACAACTGCCATTCCGCCAACGCTGCATCGTTTCCCGATATTGACATACGACATCTTCATAACCCGGTCTTCAAACAGATGGGTCTGAAGTGTACAATTATCGTTTAATGAAGAGTAGTCATCAATTTTTATCAGATCAAACTCCGTGATCTGAGTAGTATACAGGCATACTTCTTTCCCGATTTTGCACCCCAGTAACCTCAGCGGATATTTTATAAATGCAGTACCTGTAAGGATATTCAAAAAGAAAAGCACTAAAAAGTTTTCATAAATACCGGTTATCAGCTCACTTCGCCATACATAATTACTCCAGAGTGGTTTTTTCGAAGGTTTGTATTTGCCGATAATCACCCATTTGAATATAGCTGTAATCAATAACCCAATCACTGATGCCGCACCGTACAGAAAAGGAAAAACCAGGAAAATCTCCCATAAATTTCTCTCTACCTGTAAATACGAAACGGCATTGGAAATAAGCGCTGCCAGCAGTATAAAGAATGTTGTCGGTAGTATAACCCTGAAAAACTCGATACAATAACGAAGAATAATTAATTTCCGTGTCGGTTTATAAGTCCGTTCGGCAGAAAAATCATGGTTTACATCCCTTTTTGGCAGGTATACAGCCGGTGAACCAAACCAGGATGTGCCATCTTTTGCAGGCAGATCTTCTGTCCTCATTTTCGAAAGCACACCTACAAGTACATCATTCCCCAAACAGGTATCTGGACTTATCACAGCACTGTTTCCAATAAAAGTACGGTTGCCGATATGTGTTTTCGCAATGTAAATGAGTCCGTTGCGTACATGGCTTGCACCTATCGATACCGAATCGGCCAGAAAACATTCATCACCGGTAACCAGTAAATCGGGCGATATAAACTCAACAGTCGATATCTCAACACGTTTTCCCATCTTTACACCCAGCATCCTGAACCATATTTGCAGGTAAAGGGTCGTATAAAGAGTGCCTATTACCTGAAGACTCAGTTTCATAAGCTGGTCGAAGAACCATTTCTTGTAATAGAAAACACTGTCAATGGGATATTCTCCTTCTTTTATATTTCCGAGCAAGAGCCATTTCAATGCAGTGATAATTATAGCCAGCAACACCACGAACGATACTCCAACGCCGATGGTCAGCCAGAGAAAATGATAACTTTCGTTCGAATAATCAAGATGAGCGATGAGCATCATTCCCGGGAAATAAGCTAACATTGTTATAAGCGGAATCAAAAAAATGCTCATAAAGAATAATACTGTGTTTCGTACCGACCAAAGGTTGCGCCGTTCCTGAATCATCTTATTCATACTGATTCTTACAGCAGGAGAGCCGCCCCAGTTTTCATTCTGTGGGATAACGCTCCATTCAGGTACCAGAGTCAGGTCTTCAATGGAAGAATTTCTCCCCATCAGACTATTCTGTGAAAGACAACAACGTGTTCCGACAAACGAATCATCTTCTATCTCAATGGTGCCGATAGTGATATATCCATCGGCAATCGTATAACCCCGCAAATGCGAATCAGTACAAATACTTACATTTTCGCCGATTGTCAATAAATCGAAAGCCGAAATGGCGGAGGTGTTGATGTAGGCGTTTTTACCAACTTTTGCCCCTGTCAACCTCAGAAATATGTTCATCAGATTGGTCCCTGTAAAATAAGTGATGGGGCAAATATTGATGACCTTGTCAACAATCCAGAACCTGAAATAGTAGCTGCCCCAGAGTTTGTATTTTCCTGGTTTTATCCGCCCTATAACCACCCATTTGAATCCAATGGCAAACAAAGTAAGGACTGGAAGCAAGGCAAAATACATAAGCAACATCATCACCAATGAGTCAACGACTCCTAATTCCGCCTGATAGTAATATGAATATACAAAAAACGGCCCCAACCATTCCAACCCGAAAAGCAGGATCAGGAAAAACATCGATATTCCCTGAAATAAAGTACAAATGGAGTAACTTAGCCGCGAAGGATGGTTTATATCACGTTCTTTTTTTGGCTCCGACTCTTTTTTAGGTTGATTCTTTTCAAGTTCCCGTGCAAGATCGGATAAAACAGGGAATTTGTATACATCCACTACCGACATATTCTCGAATATGTGGTTTTCACGCATCTCCGATACTACCAGAGCTGCCAGTAAGGAATGACCGCCCAACTCATCAAAAAAATTGTCGTCCATAGAGATGTCATCCCTTTGTATGTTTTTTGCAATAATCCTGACCATTTCCCGTTCCAACGGCGTAGTAGGGGGAATTATTTTCTTCTGACCGGAGAAAGTCAGCGGAGTTTTTGGTGCCGGCAATCTTGTCCTGTCAATTTTCTGGCTCGAAGTGACCGGCAAAGAATCTACAGTATCCAGCGTGGAAGGAATCATGTAATAAGGAAGTTTTAATCGTAACAAATTGACAATTCCTTCCCGCAGAATTTCTTCATTCTTTTTCAACACCACATAGGCCGCCAGTTGTTGCGATTTGGTATCCAGTGATACTGCAGCAGCCTGCACTCCCTGGCATTGCATAAGTAACCATTCTATTTCCGCCAGTTCCACCCTGAAACCACGAACTTTCACCTGGGCATCCGATCTTCCTAAAAAGATGATTTCACCGTTTGGTGCCTGCTTTGCCAGGTCGCCGGTACGATAATACCGTTCGGTAACGCCATTGTAACGGTCGGTCTCGATAAATTTCTTAGCCGTCAGGTCTTCCCTGTTCAGGTACCCACGTGCCACGCTGTTACCGCCTATCAGGATTTCGCCTTCTTCGCCTTTTACAACCTGAGACAATTTCTCGTTAACAATCAACACATCATATCCGGGCAATGGAAGACCTATCGTTACCTGTACATCCTGTTTTAATACCTGATAGGTTGCAATAACAGAAGCTTCGGTAGGTCCATAGGTATTATAGACTGATTTGCCGGGTTTGCACCAGCGGTTGGCAATGTCATTCGAGCATACTTCTCCGCCAAAGATAAGTATTTTTAATCCGGGAATGTCTTCTTTCACCATCGAAAGAAGGGTAGGAGTACACGATAAAAAACTAATTTTCAGACTATTCAATATGGATGAAAACCTGTCACCCGAGCGCATAATGTCAAAAGTACCAATCACAAGGGTGGCACCTACCGATAACGGAACCCATATTTCCTCTACCGATGCATCAAAAGATACGGAGAATCCCTGTAATGCTCTGAAAGTATGATCAATGGGATAGATCTGTTGTGCCCCGCGGATGTAATTGGATACATTCCGGTGTTCGAGCAGTACACCTTTAGGCTTTCCTGTGGTGCCCGAAGTGTAAATGATATAACATAAATCGGTAAGTGACCGGCCTGTTTCGTCCGGTTTAGTCTCAGGAAAACATTCTGTTTCATTCAGCTGCGTGTCGATGTTGAAAACAGGTTGTGAATCTAATTCCGAACCGGTTCGTTGGAGTATAATGTCGGAAGTAATAATCAGCTTAGCTCCCGAATCTTCCATAATAAAACTAACCCTGTCGGCTGGGATTTCAGGATCGAGTGGTATGTAGGCAGCTCCTGCTTTTAATACGCCCAACATGGCAATGGGAACAAATGCACAACGCGGAAGCAGTATTACCACTTTATCTTCCGGTCCGATTCCTTTTGTCCTCAGATATTGAGCCAGCTTATTGGCCGTCCGGTCCACCTGATTGTATGTAAAGATGTTTTCTCCCTGTTCAATCGCTACAGCATCCGGATACAGGAAGGCTGCCTTCTCAAAAAAAACATCTAAGTACATATAGATTGGATTTGCGTACGTTTAAATCAACCGGGGACAGGCATTTATTGAATTAGTTTTTTCCCCTTACAAACTGTTTGTTTAGACTGTAAATGTAAACAAAAGTTTAATGCTTTGGCTTTTTAATTTACAGGTTTATTGAGTCCATGATTAGTTAATTAGTTAATTAGTTGATTAGTTAATTGGTTGACTGGCTCGTTCCGTGTTCCTTGTTTCGGGTTAATGCTTTGGTTGATTAGATGATTGGTTGATTGATTGGGGGCTAGTTAGTGATCTTTGCTCTTTGTTCTTTGTTCTTTGCTCTTTGCTCTTTGTTCTTTGCTCAACACTCAACACTCAATGCTATTTATAAAAAGGATGTATTAAGTGAATATAAAACAATGTTTTTTTTGTATACTTGTTGTCTGTAATTATGATAATGTTATTTCTATCCTTTACCCGATACTATGACTGTATTTCAACGATTTGTTTTTTTAGGATTCATCCTGCTGCCATCTTTAGGTGTCGGACAAACGAATTTTAAAATTGACAACAAAAGTGTCATTTTTGGTGAAGTGCTAAATTACAAAGCTACCTGGGGCATATTTACCATTGGAAGTGCCAGCACTAAAATCGACCGGACTCTTTATAAAGTAGGAAAGACAGTATGCTTTAAAATTGATGCAGCCGGACAAACCAACGGGTTGGCAAAATTATTCTACGTCCATGATTCATGGACTTCGTATATCGATACCGCTTCAATAACCACTTATAAATCATTCCGGAGTATCCGTGAAGGAAAATATGAATTGGATGAACAGATTCATTTCGATCATAAAAAAAAGAAAGCGGAAGTGAAGGTGTATAATAAAAAATCAAAGTCGTTTCTCCTCAAGAAAATTTATGATACCCCTGAAAATATACGCGATGTCATTGCAGGCTTTATGGTTTTCCGGTTAGTTGAATTGTCAAGATATAAAAAAGGGGAGACTTTTACCATTAATGGCTTTTATGAGGATGAGGGGTATAAAATCAATGTTATCTATATGGGCGAAGAAACTATTAAAACCGATATTGGGAATATTTTATGTTATAAAGTGAAACCTATTGTTCCGAAAAATCACGTATTTGATGGCAGAGATGCCGTGAGTGTCTGGCTTTCCGCCGATAAAGCCAAATCTATTGTCAGGATTAAAGTGAAAATGTTTGTTGGAAATGTATGGATTGATATCCAGAAATAACATAATTCATAACCACAATAGGACACAAAAAAAAGAACACAATAGATACAAAATACATAACCACACAATAGGACACAATAGAAAAACACAATAGTTACTTAATGATATTCAGATAAATACAAAAGACCTAACCACAGTAGACACGTCGAAGATTCCGATTTATCAGTGATTTTATTTAAATACGATGACTGATTTTCATAACTTTTATTCTCTGATATTCAATTTATTAAAAGAAATATAACTGAAATAATATCTGGCGGAATAATTTCAAGTAATATTTTATGTGATATTGTGTCTCTTTTAATTAGCTTTTTTGGGAAACCAAAATTCATATGTTATTAATATTGTACCGCCACATTTTATTAAAGTTCAATTCGATTATATGTCAGATAATGATATATATACAAAAATGAATATGCCGAGAAAAATCACTGATTTATCGGAAATAGGACACAAAAAAAAAGAGCACAATAGTTGCATGACAATATTTATAAAAGCGTTATCTACATTGTTTAATTAGATTGTTTTAAATTGAAAATGAATAAATATCACATAAACTATTTTTTACTATGTAATTAAACATTTGTGTTCCCTATTGTGTCCTATTTCCGATAAATCGGAATCTTCGATGTGTCTACTGTTGTTGGTTTCTCTTAAATCGTAAATGAATAAATATCACATAAACTATTGTTTACTATGTAATGAAACATTTGTGTTCCCTATTGTGTCCTATTTCCGATAAATCGGAATCTTCGATGTGTCTACTGTGGTTAGTTTCTCTTAAATCGTAAATGAATAAATATCACATAAACTACTGTTTACTATGTAATTAAACATTTGTGTTCCCTATTGTGTCCTATTTCCGATAAATCGGAATCTTCGATGTGTCTACTGTGGTTGGTTTCTCTTAAATCGTAAATGAATAAATATCACATAAACTATTGTTTACTATGTAATTAAACATTTGTGTTCCCTATTGTGTCCTATTGTGACTATTGTGGTTAGTTTGGATTAAATTGTAAATAAATTATTGCCCTGTTCCCTCTACCGAAATAATCAGTATCTTTGCATAGTCGTTGATCCATATTCTGTTTCAACAGGATAGGCAAAACGACAAGTATTAATAATACAAAAATCTATCTTTTGGGAACAATCAATAAAAACAGGAATTTGTACCGGTCAATAGTTATGTTGGGCCTGTTATTTACATCCGGTTGTATAACGATAAATGAACCTGTGTTGGGAGGTACCGTAAAAGATGTAGATGGCAACGTCTACCATACCGTTATCATTGGGACACAAACGTGGATGATCGAGAATCTGAAAACGACCCATTATAACGATAATACCGCAATTCCTATGATCACTGATAGTGCTGCCTGGAGGAATCTCAAAACAGCGGGTTATTGTTGGTATAAGAATGATTCATCTTCTTATAAGACTACTTTCGGTGCATTGTACAATTGGTATGCCGTGGACTCTACCCTGATAGCTCCAAAAGGCTGGCATGTCCCCACCGAAGGGGATTGGACAACATTAGAGAATAATGTGACCGATTATTTGTATGCTTCAGGATCGTTGTCTAAGATACTTGCTTCGACAACCAATTGGTATAAATCCCTAAATACGGGAGCAATCGGGGATAACCTGCTGGTAAATAACACGTCAAAATTTGATGCACTTCCGGGAGGAACACGCGAAAATTATATCCGGTCGTTCAACTCTATGGATTCAACCGGTGCATGGTGGAGTTCTACTTTAGAATCGGATACAACAAGCCTTAGTATCGTAATGAAATGTGATATGAATTCGGTCGACAGATATTACAAGTATAAGTGGAACGGATTGTCCGTCCGTTGTGTGAAAGATTCAAAATAAGATTGACATCCTTTTCAACAAAGGATATACGAAACCATATTCTCACTTTTTCGTCCAGGTTTGTACATTTTGCAGTCAGTGGATAGCGCAAAATCAGTTCAGTTTATAACTTGGTTCAATTGAAGTTAAAACTTTATATGTTTCAAGTCCAAGTTGTGCTTTGCTCAAACTTGAACTAAAGTTACTTTCGTCTCCTATACTAAAACTAAGAAGAGGATTTAATTAAGTTTACTGTGTATAATTAAAAAACGACAACTAAATTTCGGGTAGCCAGGAAGTCTGAAATTCCCTTATATTCAGAACCTTTCCGATAAACCGGAATGTACCATATTTTTGTTTTTGCCCCCTACTATATAACTTGTCGTAATGAGCTATTATTCAATGGATAACAAATTGTTTTATTAGACCTTAATAATCTGTGTAAATCAGTGTAATCTGTGGACAATCTATTGTAATTTTTTTCTTAATTTTCTTACATTAATTATTATCTGTGTAAATTTATTATTCAGTGGATAAGAGATTTCATTTTTCAGCCCTTCACAGTTATCTATCTTGTTGTTCGATCCCTGATCGTGGGGGACTTAGTAGAAAACCAATCACCCCCAAATCCACCCTTATTCGCTTGTTTTTAAATAGATTAACTTCCTTTTTCATCCATGTTTGTAAATCTGCAGTCAATGGATAGCACAAGGTTGAGCCAAGCACAACTTCCCGAAGAAAAATCGGGACAAGTGTGCTCAAAACCAGTGCAGTACCGATAAATCAAATGTACCATTTGTAACTGAGTTCATTCGAATCCCCCCGTCCCGTCGGGTATATAAACTTATTAAATTGTACAAAGGATCATATTGTCATTGGGATTTATACTCCCAATTCTTGTATTCTTAGGATTTGTAAACCTCTTAAATATTCAATTTAAATCATCGTTTCTTCCAACACTCCTTCTGTTTCCAGTCCAGGTTCTACTTTGGTTAAACTCAAAACTAAAGTTAGGGCATTCATTACATTTTTAGTTTTTTTTTATGGGTAATCAAAACCAAAAGTAATCTTAAATGCCTTGTTATCAATTATCAATATCTTCATGAAATATCCAGGCATGTGATATCGATTCACAAATGCTGAATCATTAGCTCTGTATATAATTAAAGTTATGTTTTTATGAATCTCTGTTTTGTAATTCTTCCCTTTAATGCGAATCAAATCTTTAAATGAAATACCTAAATAAAGATTCGATTCAGTTTTAAACTCATCTATTTCTGTCTTATAAACCTTTTTGCTTTTTAATGTCTGATCATCAGTAAAATAACCTATCTCGAAACAATCAAATGCATTCCTGGAGCCACTTTCATATTGATACGCTAATAGATATTGAGTATTTGAAACATTTCTAAAAATAGCAACTGGGCTTTCTCTGATTTCTTTAATTGTCAATGTATTATCATTCCCAGAGTAAAAATTGTGAAAAGATTTATCATCTTCCAGATACAACTTTTGATTTATTGTTGTATCAGGAATAAAATTAGTAGTTACATTATGTGTGTGTTGTTTATATTTAGTTGTATGACCCAGTACTGATATGTTTTTTGTAGAATCACTTTTCACCTGATTTTGAATGAATTCTGTTTTATTATTCGATTCACAATTCAATAATAAAATTAGAAAAGTACAAAGTATTGTTCCCGTTTTTTTTATTCATTCGTATGTGAAATACTTGTGCATTTTCTTGGTGGGTTTATTTATTACTTTCGTGGATATAAACTTATCCTTCCATTCTATTACTGAAATCCATCACTACAATAATTTATATCCTGCAAATATAGTGAATGGTTTCATATATATGTATTTATCGGATAAAAAATCTTATAGATGCAGAAACGGGTCAACATATCTAAGCCTCAGGCAATCCCGTTTTCTCCTTTTATAGAGGAAATATCGGATCCGAACGCGTATAGAAAGCGAGCGTCAACCGTTTTCAAACCTAAAGTCAGGCGAACGGGTAATTTTTGAATAACCTGTCCGTAACCTGTCGGTAGCCTATCCTGTAATAAGGAGATAAAAAGGATATAATAAGGTAATAAAAAGATAATAATATAACTCTATATAGAATCTTATTATATACTTTTTAGTTGCTTATTATTTACTTATCATTTATTTCCATATGGACAGGCTACAGACAGGTTATCCATAGGTTACTACCAGGCTATCCCTTCGCTACACTTTATTTTTTCGGGATTATTGCAAACGATTCAAAAAATTATGGTTGGAATCCCGAAAATTCAGGTAACGAAAATTTCATATTTTTTTATGTCCGGGATTTACGTTTGTTGCTTGCTTCATAGATATCTTACCTTTCAAAAGGAGTAAGCGACAGTCCTGTTTTTCTGAACTTCAAACTCTTCAAATGGAGTATGCGACATCCCGATTTATCGGGACTTTTCAACCTCTTTTTAGTCGCACTCCCACTTCTGATACTGAATCTTTTACGGGTTGATCACCAAGTGGGAGGGCGACATCTGGTTGGATGTCGCCCTCCCACTTGGTCTTGATTGCAGAAAACCTGAATCTTATAAGAGGGAGTGCAACTAAAGGACAAAAGAACCAAGAACCAGGAACCAAGAATCAAGAGCAAAGAACAAAGACAATTGACAAACGATAAAAAACTGCGGAACCCGGTACCTTTCAAATGGAGTATCCGACATTCCGATTTATCGGAACTCATCAAACTTCAAATCTTTCAAACTTCAAACCCTTCAAACTTTATATAGAAACATTTGTAGTGATTTTTTTAATATAGCAGGCCCTAATGTAGTTAAAAGTATGTATTTGTATCAAAAATACAAGATGATGAAACAAATTTGACAGGGTTTGCTGTTTTATGCTTCTATTTTTGCAACGTGATTTTGCAACTAATAAAAGCATGGAATTAGTATTATTCAGCAGATTATGATGATAACAAATAACAAAACAACAAACAATAGAAACAATAGATTATTAACCAATTAAATTAAATGATTATGAACAAAACTAATTTATTTATGTTTTACGTATATTAACGTAAATTAACTCAAAATGAATCATGTAAAATGAATGAATTTAAGTCGTATTTTAAACAACTAATTATTTTTTAATTATTAAATCTAATAGAATCATGAATGAGAAAAGCAAATTTCAAAGCAACATTTTACGGAAGTTGAAGCTTTTGGCTCTTTTTTGCAGTTTTAGTTTTGCGTTAATGGCACAAACAAAAACAATTTCCGGAATTGTGACTTCTTCGGAAAACGGAGAAACGCTGATTGGTGTGACTGTAATGGTAAAAGGCACATCGACAGGAACTATTACAGATATAAATGGAAAGTATTCCATTAATGTCCGCGGTAATGATGCCGTATTAGTCTTTACAATGATAGGGATGAAAAGGGCAGAACTAAATGTCGGGAATAGTTCGGTACTTAACCTGGTTATGTCGAATGACACAAAATTAATAGACGAAGTAGTAGTAACCGGTTATTCTTCCCAGAGAAAAGCAGACCTTACGGGAGCCGTATCGGTGGTAAATGTAGGTGCTTTAGCGGAACAAAGTGCATCCAACCCAATGCAGGATCTGCAGGGCCAGATTGCCGGTGTCGATATTACAAACGATGGGTCCCCCGGTGGAGGAACTGTTATCCGAATCAGAGGTATAGGTACATTGAATGATAATGATCCATTATATGTAATTGATGGTGTACCGACAATGAATGGACTTCAGGTATTGAATCCAAACGACATTGAATCAGTCCAGGTATTGAAAGATGCCGCATCAGCTTCGATTTACGGATCAAGAGCTGCAAATGGTGTTATAATTGTTACTACCAAAAAAGCAAAGGAAGGCCAGTTAAGTATTTCAGCAAGTGTAAAAACCACTTATTCCTGGTACAGCTCAATTGAACCTGTTCTTAATACGCAACAATACGGGCAGGCATTGTTTACTTCATATGTTAACGGTGGTATAGATCCAAACACCAACGCAGTATCTTACAAATTTAACTGGAATAATAATTTTGCAAACCCTGTACTTACCAGTCAATCAATTGTTGGTAATCCTACAAACGTAGTTCCAGCAAATACCAACTGGTTTAAACAAATTTCGCAATTGGCACAGAATACAGATTATAATGTAAGGGTATCCAACGGATCTGATAAAGGACATTCAACTTTGTTTTTCGACTATCTGGATAATAATGGGATTATCATTACCACCTATCTGAAAAGAATTACAGCAAGTATGAATTCTGATTACAACTTATTGAAAAACAAGTTGGTAGTGGGTGAGAATTTCTCTATGAACTCAACAAAAGAAGTAGATGACCAGGGTACTGAAAATATGGCATTACAGGCAATGCCTGTTGTCCCGGTTCATACAACTGATGGTGGCTGGGGTGGCCCATGGGGTGGAATGAATGACCGCCAGAACCCGGTCCGGATTATGGACATGAACTCACAAAACCAGCCTCAAAATCTCTTTCTCTTTGGGAATGTTTATGCTGATTTACAAATCATAAAAAATCTTCACCTGAAATCTTCTTTTGGTCTGGATTATAATTCGTATGACTTCAGAAACATGCAACTGGCTTATGTATCCGGATTTTTGAACAATCCTAACAATAGTGTACAAAACAATCATTCCACCTCAGATAAATGGACGTGGAGTAATACTCTAAGCTACAAATATAAAAATGATAAGCATAGTTTCGATGTGTTGGCAGGTATGGAAGCATTTGAAGAAACAGATCAGAATTTCTGGGCAAATGCTCAGGGCTTTGTTTCGACCGATCCTAATTATATGTATCTTGATGCCGCAACAGGTCTGAAAACATTGGGAGGTAATGGAGGTTCATACAGTTTGTTATCCTACTTTGGAAAAGCCAATTATGTTTATGATGACAAATATCTTGCCTCTTTTACTATTCGTTACGACGGGTCATCAAGGTTTGGACAAAACAACCAATATGGTACTTTCCCGTCCTTCTCGGTAGGTTGGAGAATAAACAAAGAAGACTTTTTGAAAGACTTTACCCAACTATCTGATCTTAAATTAAGAGCAAGTTGGGGAGAAACAGGAAATCAAGAGATTGCAAATTATGGAACTCAAACCATGTATACAACCAGTTATACCGGAGGTGATCCTACCTGGGGCATCCCTAACGGAACTGCTTATGCAATTGATGGATCAAAATCAGGAACACTTCCTTCAGGTTATGTAAAGACTCAGACAGGGAATGCAAACCTCAAATGGGAAACTACGACTCAAACGAATGTAGGGTTGGATTTTGGCTTCTTTAACCAGGCTCTTACCGGATCATTTGATTACTATATTAAAACTACAAAAGACATTCTGGTTGAACCTCCTTATATCGGAGCTTTAGGAGAAGGTGGTTACGAATGGATGAATGGTGCAGGAATGGAAAACAGAGGGATGGAATTGGCCCTGAATTATAAAGGCAAAGCAGGAGCATTTCGTTATGAAATTGGTGGTAATATCAGCGGTTATCGTAATAAAGTAACTTATTTACCCGAAGCAGTAGTAAATAATTATGGTGGTAACGGAACTACAGAAAACATTTTAGGTCATCCTATAGGTTCGGCTTTTGGTTATGTTACGCAAGGATTATTTACATCTGTCAATCAATGGGCTAACTCAGCTACACAACAAGGCTTAACGGCAGCAAACTCTTTAGGTCGTATTAAATATGCCGATATTAATGGTGATGGAAAAATTGACGTAAATGACCAGGCATGGATTTTCGATCCGACTCCTTCATTCAGCTATGGTATTAATATCAAGTTGGGATATAAGGATTTTGATATGTCTCTTTTCTTCCAGGGCCAGGGGAAAACTCAGATTATAAATAACGAAAAGTATGCTACAGATTTCTGGTCGGTACAGGAAACAGGTTCCAATAAAGGATCCCGCTTATTAAATGCATGGTCACCAACCAATACGGGCTCTACTATTCCGGCTTTGGCAGCAACCGATTTTAATGATGAAGCCAGATTTTCGACTTATTATATTGAAAACGGTGCCTATTTGAAATTGCGGAATATTGAGGTGGGGTATAACCTTCCAAAAGCGTTTACCCAGAAATTGCTCATAAGTAATTTACGTCTCTATGTTGCCGGTCAAAATCTTTTACATTTTTATGCTAAAAGTTTTACCGGACAGGATCCTGAAGATGCAAATTACGGATACCCTATTCCTTCACAGGTTACAGGAGGTTTAAGTGTAACATTCTAGTAAATTTAAGAAAAATTTAAAACATAATACAATGAAAAAGATATTATTAATAATTGCTACATCAATGTTGCTATTCTCTTGCAGCGATTTCTTGACACAAGAGCCTACTGCAGTTCTCAATACCGCAGAGGTAACGAATGCTTCCAGTGTAGAAGGAGCTGTCATTGCAGCTTATGCAAGCCTTGGGAATGATCACTATGATACTCCATTTAGTCTATGGCCTTATGGTAATGTACGGTCGGGCGATGCCTACAAAGGTGGCAGGGATCCTAACGATATTGGTGATTTTGGTTTTATGGAAATTTGCCAGTCAAGGGTTGATATGGGCGAATTTAACAGTATGTGGTATGCTTTATATTGTGGAATTGCCCGTGCAAATTCGGCACTTAAGTTATTGAATAGTCTGACTGATGCACAATTTTCAGCAACAGTAACTGCTGCAACAAGAACACAGAGAATTGCCGAATGTAAGTTTATCAGGGCGCATTATTATTTTCAATTGAAAATTCTGTTCAACCGTATCCCTTACTTTGATGAAACGGTACCAGCAGAAAAATATGCTTCTACATCGAATACTGCATTGTCAAGTGAGCAGGTATGGAACAATATCGCTACGGATTTCTTGTTTGCTGTTACTAATTTGCCTGCTAAACAAACTCAGGTTGGACGTGTAAACAAATATGCTGCTGAAGCCTATCTGGCTAAAACAAAATTGTACCAGGCATACGGTATGGGAGATTCTGATGGAAGCCATTATAAAATTACAACTCCGGGCCAGATTCCTTCAGTCAGAAAATCGGCTCTTGACAGTGTGATCACCTATTGTAAAGATGTAATTTCAAATGGGGGTTATCAACTCGCTTCAGATTTTGCGGATAACTTTCTACCGGACAACTTCCCGGGAGGACCTTATGAAAATGGTAAGGAATCTATTTTTTCCATACAATATTCAGAGAACGACGGTACCATGTTTGGAAGGCTGAATTTTGGCGATGTATTGGCCACACCAATGGGTGTAGGTTGTTGTGATTTCCACAAACCCAGCGCAAATTTATTCACAGCTTTCAAAACAAATTCAAATGGTTTGCCAATCCCAGATAATGGCTTCTTTAGCTGGCCTACTAACAGCAATACAAGCTTTACCGAAGACGCCGCACCGGATTTGTCTGTTAACACAGTAGATCCCCGTATCGATCACACCATTGCTATACCGGGACACACATTCAAATACGATCAGACAACCATTTATCAACAAAGTTGGAATCGTACTCCTGCTATTTATGGATTTTATGCTTCATTGAAAGAAAATGTGACAGCAGGGGCAAACAATTTTGATTATATACATGTTGGTCCGTTTTATGGAAATGATAAGGATCGTATCGTGTTACGTTATTCTGATTTATTACTTTGGTTATCAGAAGCAGAAATTCAGGAAGGCGACGTAGCTGACGGAATGGCAATCATCAATCAAATCCGTGAAAGAGCTGCAAATAGTACAGGCCTTTTAAAACTTCCTAACGGACAATATGAATCGAAGTATAATGTAGGTGTCTATCCGACAAATGTTACTCAGGGGTTCGCATTTTCGGCTCTTCAATGGGAAAGACGTTTGGAGTTGGCTATGGAAGGTTGCCGTTTCTTTGACCTGGTACGCTGGGGAATTGCAGGAAACTATCTGAATTCTTATTATGCTACAGAGTCAAAGGGTATACCTTCTTATCTTTCGGCTGGTAATTTTACTCAGGGTCGTGATGAATTCCTTCCAATTCCTTTAACACAGGTGGAATTTAGCCACGGAGCATATACTCAAAATCCAGGATATTGATAAACTCACTTTTATTAAATAAAAAATCTATGAAACGACATATTTATAAATATATTTGTCTCTCTGTTATATTATTATTAACAGCAGCTAGTTGTATAAATTCCGACATTAGTATTAAGGCGCCTCTGGTTAACGGAGTCAGTAATTTAAAATACACTCTAAACGGGGACAGTGTAAAGTTGACGTGGACAAACCCTCAAACCACTGCAAGCCTGACAGCATCGATTCAATACAATGGAGGAGTAATTGCTGTAAATGGTAAAAATCCAAGTTCATATTCATTTGGTGTGGTACAGACCAATGTTCCGTATATGTTTACCGTTAAGTTACTTGATGCTGCAGGAAATTTATCACTTGGTCAGACAGTGACGTTTACCCGGGCTGGTGCTAATCCTGTTACTAACGTGGTAATATCTCAAACCGGTAGCAACAGTGTGCACCTGGCATGGACTTTACCTACTGAAACTCTGACGAGCCTTACTCTTTCAATGGGAGCTACTAAAGTAACTTTACCGGGTACTCAGACGGATTATGACTTTCAAAATGTCACGGTTGGTGCACATTTGTTTGGTATAGTGGCAACAGACGGTAATGGTCTGATTTCTAATACGGTTTATTCGAATTTCAAGGTAGGACCTACAGTAGTAGCATATTTAAGTACCGATGCCGATTCACTTCATATTGTTAACCATGAACAGGCAGCTGCAGCAAAATGGCTTTTTGCAAATTTCCCATCAGCCAGATTTGTCTCATTCAATCAAATTAAGAGTGGCGCGGTTGACTTAAGCCAGTTTGATGTAGTATGGTGGAATTATGATATTGAAAATGGTCCTTCTCTGCCTGCTATTGCAACAGATGCGACAGTATTAGGTAATATTCAGTCTTACTACCAGAATGGAGGTAAATTACTTTGCAGCGTATATGCAGTGAACTACTTATGGAACCTCGGAAGGTTGCCGGGGGCATTACAAACAGCAATGCAAAATGATGCCGGTAATGGTGGTTTTAACGGAGATGTATGGACAGTAAACATTGATATCGACGGAAAGCAGGATAACAGTACTCATCCTTTGTTTAAAGGTATTACTACAACCACTCAGGGTGATGGTGAAAAAACTTTCCCTGTAATTGGTTCCGGTTGGAAAGAAAATCATAATTGTCTGTTGGTAGGTCTTCCTAACTTTTTAGTACCGGGAATGGCTAATAACAATGATGCGGCTTATTCGGATTTCTGTAATACGTATACAGCTAAATGGCTAGGATGCTGGGGTGGTATAAGTGATTATTTCACTGCAGGTATATTCGAGTTAGATGCTACAAGTACTTATAAGGGAACAGCTTTGGCAATTGGTATTGGCGGGATTGAGTGGGATCAACTCAATAATACAGGTACAGCAAGTATGACAAATCCTTATCAGGCAAATGTCTATACGCTTTATACGAACGCTCTCAGTTTTTTAAAGTCTAAATAAAGATTCGTTAGTTTTGAATTCTTCAGGGGATTTTTCCCCTGAAGAATTTTTAATATTAGTAAAAAGATAAAATATCACATGTATAAACTCCTCTTGTTTTTAGCTCTGGTTATTATTTGCCTGTTTCCATCCTGTAAAAAGGATGAAATAACCAATATAATAAAGGTAAAAACTGATACTCTGGTCACACTAAGTGGATCCGATTACAGGCCGGCTTACCATTTTACTCCTTCTTCCAATTGGATGAACGATCCGAATGGTTTAGTCTGTTATAAAGGCGAATTCCATCTGTTTTATCAGTATAATCCGGCTGCAATTGTATGGGGCCCTATGAACTGGGGTCATGCTGTTAGCACCGATTTGTTCAATTGGCAGGATTTACCAATAGCTCTGACTCCTGATAATCTGGGAACGATATTTTCAGGAAGTGCAGTGGTTGATTCTACAAATACTTCTGGTTTCCAAACCGGAAGTGAATCACCTTTAGTAGCTGTTTTCACAGAAAACGGATCACAACAAATCCAAAGTATAGCCTATAGTAATGACAAGGGGCGTTCGTGGATTAAATATGCCAATAATCCGGTTTTACCAAATCCGGGTATTGCCGATTTTAGAGATCCAAAGGCGTTTTGGTATCCTGATCAAAACAAATGGGTAATGGCTGTGACTTACGGGAGTTCAATAAATATTTACTCTTCAGTCGATTTGAAGAATTGGACGTTGATGAGTAATTTTAATAGTTTAGAAGGAATTACTGATGAATGTCCCGATTTATATCAACTTCCTGTTGAAGGGACAAACATTAAAAAATGGGTTTTAATGTACAGCGGAGGAAATCATACTAAATATTTTATTGGTGATTTTGACGGGACAACATTTACGGCGAGTACTTCCTCAATTTCCTATGTGGACTATGGTCCTGATAATTATGCCGGAAACACCTATAATGATATTGCTTCATCAGATGGAAGACGAATCTTCATTGGATGGATGAATAACTGGAACTATGCAGGACTGGTACCCGCAACTACATGGAGGTGCAGTATGACTGTTCCAAGGGTAATCACTCTGGTACAAAACGGTCAAAATTACAGTTTAAGTTTTAACCCTGTTGCTGAGCTTGAAAATTATAAAACACAGACAACAACTCTTCCCCAATCTCAGAATAGTATAAGTCTGACTCATAATGGGATCATTAAATCAGGAAGCTATGAACTGACTCTGACTGCCGATTTTTCTCAAGCAGATAGTCTCCAGTTTACGCTTGGCGATAGCATCGAAAATCTGGTTATTCTCTTTGATAAAACACTTGGAAAGGTATCAATTGACAGAAGTAACACAGGTAATGCTTTTTTCTATAATGGTTTCCGTCAGGTGATTGTTTACCCTTCATTTATGACAGGAACAAATCAACAATCCGATATCCGAATGCTTTTTGATAAAACATCGGTTGAGGTTTTTTGGAATCAGGGACAAGGAGTAATGTCGGCATTGTATTTTCCTTACTACCAGTATAATTATTTAAAAATAAAAGGGAGTGGCTCTGGTCAGGTAATAAGTAATTTCAGTCTCAGTGGTCTCAGTAATAGTTTGAAAAGATAATTGAAGAAGTAAGATAACATTATCCGGTCAGCATGAAAAAAAGTGTAAATTTGCGATTCATTATTAAACTTTAAAAAACTATATTATGCAGTCCGGAATCCGTTATTTTATTTTAATTATAGTAAGCCTGTTCTTTTTATCGCATATAGATATTGATGCACAAGCAGGGAAACTACCGCCATTTAGTATATTGCAACCAAATGGGAAAAAATTCAGGGCACAAAATCTACCTTTTGAGAAACCGATAATCATTATTTATTTCTCACCGGATTGTGAAGATTGTTTGTTATTTATGGATAAATTTTTCAATAGAATAAATGATTTTAATAAAGCGTCTGTAGTGATGATTACCTATTTGCCAATTGAAAATGTGGCGAAATTTGCTGTAAAATATAAGACCGGTCGTTATAAAAATATCACTGTCGGAACAGAAGGATCATCTTTCTTTGTAAAGGATTATTACCGGATAATGGATATGCCTTTTGCCGCTTTATATGATAAAAACGGGAATATACAAATCTCCTATCAAAAGAAGATACCAATAAAAGAATTAATAAATAAACTGCAAAAACTATGATAATTAAAACTCATAAGTAATTACTGATTATTAAATGAATAACTGCCAGCTTGCTGAAATTTAAGTTTTTGCAGCTGAACAAACAGATCATTTAACTATCTGTGGTTACTTAATTTATAAATTCTCCGAAAAGTTTATTTCAACCTTCTCCCGATACAGAAAGAACTTCAAATGTACTTTTAAATTGATAAATCAATTATTGAATTTTTCTTCAACGATAGAAAAGAAATGTTTGCATTACTT
>Ga0302269_1000184_pt1 | contig 38918 bp, 33 predicted proteins | sample III_Bog_E2_2_FD_194560 | JGI IMG/M metagenome (GOLD analysis project Ga0302269, IMG submission 194560) | Peat permafrost microbial communities from Stordalen Mire near Abisko, Sweden - III_Bog_E2_2 | ecosystem: Environmental > Terrestrial > Soil > Wetlands > Peat | place: Sweden: Abisko...
ATACATGCGCGAGAGCATTTCGGCCCAGTCCTGCGCCTCGGTGCCGCCCGCGCCGGCGTTGATGGTGAAGATGCAATTGCACTTGTCGTGCGGGCCGCTCAAAAAAGTTTTCAGCTCGAACGTGTCAAGGTCCGCAAATAGTTTTTTGACGTCCGCCTCCATTTCTTTTTCGAGCTTCAACTGCATTGCTTCCGGCTCGGCCTGCGCGAGTTCGAGCATGACCTGCAAATCCTCGACCTGCTTGCCGAAGCGCGCGAGCGGTTCGAGTTTGCCGCGAATGTCGTTCGTCTCGTTGATGACTTTTTGCGCGGCTTCCTGATTGTTCCAAAAAGTTTCGCCGGTCATCAGCGATTCAAGTTCGGCGAGTCGTTGGTTCAATTTGGCGACGTCAAAGAAACCTCCGCAGGTGTGAAACCTTGTCGGCGGCGGTGGCAATCTGCGGGCGAACGATGTCGAACATCGGGGCAGAGTAGATAATTCATTAGTGGGAATCCAGAACGGTTTTGGCCACAGAGGCACAGAGAACACAGAGGAAAAATTCTTCAGCTCTGTGCCTCTGTGGCTAAAGTTCATCCTGACGCTCGGCGTAGAAAAGTTGGTAAGCGCGGTCGTAGTCAGCTTCCGGGACGAAGACTTGCGCGGGGCGGTTTAAGTCACCGTCGTCGGGCGCGACTGGATCAACAAAATTCTGCGTGGCGGCGATGCCGTGTTTTTCCAGCATCACGACGAGCATCTCCGCGTTGACGACCGGGCCGGTGTAAAACAGTTTCACGCGGGAAAAATAAACCACAGATGGACACGGATAAACACAGATTACGGAATCGCGAGGCGGTTGGTAGTGAGGCCGGATTGGTCGAGCAACTTGGGCAGATCGATATTATTCACCGACTGAACACTGCCGTCGGCGAGGCCGATGTTGCCGCCAAATTTGTGGCGCGCGGCCGACCAGGCGATTGGCATATTGCTGGAAATTTCCAGCAGGCCAGATTTTACCGGAACACCGCCAATTTCAAAATTATCATCACCGGCGAGAAATGCCTGCGTATGGTTTGTATCTGCATTCAGGCCGACGAAATAGCTAATATTTTGATTGTTGAAACCGGATGAAAAATTCGTGGCCGCAAAGCTGCCCATGTCCGCCGGGCAGTGCAAAATTTTTGGTGTGTACAACAGATTGGACATGACGAAAAAGTTTATCCAGGCGTTCCGGCCATCAGCTAACCCCATCGTGCCGCCATTGGTCACGGAAATATCCATCGGATATTTTCCGCCGCGGTCGCCGGCCCAAAAACAGTAAACGAGGCCGATTTGTCTGAGGTTATTGACGCAGAATATTCGCTTAGCTTTGACAGAACCGCTCCCTGCGGGCAAAAGCATCGCGGCAAGAATTGCCAGCAAGAAAATCACGATCAATAATTCTACCAGCGTGAAAGCCCGATTTCTTTGATGTGAGTGGCTTGGTTTCATGGAATGGCGAGGCGGTTGGTGACGAGGCCAGTTTGCTGAACAAGATTGGAGAGGCTAGAAATTGTGACTGATTGAACCGAACCGTCAGCCAACAAAATGTTGCCGGAAAATTTGTGGCGCGCGGTAGACCAAGCAATGGGTGTGTTAGATGAAAATTCAAGCAAACCGGATTTTACAGCCACGCCGTTGATCTCAAAATTGTCGTCGCCAGAAAGGATGGCTTGCGGATTGTCTGCGCTGGCATCCAAGCCGACAAAGTAACTTACGTTTTGATTGTTTAACCCGTTCCACGAATTTGTGGCCGCAAAACCATTCGTGTCTGCCGGACAGTGCAAAAACTTCGGTGTGCTCAATTGATTAGCCATTGGTAAATAATTTAGAAACGCAAGGTTTTGGAATGTGCTTCCATTTTTGAAAAGCTCCATTGTGCCGCCATTCGTCACCGATACATTCATTGGGAATTTATCGCCGTTGTCGCCTTCCCAAATCCGGTAAGAAAGACCGATTTGTCTTAGGTTGTTAGCGCAGGAAATATGATTCCCGCGATTGGGGCTTGAGAGGACAGGCAAAAACATTGCTGCCAAAAGCACCAGCACAAAAATAACTACGGCCACTTCCACCAACGTGAACGCCTGGCTTCTTCGATTAGAGCAGTTTGGTTTCATGCAGTTTGATTAAGCACAACATATGCCGCTTCATTTTCCAAAGAAACGCGCAGTTCCGCGTCCGCGTCCGCGTGTGTTTCACGCATTTTGCGTGGGTTTGACGCGCGGCGTTTGAGCTTGACGGACGTTGCGGGAATCGCTAATTTCCATTCACAAAGCGGTTTAATTGCTGGCTGCCCAGCGTGCGAAAGTCGGAGACAAAGGTCTTTCCGACTTTTTTGTTCGCTGGATGTCGCCGTGATGACTGCCGTTAATCAGTTATGAATGCCGATTTTATTGCCGGATTAGAATTTTGGGAGCGCGAAAAAGGCGTCAGCCGTGAAGTCCTTATGGCTGCCGTCGAGGAGGCGTTGTTGCAGGCGGCCAAAAAGGCGGTCGGCCCCGCGCGCGAGCTGCGCGTGGAGATGAATTCCAAGAACGGCGACATCAAGGCGTTCGCCAAACTCATCGTCGCGGACAAAGTCATTTCGCAGCACGACCAAATTTCCGTTTTCGACGCGCGCCGGCTCAAGGCGGACGCGAAGGTCGGCGATGAAATTGAAAAGGAAGTCACGCCGCAGGGTTTTGGCCGCATCGCGGCGCAATACGCCAAGCAGGCGCTGATGCAAAAAGTCCGGCAGGCGGAAAAAGCCATGCTGCTCACGGAATATAAAGATCGCGTCGGCGACATCGTCAGCGGCACGGTGCGGCGTTTCGACCGCTCGGACGTGATTTTGGATCTCGGCAAATACGAGGCCATCATGCCGAACAAGGAGCGCGTGCCGACGGAAGAATACCAAGTTGGCGAACGCATCCGCTGCCTCATCAAGGCCGTGCAGGAAGGCGAACGCGGACCGGAAATCATTTTGACCCGCGCCGACACGAAGTTCATTGTGAAGCTATTTCAACTGGAAGTTTCCGAAATCAACGACGGCACGATTGAGATCAAAGGCATTGCGCGCGAACCCGGTTTCCGCACGAAGATGGCGGTTTACTCGCGCGACAGCAAAGTTGATCCGGTCGGCGCGTGCGTCGGTCTGCGCGGCCAGCGTGTAAAAAATATTGTCCGTGAGTTGAACAACGAGAAAGTGGACGTGATTCCGTGGTCGTCCGACATCAAGGCGTTCGTCACGAAAGCACTTGAACCGGCGAAGATCCGCAGCATTGAATTGGATGAACAGCGCAAACGCGTTCACGTTCTCGTCGCGGAAGATCAACTTTCACTCGCCATCGGCAAGCGCGGCCAGAACGCGCGGTTGACGGCGCGGCTGACCGGTTGGGAAGTGGACATTGACCCGGAAGTCGTTGTCCACAAAGGTTTTGATGAAAAGGTCGCGGAAGCCGTCGAGCAGATCGCGGCGATTCCGGGAATTTCCCGCGAACAGGCTGATGCGCTCGTCCACGCGGGCGTGACGCGGCTCGAAGATTTATTGCAGGCGGAACCCGGCGACATCGCAGACATCCCACTGGTCGGCGAAAATGCAGCGGCGATTTTGGAAGCTGCGCGTGCCGAGGCGGGCCGCCGCCAGTTGACCGTCGGCGGTGAGCCGGCCAATCATTGATTTTATGGTGCCGACCGGAACAAAGTTTATTTTTGCGATTTAAGCCATGAAGGCGAATTGCACATTTCGGTTGGCAGCGGTAAAAAATATTTATGCCCGTTCGTATCTACGACATTGCGAAGAAACTTGGCCTCGAGAACAAAGACATTCTCACGAAGGCCAAGGAAATGGGTATTACTGCCGCCAAGGTTCCTTCTAGCTCGCTCGATAAAATCAGCGCGGAATGGCTTGAGGAAGAAATCATCAAGACCAACCCGGCGGTTGCCGCGCGGTTCGCGCCCAAGCCGGTCGAAGCCCCTAAGCCCGTAGTCGAAGAAAAAATCGTCATCATCCACGCGCCCGAACCGCTGCCGGAACCCGCCGTGGAAATCCAGCCGGAACCGGAACCCGTCATTGAAGAAAAAATTATTGCCGAAGCCGCGCCCGCGTCGGCCGGTGAAATTTCCCAGCCCGCTCCCATCGCCGTTCCGCCGCCTGCGCCGAAGCCGATTATTCCAGTTACACCGCCGCGTCCGCAGATGGGGGAGAAAGTTGGTTTTATTCAATTGTCTCCGCGTCCCGGTTCCGCACGTCCGGGTGAACGCGGCGGCGAGCGGGGTGGTCAGCCGCCCCGTCCGCAATCAGGTGGTCGTCCCGGCCAACCGCCGCAACGCGGTGACGGACGCGGACAATTTCCGCAGCGCGGCCGCGATGGGCGTCCGCTGCCAAGCGTGCCGCCGCCGCGTCCGGCCGCGCCGCAAGCGCCAAAATTAAATCTGCCGTCCGACGCGCAGATCATCACCATCAAACCGCCGATTGTTGTCCGCGCATTGGCCGAGGCGTTGAAGCAAAAGCCTTTCGCCATCATCGCCGAACTGATGAAGTTGAAGGTCATGGCGACCGTCAACCAGTCCATTGACGAAAAAATTGCGGCGCAGGTTTGCGCGCATTACGGCTACAAATTTGAAGCGGAAAAACGCGCCAAGGGCGAAGGCGTCGTTCACACGACCGAGAAAAAAGTCGAACTGGACATTGACGACAAGCCGGAAGATTTGAAACCACGCGCGCCGGTCGTGACCATCATGGGCCACGTTGACCACGGCAAAACTTCACTGCTCGACGTGATTCGCAAGGCGAATGTCGTCGCGGGCGAAGCGGGCGGCATCACACAACATATCGGCGCTTACACGATTGCCGTGCCGCATCCGGAACGCAAAAGCGATCTCGCGCAAATCACTTTTCTCGACACGCCTGGCCACGCGGCGTTCAGCTCCATGCGCGCGCGTGGCGCGGATGTCACGGACATTGTTGTGCTCGTCGTCGCGGCGAACGACGGTGTCATGCCGCAAACGCTCGAAGCGCTCGCACACGCGAAGGCGGCGAAAGTTCCCATTCTTGTCGCGGTCAATAAAATTGATCATCCGAATGCGAACGCGCTGCGCGTCCGCCAGCAGTTGCAGGAAAAAGGATTGGTTCCTGATGATTGGGGTGGCGACACAATTTTCGTCGAATGTTCCGCCGTGACGAAAGTTGGTGTGGACAAACTCTTGGAAATGATTTTGCTCCAAGCCGACTTGCTGGAGTTGAAGGCGAATCCAAATCGCAACGCGAAAGGAAATGTTATTGAATCCGGCGTTTCGCCCGGCGGTCCGACCGCGACGGTGCTCGTGCGCAAAGGCACGTTGCATTTGGGCGATGTAATTATTTGCGGAGAATTTTACGGCAAAGTGCGCGCGCTCATCAACGAGGAAGGCCAGCGCTTAAAAGAAGCCGGGCCATCCGTCGCCGTGAGCGTGCTCGGTTTGAACGGCGTGCCGGAAGCGGGCTGGGAATTCAGTTCCGTGGACGACGAAAAAGCCGCGCGCGTTCTCGCGGAACAGCGCGCGATGACAGCAAAAAGTGAGGAGCTGGAAAATCGCTCGAAGGTCACACTGGAAAATCTGTTTGCCTCGCTCGAGGCGGCGGCGAGCAAAGTGTTGCGCGTGGTCGTCAAGGCGGACACGCAAGGTTCTGTCGAGGCGATTGTCGAGGCGCTTCACAAAATTGAATCCGACAAGGTCACGCTCGAAGTGTTGCACAGCGCGGTCGGCACGGTCACGGAAAACGACGTGGCGCTCGCGTCTGCATCCAAGGCCGTCATCCTCGGTTTCCACACGCGGCTCGACAGCACCGCCGCCGAAAAAGCGAAACACGCCGGCGTGCAGGTCAAACTTTACGCGATCATTTATGAATTGATTGACCAGGTGAAAGATTCGATGGCCGGTCTGCTCGATCCCGATCTCAAGGACACCGTCGTCGGCTCGGCGGAAGTACGGCAGATTTTTGAATTGTCCAAGGGCATTCCCGTCGCCGGCTGTATGGTCATGAGCGGTCGCATCGTGCGCGGCAAGGTCCGCGTGCGCCGCAAAAAAGATGTCATTTACGAAGGCGTCACGCAGTCGCTGCGCCGGTTTCAGGACGAGGCTAACGAGGTGCGTGCCGGCATGGAATGCGGCATACGCATCGAAGGCTTCGGCGAATTTCAGGTCGGCGACGCCATCGAATGTTACGCGGTCGAAAAAATCGCGGCGAAATTGTGACGCGCCGCGTGACTAACGTTTAATTGCCATGCCCAATCTCCGACACGAACGCGTGCGTGAACTGTTGCGGCGCGCGATTGGTGAGGCCATCCGCCGCGAATTTCACGTCAACGACGTCGGCCTCATCACCGTCAACGACATCGAGATGGGCGGCGATCTGAAATCCGCCGTCGTTTTCATCACCATTCTCGGCAACGCCGACCAGCAAAAACGCGGACTGCAAGTGCTGGAACAAAACCGCATCCGCATTCAAGGATTGGTGGCTAAGTCGGTCGTGCTGAAATTTACGCCGACGCTGAAATTCATCGTGGACGACTCCATCGTGCGTGGCAACCGCGTGCTGCAAATTCTCGATGAACTGGAAAAAACTTCGCCCGTGGACAGCGGCCCGACCGAAGAACCTTTGTGAAAAGTTATCCAAAAATCATTGATCGCATTCTTGAGGTCATCCGCGAAAATAAAACTTTTTGCATCGTCGGCCATATGCGGCCGGACGGCGATTGCATCGGCTCGCAGCTCGGCCTTGCGCTCGCGCTGCGCAACGAAGGTAAACGCGTCACGGTCTGGAATCAGGATGCCATTCCGCTGAAATATAAATTTCTCGTCGGCGACGACCTGATTGAAAAACCGAAACGCGGTGAAAAATTCGACTGCGTCATCGCCACCGACTGCGCGAGCTACGAGCGGCTGGGCACGGTCGGCGATCACATAAAAAATCGCAAAGTCCTCATCAACATTGATCATCACGCGACCAACCCGCGTTACGGCGATGTGAACTGGGTTTCACCGCGCGAGCCGAGCTGCGGCGAATTGATTTACCGTCTGCTCAAAGTCGCGCGCTGGCCGATCACCAAGCCGATCGCTGATTTGCTCTTCGCTGCTATCTCGACGGACACCGGTTCGTTTCAGTATCCGAACACACGACCCGGCACGTTTCACGCCGGCGCGGAACTCGTTACGCGCGGCGCGAACCTCGCAAAAATTTGCGACGAAGTTTATCAGTCGTATCCGCTTTCGCGCGCAAAATTGCTCAAGCACGTTTACAGCAAATTTCGGCTGACGGCGGATGACCGCATCGCGTGGCTCTGGCTGAAGAAAAAAGATTTCACCCGCACCGGCGCGGAGAGCGACGACACGGAAGGTTTGATTGATCACTTGCGCGCGATTGAACCCGTCATCGTCGCCTGCGTGTTCGAGGAATTGGAACCCGAACTCACGCGCATCAGCCTGCGCTCAAAAAGCGACCGCGTGAACGTCAGCGAAATCTGCGGGCAATTCGGCGGCGGCGGCCATCCGGCGGCGGCGGGTGCGCGCATTCCCGGCAATCCGCTTTCCGTGCAGCGCAAAGTCATCGCTGCTGTCAAACGCGCGTTGAAAGCCGCGAAGTAATTTCCATTTTTCATGCAAGATTTTTCCGCACTCGACGGCGCGATTCTCGTTGATAAGCCCGCTGGGCCGACGTCGCACGATGTCGTGGATGCGATTCGCCGCAAATTTGGCATCAAGAAAGTCGGCCATTGCGGCACGTTGGATCCCAATGCGACCGGACTTTTGATTATCGTTCTTGGTCGCGGCACAAAATTGTCCGAGCGATTGATGGGCGACGACAAAGTTTATGAAGGCACGATCAAATTTGGTGAGACAACGGACAGCTACGATCGCGATGGCGAAATTCTGGAGACAAAACCTGTTCCAACTTTGACGCTCGAACAATTAAACGAGGAAGCGGCGAAATTTATCGGCGACCAGATGCAGATGCCGCCGATGGTTTCCGCCATCAAAAAAAATGGCGTGCCGCTTTACAAGCTCGCGCGCAAAGGTATCGAAGTCGAACGCGAGGCGCGCTTGGTTCACATTTACAATTTTCGTTTCACCAGTTACGCCGCGCCGCTCGGACAATTTCGCGTCGCGTGCACGAAGGGCACATACATCCGCAGCATCACGCACGACCTTGGCCAGAAACTCGGCTGCGGCGCGCATCTCATCACCTTGCGCCGGAGTGCGTCGGGGAAATTTGACGTGGCGGACGCGCTACCGCTCGATACGATTTTGAAACTGTCAACGGCGGAACTGGAAAAACGCGTTCTGCCTTTTCTAAAACTCGCTGCGAATGCCTGACGCATGAAAGTCATCCGCGCCGCAAATGAACTGGGCAATGGCCAGCACAAAACCTGTATGGCTATTGGCGTTTTCGATGGCGTGCATCTTGGCCATCAACAGGTAATCCGGCAAACGGTGGCGGATGCGCGCAGCCATAATGCGGTCGCGCTGGTCGTCACGTTTGACAAACATCCGAACGCCGTTGTCGCGCCGGACAAAACGCCACCGCAAATTTTTCCCCGCTCGCAAAAGTTGCGGGTGATTGAATCGCTCGGCGCGGACGCGCTGCTGGAAATTCCATTCGACAAAAATTTCAGCGCGAAGTCCGGCGAAATTTTCATCCGCGAACTGGCGCATGACTTGGGAAAAATCCACAGCGTTTGCGTCGGCGCGGATTTTGTCTTTGGCCATATGCGGAGCGGCAATGTGGAGTTGCTGAAAAAGCTGGGCGCGGAATTATCTTTTCATGTCCACGGTCTCGCGGCGGTGGCGCTGGATGGGCAAGTGGTGAGCAGCACGCGGATTCGCAAGGCGATTCGTGCGGGAAATTTTGACGCGGCGAGCCAGATGCTTGGTCGTCCGTTTGCGATTTGCGGCAAAATAATTGAAGGCGATAAAATCGGCCGGCAATTTGGTTTTCCGACGGCAAATCTGGATGCGACAAATTTAATTTTGCCGCCGAACGGCGTTTATGCGGCGAGCGTAAAATTAAAGGGACAATTTTATCGCGTCGCGTTGAACATCGGAACGCGCCCGACGGTGGCGTCGGTGTCGCCGCAGTTGCGCGTGGAGGCGCACTTGCTGGATTTCAGCGGCGACCTTTACGGCGCGGAGTTGGAGCTGGAATTGCGCGTGAAATTGCGGGACGAGCGGAAATTTTCTTCACCGGCGGAGTTGCAGGAACAAATTGGTCGCGATGTGGCGGCGGTGCGGGCGGCAGTTTGATTTTTGCGCCGAAAATCAAGTTTTAGACCGGCGGCGCGCGTTTTTATCGGCAGATAGGGCAAAGATTATCCTTGTAATTTCCAATAAAACGGCTAGTATTGACGCGCGTCAGTCTTCTGGTGTTCGCAGTTCCAGCTTCACGGCCATGAACGCGGGTGTTTCGTCAGAAGCCGTATTTTTTACGGTCGGTCGTCGAAATTTTTCTGAACCGGCGCGCTATTTGTTGGTCTAATTATTTATGTCGAAACGCAAAGTCACGGTGTCCAAATCCGCCCGCGCCAGTTCGCCCAAAGCGCCAAAAGTCAAAACTCCGCCCGCGCGGCGGAGATTTGTCATTTGCAACAAGGCGATAAAACCGGAAGCCGCCAAGGCGGCACCGGTTGCCGTCAGCAAAACGCCTGTTAAAGCACCCGCGAACGGCCAGCCACCTCCGCCCGTGCCAGTCGCAACGCTGACCTCGGTGGATTTGGGCGAGACGGTAAAAACTTTGCTGCACTTGTCGCAGGAGCACGGCTATATCACTTACGACGACATCAATGACATTTTGCCGGACAATTTAAGTCCGGAAGACCTCGACACGCTGCTGACCAAGCTCCGCAGCCTCGACGTGGAAATCGTCATGGATCAGGCTGAAGCCGAACGCGCCGAACGGACCAAAGGTCCTGAACAGGCGCAGCCGGAAGAAGCCGAGGATGACTCGCGGCTGGAGATTCTGGACGACCCGGTGCGGATGTATATGAACCAGATGGGCAAGGTGCCGTTGCTCACGCGCGAACAGGAAGTGGAGATCTGCAAAAAAATCGAGGACGCGGAAGTGGAGATGAAGCGCATCGTCTACAACCTCGGCTTTACGGCGAAGGAACACATCGCCATCGCGGAAAAGATTTTGTCCGACCCGCCGAAGGAGCGTTTTGACCGCGTGATTGTTGACAAAAAAATCGCCAACCGCGAAGGTCATTTGAAAGATTTGCGCAAGCTCATCAAAAAGATCCACGCGATGGATGCGAACGTGGACGCGAAGTATCTGGCATGGCAGAAAGCGCAGCAAAAGGGCCGCAAGGAAAAATTGGAGAAGGATCTCAAGAAATTGAGCGCCAAACTGCAGGACACCTTTGTCAAATTTTTCTACAAGCAGAAAGTAGTCGAGGAAATGATTGTCGTTGCCGGCAACATCCACGAAAAATTCCAGGCGGGTATTCGGAATCTGGCGGAACTGGAGCCCCAGCGCAACACGGCGGAAAAACGCGCCGCCGTCGAGGCTGAGCAGCAGAAAATCACCACGCTGGAACAGTTCGTGCGCCTGCCACGTGAGGAATTTTTCAAGGCGTTCAAAGCGTTGAAAGCGGCGGCGGATCGCGGCCTCAAGGCCAAAACGCACATGGCCGAGGCCAATTTGCGCCTCGTCGTTTCCGTCGCCAAAAAATACACGAATCGTGGCCAATCGTTTCTGGATTTGATTCAGGAAGGCAACATCGGTTTGATGAAAGGCGTCGAAAAATTTGAGTATCGCCGCGGCTATAAATTTTCCACCTACGCCATCTGGTGGATTCGCCAAGCCATCACGCGCTCGATTGCCGATCAGGCGCGCACCATCCGTATTCCGGTGCACATGATTGAAATCATGAACAAGCTCTGGCGCGCGCAGAAACAGCTTACGCAGGAGCTTGGTCGCGAACCCACGCCGGAAGAACTGGCTGACGAAATGCACATGCCGGTCGCGCGTATCCACGCGCTTTTGAAAATGGCGCAACAGCCCGTTTCGCTGCACGCACCGGTGGGCGACGACGGCGATGTGAGCGTCGGCGATTTCATCGAGGATAAATCGGCGGAAAATCCGTCGGACGTGACGAGCTACAGTTTGCTCCGCGAAAAATTAAGCGACGTGCTGACGACCTTGACCGAACGCGAACGGAAAATTTTGGAAATGCGTTTCGGCCTCGCGGACGGCTACGAACGCACGCTCGAAGAAATCGGCAAGATGTATAACGTGACGCGCGAACGCATCCGCCAGATTGAGGCAAAGGCCTTGCGCAAGTTGCGCCATCCGACGCGCGTGCGCCATCTACAAGGTTTCCTCGAAGGCGCGGAAGTGGCGGCGTAAAAAATCTAAATTCAAAAACCGTCCGCGATTTTCGTCGCGGGCGGTTTTGTTTTTCAGACTTGGATCGGCAGGATGAGCATCGCGCGGCCATGCTGATAAAGCCGGCGTTGAAGTTCAAACACGGTATGGTTGTGCAGCCAGCGTGTGATCGTGCTTTCGTCCTTGAAGACGAGCTGGCCGGCGAAAAATTGCGCCTGCGGAAATTTGTCGGCGATGACATCGCACAGCTTCGCCGCCTCGTCCACGATGTCCGTGCCGAGCGCGATGTGCGCCTCGGTGTAAAAACCGCGCTTGCCCATGTAGGTGACGTAGCGTTCGACCTCGGCGCGCGAATGTTCGCGCAAATTTTCCACCTCGGACGCGCCCTTGAAGTTGCCGGCGTCGAGCACGCCGACCTGCACGAAGACAAAATTCTGATAAACTTTTGGGAACATCCGCACGACGGCGAGCAACGTATGCAGGCCGAGGCCGTTGAAGCCGTTGACGAGAAACACGGCGGTGCGCGCGTTCAGATCGCACGGCGGCGGCGTTTTTTCCACGACAATGGCGTCGTCGGCCAGCGCGGCGGCGACGAGTTCATTGAGCCGGTGCAATTTTTTCTGCGTGTTGCGGTAATGGCTTTTGACCCAGAACGCGAGGCCGATCAGCACGCTGGTGACGAGCAGCGTCGCCCAGCCGCCTTCAAAGAATTTCACGATGCAAAGTGAAATCAAAATGCCGCCGGTGAGCATCAGGCCGAAGCCGTTGACGAGAATTTTTCGCTTCCAGAGCGGTTCGGTTCTGCGCTCGCTCCACCAGTGCCGCACCATGCCGAGCTGCGAAAGACTGAAGGTGATGAAGACGTTGATGCTGTAAAGCACGACGAGCAGATCCACCGACGCGGTGGTGAACAGCACGACGAGCAGCGCGGCAAAACCCATCAGCAGCACGCCGTTTTGCGTGACAAGCCGGTCGCTCAACGTGGCGAAGCGCGTCGGCATCCAGCGGTCCACGGCCATGTTCGCCAGCACGCGCGGCCCGCCAAAAAATCCCGTCTGCGCGGCAATGAACAGCAGCGCGGCGGACGACGCCATCGCCGCGATGACGAATCCGCGCGAGAGCAGTGGTGGCCACGCGGCGGTGATTTTTTCAAACAGCACGGCGTTGAGCGTTTTGCCGTCAACGTGACTGACGTGATAGAGCAGATAAGCCAGCAGCAGTCCGCCGACGACGAACGATAGCGACGCGCCCATGTAAACCATCGTGCGTTTGCCGGTCTGCACGCGTGGTTCGCGCAATGCGTTCAGGCCATTGCTCACGGCCTCGATGCCGGTGTAAGTTCCCGCGCCGAGGCTGTAGGCGCGCAGCACGAGGGCGACGAGCCCGAACATTCCGATTTCCGTGTAGCCGGATTTCAAATCGCCCGTGACACCGTGCGTAATTTCCGGCAAGTCGCCAAAGTGCGCCGTGACCGCCCAGATGATCGCGAAGCTGTAACTCAAGACAAAGACGAAAAAAACCGGCACCCACAGCACGACGGATTCTTTCACGCCGCGCAGGTTCAGCAGCGTGAGAAACACGACGATGACGAGGGAGAATTTTAATTTCCACGCCTGCCATTCCACCGGCAGCATGCTGAACAGCGCGTCCGTGCCGCTGGCGACGCTGATGGCGATGGTCAAAATATAATCACCGATGAGTGCGCAGCCGGAAATCACGCCGAGCGTCGGTGAAAGCAGTTTGCTCGCGACGAGATAACCGCCGCCGCCGCTGGGAAACAATTCGATGATCTGCGAATAACTCAAACAGATGACCACGATGGTCAGCATGGAGGCCGCCGCAACGAACAGGCTCAAGTGCGTGTAGCTTTTGAGCGCGAGGAACGCCGCTTCCGGGCCGTAACAGGAGGACGACAAGCCGTCCGCGCCCAGCCCGACCCACGCGAGCAGCGCCACCAGCGACATGTTGTCGAAAATCCGATGGTCGGAAAGATTGCGCGCCCGGCCGATCACCACGTTTTTCGCCAAACGAAACACCTTCATAGACAACTTTACTTTCTGCGTTTTATCTTGGGTGAACGTGGAGGCCGCGACTTGCGGTTCCAGAGGATCGCCTTTCCAATTGCCGACGAGGTTAGCTGGCGGGCTGGGCCTTGAAAATGGCCTTGAAACCGGTTGCCCGGCTTCGTTCGCCCCGTCCGGATTTTCACCCGGAATTTGGTTCCCCCGCAGCCGGCTTCAAGAAGGACGCCGGATTTAGGCTGCAACGGCATGAGTAAAACACAGCCTCCCCATTTTGTCAAACCGGCCATAAAGGCGCAGAAAACCGTTGCCAAAAGCGCCTGCGCCGCGTCTCATTTCGCCACGGCCATGCGTCGCCACCTTTCCATTGTCGCCATAATTTTGTTTCTGCCGTCCGCCCGGCTTTTCGCGGCGGACGAAAAAATTTCCGCGCCGCCGGTCGCACGGGAATTCCGCGCCGCGTGGATTGCGACCGTCGCGAACATTGACTGGCCGTCCAAACCCGGCCTGCCGGTCGCGCAGCAAAAGGCAGAGTTGATTTCGTTGCTCGACCGCGCGGTGCAGCTTCATTTGAACGCCGTTTTTTTCCAGGTGCGCCCCGTGGCGGACGCGGTTTACGCCTCGCCGCTCGAACCGTGGACGGAATACCTCACCGGCATCCAGGGAAAAATGCCGCAGCCGTTTTATGATCCGCTCACGTTGGCCGTCGCCGAGGCGCACGCGCGCGGGCTGGAAATCCACGCATGGTTCAATCCCTTCCGCGCCGCGCATCCCGAATCCAAATCTCCGCCCGCGCTCAACCACGTCACCCGTACGCATCCGGAAATCATCCGCCATTACGCCCGGCAAACCTGGCTCGATCCCGGCGAACCCGAAGCGCAGACCCGCGCGCTCAACGCCGTGCTCGACGTGGTGAAACGCTATGACGTGGATGGCGTGGTGTTCGACGATTATTTTTACCCGTATCCCGAAAAAAACTGGGCTGGCAATGTTATGGATTTCCCCGACGACGCGAGCTGGGAAAAATACGGATTGAAAACCGGCCTGTCTCGTGACGACTGGCGGCGCGCGAACGTGAACCAGTTCATCCAAAAAGTTTCGCAGTCCATCAAGGCGGAAAAACCGTGGGTGAAATTCGGCGTCAGCCCGTTTGGCATCTGGCGGCCCGGTGTGCCGGCGGGAATCAGCCCAAAGGCGCTCGACGCCTACGGCAAACTTTACGCCGATGCGCCTCTGTGGTTGCGCAACGGCTGGGTCGATTATCTCGCGCCGCAACTTTACTGGCCCATCGCGCAGCGCGAAGAAAGTTTTCCGGCGCTGTTGCAATGGTGGCGCGCGCAAAATTACCGTGGCCGCGCCGTCTTTGCCGGACTGAACGACGCGGCCGTGGGGAAAACTTTTTCGACGGACGAAATCGCGCGGCAAATCCAAGCCGTTCGCAAGCAGACGAGCAACGGCGGCGAAATCCATTATCACCTGCGCAGCGTCACAGACAATCCCGCGCTCACCACTGCCGTGCGTGCGCAATACGCGCAACCCGCGCTCGTGCCCGCGATGCCGTGGATCGCCGCCACGCCGCCGCTGAAACCAAAACTCACCGTGGACACCGGCATTGATTCCGCGCACGCCCGCTGGGAAAATTCCGGCGGCGAAATGCCGCGCAACTGGCTGTTCCAATCGCGCGTGAACGGCGACTGGACGACGCAAATTTTCCCCGGCGGCCAGACGGATTATTATTTCGACAATGCCAAGCCCGACGCCATTTCCCTCCGCGCCGTGGATCGTCTGGGAAATTTGAGCGGACCGGCCATCTGGACGCCGAGAAAATTTTCGGCGGCGGACACCACGAAAGGCGCGGAGAAAATGAAGAATTAAATTTGGTTTTGGAAGGGCTGTAAGCCGAATTCTGTCTGCGCCCTTGCGAGCGGAGAGAATCATTTGTCTCAGCGACCGATACCCGAAACCTGTCCGCTTTCGCGGACGCGGAGCGGGCCGCTCCTCGGTTTCCAATTTGGCCTTGCACCCGATGGGGTTTTCCGTGCCGTGTCGCTTGCGCTTCACGCGGTGCGCTTTTACCGCACCTTTTCACCCTTACCGTCGGACTTGCGCCCGGCGGCGGTCTAATTTTCTGTGGCACTGTCCGTCGAAAAGTCTTTCAACTTTCCGCCTGCGTGTATCCCAATCGAACAGACTTGGGTTACGCAGCATCGCGCCCGATGGAGTTCGGACTTTCCTCTACCGGCGAACCAGCAGCGATTCTCCGCCCTTCCAAAACCAATTGTAGAATAAACGCAGAGGCCGGATTTCTCAAGCGGCGAAACTTCGGAACGAATGCGGGCGGCGAAGTCCCGCATGGCCATGTTTAATTAATGTAGATGCCAGCGGACGTGCAACAGCTTCCTTATCTTCTGTAGCGTGAGAAATAAATAGTTTCATGAATTTTGAAAACTATTCAGGCTATTGGGGAGATATTGTTTTGACAACATTGCAGATTCCGGCTGACCGTTTCACCGGGCCCCCGGCACAGGCTTCGTAAGTGATGTCTTGAAGGTCGCTTAATCCGCCGCCGTCAAAATCATGTCGCGGGTGAAATACAAAATCCGGCCGCAGTTCGGGCAGGTCACGAGTTCAGCCTGCGCGCGGCAGTTGGTCACGATTTGCGTCGGCAGTTTCATGTGGCAGCCGCCGCAGGCGCTGTGCTCCACGGTCACGACCACGTTTTCGCCCTTGCTCTTGAACAGCCGTTCGTAACGGCTGCGCGTGGAGTCGTCCACGGCGGACGCCAATTGCGCGCGGCTGCCGGTCAGCTCGGCAAATTCCTTCTTCAAATTTTCCTCGCGCTGATTTAATTGGCCAATCTGCTCGTCCACGAGTTTTTTCGCGGCGGCGGCTTCGGCGGTCGCGGCGACAACATTTTTCTGCGCGACTTCGGCCTGTTCCATCAAAACAATTTCCGCGTCTTCGATTTTGAAAATGACTTCCTTCGCCATCTCAATTTCGTGGGTGAGCGCCTTGTATTCCTCGTTCTTGCGCGTCTGCAATTGCTGGTTCAGATATTTTTCGATCTGGGATTTTTTGCCCTCGATTTCGAGGTCGCGCTGTTTGCGTTCGGATTCGATTTGTTTGACGCGCAACTTCGCGGCGTCGAGCGCTGTTTGCGTGCTGGCGGCCTTGGCCTTGAGCGATTCGCGTTCGGGGCCGATGTGGGCGAGTTCCTGGGTGACGCGGGAGATTTTCCGGTCGCGATCCTGTAAGACGAGGAGTTTCTCGATGATTTCCTGCATGTGTGCCCAAGGCTAACTGCCCAAACAACTCAAGTCAATCCGCGCTGCATTTGGGCAGTGGTATAGTTTCGATTCTCGACTCATTTCGAGTCTGAATCTGCGTGACTCTGTGAATCTTTGGAGGATGCATCATGCAGACGCCATCGCCAAAATATAAAACCATAAATTATCCCCAATGCGACATTAAGTATCGAAGTCCAGTGATAAGGAGGCGTTAAACCAAAACCAATAAGAATCAATCCGAGTCCTGAATGAAACAATGGGTTTTGGCTTTTCACAGACCAACCTTGAATCCATACCGCCCCAAAATCAAGCCAGCAAATTCGCAATTTCTTCCAAGCTCCAGACGTGTTCGCTGACGCCTGCAGCCATTGCGGGCGCGACGCGCAAAGTTGTAGGGCATATAATGCAACCCCATGGCTCACTTCACGTTCAACTCGCGCTGGATGCCGAATTTTTCGATGCGTTTGCGCAACGTAGCGCGCGTGATGCCGAGCATTTTGGCGGCGTGAACTTGATTGTTGTCCGTTTCAATCAAAGCCTGAATCACGAGTTCGCGCTCGACGGCGGGAATGATTTTCAGTTTCGGGTCGCGCCGTGCGATCTGAAAAAGCTGGCGTGCGAGCGTGGCGGCATCATTCGCCGTTCCGTCGCCGGCGGCGATGCTGGTCGGCGGCGCGGCGACGCCGGTGGCGGCTCCCGAAATTTCCGGCGGCAAGTCGCCGGGCAGAATCGCGTCGCTCTTGGCTAGGACGTGCGCGCGGCGGATGGCGTTCTCGAGTTCGCGGACGTTGCCGGGCCAGTGATATTTTTCAAACAGCTTGACGGCGGCGCTGGCGATGGATTTGGGCTTGCGGTTTTGTTCGCGCGCAATTTTTTCCAGAAAATAATTCACCAGCAGCGGAATGTCGTCGCGGCGTTCGCGCAACGGCGGCAGGTGAATGCGCACGACGTTGAGGCGATAAAATAAATCCTCGCGGAACTGGCGCGCGGCGACGGCGGCCTCGAGCGGCTTGTTGGTGGCGGCGATGACGCGTACGTCCACTTGCAGCGGCGAGTTGCCGCCGACGCGCTCGAACGTGCCGGATTGCAGCACGCGCAAAATTTTCGTCTGCGTCGCCGGTGTCATGTCGCCGATCTCATCGAGGAAAATCGTGCCGTGGTTGCATTGCTCGAATTTGCCGATGCGCTGGAGGGTCGCGCCGGTGAACGCGCCTTTTTCGTGGCCGAACAATTCGCTTTCCAAAAGCTGCTCGGGAATCGCGGCGCAGTTGACGGCGAGAAACGGCTGTTGCGCGCGGTCGCTGTGATGATAAATGGCGCGGGCGACGAGTTCTTTGCCCGTGCCGCTTTCGCCGGTGATGAGCGCGGTGGTATCCGTCGCGGCAATTTGGCCGATCAATTTGAAAACGCCCTGCATCGGCCCGCTGCGGCCGATGATGCCGAGTTCGTAATCTTCGGATTCGAGCAGCGGCGCGTAGGAGACGACCTGCTTCATGTCGCGCGCGGCCTTGAGCGCATTGGCGATGACTTCCTTGAGCTTGGGGATGTCGAACGGCTTGAGCAGATAATCGTAAGCGCCGAGCTTCATCGCCTCAATGGCGGTCTGCGTCGTGCCGTAGGCGGTCATCAGAATGACGAGCAATTTCGGGTCGGTCGCGCGGATTTTTCGCAGCGTTTCCAGGCCGTTCATGCCGCCCATGCGCACGTCCATGAGCACGAGGTCGGGCTTGAATTTGGCGATGACTTTTAATCCCTCCTCGCCGCTGGACGCGGTGGCGAGCTCGATTCCCGGCGAATCAAAAATCCGCTGGATGGAATACCGCACGTCTTCTTCGTCATCAATCAACAGCAGCTTGCTCATCTTGGCCGGAGCATAAACGAAACTTTTCCGGGGCGCAGTGAATTTTATGCGGCGAAAAATCGGATTCGTGGTTTGACCAAGACGGCGCGGCAAACTAGACTCTTCGTCCATTTTGATTTTAATATGAAAATAATCGTCTGCGACCCCATCTCGCCCAAAGGCATCGCGCTGTTGCAATCGCGGCCTGAATTCCAAGTCGTCGTTTTGCCGAAACGCCTTCCGGAAGCGGAATTGATTCCGCTCGTGGCCGACGCGACCGCGCTCGTCGTGCGTTCGGAAACCAAAGTCACCAAGAACATCATCGCTGCGGCGAAGCAATTGCGCGTCGTCGGCCGCGCCGGCGTGGGCGTGGACAACGTGGACATCGAAGCCGCGACGCAAAACGGCACGGTCGTCATGAACACGCCCGGCGGCAATACCGTGACGACGGCGGAACTCACCTTTACGATGCTGCTTTCGCTCGCGCGCAAAGTGCCGCAGGCCGCCGCGACGATGGTCGCGGGCAAATGGGATCGCAAATTATTTCAAGGTGTGGAACTGCAAGGCAAAACGCTAGGAGTTTTGGGCATGGGCCGCATCGGCACGGAAGTCGCCAAGCGCGCGATTGCATTCGGAATGCGCGTGATTGCCTACGATCCGTATTTGACCGAGGAACGCGCGAAGGCCATCGGCGCGGAATTTGCCGCGAGCTTGGATGATGTTTATCTCAACGCGGATTTCATCACCGTCCACATGCCGGTGACGAAAGAGACGAAAGAAATGCTAAACGCCGCCGCGTTCGCGAAAATGAAGCCGGGCGTGAAAATTGTGAACTGCGCGCGCGGCGAAATCATTTCGGAAACGGATCTGATCGCGGCGCTCGAATCCGGCAAAGTTGCCGGAGCCGCGCTGGACGTATTCGCGGTCGAACCGCTGCCCGCGGATCATCCGTATCGCAAACAGCCCAATTTAATTCTGACGCCGCACCTCGGCGCGAGCACGGAAGAGGCGCAGGAAAAATGCGGCATCGAAGTCGCGGAAGTCATCGCGGGCTATCTGCTTACCGGCGAAGTGCGCAACGCGGTGAATTTGCCGTATCTCGACGCGAAAACTTACGAGCAGGTGAAGCCGTATCTGCCGCTCGGCGAAGCGCTCGGAAAATTGCTCTCGCAGCTTTCGGCCGCGACCGCCGACCGCATTTACATCACGTTTGGCGGCAACGCAAAAAATTTGCCGAACACGGATCCGGTCACGCGCGCGATTTTGAAGGGTTTTCTGGCGAGCAGTAATTTGAAAGACGTGAACAATGTCAATGTCCGCTCGGCGGCGGCGAGCATCGGCATCACGGTCGAAGAAAAAAAATCGGACGAGCCGGTCACGTTCAACGAATGGGTGCACGTCCAGCTTTTCAGCGGCGCGAAAAAATTGATTTCGGCGGGCGGCACGTTTTTTGGTTCGCCGAACAATCCGCGCATCGTGCGGCTGTTCAGCCAGTCGGTCGAGATTCCGGTCACCGGCACGTTGCTGTTGTTGAACAATTCCGACAAGCCCGGCATCGTCGGCCACCTCGGCACGCTGCTCGGCAAGCACAAGGTGAATATCGCGAGCATGAGCCTCGGGCGCGACACGGTGGGCGGACTAGCTTTGACGGTGTTGAGTCTAGACAGCGTGCCACCGCAGGCGTTGTTGGATGAGTTGAAAAAAGACACTGACATTAGCAATGTAAAGGTGGTAACGTTGTAACTCTGTTTTTGAACCGAAATGAAACTTTCAAGTCCAATTGACCAAATGAAATTAAAATTGTTACTGTCCACCGCGCTGATGGCCGGTGTGATTTCCGCCGTGGCCGTGGCTGATCCGGTTACTTTGCCAGCCGACACCAACGCCAGCCCCGAGGCGACGATGAAGGCGCTCTTCGGCGATCCGGTGATCGTCAAGGCCAAGGGTTTTGACATCAAGCAGAGCGATTTGGATCAGGTTTTGACCGGTGCGAAGGCCAATGCCGCCGCGCAGGGGCAGCAGTTGCCGCCGGAATTTTCCATCGCCATCCTGAACCAGTTGATCACCATCCAGGCGCTGTTGCAACAGGCGACGCCCGCCGACCGCGCCGCCGGTGCGATTGATGCGGATTTGCAATACACGAATCTGATCAAGCGGTTCGGCTCGGTTGAGGCGTTTGACCGCCAGCTCAAGGCCGTGGGCATGACCTCGGATGAGTTGCGCGCGAAGGCCGCTCAGGAAGCGACGGCCAAAGCCGCGCTCAAGCGGGAGTTGAACATCACCGTCAGCGATGACGAAGCCAAGGCGTTTTACTCGAAGCACGCGGCGGACTTTGAACAGCCGGAGTTGGCGCATGTCCGGCACATTTTGCTGATGACGATTGATACGTCCACGCAGCCGCCGACGCCGCTCCCGACGAACGCGGTGGCCGCCAAGCGCAAGCAGATTGATGACTTGCTCAACCAGATTCGCGGCGGCGCAGATTTTGCCACGCTGGCCAGCCAGTATTCCGAAGACCCCGGCTCGAAGGCAAAAGGCGGCGAACTGCCGGAATTTTCGCGCGGCCAGATGGTGCCGGAATTCGAGTCTGCCGCATTTTCGCTGACGAACAATCAAGTCAGCGACGTCGTCACTACGCAGTTCGGCTACCATATCATCGAGATGATTGACAAGACGCCGGCGAAAAAATTTGCCTACACCGACACGTTGCCACAATCCGACAAGACGGTGGCCGATATTTGCAAGAACGAGGTGGAAACGGAATCCCTCAAGAAGCTCGCGCCAGATTACGTCAAGAAGCTCCGCGCCGATCAAGACGTGGAGATTGTTGATCCCGCGCTCAAGGCGCTGGATGATGCCGTCCGCGCCCAAGCCGCCTCTGCCGACACCAACGCCCCTGCCGCCGACCCGTCCAATTAAGCAGGCTTGACAAGAAAAGGCGCAGGCAGAGAATTCAATTATGAAGATAAAGATTGTCATTGTCATTTTGGCCGTCGCCGTGGTCGGGTTGGCCATTGCGCTTTTCGCCGTTAAGAAACAGGGCGAGGAGCAGCACATCGCCGACGTGAGTTCCATCGTGGATTTTTCCAACCAGGTGGTGAATGCCGACCTGAAAATTAACGATCTCAATCAGGTCAATTTGATGCTGACAAATGATCTGGCGGCGAGCCAGCAGCAGTCCGTGCAGCTTTCCAACAGCCTCGACACGGCCACCGCCGCGATCGCCGACGGCAAGGCGGCGCTCGCGAACGCCCAGAATCAGATTACCAATCTCGACACGCGCATCAGCGATCTTGAGACGCAAAACCAGGTGCTCGACCAGCGCGCCAATGAACTCTCCAACACCATCGCCCAGTTGAACGGCCAGATTGAAGACACGCGCATCAAGTTGAACACCTCCGAGACCAACAATGTCTTTCTGCAGCAGGAACTTCAGAAACAAATGGCCGAGAAGGCCGAGATCGAACACAAGTTCAACGACCTGGATGAACTCCGCCAGCAGGTAAAAAAAATCAAGACCGACCTATTCATGGCCCGCCGTTTGCAGTTCATGGAAAATGACAACAGCCAGAAAAAAGGTTCGCAGTTGCTCATGCAACGGTCGGTTCCGGTCACCAACGCCCCCATTGCGCCGAACTATGGCCTCAATGTTGAAGTTGGCTCCGACGGCTCGGTCAAGGTCATCCCGCCGCTGGGCGCGTCGACCAATGCGCCCGCGCCTTGAGTCGCGCCTTCGTCTGCCAACTGTTGCCGTGCCGCCATGCCCACCTACGAATACGTTTGCAAAAAATGTGGTCACGAGTTTGAAGCGCGACAAGCCATGTCCGCCCCCGCGCTGAAAATTTGTCCCAAGGAACTTTGCGCGCAGAAAAAATGGGGGCGCGGTAAAGTCACCAAACAAATCGGCGCGGGCGCTGGTCTGTTGTTTAAAGGTGGCGGATTTTACATCACCGACTATCGCAGCGAAGGCTACAAGTCGGCGGCGAAAAAAGATGCCACGCCCGCCAAGTCCGAGACCAAAACCGAAGCCAAGGCCGCCGCCAAACCGGAGAAAAAATGAACTGTTCGCGCCCGGCCTGTGTGCTGGTTGCCGGCCTGATGCTTTTCCTCGCCGCCGCCCGTGGCCAGTCGTCCTTCTTCGCGCTGGACACGACCAGCAGCGTGTCTGGGCAGTTCGTTGTTTCCTTCATGCCGGATAACGATCCTTATTATCGCCGTCCGGACACGGGCACGAACACCGACTGGCTCCGGCTGGAACCGTCATTGCTCGCGGTCTCCGCCGAACGCTTCAAGACCGCGCTCTGGACGCAGATCGGTCTCGCCGCCAACGCGCCGTGGACCGGGAAAATTTTTCTCGCGCTGCATTCGGCGCATTCGACGGATGAAGAAGTGGTCATCGCCGCGCAACCCTTCATCCGCAACTGGAACTACCGGCTGGAATTGCCCGATCTCATTGCGCGCGACCGCTGCGCCCGCGCTTTCAGCGACGTGCTGCTGCTGGAGATCGCCAACCGCAATGTGCCGGTCGGCAGCCGGTCCGCCGTGATTCCCCAATGGCTCGCGGATGGACTGGCGCGGCAGATTTTGGAATCGGCAGAGACGAAAGTCATTCTGTCCGCGCCCGTCAAAACCCTGAACGATATTCCGCAAACACGCCTGAATGAACAACGGCGCAGCGTTGATCCGCTCGCCGATGCGCGGCGCACGTTGCAAAATTTTCCGGCACTCACGTTCGAGCAGTTGAGCTGGCCGACGGACGCGCAGTTGAATGGTGACGACGGCGGCATGTATCTCGCCAGCGCGCAATTGTTTATCCACGACCTGCTCGCTTTGAAAGCCGGTCCAGACAAAATCCGCGCCCTGCTCGCTCAACTGGCAGCGCACGAAAACTGGCAGTCCGCCTTCTTCACCGCGTTTCGTGAAGATTTCCGCCGCCCGCTCGACGTGGAAAAATGGTGGGCGTTGCGCGTCGTCAGTTTCGCCGCCCGCGCGCCCGGTCCGCAATGGACGCCCGCCGTCAGCCGCGACAAATTGGACGCCGCGCTCGCCGTGCCGGTCAACATCCGCTACGCCTCCAACTCGCTGCCGTCGTATGCCGAAATTTCCCTGCAAGCCGTCCTGAAAAACTTTGACCCGTCCGGGCAGGTTGAAATTTTTCAGACCAAGCTGCGCGACCTTGAGCTGATCCAGCTCCGCCTCACGCCGCCGCTGGCCGCCGTGGCCGCCGGCTACCGCAAAGTTCTGGCGGATTTTCTCGGCGAGCGGACGAAAGGTTCTTTTCACCGTTCAGCGGGCGCACATGGGACGATGAAGGCGCTGGACGCGCTCGACGCCCAGCGGCGCGAAGTCGAATCCAGGTTGAAATTAAGTGTGCTGCCGCCGGATTTGAACCTAAACGCGCCGTGAGCGGTCAACTTGACAGGACGCAAACCGGAATTATAGTTCGCCATTAGACAATGCAGACGGAAAATTCATCCACGGAACGCGGCGAACCGCCTTCGGGTAACTCGATTCAAGCGTTGAAACAATTCCGTTCCGCCGGACGTGGCTTCTGGCGCGACGTTGCGGAAACGGACTGGAACGACTGGCGCTGGCAGATGAAGCACCGCATCACGACGGTGGAGCAGTTGGAAAAATTTCTGCCGACGCTCACGCCCGAGGAACGCGCCGGCGCGCAGCTTTCCAACACCAAGCTCGCGCTTGGCATCACGCCGTATTTTTTCAACCTGATTGATCCGGCGGATGAAAATTGCCCGATCCGCCAGCAGGTCATTCCCAAAATTCAGGAGACGCATACCGCGTCCTGGGAAATGAGCGACCCGTGCGGCGAAGATTCGCACTCGCCTGTCGCGGGTTTGGTGCATCGCTATCCCGACCGCGTTTTATTTTTGGTGACGGATCGTTGCGCGAGTTATTGCCGTTATTGCACGCGCTCGCGGCTCGTGAGCAACGCGAGCGGCTACGATTTTCATCCCGAATACGACAAGCAAATCGCCTATATCGCCGCGCATCCTGAAATCCGCGACGTGCTCTTGAGCGGCGGCGATCCGCTGCTGTTGAGCGACGAAAAACTGGAAAATTTGTTGAGCCGGCTGCGCGCGATTCCGCACGTTGAATTTCTGCGCATCGGCACGCGCATCCCGATTTTTCTGCCGCAACGCATCACGCCGGAACTCTGCGCGATGCTGAAAATTTTTCATCCGCTGTTCATCAGCGTCCACACGAATCATCCGCGCGAACTCACGACCGAGGTGCGCGACGCGCTCGGCCGCCTGGCCGACGCCGGCATTCCGCTCGGCAACCAAAGCGTGCTGCTCAAGCACGTCAACGACGACGCGGACGTGATGAAGGCGCTCGTGCAAAAACTTTTGATGTGCCGCGTGAAGCCGTATTACATTTATCAATGCGATTTGATCGCCGGCTCCGCGCATCTGCGCGCGAGCGTGGCAAAAGGTTTGGCGATCATGGAAAAATTGCGCGGCCACACGACCGGCTACGCCGTGCCGACGTATGTGATTGACGCGCCCGGCGGCGGCGGCAAGGTGCCGATTAATCCCGAATATGTTCTGTGCCGCAACGCCGGCCGCGTGCTCATCCGCAATTTCGAGGGAAAAATTTTTGAGTATCCCGAAGCGCCCGACGGCAGACCTTGCGGTCGGCCACCAGAAAAAATTGAAGAGTCGCAGTTGGTTTAACTCTATCGCAAGCTGTGGTTGGTAATCGAACAACTTGGAAGTTCGCCAACTTTTCCAATTATATAAATGCCGCCAGCCGGACATTTTAATTCAGCATTTTCTGCAATATACGGTTTAATATCTTCCCAAGTTGGAACATCTGCATCAGTTTTGTTATGTTCTATTTTCCTTTGCTGTTTTGCTCCGTCAATTTGAATCAAATGATTCATGCAAGCTAATCTTACGGATGCTTGTCGAGCCTGAATGAATTTTGGAATGCCAACGGCCAAGGCAAGCCCGAAGAGAAGACAAACGACAACTTTAATAATTATTTTTCTACCGGAAGATTTTTTCTTTGGTTCGCTCATTCAAATAATTTCAACACCGTTTCAGCAATTTGGTTGCTGCTCTTGTTTTGAATTTACTTCCACGCATTTTTTCACCATATTGTGACCATGAGCGGAATCACTTTCATGGTGGATGAACGCGGTCAGAAGACGGCCGCTGTCATTGACCTGCGGAAGCATAAACAGCTTTGGGAGGATTTTCACGACGTGCTGCTGGCCAAGTCGCGCGCCCGCGAGCCGCGCGAAAGCCTTGCGTCCGTCCGGCAACGGCTGAAATCCCGGCGGCATGGCTGATTACTCCATCAGCTTCGCCCGTTCCGCGCGCAAGGAATTGGAACATCTTTCCGGCGAGCTCACTGAACGAATTCTAGCAAAGATCGAAACGTTGGCCGAAAATCCTCGACCGGTCGGCGTCATCAAACTTCACGGCCAAAAAAATCTCTGGCGGATGCGTGTCGGCGATTATCGCGTGGTTTATTCGATTGATGATTTTTCCAAGATGATTGATGTTTCGGTGATTCGTCATCGGCGCGATGTTTATCGGGATATGTAGGCTGCAAACTTTTCTTGGTGTCGCCGTGTCTTCGTGGTTAAATTTTCTACACATTCAATTCAGGAGACGAAAAATCATGAGCTACAAATGGAAGTTTTTCCGCGCCGGCGGCTTTGACCAGGTCAAACTGGAATCCGGTGCCGACCTCGCGAATCTCGACCAGCTCGACCAAAAGCTCTGGGTCGCGCTCGCGTGTCCGACGACTGGGCTGGAGTTCGACAGTCGCACGCTCGACCTCGTGGACACGGACAAGGATGGTCGCGTGCGTGTGCCGGAAGTCATCGCCGCCGCGAAATGGGCGACGAGCCTGCTCAAAAATCCCGACGATTTGCTCAAAGGTTCGCCCGCGCTGCCGCTCGCCGCGATCAACGACACGACGCCGGAAGGAAAACAAATTCTCGCCTCGGCCAAACAGATTCTCGCCAACCTTGGCAAGACCGACGCCACGGCCATCGGCCTCGAAGACGCGGCGGACACGGTGAAAATTTTTGCCGCCACCAATTTCAATGGCGACGGCATCATCCCCGCCGACGCCGCAAGCGATGACGCGACGAAAGCCGTGCTCGCCGACATCATGGCCTGCTTCGGCATTGAGAACGACCGCAGCGGCAAGCCGGGCATCGGGCAGGCGAAGGCCGACAAATTTTTTGCGGAGGCGCAGGCGCATTCCGACTGGTGGAAACAGGCCGAGGGCGACAAAAATATTCTGCCGCTCGGCGAAGCCACCGCCGCCGCGTCCGCCGCCGTCAACGCAGTGAAAGTCAAAGCGGACGATTTTTTTGCGCGCTGCCAGCTCGCGGCATTTGACGCGCGCGCGGTTTCCGCGTTGAATCGGTCGGAATCCGAATACGTCGCGCTCGCAGGAAAAGATTTGACGGTGAATGCCGCCGAGATCGCCAGTTTGCCGCTCGCGCAAATTGCCGCCGGCAAATCATTGCCATTGTTGGACGGCGTGAATCCCGCGTGGGCGGCGGCGCTGGCAACGTTGCAAACTGCGGCGGTTAAACCATTGCTTGGCGGAAAAAATTCTTTGACGGAGGCGGATTGGAATTCGTTGAACGCCAAACTCGCGCCGTTTGAAACGTGGTCGGCGGGCAAGGTCGGCGCGACGGTGGAAAAACTCGGCTTGAAGCGCGTGCGCGAAATTCTGGCGGGCGACGCAAAAGTAAAAATTGACGCGCTCATCGCCAAAGACAAGGCGCTCGAACCGGAGGCCAACGCCATCGCCGCCGTGGAAAAATTGATCCGCTTCAACCGCGACCTTTACACGCTTTGCGTCAATTTCGTAAGCTTCAAAAATTTTTACAGCCGTAAAATCCCGGCGATTTTTCAGGCCGGACGTTTGTATCTGGATCAACGCAGTTGCGATCTGTGCCTCACCGTCGAGGACGCGGCCAAGCACGCGACGATGGCCGGACTCGCGGGCGCGTATCTCGCGTATGTGGACTGCGTACGCAAGGCGACGGGCGAGAAGTTGAGCATCCTCGCGATTTTTTCACAGGGCGACGACGATAATTTGATGCTCGGCCGTAACGGAATTTTTTATGACCGCAAAGGCAACGATTACGACGCGACGATCACGAAAATTGTCGCGAATCCGATCAGCGTGCGGCAGGCGTTCTTTGCGCCTTACAAAAAACTCGCCCGCTTCATCGAGGAACAGGTTGCCAAACGCGCGGCCACCGCCGATGCCACCGCGACCTCGAATCTACAAAGTGCCGCGAGCGCGACGGCTGGTGGCCCGCCGCCCGCCGCATCAAACAAAATTGATACCGGCACGCTTGCGGCGATCGGTTTGGTGCTGACGACGTTGATGGGTGCGTTGGGCGTGATTTTCACCAAACTTTTTGACCTCCCAAAATGGGAGATTCCGCTTGTCATCGTAATCATTGTCATCGGCATTTCGATGCCGTCGGTCATCATGGCGTGGCTGCAATTGCGCAAGCGCAATCTCGGTCCAATCCTTGACGCCAACGGCTGGGCCGTGAACGCCAAGGCCAAAATGAACTTGCCGTTCGGCGCGAGCCTGACGCAGATTGCCACGCTGCCGCCCGGCTCACAGCGCGATCTGGTGGATCCATTTGCAGAAAAGAAAAGTCCGTGGCCGAAAATCATCCTCGCGTTCATCATCCTGCTCGCGCTGATTTATGGCTGGTGGTATTTCGGAAAGTTGGACAAAAATCTGCCGGCCAAATTGAAAACCACCAGTGTTTTCGGCACAAATGCGTGGGCTTATGTGCCGCCGACCAACGCGGTTCCACCGGTGGGTTCAACCAACGCGCCGGCGGGAAAATAAATTTTGATGCCACGCGAAAGCACCGCCGCCAAAAAGGCACGCACGGGAAAAATCTGCGCCGCGCTCCAGCGGACTTATCCGAACGCGCATTGCGAACTCAATTTTTCCAATCCGCTCGAACTGCTGATTGCGACGATTTTGTCCGCGCAATGCACGGACAAGCGCGTGAACGTTGTGACGGCGGAGCTGTTCAAAAAATATCGTAGCGCCAAAGATTTCGCCGATGCACCGCTCGCGGAAATTGAAACCGCCGTGAAGACGACCGGCTTTTTTCGCAACAAGGCGAAAAATATCCAGGCCTGTTGCGCGGCGCTGGTGGAAAAATACGGCGGGGAAGTGCCGCGCACGATGGACGAATTGCACGCGCTCGCCGGCGTCGGTCGCAAGACGGCGAATGTGGTTTTGGGCAATGCGTTTGGCATCAATGTTGGCGTGGTCGTGGACACGCACGTCACGCGGCTTTCTAATCGCCTCGGTTTGGCGAAAGGAACTGACGCGGTGAAACTGGAGCAGGAATTGATGAAGCTAGTGCCGCAAAAAGACTGGACGCTGTTCAGCCACTGGCTCATCTGGCACGGGCGGCGTCGCTGCGTTGCGCGCACGCCGGATTGCGACAATTGTGAGGTCAAAAATCTTTGCCCGCGAATTGGCATGAACAAATGAATTGGCTGCTTCATCAATCCGGCAAGTGCGGCGCGGCGTTCAACATGGCGCTGGACGAACTGCTGCTCGAAAAAGCTTCGCAGCTTGGCCGGCCAGTTTTGCGTTTTTACGGCTGGACGGAACCGGCGGCGACGTTTGGCTATTTTCAAAGATTTTCCGAGGTCGAGCGCGCGACACATCTGCGTCCGCTCATCCGGCGTCCGACCGGCGGCGGCATTGTGCCGCATGACGCGGACTGGACTTACAGCGCGATTTTTCCGCCGGGCCATGAATGGCATTTGCTCGCGGCGTTTGAAAGCTACCGGCGCATTCACGCGTGGATCCAAAGTGCGTTCGCAAAATTGAAGGTCGAAACCAAACTCGCACCATGCTGCAAAAAGACGTTGCCGGGACAATGTTTCGTCGGCCATGAGAAATTTGACCTGCTCTGGCACGGCAAAAAAATTGCGGGTGCGGCACAGCGGCGGAACAAATCCGGCCTGTTAATCCAAGGTTCGGTGCAGCCGCCGCCCATAAAAAACGTGCGTACGGATTGGGAAAACGCGATGTGCGGCGCGGCGGAAAATCAGTTTTCCGTGACCTGGACGGATTTTGCCGCAGACGCGCAATTACGCCGTCGCGCAGAAACTTTGGCGCTAGAAAAATTCTCACAAGCCGACTATAACCAAAAACGGTGAAGTTCGTTGCCACCACGCGCTACAGGGATTAACTTGCGCGCGGCATGATTCGGCTCGTTTTGTTCGACATTGACGGCACGCTCGTCCACACGGGCGGCGCGGGGACGAAAGCGTTTGCCAAAACCTTCGCGACGGAATTTGGCCTGCATCACGGCTCGGAAAAAATGAAGTTCGCCGGCCGTACCGACGTGAGCCTGGTGCGCGAATTTTTTAAGATTCACGGCCTCGACGATCGACCGGAGCATTTCAACCAGTTTTTTGCGTGCTACGTTTTTTGGCTCGACCACATCGTAGAGCAAAGCACGGGCGGTGAATGTCCGGGCGTGCGGGAATTCATCGCCGGCCTGCGCGCGCTACCGCAGCCGCCAATGCTGGGACTGCTCACCGGCAACATCCGTATGGGTGCGGAAATCAAGCTGCGCCGGTTCGGCCTCTGGGATTTTTTTGCGCTGGGCGGTTTCGCCGACGATCACGAGGATCGCAACCACATCGCCGTCGCCGCGCTCGAACGCGGCCGCCGGGTGCTGGGAAACGATTTGCAGCCGCAGGAGATTGTCGTCATAGGCGACACGCCGTTTGACGTGCGCTGCGGGAAATTCATCGGCGCGAAAACACTGGCGGTGGCCACTGGCGGATCCAAGCTGGAAGAATTAAAGCCGTGCACAGCCGACTGGACGGTGCCGGATTTGACGTGCATCCGCGCACGGGAAATTTGTCCGCGCTGATTTCAGCCGGTTTATAAAACCGCGATAATTCTGTTCGGATTGCGAAATTTCCAAGTTCCAAAATTTTGAAAACACGAATCGCGCGCCCTTTTGGCGGGCGTTTTAACCGTGATTCAATTCCGGTTTAACCTGAGATTAAAAGCTGGCTTAAGTCTCGATTAACGCAATGGGATTCCTGCGCAACGCGCCATTGAGCGACTGGAGCGACTTGGAATTGTGAGGCAATCAGGTGATGCGAAGCGCGACCGGGTTTATTGTGCCAAGGCATTGCTCGACATACTTGAAGAACCGGCACGCTTGAAACCGGCCGAATAAATTCGACCGACTTTCCACTTCCGCAATTGCCGGTGTAGGCTTGCGCTACTATCATCATACTAGGTATTCCAGAGCCATCTACGGTTTCATTGATGGTTTGTAGTGCCGGATTCATATTGTTTTCCCTCAAGAGGCGCAAGCATGAGTGATAGATTGTGGTTTAGTTTCACATTTGAAGTGCGAAAAAATGGTTAGTAGTAGACTTCGTTAGGTGTCTTGAAACCGAGGCGTAATCAGGGACGATTGTTTAACTGTTCGGCAACCCAAGCAAAAGGCCACTCAAACCCTGAGTGGCCTTTGTCATTGCCAGAAGAATCACTGCTTCCCGGCTTTGATGGCCGCCCATCTCGCCTTTTGGGCCGCCTTGATCCGGGCAATGCCTTCCGGGCTGATCTTCCGTTTGGCGGGTTTCGCCGCCGGAACCGTCCCTTTCGCCGCTTTGACCTTGGCCCAGCGTCTTTTTTGGGCGGCCCTGATCTTGGCGATGTGGGCTGGGCTGATGGTGCGCTTAGCCTGTTTCACAGCCTTGATGGGAGCGGGAATTGCCTTCCCAGAAGTCAGGATGAGCGCGAGTTCTTGGTTGAGAGCCGCAATCTTTTCTTGGAGATCGGCGGCCAGTCGGAGTTGTTGCGGGGTCAAGTTTATCATAGTGGAATGATTAAAGCAGAGGATTGGTTTGGCCACAAGTTTTGCGAGGAGTCAAATGGACGCGGTGTGGTGACAAATTTGACCCAGTCCGGTCAGTTTATCCGGAGTGACGGAACATAGGTTGCCGGATTACGATTTCAGGAGTGGATGGTTTTCCTGCACGAGGGGCAAAAGCGCGTTGTGGACGAGGATTTTGAAATGCCGGCGGTTCTCACCGGCGTTTCCGGTTCTGGAAAAACTTGTGTCTTGGTTCACCGGGCCAAGCGTCTTTCACGCAAGTATCCTCAAGACAGAATCCTCGTTCTCACATTGAATAAGAGTCTAGCCAGACTGATTGAAAACCTGGTTACTCAAATTTGTTCGCCGGAGGAGAAGACTCGGATTGATGTCCGCTCCTATCACGAGTATTTGTCAGATTTGATTGGTTCACTTGATCTGGACGGATTTTTGAGAACACTCGGCGAATGCACCGGTCATGGCGACGCGGTTCAACAGTTGATAAACCGTTTTCCTCCGCATGAGGTGGGGCGCTTGTTTCAAGCACTGGACGAATTGGTTCTTTTTGGAAAGTTTCGAGAATTTCTCGACGATGCAAACCATCAGGGCAGCGAGGCGGCGGTGAGGCTCTGGAGTTTTTTAAGCACGAATGAAATCAATGCGGACCCCGTTCATTATTTGTATGAGGAATTGGAATTGATTCGCAGCGCGTTTCCTTCATTGAACCGATATGCGGGCTATCTTGAAGAATACGAACGCCCTGGCCGCTCAATCGGATTTCAGCGTAATCGTCGCGAACAAGTTCTTAATCTGCTTCACGCATGGGAACATCACCAGTTACAGGGGGGCTTTCTTGACCACATGGGGCTAGGTCAGTCGGCAGCCGTGGCAGTTGAAGATCGCGGCGGAATCCCGGCAATCTTCCGTTACCGCTGCGTGCTCGTGGACGAGTTTCAGGATTTTTCCACCTTGGACATTGAGTTGCTTCAAAAAATCGCGACCGCACCAGCCAATGGTCTTTTTCTCACCGGTGATGTTGCACAAAAAATTTATGCGAAGGAATTGAATTTCCCGAAAGCCGGCATGGGACCAGACAAGCGCACCATTCGTTCTATCCGAAAAAATTATCGGAACACTCGGGAGATATTGCAGGCCGGTGGTGCGCTGCCCAGCAGCCACCAGTAATGATAGGCATTGGCATTTCCCACGGTCATGAAGTTATGGATCTCCTGCGCCAGTTGCAGCCCGTTCGTTATGCTGTCGTCCGAGCCAAAGTAATGTTCCGTCTCCCACACCGGCACCGTATTGGAACTACTTAGGTTGCTGGTGAAGAGCGGGGTGGGTGCCTGGTTATAGTTGTTGTTGTAATTGTGCGCGGCCAGGATGCCGATGAGTGGCGCAGTATTTGTATCATTCCATGTGTCAGTGGCCAGATTCCACTGCCAGAATTCATCCTCCGGCAGCATGATCTTGGTGCTGCCGACGCCGGCGGTTATCAGATTAGTGTAAAGATAGGGAACAAAATCGTGAATCTGCGCGGAAGTCCACAGGCAGGATTCGTAGCCACTGGCTCCGGGCGCCTGGACGTCCGGCTCGTTCTGCACCGAGACGGCGTAGAGGGTTACACCATAGGAGTTTTTCATGGTGGTCACATAGCTGGCCAACTCGCCGGCGTAGGAGGCATTATTGGCGGGGGTGTCAATATAGTCACCGCCATTGACGTTGCCATTGTCCTTGAAATTGGTGGGCGGGCTTCAAGCGTCTTGCCGGGCAATTCGCCGGTAAGCATTTCGTAGAAAACCACCCCTAGCGAATAGATGTCCGCCCGGTTATCCACGCGCTGTGGATCGGTCTTCTGTTCGGGCGCGCTATAACTCGGTGTGCCAACGGCACTTTGGGTGACGGTTTCCGGCGCGGCGGTTGTGCCAACTCTGCCGCCGTTGACTGTGCCGAGCATCTTGGCGATGCCAAAATCGGCGACCTTGACCTTGCCAGTTTTATCAAGCAGCAGGTTCTCCGGCTTGATGTCACGATGAACAATGCCCCGGTCGTGGGCAAATTGCAGCGCGTCGCACAGCGTCGGCACGATGGCCAGCGCCTCTTCCGGCGTGAATTTTCGTGTGCGCAGAAGCTGGCGCAGGTTCAACCCGTCCACAAATTCCATGAGCAGGTAATAAAACCCGCCCGCCTGCCCGAAATCGTAAATGGTGACGATGTTCGGATGGTTCAACGCCGCCAACCGATTCACAATTGCCGGAGTCACGTTGCAGCGAAAAAGGTCTCGTGCATTCACATTCACACATCCATCTTCACCTGGTTTATGTTTCTCCAGCGCACGCAAATGCCTTTGTGCAACGGGATGCAATTCCATTTCCTCGGGAGGCAGTGCGAGGTCCACCGCAAGAGAATCCACATCATTATTCGTTGAACGCCACTCTTCACGCTTTTTGCGATTCGCGGCGACATCAAAAGTCACGATTTTGTCCTGACCAGCCTGTGAATCTGGAAGTGGCGTCTTTGGCACCTTTTCACCCACCGCCACGCGCGCCCAATATCCGAGCGACGGCCTCGGGATTCCCATCCGTTTGCAGGTTTTGGCCAGACCAACATCCGAAATTCCCAAATCCGCTGCAAGCTTCTGACAAGTCTTGCTCCACACGGCGTCATATAATTCACGCCGCGTGAATTGAATCAAGGTCGGCTCGTTGGCAGTGGATTCAACAACTTCGGGATTAATTTTTGGAACAACAGGTTTCTCGACTGCTTCCCTCTTCTTTATCGGTTTGACAATGGGCGATTCGGAGGTTTTGACGGCCTCGGGAGGAGTCGTTGAAGAATTCGGCTGATTTCGAGCAATGTCTTCCGTCGCATTCTTACGATTTATATCTACAGGCTCTGCTACGGATTCAGGGTTGTCTTTAAGACGCGGCCCCAACTCGATCTCAAGCGGCGCATTTGGATGTGGTGCCGGTAATGTGGCCCGCTCCTCCGCCTCTCCATGTTGCCGGCGATACCAATAGCCGCCGTCGGGCCGCGGAATATTTAGCTTCTCGCAAAGCTGCACCATTTCCAAATAGGAGTATCCGAGTTCCTTGCCCAGCTTCACGATCGGGGTGGCCCAGATCTTTTCGTATAAGTCTTGCCGGGAAATCTTTTGTGGTGAATCGCTCATGGTGACGAAACTGCCCAAATGGAAGAACTCATCAAGCATGAATTATTCACCACCCGGATCTTGCGGAGCAGAACTGTAGCTGTGAACTAAAATGAGCGTTTAGCAAAACACAGCAAAAGCCCGCGTTGGTCATGGCGGACTCGCAAAGTGCCACGAATGGCGAGATAAGGCTTTGCCTGAACCGTAATCGTCTCAAGTGACGATTCATAATTTTAATCCAAGTTCGTCACATATGGCGAATTAGTTGACAAATAGAACATTATTCGCCATATTAGGCGTGTTATGAAAATAACCAAACAAGCCACCGATGATGTGGTGATCGCGGAACTGGGTGGACGACTGGCCCGTATCCGGCTGGAACGCAATCTGACCCAAGGCCAACTAGCTGAGCAGGCCGGAGTTTCCAAGCGCACCGTGGAACGACTGGAATCGGGGGCCGTGGCAACCCAGTTGTCGGGTTTCATCCGGGTGTGCCGCGTGCTAGGCGTGCTGGAGCGTCTCGACACCCTCGTTTCCGAACCCGTGCCCAGCCCGGTCGCTCAATTAAAGCTGCGTGGCCGACAGCGGCAGCGCGCCTCTATCACAAAAACCGCCAAGCCGTCCGCTAAAAAATGGCAATGGGGGGATAAACCATGACGATGGCCGAAGTCAAACTTTGGGGACGCACCATCGGCGCGGTTTCACTGGAAGATGGCGGCAGCAGTGCGGCGTTCCAGTATGATCCGGCATTTGCCCAAAGCGGCATTGAGATTTCACCGATCACCATGCCGTTGAGCGACCGGATTTATGTTTTCCCAGAATTGCCGCAACGGACGTTTCACGGCCTGCCCGGTTTGCTGGCGGACTCATTGCCGGATCGGTTTGGTAACACCCTGATTGATGCGTGGCTGGCAACGCAGGGACGGACGCCCGAAAGTTTCAATGCTGTTGAACGTCTTTGCTACACCGGCACACGCGGCATGGGTGCTTTGGAATTCGCGCCATCCATCGGGCCGAAACCGCAGCGGGCCAAGAAAATTGAGATTGATGCGCTGGTCAAACTGGCCTCAGAAGTTTTGACGCATCGTCGGAATTTGAAAGCCACGTTTGCCAGCGAAAAACGTAAAAGTGCGTTGAGCGACATTTTGCGTGTGGGCACTTCCGCCGGTGGCGCGCGGGCGAAAGCCATCATCGCTTGGAATCGTGAAACGAACGAAGTGCGTTCGGGACAGGTCGAAGCCGGAAAGGGATTCGATTACTGGCTGTTAAAATTTGACGGCGTGACCGGCAACAAGGACAAGGAGCTTGAAGACCCGAAAGGCTACGGCGCGATTGAATACGCGTATTCAATGATGGCGAAAGCAGCGGGTGTGGACATGAGCGAGTGCCGTTTGCTGGAGGAAGGCGGTCGACGGCATTTTATGACGCGCCGTTTTGACCGACTGGCGGGCGGCGAAAAATTGCATATGCAATCACTCTGCGCGCTGGCACATTTTGATTTCAACCATGCTGGCGCATATTCCTACGAACAGGCTTTGCTGACCATCCGTCAGTTGAACCTGCCGATGGCAGCGGTGGAAGAACAGTTCCGCCGGATGGCATTCAACATCATCGCACGGAATCAGGACGACCATGTTAAGAACATCGCATTCTTGATGGACAAGGCTGGATGTTGGTCGCTCACCCCGGCTTTTGATGTGACTTACAGCTACAATCCGTCCGGCGATTGGACGGCAACGCATCAGATGACGATGAACGGGAAGCGCGACGGTTTTACGCTGGCGGATTTTCGTGCGTGTGCAAAAAGTGCATTGATGAAGCGCGGTCGCGCCGAGGCCATCGTCGAGGAAGTTCGTGCCGCCGTATTGAAATGGCCGGATTATGCGAAGCAGGCGCAAGTGGTAAATAATTGGCGCAAGCAGATTCAAAAAAATCTCCGTCTGGATTTACAACGCGCATAAAAATTGTCCTGAAAAAATCTATTTTTGAATCTCATACCACTGAGTCGCAATGCCCGGCGGCGGGTTTGAAAAACCGTTAATTGAGCGAAGTAGTTCGCTTCTTGGCAATCTCTTTCATTTTCTCGATGGCATCAAATAAGGCGAGTTGTGCGGCAACCTCAGATTCATATAATAGTTTTCACGGACAAAAGTTTAAGCAGTTCTATTCCCTAAAGAGAGAATTTTGAAGGTATTTCAAAAAAAACAGAATTTCACCGAAAAACTACCGAAAGTATGGATCATGACCACGAAAATTTACTCTTCAACAGAACAATCTTCCTGCACTGTTACATAAATATTTATTTAGTAACAACTTGCATCTGTAGCACTTTTCTTATGTAAGTCGTTGATTACGAATGGAGCGGGTGAAGGGAATCGAACCCTCGTCTCGATGCACCTTTTCTAAAGCATTGCAGCGCAGCTTAGTGCGACTTTATAAATTGATTAATCTTGAGTTTATTATTCTCACTTTTATTCTCACCTGTATGGCGAGCATAAATAAACGGACTAAATCAAAGTTCTGGACGGCCTGCTATACTGATCACCATGGCCGGCAACTGAAGCGTTCTACCAAGACGACCGACCGTAGCGCGGCCATGGTGATTGCCCTTGAATACGAGCGGGCCGAAAAGCAGGCCAAACAAGGCGTCTTGATTACCACCCAACTGCGGAAAGTCCTTAGCGACGTTTCGGAAAAAGTAAACGGTGACAGCCTGCACGTTGACAGCGTCGAGATTTATTTTAAGAAATGGCTCGACGGCATTGCGGTGCGCAACTCACCCGCCACGCTGGAACGGTATCGGAACGCGGTAAAATGGTTTTTGGAAAACTTGCAAGGCAACGTGAAAAAGCCCATTTTTGCCATCACCTCACAGGACGTGGAAAACTTCCTCAATGCGCGCTTGAAATCCGGCTTGGCCAACAAAACCGCCGTGGTGGATTTGAAAATCATCAAAAGCGCTTTTCAACAAGCCGTGAACTACGGGACAATTCCCATCAATCCCGTGTCCGCCGTGCGGTTGCCAAAAGTGGACAGCATGGAACGCGAGGTGTTCACCCATGATGAAGTTCAAAAGTTAATCAAGGCTGCCCCGTCCTTGGATTGGGAAACTTTGATCACCCTCGGTTATTTCACCGGCGCGCGCCTGTCGGATTGTGTCAAGATGACATGGGATAACATTCTTGCCGATGAATTAGCCATCATCTACCGGCAGCAAAAAACTGGCAAAACGATCAAGGTTCCAATGCACTTTCACGTCATTGAACATCTCCATCACAAAGGTAAATACGGAACGACGGGTTTTTTATGTCCCAAACTGGCGGCAAAAGGTTCGGGTGGCAAACACGGATTGTCCGAGGGATTCAACCGGATTGTCCTCAAGGCGGGACTCGACCCGATGACGGTCAAAGGAAAAGGGAAACGTAAATTTTCCCGCCGGACTTTCCATTCACTCCGGCATACGTTTAATTCCACGATGGCAAATGCCGGTGTTTCACCTGAATTGCGGATGATGCTGACAGGACATAAATCGCAAGATATGAATAAAATCTATACGCATTTGCAAATGGCAACACTACAAAAAGCGGTTAATGCCGTGCCGCTGTTCGGTGCAAAAAAAGAAGGCGGATAAAATTCACAAAACAAAAAACCGCCACATGCTAGCAATGTGTCGGCCTTTTGCGTTTCGCTTTCGCGGTCTGCGCTATGCCATTCCGGGTTTTATCCGGCATGGGATTATCCATGACTGTGTTCCGTAAGCGAAAAGCGAACGGGGTCAATTATGTTTCGAATCACTTCCACATCGCGGCCTTTAACCGGCACGGCGGCACCATCCCACCAATCCAACAACCAGAATTCCACGCGGCCGCCGTCCTGGTCGTAGTAGCGGAATTCTTCCGAAGGTCCGCCCCAAGAAAGCTGATAGCGCCAATAGCCCGGATGCTTGCCTAATGTGTCCGCTTCCACTTTGTCTATGCTAAGCCCGTATTCTTCCAACCGGCCCAAGCCTTCCACGTCCACGCCATAACCCGCCTGCCATAATTTGCGCAAGTCAGCCATGCGGGAGGCGAAGGCATCGGCCACCCTTTCTTTACAAGTATTTTTCATTTTTAAATGAGCGCCACTGCTAGTCGGCGGCGGGAAGGGTTTAACATTATGATAAGGCGTTAAATCTTCCATGAGCGGCGCAATGGATTTACGCCGCCGGGGAAAATTCAAACCTACTCAACAAATGACACGAGCCGCAAATAGTCGGGCAATTCATGCAGTGGAATTTGGTCGCGGCGCGCGGTCGAATAATAACCCTGCTGCTGATAGCGTTGGCACCAGTGCGGGACAAACTCCAATGCCGCCTTTTTAGTTTTGAAC
>Ga0302269_1000185_pt1 | contig 38472 bp, 44 predicted proteins | sample III_Bog_E2_2_FD_194560 | JGI IMG/M metagenome (GOLD analysis project Ga0302269, IMG submission 194560) | Peat permafrost microbial communities from Stordalen Mire near Abisko, Sweden - III_Bog_E2_2 | ecosystem: Environmental > Terrestrial > Soil > Wetlands > Peat | place: Sweden: Abisko...
CAGCGGCGCAACGTCTGCACCGAGACTCCAAGGGCGTCCGCCGCCTCACCTATCGTCACTAATCTGCTCATTTCGGTAATGTATGAGCATGTTTGCGCAATGTCAATGCACTCTGTTAAAAACCCCCTCGCTCGCCATCAGGCTGAAACGGCCTTGGCTGCGTCTGAAGGAGTTTCCCCGGCAAAAAACGCGCCTCGGTCAACAAGAACAGGCAAATCTGAATAACATGAGTTCCCGTTGTAATATGAATAAGATAATCTTCATGATCATTATCAAAGGAAAATGCACGGGAAAAATCAAGTAATTTTCCATAAACTTCTTCAAAATCCCATGGGTCATCAAAATCCATGAGGCACAGCTCGACTTTTGTCTCTGGAGAAACGGTTGCGATATCGCTCATGACACAGCGAGCCAGCCGTTCATAGTTGCAACCATAAAAAAGCACAAAGCGGTCCACACGCAGATCTTCATACATGCACAGCCCCACCGATGGCCGCCACTTGTTCCAGCGGGCCGGGCCGGATTTGCTGGCGTCCAAGGTGGAACCGATGAATCCAATGACGGTAAGGGGCTTCATGAGCGAGATTATAATATAAGATCATATCTTTAGCTATCGTAAATCGCCACGCGCCTTTAAGCGCCAATCCTCCCTGCTCCGAAAAAACTATAATAAAATGAGCGTATTAGCCTGATTTTTCGGCAAGCCGAGCCGGATCGCATGCTGGCTGCATTTTGTCAACAGCACCCCGTCGATAAAAATGGCTGGAGAGCGAGGAGATGGAACCGATGGAACCGATGGATCGGAATTACGAAATTGCAAATGTCGAGGGTGGCTTGCCCATCAAGATGTGGACCCGTGGTGTTCAGATTGAGCCGGCAGCACGTCTTCAGCTTGAGCGCGTAGCGCGCATGCCTTTCGTGGTGAATCATGTGGCGGTCATGCCCGACGTCCATGTCGGCATCGGCGCCACGGTCGGTTCGGTCATTCCGACCAAGGGCGCGGTCATTCCGGCTGCTGTTGGGGTGGATATCGGCTGCGGAATGATGGCAGTCCGTACATCTCTGGTGGCTTCGGACCTGCCCGACACGCTAAGAGCCTTGCGCGCCGCAATCGAGCAGGCGATCCCTCACGGTCGGGATGTCGGGAAAGGCAAGCGAGACCCCGGTTCCTGGGGTAAGCCACCGCCAGACATCACTGCGGCCTGGGCCGGCCTCGACGCGCGATTCACGGCAATCGTGGCAAAATATCCGAAACTCGGCAAAGCCAATAGCCTGACTCATTTGGGTACGCTAGGGACAGGCAACCATTTTATTGAAATTTGCCTGGATGAGAGCGAACGTGTTTGGGTCATGCTGCACTCGGGATCGAGGGGCATTGGTAATGCCATCGGCCAATTCTTCATTGAATTGGCCAAGCAAGACATGCGCTGTTGGTTTATTGATCTTCCTGACCGGGATTTGGCCTATTTCCCCGAAGGCACTCAACATTTCGACGATTATGTCGAGGCTGTCGGCTGGGCACAGGATTTCGCTGCGCTGAATCGTCGGTTGATGATGTCGAGTATGATCAAGGTGATGCGAGACATTATCACCAAGCCTTTTGATGCCGAAGTCGAGGCGATTAACTGCCATCACAACTATGTTCAACGCGAACGGCATTTTGGCCAAAACATCCTGGTCACGCGTAAAGGGGCGGTTCGAGCGGCCAAGGACGTCATGGGCATCATTCCGGGCTCCATGGGAACGCGGTCGTTCATTGTACGGGGTCTCGGCAACCGGGAGTCTTTCGAAAGCTGTTCCCACGGCGCCGGGCGACTGATGTCACGGCATGAAGCCCTGCGTCGCTTCACCGTCGAAGACCATGTTGCGGCGACGACGGGCGTCGAATGCCGCCAAGATCTAGGCGTCCTTGACGAAACCCCCGGAGCCTACAAGCCAATCGAAACGGTGATGGCCGCTCAGGCGGACTTGGTAGAGATTGCCCATACTTTGAAACAGGTTTTATGCGTAAAGGGTTAAACCCTTCACGTCAGCCGAAGGAAACTGGACACGTGATCGTCATCGACGGATCAGAGGGAGAAGGCGGCGGGCAGATTTTGCGCAATGCGCTCGCCTTGTCTCTGGTGACAGGCCAAACAGTCCGCATCGACAACATCCGGGCAAACCGAAGTAAGCCCGGATTGATGCGCCAACATGTCACGGCCATTGAAGCCGCATGCACAATCGGCAGCGCCCTCTGCGAGGGCGTTGCCGTGGGGGCCCAGAGCGTCCTGTTCAAACCCGGTCGGGTGGTTCCCGGTGACTACCGCTTTGCCATTGGCACCGCCGGCAGTACGAACTTGGTGCTACAGACTCTCTTGCTGCCATTGCTGCTGGCGGATCGCCCGTCCCGGCTGACGATTGAGGGCGGTACACATAATCTCCACGCACCGCCGTTCGATTTCATTGACCGCACCTTTCTGCCTCTGGTCCAACAAATGGGCGGGCATGTCACCGCGCGCCTGCTTCGCCACGGTTTTTATCCGGCGGGAGGAGGACGGGTAGACATCGCACTTGAGCCAAGCACGCTGGCTCCTACGGAATGGATTGAGCGCGGGCCGCTCGTCGGGGTCTCCGCTACGGCTGTCATGTCCATGCTCGATGACAATATCGGCACGCGCGAACTGGCAAGCGCGCAGGCCATTCTTGACTGGCCGGAGCAGGCCTTCCGGCTGGAGCGCCCACCGCGTCCGGTCGGCCCCGGCAATGTCCTGCTCCTCGAGGCCGCCTTTGAACATGTGACGGAGATTGTAACGGGCTTCGGTCGGCTTGGCGTTTCCGCGCAAAGCATCGGGAAGCAAGCCGCCACCCGCATGATGGGTTATCTGACCTCTTCCGCTTTCGCAGGCCCGTTCCTCGCCGACCAACTGCTGTTACCCATGGCGTTGGCCGGGTCTGGCCGCTTCACAACCGTCACCCCAACCAAGCACACAAAGACATCCGCCAACATCATCCGCCGCTTTCTCGACGTGGATATTCGCTTCGAGCGCCTTTCGAACGAAGCTTTTCTTGTGACGGTCGGTCGATGATGCCATCAAAGCCGCCTTCAGAGGCTAGGCACAGAGGCCAAGCAACCGCAGCCCGAAGACCGGCACTATGTCAGTGTTACGGCTCGTCGGGATTCCTCTCTTCTGGGATTCTATCCATGACGCTGCGCAAAGACCGAAGGCTGTTCCCGGTGCTGTCGAAATTTTCTGGCAACAACCATTGCTCAAACGCCGAACGAATGCGCGGCCATTCCCGATCGATGATGGAGTACCACGCGGTATCCCGACTTCGCCCCTTGTAAACAACCGCCTGACGGAAGAGGCCCTCGAAACGAAATCCATAGCGTTCCGCCGCCGCCTTGGATCGGGCATTCAAGCTATCGCATTTCCATTCATAGCGACGATACCTCAAGTCCTCGAAGACCCTGTGCATGAGAAGATAGGTCGCTTCCGTGCCGACGCGGCTGCGCTGCATGCGCGGCGACCATGTTATACCGGCGAGCCCTGATACTGACACATCGCCGGTCCTCGGGCCGCGACGGCGGCCCCGCGCGCCCATGCGCGCGAAGCCAAGGGCGCGGATGCGCCCGCCCGGCGTCTGAGGGCAGCCTTGATGAGTCACCATCAAGGCTCGATGGTATTACATGCCCGACCTCGATGACGCCATTGACCGGATCTATGCGCATCAGGGCCACGGTCCCGACCGCTTTCCCGGTCGCACGATCAAGAATCGCATAATGAAACGGGTCGCGGCTCTCAGAAATCCGCTGGACGTAACTCGTGTAATCCTCGAGACCAGAAAACGGCCCGGCAACAAGATAGGTCCAGTCCCGCCCATCGGGAGCTTCGGCATAAGCCGCCCAGAGATCGGCAGCGTGGCAAGACGCATCCAAGGTCTCGACACAGCAATACCGGCCAACCATCGGCGTCGACGACGGAAGCGGCCTTTCGGTCCATTCCGGTATAGGATAACCAATCGGCTGACCAAATTCGTTACATGGCAACCGCTCCTCCATACGCCAAGACCGCAATGCACTATTGTAGCAGGCTAAAGCCCCATAGACCAGTCATCCCCATAGCAGGTCGACACAGGGCAAAAACATTTACACCCTTAATACTATTAATTTTTACCAATAGCGCCACAACCAAAGAAGCCTAAGCAGAAAACCACCTGTCGATACCACGATAATAAACCAGAATAGAAACCGTCCATCGCGGCCCAAGGAGCGATACCAAGTCATTTTATAACTCCATTACATAGGTTAGCTATTTCTCAGTAAATTTATCGTTTTATAACGATAAAATCTGGATTTAAAGCGGTATCAAAGAAGGGGCGATGCCGCCCCTTCTCATTTTTCCGAATGATCGTCAGTGAGAGTTAAATCCCTCGACCGATGACGATGGATTATCAACCTCCTGCCACAATGCCAGCATGATGGCAAAAGATGAAGCAAACCACGTGCCAAGTATCCAGGTAAAATACCACATTGCGTTCACCTTTCTATGGAATGAGATTAGTATACAGAGTGAGAATTCTCATCGATATACTGACCAGATACCGTACCCCTCATCACCTTAAAAACCCATGCCGTGTATAATAAGATAATCGGCATGAAAATTGCAGTGGAGATGAGCATAATCATCAGCGTGTCATGACTGCTAGACGCATCGAATACAGTCAGGCTCTGATTGGGATTGCTCGAAGACGGCATCAAAAACGGGAACATGCTGACACCGGCAGTGCTGACGATGCCGAAGATACTGCTTCCGCTGCTGATGAAGGCCCACATCGGTCGCGCCGACCGAACCAACCGCACAGTCATCACCGCACCACCAAAACCAAGCACCGGCGCGAGAATCATCCATGGGTACGTCACATAATTCGTGAGCCAAGCCCCCGCATGCAACGCAACGGTCTTGGTAAACGGATTCGACGGACCATCCCAAGCCCCACCCCCCGTGACAACATAGCCTTGAATCCCGAACGCAACCCAAAGCCCGCCCAATGCGAAAAGGACGATAGTCACCAGAGAGCCGATACTGGCGATTTGTTTCGCTCGCGCGTTAATGACCCCATCGGTTTTATTGACCAGATAGATCGCACCATGGCTGACCAGCATCGACACACTCACCAATCCGCACAGAAGGGCGAACGGATTGAGTAGGCTTAGGAAATGGCCTTCGTAAAACAACCGATGCCACTCGTCAAAATGGAAAGGAGCCCCCTCCAGCACGTTGCCAACCGCTACGCCAAACAACAAGGCTGGCACGACACCCCCGACAAACAACAGATGATCCCAAAGACTCCGCCAGGTCGGACTCTGGAGCTTAGAGCGATACTTGAAGCCACCGGGCCGCAAGATCATTGAAAACAACAGGCCAATCAAGGCCAGATAGAATCCTGAGAATGAAGCACCATACAATGGCGGAAACGCTGCGAAGATAGCGCCAGCCCCCAGGATGATCCAACCTTGGTTGCCTTCCCATACAGGGCCGATGGTATTGATGACAACTCTACGTTCGGAATCGGTTCGGGCGATCCAGGGCAAAAGTGCCGCCACCCCAAAATCAAAGCCGTCAAAGATGGCAAACCCTGCAAGAAGAAATCCTAACAGGAACCACCAGATCAGCCTTAAGGTCTCAAAATCAAACATTGATTACTCTCCTTATTTTGATACCTTGGTCATTTCGCGGCGGCCAGGGCTGGGGTTGAAGCCAGATGGGGCTTGAAATAGTCTTCTGGACCTTTTCGTATAGTACGCACCATCAGATACAATTCAACGATCAGCAACGTCGAATACAGGATCAGGAAGCCTCCAAGGGACAGCCACATATCGCTGGTGGTCAAGGACGAGGCCCCTAACCGGGTTGGTAGGATGCCGTCAATGCACCAGGGCTGCCGACCATACTCGGCCACGAACCATCCCAATTCGCTGGAAACCCAGGGAAGAGGAATGCTGAAAAGGGCCAGACGCAAAAAACCTCGTGATCCGTCCAGGCGCTTTTTCACCACCAACCAAAATGCGACAGCAAAAAGGCCAATGAAGAAGATACCAAGCGCCACCATGAACCTAAATGTCCAGAACAGTGGCAAGACATCTGGCACTGTATCCCAAGCCGCCTTGCTGATCATTTCGTTAGTAGCGTTTGGAATATCCTTAGTATACTTACTCAATAAGAGAGCATAGCCAAGTCCAGCCTGATATTGCTGCAACGTTGCCCGTGCTTCAGGATTCGTGGAATCTTTACGCAGAACCTCGAGGGCAGCGTAGGCTTTGATGCCATCGCGAACACGTTGCTCGTTGACCGCAACCAACTCATTAATGCCCGGAACCGGCTCCGTGACAGAACGAGTCGCAATCAACCCCAACAGCCACGGAATTTTAACCTCGAAGCTATTCGTATGGTTTTGTGCATCTGGAATGGCCACAACGTTAAAACCTGCCGGCGCCGGTTCTGTGTTCCACATTCCCTCGACAGCGGCGACTTTCATCCGCTGATTTTCCTCGGCGGTGTAACCAGACTCATCGCCTAGCACCACCACAGACAGGGAAGCGCACAAGCCAAAAGCGGCAGCAACGGTGATTGACCGTTTGGCAAAGTCTACATTTCGCCGGGTTAGCAGATAAAAGGCGCTAACCCCCAGAACAAAGAGAGATCCAGTGACATAGCCAGCACTAATAACATGGACAAACTTAGCTTGAGCCGTAGGATTGAACAAAACGTCGTAAAAATTCGAGACTTCCATACGCATGGTCTCGAAATTAAACGTCGCACCAACCGGATGCTGCATCCAGCCATTGGCGATCAATATCCACAGCGCAGAGAGATTCGAGCCTAACGCGACCATCCATGTCACGAACAGATGGGCACCCCGCGACATCCGATCCCAACCAAAGAAAAACACACCAACAAAGGTGGCTTCCAGGAAGAAGGCCATTAAACCTTCAATGGCCAACGGGGCGCCGAAGATATCACCCACATAGTGAGAGTAATAAGCCCAGTTTGTTCCGAACTGGAATTCCATAGTCAGGCCGGTGGCGACCCCCATGGCAAAATTGATACCGAACAGAACGCCCCAAAACTTGGTCAGATCACGCCAGATCGGTCTCTTCGTGATAAAGTAAGTTGTCTCCATAATCCCTAGGATTACGGATAAGCCAAGTGTTAGAGGCACGAATAGAAAGTGGTATAGCGCAGTAGCCGCAAATTGCAGCCGCGCTAGGCTAACAACGTCAATATCCATCATGGACGGGTTTCCTGTACTGGTGACATCGAAAGATGAAACACAGAGTCATCAATCCTCTGCGCTCCGACCTCAATCTTGGTTGATGGCCCAAAAAATAGACACCACAAGATGAGCAAAAACGTAATTTTTAGCATTATTAATGGGACAATAATTCGTCCGATTCTCGTTCTCGGACGAACCCCTTCAGACCAATATTCAGAGAGAGTTATCAGTATAGAATTCATTTTATTATCTCCATACAATTTTTGTCGATGCCTGATCGATCACATCAATAGATATGATCATTTTAAACCACGCGAAACTTTACTGTGAGATATCGGTGAATGACAAAAAGGTTATGGTGCGGTTTCTCGACCTTTATCTACCGATATCAATTGCGCAGGCCTTACCCGCAACTTCACGCTTTGCCTTAAAGGTTGCTTACCCTGTTCGAGAGAAGCGCGAAGCCGTTGAGCGTACTGGGAACGCGACGAGCTAACATCGCTAACCAGTGCGATTGGTAAAATAGGCTGAAATCTTGAACCCTGCGGTGCATTATCACCAATAGTCGGTTGAAGGGGCTCGTTTTGCACCCCTATATTATCATGTCTTCTTGATAACTTCGGCCACAGATCATCTCGATTAAAATAAGAAGACAACATAATTGCCAAAGATATAGAATATAACCTCCTCAGGGTCCAAAATTTTGAACCCGTGGATTCAGTGAAATCTAGATTTTCATTAAAAAATATTTTTTGAATCCAGAAGCCCTGCTTATAATAAGCAGCTTCACAATATATTGGTCGATCAGAAATTGCAATAGCAATATGTGAGTTGCTCTTATGATCATACAGTATATTTATATTCGTAGTAATTTCTTTATTTGACAAAACAACTCCCTTGTAATGAACTTGATTTTTTAGAAAAAACTTTCGCGCCGGCATTTTATCGACATTGACGAGTAATTTCGGAGCAACATCCAGGCCCAAGTGATAATCCCATTGGTGATCTTTGCACCACTTCACCAAAGCTGCTGTTTCATCAATCCGATCAGCCATCAACACAACATGAGTCCATGCATGCAGCCAACCAGCGACGGTTTCCACCAGGACTTTTTCAGTCAAAAAATCCAGGCCATTGCCAATTTTCCCAATCCGCCAAACCAATGGCAGAGCGCGATCACCGCAACGGAGGGCCAACATGGCGATTTTATAGCCGTTGCATAACTGAAGTTGATCCAAGATCAAAACAACGGGGTCACCCATAGCAGCAGCTTCGACGAGAGCCTCACGAGCGAACGGCGCCATAATGCGATCGCATTCGAGATTAGCGTTGGCAAGAAAACGGGAAATCCAACGACGGCGAGACGAAAGAGCGCCTTTTTCATGCGGCAAAGCTTCCGACATAGCATTTAAGTCGGCAGATCGCGCCCCTAAAATTGCAGCGACCATTACGGCAAGATTTTTACGTATCAATGGCTGTTCATCACACAATAGGCGATCAAACGATAATGAAATTATTCTACAAGCAGAATCAAAATGGTAAGAGGTACTATTAGACATAAAATGACTAGAAATTTGGCTATATTGCCAATGAATATCATAGTCATGACGTAGATTAATATGACTCATGGATGCCCCCATTTTGGCAGCCTCCGGCGAACACCCCCCATGCTTTAGGGCGTGCGCGCCATTTAGGCTTTTACACCGATCAAATATTATGAATGTTTACAAGTCGGCCTTGCTCGCCGTAGGGGCAGCGACCTTAACAGGCGCACAGCCCCCCCATCAGCCCTCTCACGACAGCACACGACAAGGTCATGGCGCCAGATGAGGCCAAACGACGAGATGAGACGACCAAAGGATCAGGCGATGGGAGGGGGGGCGCGACCGTGACGACCGACGAGGAAAAACGGCACCGGCACGAAAACAGCCGGAAACAGCGCGGGGGTCGGCAGATCCGTAAGCTTCGGCGGCGCGGGCGGCTCTACACTTGGGGTTACCAGCGCAAAACCCGAATGAGCCAAGCAGAACGGACAGGGAGCCTTGCAAGGATCGGCCTTTGATGGAACCGGATTCCCGTCAACATCAACGGAAATCTGCTGTACGCCATCCTTAGTGCAGATCGTCACCAGCGTACCGCTGGCCTTAAGACTGGCGCTATCGCCGCTAACCGGCATGGCCCCCAACGAGACCAAGGCGACGACGACAAGCCACACCACGGCACTAAAGGCCGGTCGCAAGGGACGACCGATACGCCTCATGACGGATGTGAGCTTGGAGCGACTCATCTTCGGGACACCATGTCCAAGTCCTGATCGGTTCTCGATCCGCGACCGCCGACCACGACAGGGGAAGCTAGGACATATTTTAGCGACTCTGTCAAGAGCCTCTGAAACGAGCCCCTCATAAGGAATGCGATTCCTAGGAATCGCAATAACGTGGACGATAGCTCCGACGGAGAGACCGACCAGCCCAGAAAAAGTAAAAAGACTGGGCGGTCCATATTATTTTGGCGGAGGGAGGGGGATTCGAACCCCCGATAGGAGTTTAAGCTCCTATAACGGTTTAGCAAACCGCCGCCTTCAGCCGCTCGGCCATCCCTCCCTGGGCGGATCGGATCGGCTGACTCGGTCATATGACCTGCAGCCCCCAACGCCCATCGGTTTCTCTTTCTAGCGGCAGGGCGCGGGGGCTGTCAATATGATCGTTGCGACAATCTTATTCTGCACGCAGATCCAGGCTGACCGCACTCTCGTAGAAAACTTATGTCTGTTGGTATGCCTGCGGCGCCCAATGTTCCTTTGGGCTCTGCAAGGCCGCCGTCCCCAACCACCCGAAGAGGCCCGAGATGATCCCTGAAAAAACGATGTTGGACTTGCTCGGAGGCGATCCACTGGTTCGCATGCTCCCCCACGCCACCGTAACCGAAGCGTCTCGGGAAATGCTTCGGCACCATATCGGGGCCGTGGTGATTGAAGAGAACGATCAGACCATCGGAATCCTGACCGAGCGAGATATTAACTACCGGGTTGTCGCCTCCGGGCGCGACACCACCGCCCTTTTGCGGGACGTCATGACCCCCGACCCGACCCTGATTCCCCCCAACACCAAAGCATCCGACGCGCTTCGTCAGGTCGTTCACCATAGATACCGCTATGCGCTGGTCGGCCAAGACCGCAAAGCCATCGGTATTGTTCTGATCAGCCGCATCTTTGCCGAAGTCACCAAAAATCTTGATAACAATGTCGACGAAATCGACGCCTTCATCCGCGACGGTGTTTTCTCGGATCGCGGGCCCTTGCACTGATATTTCCGAGTCTTGATGGCCACCCGTCAAGGCAGCCCTCAGGCGCGGGGCTTCCCCGCGCCGATTGACCGCATCTATTACGGAGTTACGGCCAAAGCATCGGCGATCAGTTCGCGCATTTGACCAGCCTGGGATATTTGCTGCGGGTCTTCGGTAATTAGCGCGTCCAACTCGCGCAACGTCGCACGCAACCGCTCAATCTCACGGATCGCCTCATGCATGTCATTCCTGACCGCATAACCGAATCCGATCGCCGGTCGATCCAGACGGTCCTGCAATCGTTTCGCAATATCCGCCATAACGGTCTCCAGTCCAAAGGCGCCAAACCCAACCGTTCCGGCAAGGTGACGCGACCACGCCTTGTCGCAGTGCCGCATTATGTCACTGGTGGTTGGAAGCTGTCGAGAGACCTCCGCCTTGGGATTCGGCTTTTTGCGTTCTGTCATCAGCACACCTTACCGTTCGCGATGGTACCGAAACCGCCCTTGTGTGATAACAGTTCGACCGTTGCTCGCGGACGGTCGCCAGACCCCTCACCGTAGCGATTGAAGGTTTCGAGTGTTGGATAACGCCGATTCGCGACAACTTGATGACGTCGATCGGGCCGCTTTGGGCCTGCTGATCCAAGCTGTCGAAATGCAGCCGAACAGCAAATCACGGGATATGACCGAAGCCGTCACAAAGCTGATGGAGTTTCTGGAGAAACGAACCGTCGTCAGTTTTATCAACGCCCAGGCGGTCTTTGACGGCCTGGACACCGTGACCAAGGCCAACGTGTTACGGGATGCCAAAAGGCTGGCCATTCAATTTGCCGGAGCCCCCAATGTTCATGCCAGCGTGGAAAAATTGATGACACGACTGCGGGACAAGAAAAAGCAAGGCGCATCGCGGCCAGGCCTGTTAGGGGCAATCAACCGTAATTAATGATCACTGGCCCCACGCTGAAGCCAACCTGCCGGACAGCGCAAAAAAAGGCCGCGCCAAAGGGCGCGGCCTAAGTCTAGGGAGGAAACGCCCAAGAAGTGCGTTACACGACATCGACCACACTGTCACAGACAGGATCAATCTCGCACTGCAACAGATGAGGCGATCCGCGCCAAAGATCAAGAGAAAAAACTTTTTCATCCCGAACAGTTTGTTAACTTAAGAGTAACTATTTTAAAATCGATCCCGAGCTGCCGGCATCAATGGCCGGTTTCCGTCACCCTAAAGGGGTTTCGCTGGTCGTCATTGCCCCCACTGTGGATATCAGACAATCATGAGTGAGTTTAAGATCAATCCCACCCCTCCTATCCTTCTGGCCGATCTTGGCGCGACCAACGCTCGCTTTGCCATGGTAACGGGCCCCAATCAAGAGCAGATCGGCTTACTTCGCTCTTCCGATTACCCTTCCTTGGCAGCCGCCGCCCAAGCGTTTCTGCGGTCGTTAGGCGACGGTCCAAGACCGACACGCGCCGCCTTTGCCGTTGCGGCTCCGGTAATTGGAGATCTCGTCACCTTCACCAACCTGCCCTGGCGATTCTCGATTCGCGATCTTCGCGACGCCCTGGGGCTCAACCATCTTGATGTCATCAACGATCTTGCCGCCACGGCACTCGGCTTACCGAGCCTGACACCCAAGGATCACCGGCCCATCGGTGATGGGATCGCTGAACCGGGTGCGCCTATTGCGGTCCTGGGACCAGGGAGCGGCCTGGGGGTTTCCGGGCTCTTACCAGGGCCCACCGGCGGAACCGTAATCAGCGGCGAGGGCGGGCACGCCACCCTAGCGGCCAGCACCGATCGAGAAGCTGCCGTTCTTGCCTATCTCAGCCAGCGTCTCGGCCCGGTTTCCGCCGAACAGGTGCTCTCTGGCCCCGGCTTGGTCACGCTCTACCAAGCCGTCGGGGCGCTAAACGATCAACCGCCACAGCCCCTCACCGCCGCCGAAATTACCACGGCGGCTTTGACCCAATCTTGTCCGATCTGCCTAGAAACTCTGACTCTTTTTTGCTCTTTTCTTGGAAGTTTCGCCGGAAATCTGGCTTTAACCTTTGGCGCTCGTGGTGGCGTTTATATTGCCGGAGGAATTGTGCCAAGATTTGCCGAGTTTCTTGCCCATTCGCCGTTCCGTCACCGCTTCACCGATAAGGGACAGCATGCTAGCGCCTATCTGGCCCCGATTCCAACTGTCCTGATCACTCACCCCCAGCCGACCTTCCTGGGCCTTCGCGCCTGCCTTGGAGTGCCGCCTCGATGATCCCTTCGGGAAAAAGGGAGCCTATAAAAACAGCCTAATTTTTGTGACGCCCCGGAGTCTCATATCTCATGCTTCAATCTGCCGAAGACCTGCGCGCCGCCCTACCCCGAGTCGGCCCTCAGTTACCCAACATTCCCCCCTCGCCCCGATTATTAGCCCTGGTCGGTGAAGCCCCAGGCCGGGACGAGGTGATCGCTGGTAAGCCGTTCGTCGGACGGAGCGGCCAGCTCCTCGACAGCCATCTTCGCGCCGCCGGGATTGAGCGAGCGGGCTGTCTTGTGGCCAATGTGTTCCGCTTCCAGCCCCCCGACAACAAAGTCGGACATTTCTTCGCGTCTCGGGCTAAAGCGCGCCGATTGGGGCTGGATTTGGCCGAAGCCCTGGGGCGATTCGGCGGGTCGGATTACTGTCTGGCCATTTTTGCCGACGAAATTGATGCCCTTAGCCAAATCCTGGCGGAGTGGCGCCCTGCGGCCATCGTAGCCCTGGGACGAACCCCCCTTTGGGCGTTGACCGGACAGGGCGGTATCCTGGAGTGCCGGGGAAAAGTTCAAGCATGCCGACTGTTGCCCGGCGTCCCAGTGGTGCCGACCTACCATCCCAGCTATCTGCTGCGTGGCAACCGAGCGGCAGAGCCAAACTTCCAGGCCGACCTCGTCCTGGCGGCCTCTCTGGCCAACGGCTCGCCCTGAGTCTCATCCAAAGGAAATTCCTATAGGCGCTCGGACAGCGCCGCTCCCCTGGCTTTTGCAGGGCTCCGCCCTTGTGTCTGCACCCGCAAGGAGGCACAGCCTCCTTGACTTCAAGGCGTTATAGGGAGAACGCCAAGGGTTCGAAGGGCCGACTGGCCCTTCGCAGGTGTGGGCAAAGCCCACGAAATGCCTTTTATCTTAGCGTCTACGGAGGAACAGCTCCACGAACCAAGGCCGCTTAATTCAGCAGGGCCCCCAGCTTGGCTAAACTCCCGTCAATGAGAGGATCTGGTTCGCCAGCGGCGGCCCGTTCCTCAAACAACCGACGGCTCCCGGCAATGGCCAAGTCCACCGCGAAATTACGGACCTCGGTCAAGGCCTGAGCTTCCGCCTGGGCGATGCGGTCGATGGCCTGAGCTTCGCGCCGCTTGACCGCCAACTGCACATCGTCTTCGGCCTTCACGCGAATGCGCTCGGCCTCTTCGCGGGCGTGGGCGATGATCGCCTCGGCGGCCTGCTCGGCCTCCTGCTGCCGCTTTTGGCACTCGACCAGCACCGCGTGGGCATCGTCCCGCAGGCGCTGGGCTTGTTCCAACTCCTGGCGAATCCGCTCGCCGCGTTGATCCAGGGCGTTGGTGAGAAGGGTGCTGATCTTCTTGAACGCCAAGCCGACAAAGATGACGAAAGCGATCAGAACCCAGAATGTCGCGTCTTGCAGCATCAGTTACGCTCCTTGATCGCGGCCTCGAGCCGCGCAACGATCCCGCCGAAAGTGCCTGCCAAGGCGGCAGCGCGTCAACATCTTTCATCGGCACCTTACGACCAGTACCAACTCGAGAGAACCTGCTGATGAACGCCGCTCAACGCCCATCCTCCCGTCACGCCGCCCCGCCTCGAAGCGTCACCCTACGGTTCTCGCAACGAAACTGTCAAGACAACGATCAAAGCACCCTGCCGATCTTCGCATCGATACTCGTGGAAAGGGGCTTCCCTTGCTATACTTTGTCTTGTAGGTAAACGGCAAAGTGAAACGTCGTGTCGGCGAACCGAGAGTCTCGCCCTCCTGTCTCTCGTTTGCCCCCGATAACCGGAGGCGTGAGGAACTGGAATGGAGAGGGAAGAGCGCTAGGTGATGGGGAACAGTGAGGAGAGCGGGGTGACTGACACCGAAATCATCACAGAACAAAACACACCGTCCCAGGAGCAAGAGACGCCACCGCCTGAACAAGGCGAGCCTTTCCAATTAAGAGGTGGCTCTTTCACCTTAATGGTGTTGAAGCTGGTTGATCCGACGTCGGAAAGCTTTTTTGCCCGCATCAGTGAGAAAGCTCGCCTAGCCCCTAATTTTTTTCGGAATGCGGCCGTCGTTCTTGATCTTGATGGCCTACCGGAAAGTCAAGCCTGCGACTTTGGAGACATCAAGGCCCGATTACGCCGCTGTGACTTGATGGTGGTTGGCGTGCAGGGGGGCCACCGGCCCCATCACGAAGCGGCATTGCGTTCAGGCTTGCCCCTAGTCCCCAGTGGCCGACCAACCCGGACCAGCACACGAGCAGCCGCGCCTCAAGTGCCACCGCCCCGGTCGACTTTGGTGGTCAGCGAGGTGGTTCGCTCGGGTCGGCAGCTTTACGCGCCCGGCGGCGATCTGGTGGTCACGGCCATGGTCAGCCCCGGCGCCGAATTGCTGGCAGACGGTCATATTCACGTTTACGGGGCGCTTCGGGGGCGGGCATTAGCAGGCCTTTCGGGCGATACCAACGCTCGTATTTTCTGCATGAGCCTGGAGGCGGAAATGGTTTCAATCGCCGGCCTGTATCAGGTCAATGAAGATTTTGATCCGGCGATCGTGCGAAAACCCGTCCAGATTTACCTCAAAGAAGGGTATCTTTGCGTCGAATCTTTCGCCCCGGTCACTCGTTAACCCCAATTCGCAGGAGAGGCTCCTTGGGCCAAATCATCGTGATGACATCTGGCAAGGGCGGGGTGGGCAAAACAACGTCAAGCGCCGCGTTCGCCGCCGGATTTGCCCTGCGCGGTCGCAAGACAGTCGTGATCGACTTTGATGTCGGGCTACGCAACCTTGACTTGGTGATGGGCTGTGAACGCCGCGTGGTTTTCGACTTTATCAATGTCATTAATGGCGAAGCCAAGCTGGCACAAGCCCTCGTTAAAGATAAGCGCATCGAAAACCTTTACATTTTGCCGACCTCTCAGACTCGAGATAAGGACGCCTTGACCAAAGAAGGGGTTGAGGCGGTCATGGATGAGTTGCGCAAGGATTTTGAATTTATCATTTGCGATTCTCCGGCGGGCATTGAGCGTGGAGCCTTGATGGCTCTTTATTTTGCAGACCAAGCGATTATTGTGACAAACCCCGAAGTGTCATCTGTTCGGGATAGTGATCGTATTCTCGGCATGCTGGCAGCCCGTTCCCGCCGTGCAGAATTGGGGCTCGCCCCCGTCACCGAGCATCTTCTCCTCACCCGCTACGATCCGCACCGAGTCGAACGCGGCGAGATGATGACCCTCGATGACGTATTGGATATTTTGGCGATCCCGCTGTTGGGCGTGATCCCCGAAAGCCCGGCGGTCTTACGAGCTTCCAATGTCGGACTCCCGGTCATTATGGATGAGAGCAGCAACGCAGGCATGGCTTATGCTGACGCCGTGGCTCGTTTTCTTGGCGAGAACGTCGAGCACCGCTTCGTAAAACCGACAAGGCGCGGCCTATTTTCTCGGCTCCTGGGGAGGCCGGTATGAGAATTTTCAATTTTTTTCGATCTGCTCAACCGCCCAAACCAGAATCCTCAGCCCACCAAGCTAAGGAGCGGCTTCAAATTGTGATGGCCCATGAGCGCGCCAGCCGTGACGGCCCCGATTTTTTGCCGCTGCTCCAGCAAGAATTGTTGGCAGTCATCGCAAAATATGTCGACGTCGATCAAAATAAAGTTGAAGTTAAGCTAGATCGTGTCAAGGACGTTTCAACCCTGGAGGTCAATATTGAGTTGCCCTCCCGTCGGCCCGGAACCCAACGCCACCGCGTCACTCTCCAGGGGGCGACCTCCTCCTGAGTCCTGATTGCGCCTTCCTTCTGCCCAATCCGTCCGAAATTCGTCTCGAGCGATTCCGGCAGCGGTGGGGGTGGAGTCTAAGTTTTTTGAAGACATAAGCCCCTAGTCGATTGAGGCGTCATGGCCAAGCTCAAAAAAGCCCATGCAATTTTGCGCGATCAGATCAAAGCGGGCCAAGTTACAGTGTTAATTGAACGAAATTGGCTTCATCATCGGAGAAAGTGTCACTATGTCGAGGTGATCGACCACGCCACCGGCATCCGCAAGGAGTTTTGGTTTGACGATGGTCTGTGGCATCGCGAAGAAGGACCAGCGGTGATCGACTGGCAACCGGACGGCACGAAAATTGCCGAGTCGTGGCACCTCAAGGGCGAGCTGCACCGCCTAGGAGGGCCAGCCATTACATCTTGGTGGGAAAACAACCGCCCTCGAGTCGAAATCTGGTTTAAACACGGGATACGCCACCGCGCTGACGGTCCGTCCTATCAGTCATGGGACCAAGACGGCGCCTTGACCCGAACCGAGTGGTATATCCATGGCCACGCCATTGGGGATCAGGTGGTGGCATGGTTGACGGACAATGCCCTTCCCACCGACCCGGCCCTTTGGGCAGAGGAGCATAAAGCCCGATTCGTGGCTCGATTCGGGAGTCACTGAAACCGACAGGCCGAAGAGAATTACGAACTGCGAGGGGGCATCGCCCCGCTACTTGTCACAAGGCCAGTGCAACGACCAATCTTCGATCATACCAAAACGAGCCGGACGATCCCAGAAATCCCGGTGATTGGCAACATACCCTCGGAAATACTTAGATAATTCTTCATCCCCGACTTCGCTGGGAATACACGTATCAAATTGGCCATTCTCGCTCAACTGATCCCTGGTGCCGTCGATTTCGTTCCGACATTGATCGGCCAAATCTTGTTCGGCTTGATAAATCCGCTCGTGCAAAGATTTTTCGTACAAAGAACAGCATTGAGCCATCTTGTCTTCCGTATTGCACTCATCGGTAATCGCCCAAGCGGGATGACCTTCGATCAAGGCCAACAGACCTCCCATCAGGAAGACCGGCAAGCCTATTGATTGGCGCATCGCGGGTATCGGGCTGCGACCGCCCGGCGTCTGAGGGCAGACCTGATGAGTCAACATCAAGGCCCGATGGTATAAGCCAATCGCCCTCGGCCTAAAGTTTCCAAGGATTGCCGGGATCATTGTTTTTTTTCTCCGTGCCTCTCCTTCGTGGAACTCGGTGGGCCCGACAAAGGGCCCCCTTGCCGCCACCAGGACCATAACGGTCCTGGGTCTCTATATTTTGACAGGTTTCAAAGGATAAATTGACTTTGATTAGACATTCAACAATAAATTCTCACGCTCCCACGAGCTAATCACGCGCTGATAGGCTTCATATTCGGCAGTTTTGACCGAAATCACCGCACGCACAAAATCTTCCCCGATGATTTCCCGCAACGGCTTGCAAGCATTGAATTTATTCAAAGCGTCCATCAGATGCCGGGGTAAGGTAAAGGCCAATCGGTGAGCGGTCCCTTTGATTGGGTCCGAGGGCTCCATGGCATTGACCATCCCGATATAGCCACAAGCCAGGGACGCGGCGAGCGCCAGATAGGGGTTGGCATCGGCGCCAGCCACCCGGTTTTCAACCCGGCGCCCTTCCCGCGAGGACACCGGCACCCGAAAGCCGACGGTACGGTTATCCCGACCCCAATGGACATTAATCGGAGCATCCGACCCCGGTAACAAGCGCCGATACGAATTGACGTTGGGCGCTAATAACGGCATGGCTGAAGGCAGAAATTTCTGAAGGCCCGCAATAAAGCCGTGGAACAGCGGCGTATCATTACCGAACTCATCGGCGAACAGATTGACGCCCGTTTTCACGTCAACCACACTTTGGTGGATATGTAGGGCACTACCCGGCTGATCCTGCATAGGTTTGGCCATGAAGGTCGCGTAGACCTGATGACGAATGGCGGTTTCGCGCACCGTGCGCTTGAATAAAAAAGTCTGATCCGCCAAGTCTAGCGCATCACCGTGATTAAAATTGATCTCGATCTGCGCCACCCCGGCCTCGTGGGTCAAGGTATCGATATCGATATCCTGGGCTTCACAGAAGTCATAAACATCTTCAAAGATTGGATCAAACTCGTTAACGGCATCGATCCCATAGGCTTGTCGCCCGCTTTCGGTACGTCCCGACCGGCCAACCGGGGGCAATAACGGATAGTCCGGGTCTTTATTGATCTGGACCAGAAAGAATTCCAGTTCCGGGGCCACAATCGGGCGCCACCCCCGTTCGGCATACAGCTCCAGCACCCGGCGCAACACCCAGCGCGGCGAGATATTGACCGGGGCGCCGTCGGCATAAAAACAATCGCTGATCACCTGGGCCGTGGGCTCGGTGTACCATGGAACCAAGCGGATGGTGGAGGCATCCGGGACCATGTAGATGTCGGCGTTTTCGTCGCTGGTGACATCCTCGTCCTCTGGGAAATCGCCAGTGACGGTCTGAACGAAGATCGCTTCGGGTAAACGCAAGCCGCGATCGCGCAAGATGCGCAGGAACTTCTCGGCAGGCACAATTTTTCCGCGTGCAATGCCGGACAGGTCGGGAACCAGGCACTCGACCTCGGTGATGCGATGGGACTTGATGAAGTCTGCAAGCTCGGTCATTCCGCGCCGCCGGCCAGCCCGCTGATACGGATACCGCCGGCTCCCTCCGTTGTGGGTGATCTCTTCAGGCGGATATTACGCAGGTTCGGCCCCCGGCTTCCAGGGACAAAGCCCACGCCGTTATTCCGACGAGCCATACCCCTGATGCCGGCGAGCCATAACAATCTCGGGCCGCGACGGCGGCCCTAATCCATCGCAGCCAACTCTTGCAGCGCGTCATGGAAATCGGTGACGCGGCGCCCCAGTGTGGTATCTATCCGTGCGATGGATGACGTGTCAGGGAGCGCGCGGTGACGGCAAAGTCCGAACCTGTTCAAGAAGAGTTGGTGCTGGCCCTCCCCAAGGGCCGGATTTTGGACGAGCTGCGTCCGCTGTTGGACCGGGTCGGCATCATTCCAGAGCCCGAATTCGACAATGACAACAGCCGACATTTAAAATTCAAAACGAACCTTCCTCATCTCAGCCTGATCCGGGTCCGATCTTTTGACGTAGCAACGTTTGTGGCTTTTGGCGCCGCCCATCTGGGTGTCGCTGGCAATGACGTGATCATGGAATTTGACTATTCGGAACTCTACGCACCCCTGGATCTGGGGATTGGCCGCTGCCGACTCAGCGTCGCCGAGCCCGTAGCGCTCTCCCAAACCGATGATCCCCAACGCTGGAGTCACGTCCGCGTCGCTACCAAATATCCCGAAATCACCCGGCGCCATTTCGCCGCCCGTGGCGTCCAGGCCGAATGCGTCAAGCTCAACGGCGCCATGGAGCTGGCTCCGGCCCTTGGCCTCTGCCACCGGATTGTGGATCTGGTGTCGTCGGGAGCCACCCTGCGCGCCAATGGGTTGAAAGAGGTCGAAGAAATTACCGCCGTCACCTCCCGGCTAATCGTCAACCGAGCTGCGTTCAAGACCCGGCCGGAGGAGCTACACCGCTGGATCGAGACATTCCGCGAGGCCACCCATGCCCCATAAGCTACATCGGGCTGACGCCCAGTTCGAAGCCCAGTTCGCAGCCCTGATCGAAGCCCCGCGCGCCGAAGAGCAGGATGTTCGCCAATCCGTGGCGGCAATCTTGGCTGATGTCCGCTCTCAGGGGGACGCTGCGGTCATCGCTTACACTAAACGATTCGACCATTTGGAACTGAGCCCCAGCACCCTGCGCATCCGCGAAGCCGAAATTGATTCCGCCGTAGCCGCCTGTACCCCAGAACAATTGGCCGCCTTGCGCCTAGCCGCCGAACGCATCACCACTTTCCACGCCCGCCAGCATCCGGAGGCGCTGGATTATCTGGACGAGGCCGGCTTGCGGCTAGGGTCGCGTTGGACTTCGGTGGATGCCGTCGGGCTTTATGTCCCTGGCGGAACCGCCGCTTATCCCAGCTCGGTGCTTATGAACGCCATCCCAGCCAAAGTCGCGGGGGTTAAGCGAATCGTCATGGTGGTGCCAACGCCCATCGGTCGGGTCAATGCTCTGGTTCTGGCCGCCGCCCGGCTGGCTGGAATCACCGAGATTTACCGGATCGGTGGCGCCCAGGCCGTGGGAGCCTTGGCCTACGGAACCGCCACCATCGCTCCGGTGGATAAGATCGTCGGTCCCGGCAACGCCTATGTTGCCGAAGCCAAGCGTCAGGTCTTCGGCACGGTCGGGATCGATATGATCGCCGGTCCTTCGGAAATCCTGGTGGTGGCCGATGCCGCCAATGACCCCGATTGGATCGCCGCCGATCTGTTGTCCCAGGCCGAACATGACCCATCCGCCAGTTCGATCCTGATCACCGACGATGCCGATTTCGCCGACCGGGTCATCGAGGCGGTGGAAGCACAGCTAGCGACACTGCCGCGCACCGAGAAATACGCCGAACCCAGTTGGCGTGAGCATGGTTTGGTCATCGTGGTGGACAGCCTGGATCAGGTGCCGGACCTCGTGGATCGGGTGGCTCCCGAACATCTGGAACTGGCGGTGGCCGAACCCGAACGGTTATTCGCCGGCATCCGTCACGCAGGATCAGTGTTTTTGGGCCGCTACACGCCCGAGGCGCTGGGAGACTACATCGCCGGCCCTAACCATGTGCTGCCGACGTCGCGAAGTGCCCGCTTCTCGTCAGGCCTAAGCGTCCTGGACTTCCTCAAGCGAACCACCTTCATTTCAGCCAGTCCAGCGGGGTTGGCAGCCATTGGTCCGGCGGCGGTGATATTGGCCCAAGCCGAAGGCTTGGACGGTCACGCCCGCTCGGTTTCGCTCCGGTTGGCGGCCCTCTCGAACACAACAGACGCCGCCACCAGCCCAAAGGCAAGGGAAGCGACCCTCGATCCCAGCGTGGGAGTCCCGCCATGACCGCAGGACGCAATCGCATCGTCCATGTCAAGCTTGATGAACGCACCGTGGTTCGGCGTAAGCCGGAAGTGGAGCATGAACGGGCAGTCGCTATTTTTGATTTGTTGGAGGACAATATCTTCGAGCCAGATGGCTTTGAAGACCAAGGGCCATTCAATCTTCACCTGAGCACAGAAGAAGGACGTTTAACCTTCGATATCAGGACGGAAGATGGGACCGAGTTGAATCGGGTAACGCTGCCACTCAGTCCATTCCGAAAAATTGTCCGGGACTATTTCATGGTGTGCGAAAGCTACTATAACGCCATCAAGAAATCGACGCCGGCCCAGATCGAAGCCCTTGATATGGGACGGCGCGGGTTACACAACGAAGGCTCGGATTTATTGCGGGAACGCTTGGCCGGCAAGATTACCATCGACCACCCCACTTCGCGGCGTCTGTTTACCCTAGTGTGCGTTTTGCACATTCGGGGGTAACCCGACACCCCTTTGTCCACCACACCGGGTCGCGCATGGACGCTCCCCCTTTTCCTGCCATCACCAGCGTGCTGTTTGCCTGCACCTTCAACGCGGTGCGTTCGCCGATGGCCGAGGGCTTGCTGAAACGCCATATTGGCCGGCGCCTGTATGTCGATTCGGTCGGCGTCCGGGAGGGCGAGACCGATCCCTTCATGGTGGCGGTGATGGCGGAATTGGGCATTAATCTGGAGCGTCACCGAACCAAATGCTTTGACCAGTTAGAGGACAGTTCGTTTGATCTGGTGATTTCACTGTCCCCTGAAGCCCATCACCGCGCCGTTGAAATGGTCCGAACCATGGCGTGCGATGTGGAATACTGGCGCACCTTTGACCCAACCATCCTTGAGGGTTCGCGCGAGGCCCGGTTGGATGGCTACCGACAGATCCGCGATGGATTGGCCGAACGCATCCGGCAACGCTTTCCCACAGATGGGAGTCCGGTTCCTCGACCGGCGGGCGGGATGTTGTGGCCAGACTGATACCGGCGAACAGCCCGATGGTCTAAAATCATGAAGCTTTGGATTGATGCTGACGCCGTTCCGGCCCCAGTCAAGGAACTGATTATCCGAGCTGCTATCAAAAGGGGCGTACAAACGCTATTTGTCTCTGACAAGTTTGTTCGGCTGCCCGTGTCACCGCTCCTGAGCTATGTTCCGGTAGAGCGCGGCCCGGACGCCGCCGATCAACGCATCGTCGAATCCGCTCAACCTGGCGACTTGGCCGTAACCCAAGATATTCCACTAGCCGCCCTATTGGTCGCTAAGGGCATACCGGCGATTGATCCCCGTGGCGACCTGCACACCGCAAACTCTGTCCGGGAACGCCTCTCGGTTCGCAATTTTATGGAAGACCTGCGCGGCGCAGGCCTAGCCACCGGCGGCCCTGCCCCCTTCAATGCCAGGGATCGCCAACGCTTCGCTGACGCGCTTGACCGCGAACTAACCCGCTTGCTGAAGGCCGAAGCCGTCACGGGCCGATGACAAGGCCGCAAAAAAGGCGTTACTATCGATCGGGTGAACGCTGTATGGCAACGGGTGTGCCGCGCGGCTCACAGAATGACGGTGGAGGAAAAGGCAATGAAAGAGTATCAAAAAGATAAAATGTTCATTGTCGCATTTCACAATACGGAGGTCACCCTCCCAAAAGCGATCTCTGCTTTTGTTAAAGACAGCTTTAATGACGAAGTTATGAACCGACTGGAGCGATATCAAAGAGAAACCCTTGATAATATTCTTGCCCTTATTTTTTCTGGTAACAGCGTTTTCTTCCACAGCCAACCCTTTGAAGGATCATCACCAGAACTAAAGGAATTGCTATCAAAGCCATTCGGATTGAAACCAAACAGCAATTCTAGTTTCTTCTCTTTTGATCAATTTTTAGAGCAAACTGAAAAATTTATTCGGGGCACGGCGGATTCTACTGAAGAATTACTGGCCTGCTGGCAGTATTTTTCTGATTTTCTAGTTGTTAATGCCCCCTCCGCACGAAATGACTGGGCAGCCACCGCCGAGTATGAAAAACACCCTCGCCGCCCTGAAACTGCGAACACCGAGCCGGGCCCCTAAACAGGGGCATGATCGGGCCCTTGACTTTGCGCACAGAAGCATGCGGGGCTGCGGTTCCGGCCCGATACCGGCGGTGTGTCACGGCTCGCCGGTATCAGGGCCCGAGAACCGCCTGCCGGTCCCATGGGCCAGCGGGCGGCAAGGGAAGCCCTTACTTGATGCCCTTTGCCAGCATGAAGGGGGTGTACTTCTTATCCGTCCCTTGAATATGCTTGATCAGCCAATTTTTTAAGAAGTTCATGACTTCCATGCTCAATGTAGCTGTACTACCGCCATGATATTTCTTCTGAACATCGAGCACTTGCTTTGCCAAGTCTTCGTGTTCTTTTTTGTGTGTGGCCAAATCTGGGTAACCACATTTGAGCATATACTGCTCTTCACGGGCAAAATGACTTTTCGTATAGTCGATCAGACCATCGAGCGTCTTGCCCAATACGTCTTTACCCTTACCAGCCTGAACGGCATCAAACAGAGCGTTCAGCATACTAACTAATTTCTTGTGCTCGGAATCGAACGTCTCGACGCCAACACTCATTTTGTCGTTCCATTCCATTAGCGGCATGATATCCTTAACCTTTCTTGTTGGAAGGCCCCATCGTCACGAACAAAATCGAGTAAAATTCGATGTTCAACGGCGCGGCTTGTTTGCGGAAATACGACCCCCACCGACGCCGGCTATTAACCGATGGTTATGGTTAATTGGCCGATGGACTCAGGGCAACCCGTTGTATTTGGAGACGCTTCATTGGATCATTGACCCCCCGCGTTGTCAAGCGATACAGTTGCGCCCATATCGTACACTGGTGCCTTGTGTCGCTATAGGGATGCTTGTCGCTGGCCGCGCGAGATTCGTTCTCTCTGGCATTATCAGAGCCGCAACCAAAGACGAGTCCCATTCGAACAGGATTGTTAGTCTTGAACTCTCGCCCGTGCTGTCTTATGGAGAAAATGATCAAACTTTTGGTTTAGGCACACGAAATAAATCAATCGTTTGCTTTCGATACACAGGGGCGGAATATACTTTGGGCGATTGACACCCCAATTCCGGCCTGTACTGTACGATCAATCACACCTGCTGACACGCGGGGGCCGGGAGGTGAGCGTGGATATGTCTCTGGGGAATACGCCAGCGGGGAATAGCCTGGAAACCGCCCGCTCTCGGGCCACCGAGGCGGCGGCAGATATTGACGCCTTGGCGATGAATATTCGCATCGCCGGGGCTATGACCGCACAGGTCGGTCATTCCATCAGACACGCCCTCGACGGCGCCGAACATTCCCGAACCACCGTAGGGCGGGCGCAGCATCACGCCGCTGCGGTCGCCGACCAGATCGCGGCCTTGGCGCGCACCGGGCAGGCCATTGCAAACGCCATGCGCCTCATCGGTGACATCGCGCGTCAAACCAATATGCTGGCGCTCAACGCCAAGATTGAAGCCGCACGGGCCGGGGATGCCGGACGTGGCTTTGCGGTGGTCGCCGATGAAGTCAAGACCTTAGCTTCCCAGGTGGCCGAAACCTCTCGCCGCATCACCGGACTTCTGGCCGACGTCGTGGGCGGGTCCGAAGCGGCCCAACAGGCCGTCGAAGCCCTGCAAAGTGATATGAACACCGTAGACGAGATGATCGTGTCCCTGGCTTCGGCGGTTGCCGAGCAAGGCAACGAGGCGGCCGTTGCGGCAACCCATATCGAAGAATCCGTTCACAGCGCCGAAGCTCTGGCCACGGCTCTGGCGGAAGTCGAGCGGTTAATGGGCGAGTAATGCCATCGAGCCCTGATACTGACACATCGCCGGTATCGGGCCGCGACGGCGGCCCCGCGCGCCCATGCGCGCGAAGCCAAGGGCGCGGATGCGCCCGCCCGGCGTCTGAGGGCAGCCTTGATGAGTCACCATCAAGGCTCGATGGTATAAATGCCGGATTGAAGGCCCTGCTTCACAGGCGCCCATGGGCGCGCGGGCATGGGCGCGCGGGGCTACGGTTGCAATCCGAGGACCGACGATGGATCACTGCGATGGGTCGCCGGTATCAAACGGACCTGACGGAGGATTCGACTCCTCGAGTCGTGTCCCCAAACGTGCCGGCTCGGCCTGAATGTCCAACGCGGCCCCAGGACCACATGCCCGAACCAACGCCAACAGATCCGGCAAGGCCAGCGCAACGCACCCCTCGGTTGGGCCATAGTCGGGACGGGCCACATGCAGAAAAATGGCACTGCCCCGGCCCGGTATCACCGGGTCGTCGTTATACCCCAACACCACCACCACATCGTAAAGCCCATCATCCCGCCATAACCGTTCATGGCGAGCGGAATCCGGCAACGAGATCGGTTGGTTATAACGGGGATCGGTCGGATCATCGCACCAGCCGTCGCAGGGAGCGATGGCCGTCACCGGCAATCCCGTAACCGGCGCCCCCAAACGATCCGGGCGATACAGCAGCCGACGCATGGGCCAAAGACCAAGGGGAGTTGCGCCATCACCTTCGTACTTATCGGCCCGAACCCCACTGCGCCCCAAAGCCCCTCTTACGACCCCGCCCGGCCCTCGCACCACGCCGTCGGAGGTGACAACGACCAAAACCGGCGGCAGCCTCACCCTCACAACGCCCCACGCCCCGGAGCCAACGGCAAACAGTACAGGTGCGATTGGCTCAACAGCGCGCAGACCTTTTCGGCGGCGGCCCGATCCTCAAAGGGACCGGCCAACAGTCGAACGAACTCGCCCCGTCCCTTCAAGGTCACCGTCGCCTTGCTGGGCGAAAGCGAGTCCAGCGCCGTCGGTGCGGCATGCCGCAACTCTTCCCACCCCAGATCCGCCGCTTTGGCACTGCGATAGGACGCTAAATGAATCTGCCACCCCCCGGCACTCCCCCCCACGCCAGCCTGGAGGTCACCAGCCTGACGCGCCGGAACCGGGGCCGCCGAAGGCGCAGAGGGCATCGGCGGTGGAGGCAGCGCCGACAGTGATGGTGCCGAAGGCACCGGAAGCGGCGGCGGCAGCGGGATGGCGGTCACTTCACTTTTGGAGGGATCTCCCATCACCTGCGGTGACGCCAAAGGCCCGGAGGGCGAAGCCGGCGCCGCCTGCGCGCTCATTTCCCCAGGGCGAATGACCATCGGCGCCCCCACTCCGCTGGACATTGGGCCAGGAGACATTTGACCAGCGGCAGGCATCTGGGCGGTCATCGGCGGTCGGGTATCGCTGATGGCCTGCACCGCCCCGGCCAGCCGGTCGGCATTCGAGCGAACTCCCTGATTAAACAAGCCCCAGGAAATCGTACCTTCCTCAAGATGGCGATACAGCTCTCCCTGCCGTTGCCAGGTGAGATCGATCATCCGGGTCAAACTCTGGTGCATCGGCACCATCAACACCCCGAAACGAGGCTGACAAGACGCGATCCGCTCGATCAGACCGGCTAACAGCTTCTGTTCAGCCGGGGTTGCCTTGCTCTTGTCCAGAAGAGCGCGCGGATAAGGATCACTCTGGCTGCGATCTGGCGCCTTGGCCCGCAAGGGCGCAAATTCGGGGCTGGCCTCAATGGCTGTGACGCACTCGCTGGCGCGCCGCAACTCGGCAACAATCCGCTGATACTCTTCGGCGGCCCCTGGCGTTCCCATCTCGGCCTGAGCTGGCAAGGCGACTGGCGACGGCGGCTCAGTCCCGACGGCGCTGGATTTATCCTCATCGGCACAGCCCACGAGTCCTCCCATCGCCAAACCCGCCACCAAAAGCGCGCCGCCCAACCGATGCCGGCACCAAAGGGGAGAAATCAGAGTGAGGATCGAAGGCATTGTGGGGGAACCGCCATGCTGATCGCCAGCTCCGCCGAAGGCGAGCGGCTCGGGAATACGACGCCCGAACTGTAGCACTAGCAACCGCTCGCTCAAAGAACGAAGAGGATTTTCCGTCCCCTCCCGACGCCCGACAGAGCGGCAGCGCCAATCCAGCCGTCCCTCACCCCAGATAGGCTGACAGATCGACCTCATCGATCTGATCAGGCAGTAAATGCTTCTCGGCATAATCCCGATAAACGCCTGAAGTCAGAAACAATGCAAAGAGTTCATGATCAATATGGTGATTTTTAACCATACTACCCATGATTTGAATCGCTTCAGAGACCGTCTTTCGCTTCTTGTAAGGACGATCTCGCGCTGTTAAGGCCTCAAATATATCCGAAATAGCCAATAACCGAGCCGGAATACTCATTTGATCGCGGGTCAACCCCTTGGGATAGCCAGTTCCATCCATTTTTTCATGATGCCCCCCAGCCCACTCTGGAACCCGCTTGAGGGTGCGGGGAAAAGGCAGCGACTCGAGCATGATGATGGTTCGCACCATATGATCGCTGATATGGTAACGCTCCTCGGCAGTTAGGGTGCCGGCCCGCACCGAAAGATTGTAAAGCTCCCCAAGATTAAATTCTAACTCGGGCTGCTTAATGGTGAATCCCCACGGGTTATCGGGAGCCAACGGCGGTTTGTGGTGGGGTATCCGGTGTTCCGGCTTGTCGGCCAACAGGGTTTCCACGGCGGGAAGAGTCCGGGCAGGACTTTGCAAGCGCCCGGCCTCCTCTTCGGATAGACCCAAGCGATCATCCAGAGTCCGCAACCATGTGATTGTGGAAATCCGTTGCAACCGCTCGATCCGCGCCGAATCCATAAACTCGCCACCGATGTTGCAGGCAGCAACAAAGGCGAAGTCTTCATCCAATTGACGCAATCGGGCATCGCGCGCCACGGTCAGAGCTTCGGGATCGCCACCGGCCAGCATGGCCTTTAGGGTTTCGATCTCAACATCCCGCTTGACCACCTCGAAGCGGGTCCGCACTTCGTGCAGGCGGTTGTAAATGGTTTCAAGCTTGGTGGCCTTGTCCACCACATATTCCGGGGTGGTGACTTTGCCACAATCATGCAGGCCACTGGCCACTGACAATTCGTACCACTGGTCATCGGTCAGATGGAAATCGGCAAACGGCCCATCTTGCGCCTCGTGGGCGGCCCGCGCCAACATGATGGTCAATTCAGGCACCCGCCGACAGTGGCCGCCGGTGTAAGGGGATTTGGCGTCGATTGCCCCGGCGATCATTTCGATCAACGACCCGAACAGCTTTCTTTGGGCCTCGATCAACATTTGGTTATCCAGCGCCACCGCCGCCTGACTAGCCAGAGCCTCGATCAGTGGAATGATCTCGTCCTGGAACGAAATAACCTGGCCAGTTGGGTCGCGGGCATTGATCAGTTGGATCACCCCCACCACTTCACCGCCATGGTTTTTCAACGGTACCGTCAGGAAGGACTTCGAGCGATAGCCCATTTTGGCATCAAAAGCCCGCGTCCCCGAAAAGTCGAACATCTCCACGTCATAGGCATCGGCGATAGCGATGGTTGCCCCCCGGAGGGCGGCGCTGGTAGAGATGTTGCGATGATTAGGCTGTCCATCGGCTCCGAACAGGGGGATTGGCGGAAATGGAATCGGCTCTCCGGTGGACCCCCCCAGCGCCATCCCCAAACTGTCGTTACGAACAATTTCGAACCGCAACCCACGTCCGTCTTCGGTGGTCAAATAGATCGTACCGCCGTCGGCCAAGGTGAATCCTTTGGCCTCCAACAAAATTTTCTCCAGAAGCTGGCGATGATCGCGCATGGTCGACAGCGCGATTCCCGTATCAATCAGCCGACGATAACGATCTTCACAGGTATCCGGCGCTTCCGATTCCATTGCCTGTGTCATGGGGTTGGAGCCTCGGCGCAGAATGAGGTTTTTTTGGCAAGATCAACGGTTCCATGCCACTGTGACATGGGCAACGCCGCACGGCAACCACCGAAACTCTCGCTCCGCCCAAAGATAACCATCTCTTGCTATCTTGTGTCTGTTTCGTTACCAGTGCTTGCTCAACGGTTCGTCCGTCGTTGTGAGTCCATGTATTTTGGGATAGGTTTCGCATGCCGCCTCTTTCCGACGAGTTGACGCTGTTGCTCGCGACCTATGGCTATTGGTGCGTGGCGGGCATCATCGCGCTGGAGAGTGTGGGGATCCCGCTTCCTGGCGAAACTATTCTGGTCATGGCGGCTCTTTACGCCGCTGCCACCCACAATATGGATATCGCCCTGGTGGTGGCGGCCGCGTCCGCCGGAGCCGTTATCGGTGGTAATATCGGGTTCTGGGTCGGTCGCCATGTCGGCTATCCACTGGTTTTGCGCTACGGCCACGCAATCGGACTCCATCCCGCTCGCCTCAAGCTCGGACAATATTTATTTTTGCTGCATGGCGGCAAAGTAGTGTTTTTCGGTCGGTTTGTGGCGCTGTTGCGCATCCTGGCTGCGTTCCTGGCCGGCACCAACCGGATGCCGTTTCCACGCTTTTTCATCTACAACTTGGTCGGCGGGATTGTCTGGGCCGCAGTCTTTGGCTTTGGAACCTATCTGCTGGGCGATCAGATCCAACGGCTCTTTGGCGGCGTCGGCGTTATCGGTTTGGTGGCGGCTTTGGTGGTGGGCGTCACCGCCGCGACGCTGTTTTTACGCCGCCACGAAGCGCGGCTCCAGCTTGAAGCCGAGCGTGCCTTGCCGGATTAAGACTCGAATAGCCCGTGGGCTTTCCGCCCCCCACCAGGATTTTGCCCTGGGTTGCGAAGAATTCAGCGGCTTTACGCCGCCGGGACCGGCATGTTAGCCTCGCAGCCTAGGGGTCAAAACCCGCACGCCGGGAACGGCGGAGGCCGACCTTGGCCGGAGGGCTAATGGATGACACCGCAAGAACTGGCTGCAATCCTGCAAAAACACGACCGATGGGTGAAGAAAAAAACCGGCGGCGCACGGGCAATCCTGGCTATGGCCAATCTCGAAGGCGCTAAACTCTCCAAGGTCAATCTCAAGACGGCCAAGCTATCCGGGGCCAACCTCCGCGAAGCCGATCTCAGCCAAGCCAATCTGGAACAGGCCGACCTGTTCGCAGCCATTTTGACCAAGGCCGACCTCAGCTCTGCCAACCTGTTCCGAGCGGATTTGCGCGGTGCCCATTTGCGCGGCGCCCGGCTGAAATTGGCCATTATGCGCGAAGCCGACCTGCGGGGAGGCGCCTTGATGAATGGGGGCGGCGGTAGCGGCGTCAACTTTCTACGATCCGACCTGACCGGCACCGACCTCGACGAGGTCACGCTGGTGGACGCGAATTTGACCGGGGCCGACCTTACCGATTGTTCGATGATGGGCGCCGACTGCCAAGGCGCTCTGATGGCCGGCGTCAGTCTGGTGCGGGCCGTCCTAAAAAACGCCAACATGACCAATGCCGACCTGCGGGGCGCCAATTTCAGCGGCGCCAACCTGACCGGCGCCCAACTGCGGAATGCCAACCTCAGCAATGCGGTGTTGGCCGGGGCCAATCTGCGCAGCGCCAATTTGGCCGGAGCCAATCTGGAAGGCGCGGATATGGCCGGAGCCGATACCGCCGGCGCCAATCTTGCCCGCACCGTCGACAGCTTTTCCGCAAAAGTTCAGGATAAACTGAATCAACATTTTCTTTGGATCAGCAGCGGCGGCGCCTCGGGTAGCCGGGCCGATCTCAGCGGCCTTGACCTGTCGCGGATCAACCTCAGCGGCGCGAATCTCAGTGGCGCCAATCTGGTCGGAGTCAACCTGACCGGCGCCCTGTTGCGGGATTCCCTGCTGATCATGTGCGACATCTCCGGCGCCCAACTGTCCGATGCCGACTTTACCAACGCAGTGCTGGATGGTGCCAATCTACACGGCTCCAACGCCACCCGGATCAAACTGGATGGGGCCGGTCTGGCTTGGGTTGATGTGAAAGGACCGGACGGGCGAGCCACCGGGCGGCTATGGCGCGCCAACCTCAGCGGTTGCCGATTAACCGAAGCATCGCTGACCCGCGCCAATCTGCGCGGTGCCAATCTGACCGATGCCAATCTGACCGGCGCCAACCTGCGCGGCGCGGTCCTGAGCGACGCCAAGATCACGAACGCCATCTTCACCGGAGCGGACCTAAGCGGAACCACCCTGCCTGATCATTGACCCGACCCTGCGGGCGAGCCCTTCGCGGGCAACAGGCAGAGCCCACGAAAATGGGCGCTGCCTCATCAGAAATTCCAACCCCAACCCCAGGTCCGTGCTCAGTTCGGACGACCGGGACGAAAGCGATCCGTGTAGCTCTTGGGACGGATACGCCGAACCGCCGTCACGTCAACGCTATAAGCGAGGCCGTTACGTTCGGCATAGGCCACAGCCTCTTCCCGCGTCGGAAACCGAACGCGGATTTGATTGAGGGTATCCGCCGAACTGATCCAGCCCATCAACGACTCCGGCCGACGCGGCGTGGCAGGCTCGAACTCAAGAATCCATTCGCGGGTTTTACCCAATGCGGATTGAGTGGTGGCGCGACTCGGCTGAAAAATGCGGGCGATCATCTCTTATAAAGTCTCCGATTATTCTAATCAACGACTTGCGAGCGGCCCTGGGCGACCGGAATCGCCATCCTCCCGCGCGGGGTTTCATAACCGAAAAACGAAGCTCATGCAATGAGCCCCCTGGACATCTGGGCGCTTTTGCCACAGGTCGAGACCAACCCGATCACATCAGGCTAAAAGGCTTGCCTGCCGCTCTTGCGCCGCCATCGTCTGCACCGATAAGGTGTCCTGGAGCATTCCTCACCATCGGCATTCACCACCATCGGCAAGGCTGTGCGATACATCAGTACACGGGGCGCCGCGCCGGTCCTGGGCTTTGAAGAGACCCTCCTTACCGGTCTGGCCCGCGACGGCGGCTTATATGTGCCTGAAAGTTGGCCAACCTTCACTTCAGACGAAGTGCGCGGGTTGGCTGGGCTTTCTTATCCCGAATTGGCGGCACGCGTCATGCTCCCATTCTTGGGGGATGCCATCGATCCCGATGAATTTCGCGGATTGGTTGCCGATACCTATGCCACTTTCGATCACGCGGCGGTGACGCCTCTGGTCCAGCTTGATCACCAGCTTTGGTTGATGGAGCTATTCCACGGGCCGACTTTGGCATTTAAGGATGTGGCGCTACAGCTTTTGGGCCGATTGTTTGATCTGCTTTTGGCCCGCCGCAACCATCGGATCACTGTGGTTGGCGCGACGTCCGGCGACACCGGATCAGCAGCGATTGAAGCCTGCCGGGATCGCAGCCATCTCGACATTTTCATGCTGCATCCGCTGGATCGCACATCGGCCATTCAGCGCCGGCAAATGACCACGGTGCTTGCCGATAACGTCTACAACATCGCCATCCAGGGCACCTTTGACGACTGCCAGGACTTGGTCAAGGCGATGTTCGGCGACCCCGATTTTCGCGACCGCCTCCATGTCTCGGCGGTCAACTCCATCAATTGGGCCCGAATCATGGCCCAAATCGTTTATTATGTCGGAGCGGCGGTAACCCTGGGCGCTCCCGAACGGGCGGTGGCCTTCACCGTTCCCACCGGCAATTTCGGCAATATCTACGCCGCTTACGGTGCGCGTGCGATGGGCATTCCCATCGAGCGACTGGTGGTCGGTTCTAACAGCAATGATATTCTGACACGGTTTTTCCGCTCTGGAGTCATGGCCACGGCCCCGGTGACACCTACTCTTAGTCCCAGCATGGACATCCAAATCTCCAGTAACTTCGAGCGGTTATTGTTCGATCTCTACCAGCGCGACAGCCTTGCCCTAGCCGACGTTATGCGCCGGTTCCGGGCTTCGGGCAGTTACAGCGTTGCGCCGAATCAGTTGGAAACGGCGGGGGCGCTCTTTGCGGCGTACCGGGCCGACAACGACCAGACCCAAGCCGCCATCGCCGAAACATGGCGACGCACCGGCCAGTTGATCGACCCTCACACGGCTGTCGGCCTGCACGCGGCACGAATGGCCCGCAGCGAAGGCGTTGTCCCGGATGCGGTGCCGATGGTGACATTGGCCTGCGCCCATCCGGCCAAATTCCCGGATGCGGTTACTGCCGCAACTGGGGTTCATCCGGCCCTGCCCGAGCGGCTGGCCGATCTGGCCACACGACCAGAGCGGCTGACCGTTCTTCCCAACGATCTTGGCACTGTCCAGGCCTTCATTTTACGCCACGCCCGTCTCGGCGAGGCTCAACCTCGGGGAAACGCGTGAGTAGCGTCAAGGTCACCACCCTCGCCAACGGACTCCGCATTGCCTCGGACAGCATGGACGGCGTCGAAACGGTCTCGCTGGGCTGTTGGGTCGGCGTCGGCACCCGAAACGAGCGGGCCGAGGTTAACGGCGTCGCTCACCTTTGCGAACATATGATGTTTAAAGGCACCGAACGCCGGAGTGCCTTTGCCATCTCGGAACAGATCGAATCCGTCGGCGGTCATCTGAACGCCTACACCACACGGGAACACACCGCCTATTACGCCAAAGTGCTGGCCGAAGACGCGCCGTTGGCGCTCGATATCATCGCCGACATGCTCCAGTATTCGATACTGGACGAGGATGAGTTGGTCCGAGAACGGGCGGTGGTGCTTCAGGAAATCGGACAAGCCATCGACACCCCTGACGATATTGTCTTCGATCACTTTCAATCGACGGCCTATCCTGGGCAAGCCCTGGGCCGCCCGGTCCTGGGTTCGGCGGCCACTGTCGGTTCACTGGAACGGCCTGCTCTGGTGGAATATCTCGGCCGTCACTACGGCGCTCCCAGCATCGTGGTGTCCGCTGCGGGACGAATCGACCATGATCAACTGGTCGCCTTAAGTGAACAGGCCTTCCGTAATCTTCCATCTCAAGCGGAAACACTTCTGGAATCGGCCCAATATCAAGGCGGAGACTTTCGCGAAGCGCGCGAGCTTGAACAGCTTCACCTGATTATCGGATTTAACGGCATCAGCGTTCACAATCCCGATTATTATGCCCATTCGGTGCTGTCAACCCTGTTAGGCGGCGGCATGTCGTCCCGCCTGTTCCAAGAGGTTCGCGAAAAGCGCGGCTTGGTCTACAGCATTTACAGCTTTGCCGGCACCTATCGCGACGGGGGACTGTTCGGAGTCTACGCGGGCACCGGCCCCAGTCAGGCTCGGGAGCTGGTGCCGATTTTGTGTCAGGAGATCAAGCGAGTTGCCCAAGACGTGACGCAGGAAGAAGTCATGCGCGCTCGCGCCCAGCTTAAGGCCGGAACCTTAATGGCGCTGGAAAGCACCATGTCACGGTGCGAGCATCTGGGTCAGCAATTGCTTGCTTATGGGCGCCCGGTTCCAACCGAGGAGGTTGTCAGTAGGATCAACGCCGTTGACCTGGATATGGTCCGGCAAGTGGCAGGGCGGCTGTGCCAAAGCCCACCGACGGTCACGGCCTTGGGACCGCTTGACGACCTGGAGTCCTATGACCGGATCGCTGCACGCTTGGCGTGACCGTTCCACGACTGGCGGACGAAGGCGGTGCGCTGGTGACGTGGCGTGGGCCGGAAGCCCGCCGCGATGATGCGCTTTTTAGGGGGGGGCGCGCTGGCGTCTCCATCCCTTCGCCTGGAAGGGGACCGCATTGCGATTCGCCCGCCGACGGTGCGTGACTGGAGCGCCTGGGCCGAATTACGCGCCATAAGCCGTGACTTTCTGACTCCTTGGGAACCGGCTTGGCCCGCCGATGGCCTATCCCACGGCACCTTTACCCGTCGTTTGCGTCGGCAAGCCAGTGAATGGCGCGATGATCTCGGATACGCCTTCGTAACGTGCGAGAAAGACAGTGATCGATTGGTCGGCGGCTTGGCCCTTGGCAATGTCCGACGGGGCGTCGCGCAAATGGCCACCCTGGGCTACTGGATCGGCCAACCCTACGCCCGACGGGGCTATACCAGGGTGGCGGTGAGGTTGGCTTTGGATTTTGCTTTCGATCATTTGGACTTGCATCGGATCGAGGCGTCATGCCTCCCCACCAACCAAGCCAGTCGCGGCTTGCTCCAAAGCCTTGGTTTTACCTGCGAGGGCTTGGCTCGGGGATATTTGCGGATTAATGGCGCCTGGAAAGACCATCTTTTATTCGCCTTGTTGAAGGAAGACTGGCAAAAATAAAGCCTCGTGGTTCTCCCTGACCTCGTGACGGTGTGGGATATCGAGATCGTCATGGGCTCAAAGGGCCGACCGGCCTTTTGCGGGTGTGTGTGGGCAAGTCTACAAACGGCCTATGCTGCTGTATTCCCTTTTTTTGGAGGCTCTTAATGGGCTCGGATTCATCGGTTTGGCTTATCACCGGCTGTTCTACGGGCTTAGGCCGCGACTTGGCCCGCGCCGTGCTTCGCCATGGCTACCGTTTGGTCGCCACGGCGCGTGACCCTTCCAGCTTGGCCGAATTTGCGTCCCGTGACGACGTCCTGATTGCCGCGCTGGACGTGACAGTGCCCGAGATGATCGGCGAGACGATTCGACAGGCCGAGGCGCGTTTCGGTTCCATCGATGTGGTGGTCAACAACGCCGGATATGGCTATCTCGCCGCCCTCGAAGAAGGGGAGGATGCCGAGATTCGGGCCCTCTTCGAAACCAACGTGTTCGGTCTGGCCGCCGTCACCAAGGCCGTATTGCCGGGCATGCGGGCCCGACGCCGAGGGCATGTCGTCAATATCTCGTCCATGGGCGGCATCATCGGATTTCCGGGGATCGGTTATTACAACGCAACCAAGTTCGCGGTGGAAGGGCTGTCCGAAGCCCTGGCCAAGGAGTGCGCGCCCCTGGGAATTCGCGTCACGATTGTCGAGCCGGGCCCTTTCCGAACCGATTGGGCCGGGCGTTCGCTACGGACCCCTGCCGTTGCCATCGACGACTACGCCACAACCGCCGGAGCCAGACGAGCGGCCACTCGGGGCTATAGCGGAACCCAGCCCGGCGACCCGGTGCGCGCGGCAGAGGCCATTGTAGCGGCAGTGGACGCGCCAACACCGCCGCTGCATCTGGTGTTAGGTCGCCCGGCCTATGACCAAGTTTCCGCCAAACTGAAAGCCTTCTCCGCCGAACTGGAACAATGGCGCGATGTTTCTCTTGCGACAGACTATCCCGAAACCCGTTAATCCCTGTTAATCGCTCCCCTGCCCTTTACACTGCTGCCGACCGATGATGAATCTTCTCAGAACCGGCGCCCTACTGGCTGCCCTGACGGCGTTGTTCGTTGGGGTGGGCTTTCTGATTGGCAACGAAACCGGGATGATCATCGCCTTGGTGATCGCCCTGGCAACCAATGCCTTCGCCTATTGGTATTCGGATAGCCTGTTATTGCGAACCTACGGGGCACGGGAGATCACGCGGGCGAGTCATCCTGAACTCTATGCTTTGGTCGCTGAACTGGCGCGGGGGGCTGAACTGCCCCTGCCCCGGCTCTATGTGATCGACAATGACCAGCCCAACGCCTTCGCCACAGGCCGCAACCCCGATAATGCCGCCCTCGCAGTCCACACCGGACTGTTGCGAATGTTGACCCGCGAGGAAGTCGCTGGCGTGATCGGCCATGAGCTGGCCCATATCCGCAATTATGACACTCTAACCATGACGGTAACGGCCACGTTGGCCGGTGCGGTGGCGGCCCTTGCCAATATCGGGATATCGTCCCGTGATCCCCACGACCAGAACGGCCCGAGCTTCCTTGAGGGCCTTTTGATCATGCTCGTGGCCCCATTCGCCGCCGGAATCATCCAAATGGCCATCAGCCGCAGCCGAGAATACGAGGCCGACCGCATCGGAGCCACCATTAGCGGCCAACCGAACCGATTGGCCGATGCTCTGCTGAAAATCCACCAGGGCGTCCGCCACCTCGCCAACCCAACTGCCGAGGCCAATCCAGCGACGACCCATGTGTTCATCATGAACCCGTTGCAAGGATGGATTTCCGACCTATTCGCCAGCCACCCCCCGACCGCCGAGCGCGTCCGCCGACTGCGCGCCATGACCCCCGAAGCCGGCGCCGCCATCGGACGCGTAGCCCGCACGCTTTGATCGGACTCGAGCTACGGGTCAAGATCAGCATAAGAAATGATGTTCACACTTTTTAAGTGAAGTGAAAGGCCTGCAAGCTGTTGCGCGAAGCCGCGCACAAGGCCGCAAAAGTTGCGCCAGATATGCTTCTGGTGATAAAACATGCAGAATGGCATGCGAAAGAGGGGATTGGCGAAAGCAAGGCCAGTCTGATACCGGCGAGCCCTGATACTGACACATCGCCGGTATCGGGCCGCGACGGCGGCCCGGCGTCTGAGGGCAGCCTTGATGAGTCACCATCAAGGCTCGATGGTATCAGAGGTATTGACGGGCGAACGGTATCCGGAAGTCCCGCCGGCACTGTGAAGATGGATATAGGGTAGAATGGAAAGGGCACGGTACCAGCCGTGCCTTTTTTATTTTGTGACGCCAACGCAGCTTAAATCCGATCGAGTACCTTCCCCACCGTTGCCCGATGCCACCGCCCCTCTATGGCGGTTGGGACACGGAGCCGGTTGAGTTCGCGGGTGATGGCGGCAACGGTCGTGTGCCCGCTCCCCCGTATAAGCCAAAACCCAGACGCTGATGGCGTGTGTCGGCTAGCCGGCTTTGCGGGGGGTTGTGTTGGTCTTGTCTTGATGGCGGACGGACAAAAGCCCGCGATCTTGTTAAGATGCGGGCTGACTTGGTTGCGGGGGCAGGATTTGAACCTGCGGCCTTCAGGTTATGAGCCTGACGAGCTACCGGGCTGCTCCACCCCGCGCTATTTTTGTGTGTGTGAGAGGGTTTGTTTATTTTTTTCTATTGTGCGTCGCGCGGACCTGGCGGCGACCTACTCTCCCACGTCTTAAGACGCAGTACCATTGGCGCGGAAGGTT
>Ga0302269_1000188_pt1 | contig 38231 bp, 31 predicted proteins | sample III_Bog_E2_2_FD_194560 | JGI IMG/M metagenome (GOLD analysis project Ga0302269, IMG submission 194560) | Peat permafrost microbial communities from Stordalen Mire near Abisko, Sweden - III_Bog_E2_2 | ecosystem: Environmental > Terrestrial > Soil > Wetlands > Peat | place: Sweden: Abisko...
TCAATACATCAGGAGCTTTACAGTTACTTTTAAATCAGGTTTTTATTGCAGGGACCGGGAGGACAGAGTTCCGACTCTGTCATGTATTAGGGGAGATCACACAAAAGAGACAGAATCGGAATTATGTCCCCCCCGCGTATCAGTAGAACAGTGTTTTCCTCAATAAATAAAGAACTATACTGTTCCTTAACAATCAAATATATAATGCAGGGACCGGGAGGACAGAGTTCCGACTCTGTCAGAATAAACGGTATAACACAAAAAGACAGAATCGGAATTCTGTCCCCCCGGACATCAGTTGAACACTGTTTGTCATTAAATCAGGAACTTTACAGTTACTTTTAAATCAGGTTTTTATTGCAGGAACCGGGAGGACAGAGTTCCGACTCTGTCATGTATTCGCGGAGATCACACAAAAGAGACAGAATCGGAATTCTGTTCCCCCGGATATAAAAAATCCCCGTCAGATTCTGAATTTGACGGGGATTGAAGATAAAGCGGATTTCATTTCAGGAATCCCTGTTCTTTTAGTACCTGAAGAAATTTCTCTGAAAAGAACTCATTGTTTTTTCTTGAATAACGAATATCTGTAAAAACCTGTGCCAAAGTTTCTTTTTGATTTTCCAATACGAATTGTTTGTAGAATTCACTGTTTTCTTTTTCCGAATAGAGTGAATCGATCTTTTCCTGTGTGAAACCGGTATATGTTTCATGATGAACAACGGCATTCAATGGTAGTCGGTCAGTTTGTTCAGAAATTCCATCAGGATATCCGACTGTAATAGTAGTGACGGGAACAACTAACCTGGGAAGTTTCAATGTATCAATAATTTCACGGGCATTATAGGTTGTAGTACCCAGGTAACAAATTCCAAGTCCGACACTTTCGGCAGCAATACAAAAAGTTTGTGCTGCTATCAGAGCATCTATAGCTGCTGCAATGAAAGATTGAAAATTATCATACCCAGGATCAGCCTGACGAAGTTCACACCATTTTGTAAAGCGATTGAAATCAGCACAAAATGTCAGTACTACAGGCGCCTGAATAATCATAGGCTGATTGAAATGAGCCGGAGATAGTTGTTTTTTTAATTCATTGCCGGTTGTAACAATAATGCTGTAAACCTGCATATTACCAGTGTTCGAAGCTTTACAGGCAGTCTCCAGTAATTCAGTCAGTAATTCAGGAGCAATTTTTTGATCTGTATATTTTCGGATTGTTCGGTGTTGATTTAATAAGTCCAGCATATTTTTTTATTGCAAAGATAATCAATTATGCTATTTGTTGCAAAACGGAACCGCGGATATTAACCAATTTGTATTAAAAAAATAATTAATTCATAAGGTCTATTTATAAAAGAAAAGATCCTGCTTTTGAAAACAGAATCTTTTCTTTTATAAATTTTTGTTCATGGAAGCATTATATTTTATACCACTCCCTGGGCAAGCATTGCTTTCGCTACTTTTAAGAACCCTGCGACATTTGCACCTTTCATATAATTGATATATCCATCAGCTTCACGTCCATGTTTTACACATTGAGCATGAATTTCACTCATGATCTGGTGTAATCTCATGTCAACTTCTTCAGCAGTCCAGGTGAGATGCATAGCGTTTTGCGACATCTCAAGTCCTGAAGTTGCTACACCTCCTGCATTTACAGCTTTGCCTGGTCCGTACATAATTTTATTCGAGATGAATAATTCAATTGCTTCCGGAGTACAACCCATATTGGATATTTCACCGACGCAAATAACGCCATTCCTGATCAGCATTTTTGCATCATCTTCATTTAATTCGTTTTGAGTGGCACAAGGTAGTGCAATATCAACTTTTAATTCCCATGGGCGACGGTTTGGAATAAAAACGGCATTATATTTTTCTGCATAGGGTGAAACAATATCGTTGCAAGTAGCCCTTAAATCAAGAAGATAATCGATTTTTTCACCTGAAATGCCATTTTCATCATAAATATATCCATCCGGACCTGAAATTGAAACAACTTTTGCACCTAATTCAGTTGCTTTCATTACTGCTCCCCAGGCAACATTTCCAAAGCCGGAGATAGCGATTGTTTTATCTTTTAAATACATTCCGGCCGTTTCAAGCATTTGCTTAACAAAATACAATCCTCCAAAACCGGTAGCTTCGGGACGAATAAGCGAGCCACCAAATTCAAGATTTTTACCTGTCAATACTCCGGTATTGACATTTGCCAGTTTACGATACATGCCATATAAATATCCTATTTCCCTCGAGCCAACACCAATATCACCGGCAGGAATATCAGTATCTGCACCAATATGTTTCCAAAGCTCCAACATAAATGACTGACAGAAACGCATCACTTCGGCATCTGATTTTCCTCTCGGATTAAAATCAGAACCACCTTTTGAACCACCCATTGGCAAGGTTGTCAAAGCATTTTTAAATATTTGTTCGAAGCCCAGAAATTTAAGTATGGATAGATTTACAGACGCGTGGAACCGTAATCCTCCTTTATATGGTCCAATGGCATTATTAAACTGTATACGATAACCGAGATTGAGTTGTACTTCGCCCTGGTCATCTACCCATGGCACTTTGAACGTAAAAATCCTATCCGGTTCAACCAGTCTTTCAGCAATCTTCGCTTTTTCAAACTCGGGATGGTCGTTGTAGACAGGTTCAATTGTACTCAACACTTCGCGCACTGCCTGTAAATACTCTTTTTCACCCGGATGTTTAGCTTCGAGTGACTGCATTAATTTTTCTATATTCATACTATTTAATTTTTTGAAGAAATAATATATTTAATAATTTAAATTTGACTTCCTTTTTTAATAATCAACGAATAAAATAGTTAGTTGTAAATTCTAAGAGTATTGTCTAAATGTAAGGATAATTATATAAATTAACAGTATAGAATTACTTATTTATAATAAAATGATAAAAACAAAGAAAATATTCTGCCTATTAGATTGTAGTGCAAGTTTAAAGTTTTTATTTGTCATAATCAAATGTTTTGGTGTATATTATTCATCCAAATCATAAATAATTTACTATTGTAGAATCTTTCCGGAGGATAAATTATCTGAACTGATTTTTTGGATCGTTTGAATTCAAGTTGATTTTATTTTTGTAAGAAAAAAAATAATTAAGGAGATAATCATCTTAAAAGTAATTTTTATATTCATAAACTCAACTTCTTCAACTCTCATCACGTTTTTAATTTTATAGTGCAAGGTCATTCGGCTTCGTCCATAAATTTTTGTATCTTTGCAAACTTACAAAAAGTACCTAATAATGAGGGATTGAAAATAACCATATTGTTTACATTATAATACTTTTTTCAGTGAAAAAGATTGTCTTTAGTCTTCTGTTTTTATCTATTGTTGTTACAGCATTTGCACAAGTTCCTCCAAATTACCGATTTGTGAAAACATGGCATATTTCCGACCGTCTTGCTGTGGCCGATTCAATACCTGTAGATACAGTACACCTGAATTATCAAATTTCAAATCCAATCGATCGATTCAGTATTGCCAATTCATTTAATGGAAATCTGGGCTCTCCGATACAATCAAAATTGTATTTCGATCGTCCTGAAAATACTGATTTTATCTTTACCAATGCCTATTTTCCGTATATGATGAATATAAAAAGTGCCACTTTTTATAATACAAAAACTCCTTACAGTAATATAGATTACAATACAGGAGGAACTGCATTCAGGGATGAAGATCATATTAAATTTCTATTTACGGCAAACGCGAATAAGAGACTGAATTTTGGTATCACTCTCGATTATATCTATGCCGGCGGAGAATATAATAATCAGGCATCACAGCGTTTTTCAGGTTCGTTATTTGGCAGTTATCAAGGAAAACATTATACTTCCACCGGGCTTTTGGTTACAAACAATATCAGTAATTTTGAAAACGGAGGTACTGTTGATTCAACTGTAATAAATCCAACAGGGATTGCAACTAAAGATATTCCAACCCGAATGATCGGGTATTCAAATTTCAAACAAAATCAGATTTATTATAATCAACAATACAGCGTAGGCTTTGAACGTCCGGTTCGAATTAATGAAGATTCGGTTAGAATGGATTATGTTCCTGTAACGCGGTTTGCTCATACTTTTAAATATGATGATGTCAGAAAAAGATATTTTGAACCCATTACAGATACAACTTTTTACAAAAATACCTATTTCCCACAAAAGCAAACAAACGATTCATCTGCATTGCAGACATTAACCAATACATTTTCAATAAGTCTGGTAGAAGAATTTAATAAATGGATGCCCTTTGGATTGACTGCATTTGTCGAAAATGAAATTCAACATTATACTTTCAATAAAGATACTCTGATAAACCATATGGACCAGTCTACTACTAAAATAGGCGGTATTTTGTCGAAACAGCGGGGACAGGTATTTAAATATAATGTACTGGGTGAATTAAGTGTAGTGGGCTATAAAGCCGGTAATTTCTTGCTTGAAGGAAATATGGGCGGCTTTTTTAAATTGTGGAATGATAGTATTTCACTTGTAGCGAATGGATTTGTGCGGAATGATAATCCATCTTATTTTTTGGAACATTATGAATCACAACATTTTATCTGGAATAATAATTTTGCGAATATCTACAGGACCCATGTCGGCGGAACTTTTTCTATTCCCACACGGTTATTCTCATTGAATGTCTCTGTTGAAAATATAACTAAATACATTTATTTTAATTCAACTGCATTGCCGGAGCAATTCAGCGGGAATATACAGGTATTATCAGGTAATTTAAAACAGGATTTTCATCATGGAAAATTCGGGCTGGAAAACAATGTTGTTTATCAAGTCAGTTCCCAACAGGGATTATTGCCATTGCCTTCTTTGACCCTTTATCATAATTTGTATTATGATGATATCTGGTTTAAAGTATTGAGTATGCAGATTGGGGTTAATGTACGATATAATACTGCTTATTTTGCACCGGCATATATGCCTGCAACAGGTCAGTTCTATTCTCAATCTAAGATTTTAATAGGTAATTATCCGGTAGTAAATGCTTATTTGAATTTCCATTTAAAGCGTACCCGTTTTTTTGTTGAATACTACCATATTAATCAAATGTTTATGAAAAATGGATATTTTTCAATGCCAAACTATCCAATCGACCCGGCTATAATGAAAATGGGTGTTTCCTGGAATTTCTATGATTAATTGTTGTTTTATTGAATAAACAAAAAAGTGTATGAATAGAAAAATACTAACCGGAATTGCATTTGTTGCATTTATTGCTTTGGTGATTTTGTTGAGTACTCTAATTTGGAAACATCATTCAAAAAATCAAATTCATGATTTGCCGGGAATACTTAAGTCGGGCCGGCTTTCAGTACTGACCGACAGCAGCAGCATCGGGTTTTCTATTAAAGGAGATAGTGTATCAGGTTTTCAATATGAAATTGTAAAAGCATTCGCTAACAGTTTGGGATTAGAACTTGTCATTTCTGAGAAGAATGATCTGAAAGATTGTATCGAAGGCCTGAATAGTGGCGATTATGATATTATCGCTAATTTTATTCCTGTTACTACAGAGTGGAAAAAACGTGCTCTTTTTACGACTCCTTTTTTTACTTCACGTGAGGTTTTAGTTCAACGAATAACAGTTGGAACTTCCCGGTCGAAACTAATAAAAAAGCATTCGGAGCTTGCAAACGATACTATTTATATTCCTTTCAATTCTCCGTTTAAAATGCGATTAATTCATTTGTCCAACGAGATAGCAGAGCCAATATATATTCTTGAATTAAAGAATAAAAGTTCAGAACAAATGGTCAGGATGGTTGCTAATGGAAAGATCAGATTAACCATTTGCGATGAGGAGTTTGCAAATAGGTTGAAACTAAAATATCCAAATATTGATGTTTCATTGCCTGTTAGTTTTTCACAGCAACAGGCATGGGTTGTTCATCCAAGTTCGCCGAAATTACTGAAGAAACTGAATGAATTCCTGGGTGATTTTATTGGAAGTTCTGCTTATTGGAACATTTACAGAAAATATTATTAATATTCAATTATGCCATTAAATATACCTGTTACGTTACCGGCGGTCGATGTGCTTCGCGAGGAGAATATCTTTGTTATGGATTCGGAGCGTGCTTCGAGTCAGGAAATACGTCCTCTGAAGATTGTGATCCTAAACCTGATGCCTGTAAAGATAACAACTGAAACTGATTTGATACGACTTCTTTCAAACTCACCGCTTCAGATTGAAATAGATTTTCTGCACATGGAAAGTCATACATCAAAGAATACCCCTGTCGAACATTTGATTACTTTTTACAAAGCATTTGATGAAATCAGTCGCAGCAATTATGATGGTATGATTATAACAGGTGCCCCTGTCGAACAATTGGAATTTGAAGATGTGAATTACTGGCCTGAACTTACGAAAATTTTAGATTGGGCAAAAAAACACGTAACATCCACCTTATTTATTTGTTGGGCAGCTCAGGCCGGACTGTATCACTATTACGGAATTCCAAAATACCAACTTGATACCAAGATGTTTGGTGTATTTGAGCATATCAGGTTCGAACAGTACAATCCTATATTCCGTGGTTTTGACGATGTGTTTTATGTTCCTCATAGCCGGCATACTGAAATACGTGCAGAAGATATCCGAAAAGTTCCTGAACTGACATTGCTTTCTGAGTCACCTGAATCAGGAGTTTATATGGTCATGGCCCGTAACGGACGTGAATTGTTTATCACCGGTCATTCGGAGTATTCGCCGGATACACTGGATACGGAATATAAACGTGACCTGGAAAAAGGTCTGCCAATCAACATGCCCAAAAACTATTATCGAGATGATAATCCCGATAACGAACCATTGGTACGTTGGAGGAGTCATGCCAACCTGCTGTTTACCAACTGGCTGAACTACTTTGTTTATCAGGAAACTCCATATGATCTGACAAAGATTCATTAAGAGATCAGGTTTGAAGAGTTTGACGTTTGAAGAGTTTGACGTTTGAAAAGTTTGATGTTTGAAAAGTTTGACGTTTGAAGAGTTTGACGTTTGAAGAGTTTGAAGTTTGAAGAGTTTGAAGAGTCACGGTAAAACGTGAAGTTGCTTACTCCATTCGAAAAAGCTTATGAAATTAAGATTCTATCCTTTCAAACAATTAAATGATTCATTGAATTCAGATCAGCAAACTAATTTACTTACTAATTTTAAAAATGAACTACATAGAACTTCTTTCTCCCGCTAAGAACCTTGAATGCGGACTGGCAGCCATCAATCATGGAGCGGATGCCGTATATATCGGTGCATCAAGCTTCGGCGCCCGTGCAGCTGCCGGAAACCCGTTGGAAGATATAGTGACATTGGTTCAGTATGCCCATAAATATCGTTCAAAGGTTCATGTTGCGTTGAATACGGTATTGACTGACGAACAGTTGCCTGAAGCGGAAAAGCTGATATGGGAAGTGTATAATGCGGGTGCTGACGCTCTTATTGTGCAGGATATGGGTATCCTGCAACTGAATTTACCTCCCATTGCCCTCCATGCCAGTACTCAGACTGACAACCGGACGGTGAAGAAGGTAAAGTTCCTGCAGGATGTCGGTTTTTCTAGGGTGGTGTTGGCACGTGAGTTGTCATTGAAACAAATTGCTGAAATATCATCCCAAACAGAAGTTGAACTTGAAGCTTTTGTGCATGGAGCATTATGTGTGAGTTACAGCGGACAATGTTACATGAGCCAGGCTAACTGCGGACGAAGTGCCAACCGGGGTCAGTGTGCCCAGTATTGCAGGTTACCGTACCATTTACTCGATGCAGATGATACGATGTTGATGAAAAATAAACATTTTCTTTCATTGAAAGATCTGGACTTGTCCGATTCATTAGGGGAGTTGATGGAAGCAGGAGTAACATCGTTTAAGATTGAAGGCCGGTTGAAAGATGTGGATTATGTAAAAAATATTACAGCTTATTATCGTAAGAAACTGGATGCAGTACTGGAAGGAAATACCCGTTTTCAAAAAGCATCAGCAGGTCGAACCACTTTCTTCTTTGAACCGAATCCTGAGAAGAGTTTCCGCCGGGGAGCTACCGATTACTTTTTACACGGCAGGAAAGCCGACATTGTCCAGTTGGATACACCTAAATCTATGGGTGAAGCCATTGGCAAAGTAAAGGAAATAGGGGAGTATTATTTCACTATGTCCAGTGCAGAGAAGTTGAATAATGGTGATGGATTATGCTTTATCAATCCACATGGCGATCTGACCGGATTCCGTGTGAATAAAGTGGACGGCAGACGTGTTTATCCGGCTGATATGCCCCGTTTGGTTGAAGGTATCTGGTTGTACAGGAATCAGGATCAGGCTTTTGAAAAGATATTAAAAGGAAAGACTGCCGAACGTAAAGTGGGATTGGAAATCGTTTTCAGAGAAATTGCAACCGGTTTTTATATTCAAATGACAGATGAAGATGGCATATCAATTTTGTTTCAGGCAAAATGTGATAAACAACCGGCTCAAAAGCCGGAAGCTGTAAATGAGAATATTAAAAATCAACTCTCCAAACTAGGGAACACCATCTACGAGGCAATAGATATCAGCATTCAACTGGATTCAGCCTGGTTTTTCCCGGCTTCACAATTAAGCGAGTGGCGACGACTTGCCGTAGAACAACTGGATAATGCCAGGGAAAGTGCATATGTAAGAGTCTTAAACAGGAAAAGTATCCCTGCCACTTTTCCAACAAAACAGTTGACTTATTTAGGGAATGTAACAAATGCACAGGCTGAGGCTTTTTACCGTGAGCATGGAGTGGTGGAGATTCAACCCGGATTTGAAGTCAAAGCAGAAGAAGGGGTACCACTTATGTTTTGCAAACATTGTATCAAATTTGCACTTGGCTGGTGTCCGAAAGAAGGATATAAAGCCACTTTCAAAGAACCACTATTGCTGAAAAATAACAATCAATTGTATAAACTTACATTCGACTGCAAAATATGCGAAATGAGAATCAGTAAATCGGATGAATAAAATGTATTTGAAGTATCTTATTTTATATTCATAAAAAAATCCTGTTAAACCAATATTGGTTTAACAGGATTTTTTATTAAAGTTATGCAGTACTTATTTTGCCAGAATAGCTGCCACAATTTTAGTTTCAAGCTCAGCGGCTAATTCGGGATTGTCTTTGATCAGGTTTTTGGATGCATCACGTCCCTGTGCCAGTTTGGTTTCACCGTAACTGTACCATGAACCGCTCTTTTTGATTATGCCATATTCCACACCAAGGTCAACAATTTCACCTGTCTTTGAAATGCCTTCGCCATACATAATATCAAATTCAGCTTTGCGGAAAGGAGGTGCCACTTTGTTTTTTACTACTTTCACACGGGTTTGGTTTCCAATGGCTTCTTCACCGTCCTTCAACTGACCGATACGACGAATATCCAATCGGATAGAAGCATAGAACTTCAATGCATTTCCACCTGTTGTTGTTTCTGGATTACCAAACATTACACCTATTTTTTCACGCAATTGATTGATGAATATACAGGTAGTATTTGTTTTGCTGATATTTGCAGTCAGTTTACGTAAAGCCTGTGACATCAGACGGGCCTGCAAACCCATTTTAGAATCACCCATATCGCCTTCCAATTCAGCTTTAGGAGTCAGGGCTGCCACAGAGTCAATCACTACAATATCCACAGCAGACGATCGAATCAACTGATCGGCAACTTCCAGTGCCTGTTCACCATTATCGGGTTGTGAAATCAACAATTCTTCGATATTTACACCAAGTTTCTCAGCATAAAAACGATCAAAAGCATGTTCAGCATCAATAAATGCTGCAATTCCACCGGCTTTCTGAGCTTCGGCAATGGCATGAATTGCCAATGTAGTTTTACCGGATGATTCAGGTCCGAAAATCTCAATAACACGGCCGCGTGGATATCCACCAACTCCCAGGGCCACGTTTAATCCAATGGAACCGGTTGAAATAAAAGAGACATCTTCCACCTTGGTATCGCCCATTCGCATGATGGTACCTTTTCCATGATCTTTTTCTATCTTATCCATTGCCAGTTGCAATGCTTTCAGTTTATCAGAGGATGGTCCTTTTACCTCTTCGACGGTTTTTGTTGCCATAATTTTATAGTTTTATTTTTATATTATTTGTTGATAAATTATTTATTAATGAGTTCTTCTATTTTTTCAATAAACTCTTTAGATATTGGCAAAAGTCTGTTTACTGTCTCTTTGTCAAAATCAAAAAAATCATTGTAATCTCCCTTGTGTCTTTTTTCAAATAAATCAGTATAATGTTTTGCAAGATCCTTATCAAACTCTCCTGTTTTCACAAACTCTTTTCCAAATAGTTGCCGAATCCCTTTATGACTCGATGTTTCAATACTTTTTTTACTAATAATGCGCTTACTGCATAATAACAAGTATAGTACATTCTGTTTATTGCAGTATTCCAAAACTCATTCTGAATATGCTGTTCAACTTCCTGAATAGTATCTTTTGCTTTTTGAATTCTATAATTGGAATATTCTTCAGCGTTATATTCTGTCATATCAAATGACCCTCCTTCATTATATTTTTGTAAAACGGAGTAATGCTATATTTTGTAGTCCATTCTTTTTGAGTATAAACCATTGGACTAATAATTTCTCCGGTTTCAAATTCTAAATCGTATAAAGGATATGTAATATCATTTTCAATTTCTGAAGTAATTTTATCTCTGTTTAATAAAATTAATAGATCCCAATCAGAGTCTTTTTTTGCATTCCCTTTTGCTCTTGAACCATATAAATAGATTTTAGCAGATGAATCGCGTTCTTCTACCAGTTTCTTTATCGCTATTAATATGTCAACTGAATCGGTCATTTGGGATTTTTAATAATTGTTTTACAAAGATAAAATTATTTATTCCAAATTCTTATAAAATAAGAAAGAATTATTTAGAGATATTCTTTGAGTAATAATCAATTTTTTATTTCAATACTTCCAACTTTGCAAATTTCAGTAACAAAGATTTAACTCCTTTTTCACCAAAGTCAATTTCTGCTTTTTCATTCCCGTTGACCATGGATGTTTCTATTACTTTTCCAATGCCGAATATGCTGTGTTTTACAAATGCACCTGAAGGAACTGACTGGTTTTCGGTTGTCACTTTTTCTCCTTCATTATTCCCTACTTTTACCAACCTCTTTGGGCTTTTAGGCAAAATGCTTTGTTTGAAAACAGGGTTTGAGAACGAACTACTGAACCGGTTTCTTTCAGTTTCCATATCTTCATCCCAGTCACCGATCTTTGCCTGCTTTGGTACAATTTCAACAGGCAACTCCAGGAATTGTTCATCAATATCCTTGATAAAACGACTTGGATTTGAAAAGTTTGTTTTTCCGTTCTTAAACCGCGATTTGGCATAACTGATAAAACAAAGTTCTTCGGCACGGGTGATGGCTACATAAAACAATCGCCTTTCTTCTTCCAGTTCCCGTTCACTTTGGGTACAAAAAGGTGAAGGGAAAAGTTCTTCTTCCATACCAACAATGAACACCGCTTTAAATTCCAGCCCTTTTGCGGCGTGTACAGTCATTAAAGTGACTTTGTCCTTATCCTGTTCCTTATCGGTGTCCTGATCAGTCAGCAATGAGATTTCAGCAAGGTATCCGGGCAGGAGTGTGACGGTTTCTCCTCCTTCCCGTTTGGTTTCGCAAAATTCGTGAATCGCTTTCAATAATTCCTGTACATTTTCCTGTTTACTCAGATTCTCAGGGGTAAGATCCGAATAAGTATCATTGATCACACCGGTTGTTTTTACAATGCTGCTTGCCAGTTCATAGGCATTTTGTGTAGGTACCAGTTCGGCAAACACATCAATCATATTTCTGAACTGAGCCAGTTTATTGGCAGTTCCCGCATTTACTGCCAGGTTGTATTTCAATATGTCAGAAAGGACTTCCCACACGCTGACAGCATGCAATTGAGAACATTCGATCAACTTATTCAGGGTTGTATCGCCAATACCTCTTGCAGGATAATTGATAATCCTCTTTAATGCTTCTTCGTCGTTTTGATTACTGATCAACCGGAAATAAGCGATTAAATCTTTGATCTCTTTACGCTGATAAAAAGACAAGCCTCCATAAATCCTGTAAGGTATGCTTTGTTTACGGAAAGCCTCTTCCATGACCCTGGACTGCGAATTTGTGCGATAAAGAATGGCAATGTCCTGATAATTATAATCGCCTGTAAATTTTAAATCGACTATATTATTTGCTACAACAAAACCTTCTTCGAAATCGGTAAAAACGCTCAATACTTTAATCGGCTTTCCGGTTTCCTTTTCTGAAAATACGGTTTTACGGATTTGTTGTGCGTTTTTGTCGATCAGACTATTGGCAGCATTGACAATTGTCTTTGTCGAGCGGTAGTTCTGCTCCAGCTTGAAGACTTGTGCATTTTGATAAGTGCTTTTAAACTTAAGTATATTATCGATATTGGCTCCGCGGAACGAATAGATGCTTTGTGCATCATCTCCAACCACACATATCTTTTCATGTTGCTCTGCCAGTTTTTTTACGATAAGATACTGGGCAAAATTAGTATCCTGATACTCATCCACCAGCACGTATCCAAACAATTGCTGATATTTTTGAAGAATATCAGGATTGTTTCGGAAAAGGATATTCGTCTGAAGCAACAAATCATCAAAATCCATAGCATCGGCTTTTTTACAACGGTTGCAATAGATATTATAAATGTCTTTCATCATGGGCACCTTTGATACCACATCAGCTTTGAGTAAATCGGTATTGGCCTGATAGGCATCCGGAGTTATCAGATTATTTTTGGCATACGAAAGTCGTGATTGTACAAATCCGGGTTTATAAATCTTATCATCCAGTTTCAGTTCCTTTACAATGCTTTTAATCAAACTCTTTGAATCCGACGAATCATATATTGTAAAGTTTTTTGAGTACCCGATTTTTTCAGCTTCGGAGCGAAGTATGCGTGAAAAGACAGAATGGAAAGTGCCCATCCAAAGATAACGTGCCGTTTTCTCACCCACCATGCCTGCAACACGTTCTTTCATTTCACGGGCGGCTTTGTTGGTAAAAGTGAGTGCCAGAATGGATGATGGTGCCATGCCCTTCTTCAACAGATAGGCAATTTTATACGTCAGCACACGCGTTTTACCCGATCCGGCACCGGCAATTACCAGTGAAGGACCATCGGTATATTCTACTGCTTTGCGTTGGCTTTTGTTGAGTTCGTTTAAAAAATCCATAAATATATATCTAAAAACCTCAAAGCGTTTAAAACGTTTTGAGCGTTTATTTGTTGTAAAACCTTAAAGCGTATGAAGTACCTTTAAGAGTTTAAGTTGTTATTAAAAACCTTAAAGTGTACGAAGTACCTTTAAGCGTTTATTTGAATAATTAAACCTCAAATCGTTCGAAATGTTTTTGAGCTTTTACTAACAGATAAATAAAAAAACACATCAGGGTGCTTAGCACATGAAAGGTTTTTCATTTATCTGCAAAGTTAGCAAATGGTTTCATAACTTGCTAAAATAGTTTTCAACAACTTATACTTTGAGTTAAAAGAAGTAATTTTGTAATTCAAATAAAAATAAAACAAATGATCATGCAGAAATTTTGCAAGTGGATATTTAAACTAATAGGTTGGACTGCCTTAGTAACGATTGAAGAGCCACCAAAAAGCGTGATATGTGTAGCCCCTCATACCAGTAACTGGGACTTTGTCATCGGTAAATTCTATTACTGGATATTGGGACGTAAATCTTCTTTCCTGATGAAAAAGTCATGGTTCTTTTTCCCTTTTGGTTCACTCCTCCGAAGGATGGGAGGTATAGCTGTTGACAGGAGCAAAAGGACATCAGTGACCGATCAAATGGCCGAAGAATTCGATAAGCGTGAAACCTTTCATTTAGCTATCACCCCTGAAGGTACACGTAAGCTGGCAAATAATTGGAAAATGGGTTTTTATCATATCGCAATGAAAGCCAATGTCCCTATTCAGTTAGCTTATATAGATTATGCAAAGAAAGAAATGGGAATAACTGGAATTGTTTATCCAACAGGCGATGAAAAAGCTGATCTGGCAAAGGTACAGGCGTTTTATAAAGACAAAAGTGCTAAACATCCGGAAAGATTTTACAAAAATAAATAATCTGAATTTAAAATAATTCATTATTTTTAAATTTTTGTAATTCTTTATTCTTTGCAATTATCAGCAAATGTCAACAATTATACGTCTCAACTGTTCAAGTACTATACAAATAGAAATTTATCATGCGTATTTCCCTGATTCAAGATATTATATTCTGGACCGACAAAGCTGCTAATATTCAAAAAGTAGAAGATCAGTTGATACTGTTGGCGGGTAAAACCGATTTAGTGGTTTTACCCGAAATGTTTACTACCGGATTTTGTACTGATAAACTTCAATTGGCTGAAACAATGGAAGATAAAACAGTACAGACACTTAAAAACTGGGCCATAAAATATAAAATGGCTATCACCGGAAGTTTTATTGCTATCGAAAATGAAAAGAACTATAACAGGGCTTTTTTTGTTTTTCCTTCCGGAAAAATTGAAACTGCCGATAAACGTCATTTGTTCAGCTTAGGTGGTGAACATGAGTACTTTACTGCAGGAAATAAACGACTCCTCGTTAACTATGAGGGATTTAATATTCTGGTACTCATCTGCTATGATATACGTTTTCCGGTTTGGTCACGAAATGTAAACACTGAATATGATTTGTTGATTTACGTAGCCAACTTTCCACAAAGACGGATTATAGACTGGGATATCCTTTTACAGGCACGTGCAGTCGAAAATCAGGCATATGTCTGCGGAGTGAACAGGGTAGGAGTTGATGGACTTGGGATAGATTATAACGGACATTCAGCCTTACTCGACTTTAAAGCAAAACCAATTTTAAAATTCTTTGAAAACAAAACATCCATCCAGACAGCAGATATAAAAATTGAACCGCTTCTTCGTTACCGGCAAAAATTTGCTGTTTTGAATGACTCTGATGATTTTGTGATAAAATAAATGATTATCCGTAAAAACGCTTAAAGTTTCAATGAATTGTTTCTGATATTTCATTTTTATAATTCCGAAGGATTTCAATGTGAATATGAATGAAAAATATGGAAAATAATAGTTGATAATCACAGATTACAATATGGTTGAATAGCTATATCAAATTTCTATCATCGTGTTCAATCCCCATGCTCTTTCAATAATAATTTCAATTCTTCAGATATGTTTTATAAACAGGATATTCTTCCTGATTTTTTACATATCATAATATTTTAATATTTTGTTATTCAACCCCTATCGGGGTTGGGTTCATGTTCTTTTCATTTTTTCCATACATTTCATATATGGCTAATCACATTTAAATCCTTCGGATTTGATTTATTATTAAAAACTCTTAAAGCGGAACTTCCTGTTATAATAAGTTAAACATATCAATAAAGATTTAGATATTAGCTATTTACAATAGTAATTAACATATATGTGTAGTTAAGAATATATTTTATTAAAGTTTATTAATGTACTTGTATATAATTATATAAATATATATCTTTGTGGTTAAGATATAATTTCAAATATGTTTATTCAACGAATACTTAAGAAAACCGACACCAAGACTTACAGTTCTGTGGTTCTTATGGAAAGCTACCGTGAAGAGGGCAAGGTCAAACACCGCGTGATTTCAAATTTATCGAAATGGCCTGAATCATTGATCAATGGATTTGAGAAAACGCTCAAAGGTGAAACTGTGAATACAATCGCCGACTTGCAGTTATCTTCAGGTAAGTCATTAGGAGCAATAACAGCTATTTCGCAGATTGCGGGCAGACTTGGAATAATTCAAGCAATGGGCGACTCCAAACAGGGTAAACTGGCACTTTTCCAGATTGCAGGAAGGATTATTTCTCAAGGTTCGCGTAACTATTTGGCAAATGAATGGACCAAAGGGCAAGCGGTTGAAAGTGTTTTTAAACTGACTAATTTTACAGAAGATGATTTGTATGTAAATTTAGATTGGTTAAGTGAAAATCAGACAGCAATAGAAAAAAAGATTTTTGACTACAGAAACAACAAAACAGCTTTAAAAGAAATTTTCTTGTACGATGTAACCTCTTCATATTTAGAAGGAGATAAAAATGAACTTGCTCAGTATGGCTACAACAGAGATAAGAAAACCGGCAAGAAGCAAATTGTAATCGGGTTGATGACTGACAGTCAGGGTTATCCGGTAACAGTAGAAGTTTTTAGTGGTAATACAGGTGATACAAAAACCGTTTCAAATCAACTGCTTAAACTCAAAGCTGATTTTGGTGTAGAAAGAGTGATTTTTGTGGGAGACAAAGGCATGATTAAAAATGCACAAATAAATGAATTAACCAGTGAAGATTATAAATGGAACTACCTCACAACAATTACCAAAGAGCAAATACAGACGCTAATAAAACAAGATGTAATACAATTAGAACTATTTGGAAATGAGCTGGTAGAGATAGATGACAGGGAAAATGGTACACGGTATATTTTGAGAAGGAATCCGGTTCGCGATATCGAAATTAAACAAATCAGACAAACAAAAATAGATAGTATCATCAGTCTTGCTGCAGAACAAGACACCTATTTAGCGGAACATAAGAATGCAAAGTTAGAAGTTGCACTTAGAAAAATAACAACAAAAATAGAGAAATTCAAACTTAAAAAAATCATATCTTGCACCTTAAATGACAATAAACTCAACCTGGAAATTGACACTCAAGCACAAGAAGAAATAGAAAAGTTAGACGGCTGTTACGTAGTAAAAACAGATGTTCCCAAAGATATTGTTGACATGAAAATCCTTCATGACCGATATAAAGACTTGTCAAAAGTAGAGTTCGCTTTTAGAACAATGAAAACTACATTGGAAAAAATACGACCAATTTTTGTACGAAAAGAAGAAAGAACAAGAGGTCACGTATTTGTGGCAATGGTGGCATACATGATTATAAAATACATTACCGATGAATGTGCAACCCTAAATTATACACGAGAATTTATTATTGAAAGCTTAGATAAAATCAACTATTTGCAATACACTTTAAAAGATAAAACTGTAAATGTAGTACCACAAAATTTACTTCCACATCAAAAAGATATGATAGATAAATTAAAAATAGAGCTAAAGTAGCTAAGAATAATTTTCAATCAAAGTAGCCGTTATAAAATGATATTCAAATGGTTACAGCTATTTTGTTCTGTTATATCTTAGGAACTTCCGTTAAAGTGTTTAATCTTACATGTTTTGAAACTTTCAACAGAATATAAAAACCCAACCCTGAATATGAATTGAATAACTATTCGCGTCAATAATGATTTATTAAACAAAAAAACTCAGTAAACAAATTGTTTACTGAGTTTTTTATGGTGACCGCGGTGGGATTCAAACCCGCAACCCCCACATCCGTAGTGTGGTACTCTATTCAGTTGAGCTACGCAGCCATTATTTTTCTTTAGCGAGTGCAAAGATAGGTTTTTTTTTAAAACTACAAAAGCTTTTTCTGAAAAAATATTCGTTCCGTGTTCAATGTTCCACGTTCCGTGTTTTGGGTTAATGCAGTTTTTTTGTTAAATCGATACGTTGCTGGTAAATGAAGTTCTTCTTAGTTGATTTGAGAGTACATTGCGCCACACACATATTGATTATGTGTGTTGGATAATTGGTTGAACATTCGTAATCTTATAAAATTCTGACAATCTAACGCGGAACACGGAACGCGGAACGCGGAACACGAAACACGAAACTATGCTAACACGAAATCCAGCTGTTTCTTATCCAGGTTTGCTTTTGCGACCTTCACCGTAATTTCATCACCCAGTTGATACTTTCTATGCAATTTACGACCTATCAGACAATAGTTTTTATCATCAAATGTATAATAGTCATCATCCAGATCACGAATCGGGATCATTCCCTCACATTTATTTTCTATCAGTTCAACATAGATACCCCATTCGGTAACGCCCGAAATAACCCCGTCGAACACCTGTCCTAACTTGTCGGCCATAAACTCAACCTGTTTATATTTAATGGAAGCACGTTCGGCATTCGAAGCCAGTTGTTCCATATCCGAACTATGCAGGCAATATTCCTCCCATTCCGCAGCGTTGACACTACGTCCTCCGGCAGCATACTTTTCAAGAAGACGGTGTACCATCATATCAGGATAACGGCGTATTGGTGATGTAAAGTGTGTATAAAAGTCGAATGCCAGACCGTAGTGTCCCAGGTTATGTGTGGAGTAAACAGCTTTAGCCATCGACCGGATAGCAAGGGTTTCAATCAGGTTTTGTTCTTTCTTTCCCTGCACTTCATCCAATAATGCATTAATGGACGCTGAAACAGCCGTTTGTTTACCGCTGGTTTTCAGATTATATCCGAATCGTTTGATAAAAACCGAGAATGTATTCAACTTATCAGGATTTGGGACATCATGAATACGATAGACAAAAGTCTTTGCTTTTTGTCCTTTTCCCGGTTTGCCAATATGGGTTGCCACTGTTTTATTAGCCAACAACATAAATTCTTCAATCATTTTATTCGCATCTTTCTGTTCTTTAAAATAGACCGAGGTCGGTTTCCCTTTGTCATCTATTTCAAAACGCACTTCAACCCTGTCGAAAGCAATGGCTCCATCAGCGAACCGTTTAGCCCGGAGGATCTTTGCCAGCCTGTCGAGGGTGAGTATCTCTTCTTTCAGATCACCTTCTCCTGTTTCAATGATAGCCTGCGCATCTTCATAGGCAAACCGGCGGTTACTGCAGGTAACGGTTTTTGCAATATCGTAATGTTGTATTTCAGCTTTATCATTCATCTGGAAAATGACAGAATAGGTCAGCTTGTCTTCGTTGGGACGAAGGGAGCATATACCGTTCGATAAATGTTCAGGCAGCATAGGGATAGTACGATCAACCAAATAGACAGAAGTAGCACGTTGTTCAGCTTCGGTTTCAATAATGCTTTCAGGGCGTACATAATGTGTCACATCGGCTATATGTACACCTATCTCCCATAGTCCGTTATTTAGTTTTCTTAATGACAGGGCATCATCAAAATCCTTGGCATCACGCGGATCAACAGTAAAAGTGGTTACATTACGCATATCAATCCGTTTAGCCACTTCTTCGGGTGTTATCCCTGCATCTATTTTAGCAGCTTCCGCTTCTACATCTTCAGGGTATTTATATGGGAGTCCGAATTCAGCCAGTATAGCGTGCATTTCGGTATTGTTATCGCCTTTGTCACCCAACACATCGATCACTTCACCGATCGGGTTTTTAGCATTCGGTTCCCATGCAAGCAATTTGACGACTGCTTTCTGACCCGATTTTCCACCGTTTAACTTATTCTTTGGAATAAAAATATCATTCGTCATGATCCTGTTATCTAACGTTAGGAAAGCATAGTTTTCTGATACATCCAATATACCAACAAATGTATCCTGCGCCCTTTTCACTATTTCCACTACTTCTCCTTCGGGTTGTTGTCCTTTACGCCTTGCGTAGAGGAACACCTTCACCTTGTCGTGGAACAAAGCATGATTTGTTTTCCGCTCCGGGATAAATACTGATTCACCGCCATCATCAGGTGTCAGGAAAGTCTTAACTCCCTGTCGTTCTATGGTACCGGATATATAGCCACCCCTTGAATTCACTTTAAAACAGCCACGTGATATTTCAACCAGGAAATCTTCTTCCAACAGTTCGTACAACAATTTATTGACAAATACACGTTGTGTTTCAGCCTTTATATTAAGCAATGAAGATATTTGTTTATAATTGAACGTTTTCTCCATATTTTCGTTGAAAACATTGACAATATCACGCACTAATTCGGTTTTACGAATTCTTGTGCTCGGGGCTGCAGTTCTATTCTTTTTAGACATGATTTTTTTATTTTGTGTTCCGCGTTCCGCGTTTTGTGTTATGTGTTCCGTGTTTTGCGTTCCGCGTTCCGTGTACCGCGTTCAGCATTTCGTATTCTGCGTTCAGTATTATTTATTAGTTCTTATGTTCATTCAATTAAATAATTTAAAGAATCATCAACCCGCAACGCGGAACGCGGAACACGGAACGGACTAACCCGAATGCAAATATACAACAAAGCATTGATTCAGGTCATTTTTTTGAACTATATGGTTAATATATTTATTATTGATAAATTATTTGTATTTTTGCGACCCCATTAATTATGTCCAAAAAACATGTCAAAACAATATGAAATCGAAAATTGCTTTTATTATCAATCCATTTTCTGGTACCGGGAAGAAAACCGACATTCCGGCATTAATTAAACAGGGATTAGATACAACTATTTTTGAACCTGAAATTGTTTTTACAAACGATCATGGTCATGGTACCGTGTTAGCAAAGGAATTTGTTGACAAGGGTTTTCAGTTCATTGTTGCAGTGGGCGGTGATGGAACGGTTAATGAAGTTGGCAGATCACTAATAAATACAAAATCTACATTGGGTATTATCCCGATAGGTTCAGGAAATGGTCTTGCGCGTCATTTGGGCATTCCAATGAATATTAAGAAAGCCATCAAACAGCTTAACCATTCGGAACCTATTCTAATGGATTACGGGTTGGTGAATGAGCGTCCTTTCTTTTGTACCTGCGGAACAGGTTTTGATGCATACGTAAGCACACAATTTGCCAAAGGGAATAAACGCGGCATTATGAGTTATATCGAAAAAATCATAACAGGATATTTTTCATATAAATCGCAAAACTACCATTTAGAGGGCGACGGAATAGATTTAGATACAAAGGCATTTGTCATTACATTTGCCAATGCTTCGCAATGGGGAAACAATGCTTACATTGCTCCTCAGGCAAGCGTTCAGGATGGAAAACTTGATATTTCCATTATGAGCAGCTTCCCCATCATCGCAATTCCGACTCTGGCGTTACAACTTTTTGCCAAGACCATTGATAAAGATTTATTTATGACGACCCTGCGGTCAAAAGGGATTACCTTAATCCGTGAAGAATCCGGACCTTTCCATTACGATGGTGAACCTTATGAAGAAGGAAAAGAAATTTATATCAAAACCATCCCCGATGGGTTGAAGGTACTGGTTAATAAACGGTTTTAAGATTTACTGATATTATTATCAATGATATTATTTTATGATATTATTTCATGATATTATTTCATGATATTATTTTATGATATTATTTCATGATATTACTTTCATTGATATTATTTTATGATATTATTTTCATGATATTATTTCAATGATATTGGATGTATTCCTTTCAACAAATTGAACGTATACACTCCTAACTCCATATTTCTTACTTCTTACTTCTTTTACTACCTACTATAAACTATAAACTATAAACTATAAACTATAAACTATAAACTATTTCAATAAATTTTCCGCAATAAAAGCAATAGCGCCAACAGGAATAAACACAGCACAGATGACAATTACAGGTAAAATCAAATTCAGTATTGCTTTTCCTATCGATAATTTTTGAACTTCCGAGGTACCAATGACTAATATTACCAGTGTCCATACACCTATTCCTATTTCAACCAGAATTGAAAAAAGAGTTATGATGGTAAATAGTATTCCATTATCAAACAAATCAACATTACTTTTAAATTCATCATTCCCAAAGAGAACAATTCTGATAATCATCAGGAATAAAACAACCATAGAAGGAATCAAGGCATAGGATATCAGTCTCAGTAACGACTTTGTATTTCCTTTCCCTTTGAGCCATCTGCCTGTCCAACTCAACAATACAGCAAATAGGTAGAAGCATAAAAACCCGAAAATTCCTCCTCCTATTACACATACAATCAATACACTTATCAAATTCATCCGATCACCCATATTCATGTTCATAGCTCTGTTCAACGCACTTTGAATTCCTCCAAGTATCAACAAAACAGTTATAAATTTATTATACCGCTTATCATTTATAGATTTGAAAACCATCCGTGGTGAAATCCAGATTTTAGTAAAAATATCTTTGTCAGTCAGGATGGTTTCTTCCGGCAAAGTGTCCGTACTGTTTTCCATACAATTTATTTTCTGTTTTTATTTTAGTGCAATAAGTTCTAATAATAAATGAATCGCCCTTAAATCAAAGAATTGAAGGCAATATTATATAGTAAAGGCTTTAATTAATTCTACTTTGACAGATTCTATTTTTTAGACAGGATTTACAGGATTAACATGTCAATTGTGCCCTAAAGGAATGATATAATCCAAAAAAAGCTCTTAAATTTATGTTGTTTAGATGATTATTGAATAATATGAAACCTGATAATCCTGTTAATCCTGTTAATCTTGTCTAATTTTTTTATTATTTTAATCTGTCAAAGTAGAATTAAGTTGAAAGTAAAAGTGTAAACAAATTTCAGTACGTACATTGGGATGATTAAACACGATTAAAATAAAAAAGATATTGTAACTATTTCAACATGTTAAACCTGACATCTGACATATTGCTCATTTCTTTGAGCAAAAAAAGAATGATAACTCTCAGGTTTCAAAATGAGTCGTTAAAAGTTTCCTGCACTACCGTCCAGTGACCGTCCAGTGTTCCCTTTGGGTTGTTCCTACAGTTCTTGATATTTTCTTCCTGCAGGATGAATATAAAACTGCCTTACAGACTGAAGAAAAAAGATCAATATGGATGTAAAACAAAACATTGAATTGTTTCAACTAATTGCTTTGTTAGTTTGCTTTCTTTCTGTAAACGGATATTCTGCATGCTCAGATATTCATAAAATCCAAAATGTCTTTCCGGCAATGAATTATTTTCTGTAACTCAATAATCCTTTCTTAACCTGATTTTAACCTTATTATACCCCAAACACGGTATAAAAATGCCCTGTTAATGGTATTTCATTCCTCTTTTTGAATAACGAACTTTGCATACAAAATAGTTTCATTTTTTATTCAACTCAAAAAACAGGATTGCAAATGACGCTTGTGTTACGTAATGTTTTGATATTAAATGATAATTGAAAATTAAATTCAGAATTATGAGCAGATTTAAAGTAAACGGAAAAGAACAGGAATTGAACGACAGACTCTCAGTTTCCGATCTTATAAAATTAAACAAGGTGTCACAACCTGATATGGTATCGATTCAACTGAACGGAAACTTTGTTGTACGCGAAAAGTATACTACTACCCAACTCAAAGAAGGAGATGAAATTGATTTCCTTTATTTTATGGGAGGCGGAAGCCGTTAGGTAGTTGATTGGTTCCGTGTTCCGCGTTTCGCGTTTCGCGTTTCGTGTTTAGGGTTGTTGATTCTATATCGGTTAATTGTTTATTCCCGTAAACGGGACAAACTTCGTTCAGTATTTTAAATAGTAAATGAATAAATATTAAATAGAAATAATGGATTTTACAGAAGAACAAATACAGCGTTATAGTCGCCATATTCTGTTACAGGATGTCGGTGTGGAAGGGCAGGAAAAGCTTCTCAACGGAAAGGTGCTGATTATTGGTGCCGGCGGGTTAGGAGCCCCCGTTGCTTTTTATCTGGCAGCAGCAGGTGTCGGAACCATTGGCATTATTGATGGTGATATGGTTGATTTAAGCAATCTGCAACGTCAGATTATACACTTCACTGCTGATGTTGATAAGGCGAAAGTACTTTCGGCTAAAGAGAAAATAAATCAGCTTAATCCTGATGTGAAGGTCATTACCTATCAGAAATTGCTGACTGCCGAAAATGCCTTCGAAATCATTAACGACTATGATTTCATTGTTGATGGGACGGATAATTTTCCTGTGAAGTTTCTGATCAACGATGCCTGTGTGATTGCAGGTAAGCCTTTTTCACACGGTGGAATATTACGCTTCGAAGGCCAGACCCTGACATATGTCCCCGGTACTGCCTGTTACCGTTGCCTTTTCCATTCGCCACCACCACTCAATGCGGTTCCTACCTGTTCGCAGGCCGGTGTGCTGGGTGCAATTGCAGGAATGTTGGGTACCATCCAGGCAACAGAAGTGCTGAAGTACCTCACAGGAGTTGGCGATCTGCTTACCAACCGCTTGCTTACTTTCAATGCAAAAACAATGGACTTCAGGACAATAAATGTAAAACCAAACGAAACCTGTCCCGTATGTGGAAATCATCCTGTAATTACCGGACTTGTTGAATCCGAACAAGCCGTTTGCGAACTGAAAACAAAAAAACAGTTGACATTTAACTATATAGAGCCAAGAGCCAAGAGCCAAGAGCCAAGATAGAATACACAATAGATTAATATTTTGCAAATTATTTTGTCAGATTAATTTATTCGTTGTATATATTTACTATTCTCTAATTAACCAATCAACCAATTAACCAATTAACCAATCAACTAATCAACCAATCTACCAATTAACCAATCAACCAATATAGAATCATCAACCAGAAACACGGAACGCGGAACACGGAACACGGAACACGGAACACGGAACGATAAACTAATCAACCAATTCATGACAAATTCTAAAAAATTATCCATCATAAGCTTCAGTGGCGATTTCGATAAATTGACTGCTGTATTTACGTTAGCCACAGGAGCAGGAGCAGTAGGCTACGAAGTAAATCTATTTTTCACCTTCTGGGGATTGGATGCTATAAAAATAAAACAAGGTCGCAGTGCAGTGGGGAAAGGCTTTTTACCGAAAGTATTCGGGGTATTTATGGGCGGATTGAAAAGTGCTCCTGTAAGCCGTCTGAACTTTGGAGGGTTAAGTCCGTCGATCTTTCGTCACCTGATGCGTAAAAATAATGTCGCGACACTCGAAGAACTGGTGGATGCGGCAAAAGTCCTTGGAATCAATTTCTATGCCTGTGAAATGGCTATGCAAATACTTGGAATCGGGAAATCTGACTTGATCCCCGAAGTGAAAGATGTACTGGGAGTTGCTACCTTTCTAAAACTGGCAGACGGAGGACAGACCTTATTTATTTGATTGAAGTAATTAACCGACTTTTAATTTACAATTTACAATTTGCGATTTACAATTTGCATGTAAATTGTTCATTTGTTTTAAACAGTTGAATACTATAATACTATAATACTACTAACTATAAACTACCAACTACCAACTACCAACTACTTACTACCCACTATAAACTACTAACTACCCACTATAAACTACTAACTACCCACTATAAACTACTAACTATAAACTACTAACTATAAACTTCTTAATCATGGCTACATTTAAAATAGATATTACCAAAGAACACTGCCCAATGACTTTTGTGAAGACAAAAATTGAATTGTATAAACTAAAAGAGGGTGATGTGTTGAATGTATTGGTCAGTGAAGGCGAACCACTTGAAAATATACCACTAAGTTCATCTGAACAAGGCTTTAAAGTTCTTTCAGTATCAGAAACGGAAACAAAAGGAACGCATCTAATCGTTATACAAAAATGATTAAGATACCCGGTTACATTATTGATGACATTATCCGTCAGGCACAGGATGAGCTGCCGGATGAAACCTGCGGATTACTGGCAGGGACAGGAAATGTAGTACATAAACGATTCGCTATGACCAATACGGATCATAGTCCCGAACACTTTTCCTTTGATCCTTACGAGCAATTTCAGGCACTCAGGTCGGCACGCTCAGAAGGACTGGAACTTATTGCCAACTTCCACAGCCACCCGGCTACCCCTTCCCGCCCTTCCATTGAGGACATACGCCTGGCCTACGACCCGGATATCCTTTACCTGATTTTGTCCTTAGCCGCCGAAACTCCCATCCTCAAAGCATTCCGCATTCAAAACGGAATATCAAAAGAAGAAACGATTGAAATAGTGAACTGAGTTGGATATTAACCAATTCAACAATGTACAATTTATTCATTTACAATTTACAATTGGTACTTCGTCGAAGTAGTTCTCCCATTAATTAATCAATCAACTATCAACCAAAGGAACGGAGTGATGTCACCTTTGCTGGATTAACCAATCAATCATTCAACTAATCAACCAACTAACCAATGGAACGAAATAAGACTCATTTACCTGTTCAACCAAGATTGGAACAATACAGAACGCGGAACGCGAAACACGGAACCCGGAACACGAAACCCGGAACACGAAACGCCCACCCCCTCCGAAATGGAACAACAAGTAGTTAAAGATTCAAAAATAATTAACAGTATTTTATCATTTAACAGTATAAAGAAACTACAATAACTCATTTTAACTACTTTTTTTCGACCATTTTCAATAAAAAACAAAAATAATGGCCTGAAAATTTGGCTGGTACCAACATGTTTTTGTTATTTTGCACCCGATTTAAAACAAAGTATACCTACTGAACCAAAAATATGTCTAAAAATCTTGTTATTGTAGAATCCCCGGCGAAAGCTAAAACCATAGAAAAATTCCTCGGCCCTGATTACCATGTAATGTCCAGTATGGGACATATTCGTGATTTAGCTGAAAAAGGGATTGGCATTGATTTCGAAAATAATTACGAACCGCAATATGTTGTCTCTTCCGATAAGAAAAAATTAGTCTCCGAATTACGAAAAGCAAGTAAGGACGCCCAAACAATATGGCTTGCGTCTGATGAGGACCGGGAGGGAGAGGCCATTGCGTGGCATCTATACGAAGAACTGAAACTGAAAAAAGATACTACCCGCCGGATCGTTTTCCATGAAATTACCAAAGACGCCATACTCCACGCTATAGATACTCCACGTGATATTGACATTAATTTAGTCGATGCCCAGCAGGCACGACGGGTGTTGGACCGTATTGTTGGATTCGAATTATCACCTATCTTATGGCGTAAAGTGCGCCCTTCCCTTTCGGCAGGACGCGTACAATCGGTAGCAGTTCGTTTGATTGTCGAACGCGAACGTGAGATTAACCAGTTCATTGCCGAAGCAACTTACCGGGTAAGTGCCATTTTTAATTCCGTTGACAGCAACGGAAAACCAATCGAACTAAAGGCCGAACTGCAACAACGCTTTGCCACGAAAGCCGAAGCTATGGCATTCCTCGAATTATGTAAAACTGCACAATACAGCATTGACAATATCGTTACCAAACCTGCAAAAAAATCACCGGCTCCTCCTTTTACTACCTCAACGCTTCAACAGGAAGCCGCCCGTAAACTGGGATATTCGGTTGCACAAACTATGCAGGTTGCACAACGGCTTTATGAAGCAGGTAAAATTACCTATATGCGTACCGACTCGGTGAATCTGTCCGATCTGGCTTTGGGCACATCAAAAGCCGAAATCATTAGCATGGCAGGACAGAAATACGTTCATACCCGTCAGTTCAATACCAGGACCAAAGGCGCACAGGAAGCCCACGAAGCCATTCGTCCGACTTATATGAATGCACATAAAGTGGAAGGGACTTCACAGGAAAAAAGATTATATGAATTGATCTGGAAACGGACTATTGCCTCACAAATGTCGGATGCAGAACTTGAAAAGACATCGATTTATATTCAGGTTTCAGGAAGCAACCATCAGTTTGTGGCTTCAGGCGAAGTCATTGTTTTTGATGGTTTCCTGAAAGTTTACATGGAATCGACCGACGACGATACCGATGCCGTTGACGAGTCATTGTTACCTTCTATGAAAAATGGTGAAAAACTTACTCCACTCGAAATAGTTGCCCAGGAACGATTCTCTCAAAAACCTCCGCGTTATGCCGAAGCCAGCCTGGTGCGTAAACTGGAAGAACTGGGAATAGGCCGTCCTTCTACCTATGCACCAACCATTTCAACCATTCAAAACAGGTTGTATGTCGAAAAAGGTGACCGTGAACCTGAAAAACGCGATTTCAACTTTCTTAAACTGAAAGGCGGCAAGATTACTGACGTAATAAAAGCAGAAAATACAGGTGCTGAAAAATCGAAACTCTTCCCAACAGATATAGGTACGGTTGTAACCGATTTCCTGACAGATAATTTTCCTGAAATACTGAACTATAATTTTACTGCTGATGTTGAAAAGGAATTCGACAGTATTGCTGATGGTGAAATAAAATGGACGGTTGCCATTGATAAATTCTATAAAAAATTCCATCCTATTGTAGAGGATACCATGAAAAACTCCGAACGCCAGGTCGGTGAACGGATATTGGGTGTCGATCCTAAAAGCGGTCGCCAGTTATCGGTGAAGATTGGTAAATACGGACCGTTGGCACAAATCGGAACTGTAGAAGAAGAAGAAAAGCCTGTTTTCGCATCATTACGTCGCGATCAGTCAATCGAAAGTATCTCGCTGGAGGATGCACTCGAATTATTTAAACTTCCACGTTCGGTGGGCGAGTTTGAAGATAAGGTTATGACCGTTGCCATCGGACGCTTCGGACCGTATATCCGTCATGATGGTTCGTTCTATTCGTTGCCGAAAACGGATGACCCCATGGATGTTACAACCGAACGTGCCATTGAGATTATTGAAGATAAACGGGAAGTTGAAAAGAACCGTATCATCCAGACTCTGGGTGAAAACAGTGAAATACAGGTGCTGAACGGGCGGTTTGGTGCATATTTTACCTGTAATAAGGTGAACTATAAAATTCCGAAAGGTACTGATCCTGTGTCTTTGACTTTTGAGAAATGTCAGGAGTTGATTGCTGCACAACCCGAAGCAGCCAATAAAAAGAAACCTTACGGACGTAAGGCTGCGGCTGCAAAACCTGAAAAGAAAGCCCCTGCAGTAAAAACGAAAGCAAAGGCAAGAGCGAAGGTGAAAAAATGATATTATCTTCGAAGATATTATTTCAAGATATTATTTCAAGATATTATTTTCAAAGATATTATTTCATGATATTATTTCATGATATGATAAAAAGATATGATTTTTAATCATATCGAATTAAAAATCATATCGTTTTTAAGATCATATCGAATTAAAAATCATATCGATTTTAAGATCATATCGCATTAAAAATCATATCGCATATAAGATCATATCGTATTAAAAATCATATCGTATTAAGATCATATCATGCAATCATATTGTCGTAGATTTTAAACTTAATTAAAAATGAAAAAGCTATTTTTAATCTCTGTCCTGTTTGTACTGACCTTAACGGCCATGTCACAAACTCCACTCATTATCACTGAAGGAGAATCAACCATTGTCTATGCATTACCAAAAACGGAACTGTGCATTCAGGTTGAAACAGAAAAATCGACATCGAAACCAGGTATGTTTTACAGGTATTCAGAACGTTATCTGGCTGCTAAAAATGTCATTACGGAAGAGAAAACAACGTACAGGTTGAAAAGCGTGAAAGTCGTTCCACATTCCATTCCTGATCCGGCAAGGACATTTTCGTATATTCCATCTGGTCAACCCATTCATTTATCGGTCAATGCCAAAGGGATACTTTGCGGAGTGAATGCACCAATTGAAAAAGAAACAGATAATTCTAAATCAACCCAGTTGCCTGTAAAAGAAAATTCACAGCCAGCTTTGCTGCCTCTTGGTGAAGAATATATGATGGCAGGTTCGGAAGCCAAACTGGCAGAAGGAGCTGCAAAACAAATCTACCGTATTCGTGAAAGCAGGTTGAGCCTGCTCACTGCCGATCTTGATAAACTTCCTGCTGATGGTGAGTCCTTTAAATCCATGCTCGATGGAATGAATGCCACGGAAAGTCAGTTGACCGAACTTTTTATCGGAAAAACCACCAAAGAGATACAGGTTCAGACAATTTACCTGACCCCTGACGTCGCGTTGGCAAATGATGTGTTGTTCAGGCTGTCAGCTCTGAAAGGACTTGTTAATGCGGACGATTTGAGCGGTACACCTTACTATATCAGTATCAAACCAACGGATATTAAAAAGAGCGGATCCGATTCAAGAACTAAAATTGAAAAGACAAGCATCTGTTCCATACTTCCTTCTTCAACACTGATAACTATCGGGGATGGAGCAAATACTGTGTTTGCCGAACAATTCCTGATTCCTCAGTTTGGAATTCTCCTTCCACTTTCCGAAAGCCTGTTTAAACAACCTGCCACGAAAGTATTTATTGATCCCCAGACAGGTCAGTTATTAAAAATAGAATAGAAAATTCAGGAATGAGAAATGAGGAGTGAGGAGTGAGTGGGAGGGCGACATCAAATCAGATGTCGCCCTCTCACTTTTTGATAAATTGGATATGATTCAAAACCAGAAGTGGGAGTGCGACTAAAAAGTTTGAAAAGTTTGAAAGGTTTGAAATGTTTGAAGTTTGAAAGGTTTCGGGTCCCACAGTCTTTTATCTTTTATCTTTTATCTTTTATCCTGGTTCCTGGTTCTTCCTTTTTTGCAGTTCAGTGTACTTTTTGGGTCTCGCGATTTTCATATCGCGAATTAAAACACATTTACTCTATCTGATACCCATAATTTTTCAAACCTTATTAAAATTTTCACCTTACAAATGGGAGTCCCGGGATTACAGAAGTGAAACCCTCACTAAACCCGGGAGAATTGCACAAATTTATTCAATAAGATGATTCTACTCGATTTCTAAGAAGTGAGGGCTTCACTTTTTTAGTTATAACATCATCGCATTATAAAAGTGAAACTTCACTTCTAACAGAGTAAGTAACCCTTGATCATCTCAAAGTAAGGCTTCACCCTGGATTTCGGGAATCCCGGGATTGCAGAAGTGAAACCCTCACTAAAACCCGGGTGAATTTCATTAATTCATTCATTAAGATGATTCTACTCGATTTATAAGAAGTGAGGGCTTCACTGAAGGAACTTCTGACTAACATTCTTCTTTCCTATTGGTAGCTTCTACGTAGCTTCTACGTAACCAATAAGTAACCTCTAGGTAGCCTCGATGTAACTTCTACGTAACCTATAAGTAACCTCTAGGTAGCCTCGATGTAACTTCTACTTATAAATTATAAAAATATTCTACTAATAGTTATGTAAAACAGAAATAAAATACATCTAAATAGAGGTATATTATATGTATTTTATCTGTGTTTTATTAGTGTATTAATTGTATATAAATTAAAAGGTTACATAGAGGTTACATAGAGGTTACATAGAGGTTACATAGAGGTTACTTAGAAGGTACCAAAGTATATGGAAGAGGAGAAAAAAAGAGATCGTCGAATATTAAAACAAACTGATTTTCTGTTTTTATAAAGAGAATTTCAATGCATTCCATTTTCACTCCCCAGCCTATCCTGATTTTAACGTGCATTTTATTGATTCGTTGATAAAAGTTCCCGTATTTCAATTTGTCCCAAAACAGTTTTGTTTTTGAATATTTTTATCATGTAGAGATAGTTGTTTTACTCCTGTTAAAAATGGTTGAAGTAGATGCAGTAGACGAATCAAGTTGGATTCCGGTTTTCTTCACTCTTTTAAAAACTGACTTTTAGGATCAACACCTCCGGTAGACCTCGATCTGAACCAGTTGTTTGAAATCTCTAAAACCCGAACGGACCGTGTCTAAAGATAGGTTTATTTTGCTTAAATGTATAATCTTTTAGGTTGTTTAAAACTATTTGTCTAAATTGTGTTAAGTAAATAAATATTTGTTGTATTTTTGGTGGCGTAAATGGATTAAAGTTTTTAGATTATAGTTTACAATATTTTCAGGACTTACTGTTTTACATTAAACGCAAATAATCACACCCGGTCATGATAAAGGTGAAAAATATACGGAATTAAATTTTGGTACTATGACAGATCTTTCGAAAAGTTGCATTAAATGCGATCACCTTCAACGGAATGAAAACAGTGAAATGAACTGTGGAATAACCAAACAGGCGGTTCATTTCGAGGATACCTGCGATTTGTTTGAAATGAATAAACAAATGCAGGAAAGAAAAGAAAAAGAGGAAAGTGAATTCCGGAACAAAGTTAAGTTCAACTATGCAACTTCTAACAAAAGAATTGGTAATTATGCCATAGATATGCTGGCAATCGTTGCTGTTGAAATGTTAACCGGAGCCTTTTTGATAGCATTCTATGGCAGGGATTCAGCAATTTATTCTCTTCTATTTAATGATAGTATTGGAAAACTGATATTTATCTTTTTACTCAATGTTCTCTATTATACTTTATTCGAAGCCATAACCGGAAGGACCATTGGAAAATACTTCACTAAAACGAAAGTGGTCACTCTGACGGGTGAAAAACCAGGTTGGGCAGGGATCCTGTTGCGGTCGGTATGCCGGTTTATTCCATTTGATCAAATCTCATATCTTTTAAATAGTGATTCGGGATGGCACGATTCGTTATCAAAAACGATTGTTATTGAAAAATAATTTAACTATCTCACTACCGGCTTATGACTGCGAACAGGGTATCTCATGCAATATAGAAAGAAATATAAAATAAAGTGGAATAATAAAATAACTTATCGAATCAAGCTCAGAATATCTTTGAACAAATTCGCCGGGTGGATGAAAACGGGAATGAGATCCGGGTGGCTTGGATTTGGGGAAAGTCTTGGAATACTCAGAATACAGGCACTTTATCTCTGTCATTGAAAAGGCGAAAGATGCGTGTAAAAATAGCGGACAGCTTATTGAAAACCATTTCGAGGACATGCTCGATATGATTGAATTGGGTAAAGGTGCTAAATGTGAGGTGAATAATGTTAAGCTTTCACGATTGTCTGTTTTGTCGAATATACAATGGTTAAACCATGTCGCAGGGAAATGAAATTATTTTCAATTATTTAATGATCAATTATCTGTTGATTGATGAGTTTAAATGTAGGGTGCACTTCCGACTCAAACAATAATTTACTATATCAACTTTAAACTGTTCGAAATTTTTTGGATGATACATAGAATAGAAAATTAGTAAACGCAGATTTAATTCTGTAACATATTGTTAATTAAAAACATACATTCAATTATATTACAGCCGATATAAAAGATGATGAGAAAAGTACTGTCAATAATTCTTCTTTTGTTTATTTCTATTCACTGTTTCAGTCAGGACGGATATGAAAGTTGGGATAAACGATATGTAAAAGTAAACATATCTGATGTGATACGGTTCGAAACAGAGTATGCAGATTCGGTTAACAGAGGCTTAATTGAAGGGAAGTATTATTCGCGTTTTAGTCTTTTCCGGATAAAAGCCGAATTCACTGGCGAAAAAAGAGATATAGCTGATAGTATTAAATCTTCCATGAAAAATGTGAATAAGTTATTTGGAGAAAATGAATTTTTACCTGTCATTACAGCTGTAAAAAAAGAATACAGATTCATGATTGATGGAACTGAATATTGGTTTCCAATCCAGCATGTATTGGAAGAACCTTTTCAGAATGAAATTATGAAACATGACAATGTGATTTTATACTGTGTATTTTTTAATGAACATCGCTGGAATAAAGCTTTATATAATACCTTTTTAATTTCGGAATTTAGAAAAGATTAGATAAATATCCGTTTTGTTAATTAGTGCAATAAAAATGACATAAACCTGAATCACCAGGTGATAATAACAAACGAAAAAAATGATGAAAACAACTTTCAGACTTATTTTGGTTACCATATGTATTGCATTTCTCAGTTGCCAAAAAGATGAGAATCTAACAATCAGTAAAAGTTCAATAACCAATGGTGGAGTGCTAAACGGGAAAATAGTCAATTACGTAATAAATTCAATTGATTCGGTGAAGGCATGGAATAATTTTTTTGTTGGTACAGGAAAAGTAGCATCAACAGGAGATTTTTCAATTGGTTTAACTGTCCCAATATTATTGAAGTTAGGCACATTGAGTGGTGTCACGATAAGCGATTCAACTGCTATGACAGGTACCGTATCAATTTTTTCATTCCTGAATTTTTATAACAACGGAGTGTTGAGCAAATGTAATTATACCGCTGACAGTTTAAATAAAGCAGGAATATCAAATTCGGTTTTTATTTATTCCGACAGGGTTGTCAGAATAAATGGAACACATACAGAAACGTTTACGTTAGATAATAATACACAAACATCCAATTATAATGTATATTACAATGTGATGATTAAAAAAGGATGGAATGAACTGGTATATAAAGTGATCTCGAACATACAAACCACGAACAGTGAAACAATATCCGGGAGTTTGACAAACACCATTACAGATGATCTTCAATGGCATTTTTTCAATATAGGCTATTCCTATGTTCACAAAGAATTGACCGGTAAAAGTCAACAAAAAACTGAAAAGCTATTTTTAATCAGGTAGGTTTTTGTTTTATCCTGTGTATTGAGAATTGATAATAAAAAAAACAGGTTGGTTATAATGGCAGGTATTATCAAGTTGAACAGAAAGATAAGACAATCACATCAGACTTAGGGTACGCCTTTTTGAAATGAAAATACTTGTACATGAAATTTACAATAAAAAAGAAATCGAATAAAGTATAGTGCAAACTTAAACACAAAAGCAATTGAGATTAGACAAAAATAATATATGAACAACTAAAAAAACGAGATGGAACAAATTAAAATCTTTTCAAAACTTGGACTGAATGATTATATAAGACTAAATTTTCAAATTAGTTTTACAAAGGTCATGTATATTATTATGAGTATTCTGGGTGTTCTGCTTGTGCTTATCGCAGGCGGATTATTGATGCATGATTTAATCTATCCTAATCATACAGGCGATCATTCAAGTGCCTGTTTTGTATTTATCTATGGTTTGGCCCTGGTCGTGTATTTACCGGCAGCCATCTATTTCAGGTCAAGAAAAATATTTTCGACTAATCAGCGTATTCAGGAAGAAATGATGTATGAATTTTCTGAAACGGGAATCAAAATCACAGGAATATCATTTAATTCACAATATGACTGGAGCAAGATTTTCAAAATTAAAAGGGTAAATAATATTTTACTCCTTTTTCAGGATAAGTTGGTTGCGAACATCATTAATCTGGATACGGTCAATGCAACTGATTATAACCGGTTGAAAGAACTTATTCTTTCGAAAAAATTAAATATAAAAATAAAGTTATAAAGGAATATCAACCGAAGATTACTAAAAAGATTCAGGGATTATGAGCATGATAACTAATTTATTTTTTATTCTAATTCAGATATTTATTATCTGGAAGGACTTTAAAAGTACAAAAGGATTCTTAAAACAAAAGATTTTTCATGCCGTAGCTCTATCTTTCTTGTTTTATGTTTTTATTTCTTCGTTTAACATACTGCATGTAATAAGCAACTTTTCAGCGGATTATAATATTTACATAGTGCAAAAGACAATCTTACCTCCTACTGTCAGTTTTATTTTGTCGATCCTGATTAATATTCTGGGTATGATCATATTTGTAATTTCCTGGACTTTATTAAGTCGTAATAATCAGGGAAGAAAGATATTGATTATTGTTTTATTCCTGTTTATAATTCTTGGTATCCCAAGCGGTATTGATAGTTATAATAAACTTATTGTTAAATATCAGGGAACAATAAGAATTATACCATCGATTTTCTACATTTTATTCTCGTTCATCCCGGTTGGTATAGTCTTATTGTACAGGAGTAAATTTATGATTGAGTTCTTTGAAGCCAAAATGAAAGGAGTAGATCCCGTAATTGAAGATGAATAATTGAAAGTGCCGATTAGAATTAGTTTATATGGATAAAAGTTAAAGGATGTAATATCTGTAACTCATTTAACATGCTCCTGTAAACCTGATTAATTTAGGCAGAAGGATTTAAATAATGACAGTAGAACACAAAAATTAAACATAAAAGAACATACTAAATACTTTTCGGTATTTAAAGTTTTAAACTCATGAAGAATCCTGATAATATAATGTAAATTGTCGATTGTTGTATCTGTTTCATGTGGTTCGTTCTTTAATCCGTTGGTAAAGTTGAATAATAAATCGTAAATTTGACGATATGCAAAATGCAGATAAAATTGATTCAATATTTTTTGACATGGATGGAACCCTTTGGGATGGTGTAGAAAGCTATGCAAAGGGGTTCAATGATTTTTTCGAAGCCGGCAATATCAACCGCCGGTTAACTGCAAATGACCTTTACGCCTTTATGGGACTGGAAGAAGAACAATACCTGGAAGTGACATTGTCCGAACTTCCATTTTCTGAAAGAAAAGAAACCTATCAGCAAATTATTAACTATCAATATAAACGAATACAATCTGATGGAGGAATCTTGTACATTGGAGTGGTAGAAGGCCTGAAGCGATTAGCAGAAAAATACAAAATATTTATCGTAAGCAATTGTCCTGAATTTACTATTCAGTATTTTATGGAATGGGCAGGAATAAGAGATTCTATAACAGATACAATGGCACATGGGATGAATTTTAAGTCGAAATATGAAAATATTAAATTACTTATTGAAAAATATAACCTGCAAAATCCGGTTTATGTTGGTGATACCGATTCCGACCGTAAACAAAGTGAATTAGTGCCAATACCATTTGTTTATGTCGATTACGGGTTTGGAAAAGTTGATAAGTATGTCTTACGTTTTAGTTCATTTAAACAGCTCACTGACTATTTCATTGAAAACAACTAAAAGATAGTTGTAGGGAATATATTCCAGTTTATCTTAGTTCTACTTTATTAAAATAAAAAGCAACAAAAACTTTTAACCACAAGAGAACACAATTGAAACAAAAAAACAACAATATACAATCCCACCACATAGAAGAACACATTAGAAAACACAAAATACCCAGCTACAAAAGGACACAAAAACAAATAAAAAAGGACACAATAGAAAAATACCTAACGGTATTTTTTAAGAATTTAAGCTAAACAAAATTAGTAAATACAGTCTAACTATTGTGACTATCGCAGATTCCGATTTCGGAATTGTGTCTCCCGATATTCGGGATGCGCCATATGTGCTAAATTTTTTAATCTGGTAAAGTAGAATTAACGTAAGTTATGAAAACCAGGAGCAAAGAATATCTACTGTAAATTTTATATGCTATGTCTTAACATCCCTCATTTGGCGGCTCGGGGCAGAAGTTAAATAGTTCATAAAATCCTTTGTAATCGTTATAATGTTGCGTTCAATTCTTGTTTTATTATTCATAATGCTACATTGTTCGACTCAACAAACTTATTTTTGCAAATTCGCAGTTATAATATTGAAAGCATTATGAAAAAAATAGTGATCTTGTTTTGTGTATTCGTGAATGCCTCACTTTTCGGACAGGTTCAACTATCAAAAGAAGATATCAAACAGAAGAATGATTCTATCCTGACGGAGGGAAATCTGCTCTACCGGTATGAAAAAGCGGCCTGGGTTTCCACAGATCTGGCTATGTCGTTGAAGGAAGTGAAAAAATCGTTTGGAGGATACCTGATTTACCAGTCGGGTGATTCGATCAAAGCTATCATCCTTGGAAAGGAGCAAAATACTTGTATTTATGAAATGACGTATCTTACTGATTTTACAAATCCTTACAAAGAACTTTTTGTCAGTAGACAATTAAACGAACAAGAGGAGAAACTGCAATCCATTAAGCTAAAAATCGTGAGTGAGGCATTTACTCCGGCCTATCAGATAAAATGCGCCGAAGGGTATAATTTAGTGATTGATTTGATCCCCTGTGCTTCGGGGTATAAACTTTATATTCTGACAGGTACTTCAAAAAAGGATGTCATTCCATTGGGAAATGATTATATCTTCTTTTCCGATGAGAGTGGGGAAATCACTTCCTGGCGAAAGTTCCATTCCAGTTTAATACCGGCTCAGACAAAAATCAATGGTGAAAAAGTAATCGAATGTATACATAGTCATCTTCAGGCAGAGCCTTTTATAACAGCAACCGATATTTGTACTTTTAAACTATATGGCGATTATTACGGGTTAAAACGTCTTAAAGTTTTATCAACAGCCTTATCGAAATACTTCACGTATGATGCTGATAAAAATACAATTGAAACGGAAGACATGTGATTAATTGATGATTAAAAATTAAAAATTAATAATTACCATGATCCTGAACCTGAAATTTAAATATTCGCAGATCAAAAAATAAATAATTAAATATCTATAGGTATTTAATTCTACTTTGACAGATTAAAATAATAAAAAAATTAGACAAGATTAACAGGATTAACAGGATTAACAGGTTTCATATTATTCAATAATCATCTAAAC
>Ga0302269_1000189_pt1 | contig 38185 bp, 30 predicted proteins | sample III_Bog_E2_2_FD_194560 | JGI IMG/M metagenome (GOLD analysis project Ga0302269, IMG submission 194560) | Peat permafrost microbial communities from Stordalen Mire near Abisko, Sweden - III_Bog_E2_2 | ecosystem: Environmental > Terrestrial > Soil > Wetlands > Peat | place: Sweden: Abisko...
CCTTCCGCCAAAGATGATGGCGCTGATCGGCACGCCGTCGGGCCGTTCCCAATCGGCATCGATTGAGGGGCACTGGCTCGCCGGGGCCGTGAAGCGCGAATTCGGATGGGCCGCCTTGGCGCCGGTTTCCGCTGCGATCGCCGCCGTCCATTTCTTTCCCTGCCAATCGGTGCATTCGGCGGGCGGTGTGTCTGTCATGCCTTCCCACCAGACGCCGCCTTCCGTGGTGAGCGCCACGTTTGTGAAGATGGTGTTCCTGGCAAGGCATGCCATCGCGTTCGGGTTGGTCTTCGCCGAAGTGCCGGGGGCGACGCCAAAGAAGCCTGCCTCTGGATTGATGGCCCGAAGCCTGCCGTCAGGGCCGGGTTTAATCCACGCGATGTCGTCCCCGACGGTCGTGACTTTCCAGCCCTTCTCCCTGAAAAACGGGGGAGGGATCAGCATGGCGAAGTTTGTCTTCCCGCAGGCGCTCGGGAAGGCGGCCGCCACATAGGTCTTCTGGCCCCTAGGATCCTCTACTCCGAGAATGAGCATGTGCTCTGCCATCCATCCTTCATCCCTAGCCATGTTGGAGGCGATGCGAAGGGCGAAGCACTTTTTCCCTAGCAGAGCGTTTCCTCCGTACCCCGAGCCATAACTCCAGATTTCCCGCGTCTCCGGAAAATGGACGATGTACTTCTCCTTGTTGCACGGCCACGGAACATCCTCCTGCCGGCTCTCGATAGGCGCCCCCACGGAATGGACGCAGGGAACCACGCGTTTCTCGGGCTTGTCTATCTCGCGATAAACCGGGAGCCCAATCCGGGCCATGATCCGCATGTTGACGACCACGTAGGGCGAGTCGGTCAGCTCAACGCCGATCTGCGACATCGGCGAGCCCACCGGCCCCATGCTGAAGGGCAGCACGTACATGGTGCGCCCCCTCATGGAACCCGAGAACATCCCGCGAAGCTTCCGCCGCATGTCGAAGGGATTCACCCAGTTGTTCGTGGGTCCAGCGGCGTCCTTGGACAGGGAGCAGATAAATGTCCGGTCCTCGACCCTAGCCACGTCGCTCGGGTCACTGCGGGCATAGTAGCATCCGGGCCAAAGATCATGGTTGAGCTTTGTGAATGTTCCGGTGCCTACCATGAGCGCGCACAATGCGTCGTTCTCCTCCTGTGATCCATCGACCCAGTGGATCGAGGCGGGTTGGCAGAGAGCGGCGACCTTCTCGACCCAACGCAAAAGATGCTTGTTCTCGCTGTAAGGAACAGAGGGCGACCGGCTTTGCATGCGGCGTGGAGTTCTTGGTTCGAGTCAGGTCTCGGCACGTGGGCCTACATCCCTGCGGAGGCCAAAGTTAAATCTGAATTGCGGCCAAATATCCATACATTGATTTAGGCGAGCCCTATTAAGCGCGCGGAGAAAGCTCGGCCCCGGTCCGATTTCTGGTTTTGTTCTCCCTTTCGGCGCCCCAATGCCTTTTGATAAGGCCGCCTCGATCACACCCCTCCCCAAGCCCCAGTAACCCAATGGCAAGCATCAGTCCCGCCTCCGGTACAGGAACCGCAACCCCCAGTGATGGGAAGAGCTACACGCCCGCGCTCGTGGCTCTGACCTCACTGTTCTTCATCTGGGGATTCATGACCTGTCTCAATGACATCCTGATTCCCCACCTTAAGGCGATCTTCACCCTCAACTACGCCCAGGCGGCCCTGGTGCAGTTCGTGTTTTTCTTGGCCTATTTCATCGTTTCGATGCCGTCGGGTGTAATCGTGCGCAAAATCGGCTACAAGATTGGCATAGTCGTTGGGCTGCTCGTCGCGGGCCTCGGGTGCCTCCTCTTTTATCCGGCGGCGAGCATGCAATCCTATGCGGTGTTCCTCGTCGCCTTCTTTATATTGGCTTCGGGAATCACAATGCTCCAGGTCGCCGCCAACCCCTACGTGGCCATCCTGGGCAAGCCTGAGACGGCCTCCGCCCGCCTCAACCTAACCCAAGCGTTCAATTCATTTGGAACGACGATAGCCCCATGGTTCGGGTCGGTGTTGATCCTCTCGGTCGCCATCAAGACTGCGGATGAGATAGCGAAGATGACTGACCCGGCCATGGTTCAGGCCGCGTTGCGCACCAATGCGAACGCTGTGCAGGTGCCCTACCTGGGCTTGGCGGGCGTCTTCGTGCTGCTGGCCATCTTCTTTGTGGTGATGAAGCTCCCGAAGATCATCGAGGAGCCGCACGAGCCAGGGGCGAAGCACGAGTCGACCCTAGAGCTCTATGGGAAGACCCTCAGGTACCGGCACCTTGCCCTCGGCACGGTGGGCATCTTCTTCTACGTGGGGGGTGAGGTGGCGATCGGAAGCTTCCTTGTGAACTATATGAAGGACATGGTCGGGTTCACCACGGCCGTTGCCGGGCAGTACCTCATGTTCTACTGGGGAGGTGCCATGGTCGGGCGCTTCCTGGGATCGGCGATCCTGCGCTATGCCCAGCCTGCGCGTGTCCTGGCCATAAACGCCACGGTGGTCTGCGCACTCCTGGTCATCACGATGCTGTCTAAGGGGTATGTCGCGATGTGGTCTGTTCTCCTCATCGGCCTCTTCAATTCGATCATGTTCCCAAACATCTTCACGCTGGCCATATCCAAGCTCGGGCGCCACACGAGCTCAGGATCCGCCCTGCTCTGCATGGCAATCGTGGGCGGCGCCATCATTCCCTGGGTTACCGGAAAGTTCGCGGATATCGTGAGCCTTCAGTACGCGTTTATCGTACCGCTCATCTGCTACCTGTATGTCGTCTATTACGGCTTCAAGGGGTACGAGCCGAGGCTTCCCGCAGGCGTGACAGCGTCGGACTAAACGACGGCGGGAGTCCCTGAGACTTGGGGCGGACCCGGTGCGCCTGCCGAGGCTTCACACGTCCGGTGGCAGCGAAACCGGCCGTGTCCGCCATTTGTACCGAACGACGAGGAGCCGGAGCGAGAAGGTGAGCGCGATCGAGATCAGTGCCGCCGTCTTGGCGTTAACCTGAAACTCCGCTGCGAGCAGAACAAAGCACGCCGCGCCAATGAACGCCACCAGGGCATAGGCCTCGCCAGGCTTGAAGACAAAGGGTTCCTCGCGTGCGAGCACATCCCGCAGGAGTCCTCCCCCAACCGCATTGAGGACGCCGATCAGGAGTGCCGCAGTAAACCCAAGGCCTGCCTGCAGGGTCATCTGCGCTCCCACCACCGCGTAGGCGCCAAGACCCAGCGCATCGCCAAATACGATCCACTGCTCGAAACGGCGCATGCGGCTCGCAAGGAGCAGCCCGACCGTGCAGGCGATGACCACTGTTATGAGGTAGAGTGGGTTCTCGACGGCGATCGGAATTCCCCTACGGAGGAATAGTCCGTCCCGGATCAATCCGCCGCCAAGCGCCGTGGCCGCGGCGAGGAAGAACACGCCGACCATGTCATAGCCTCGTCTGGCTCCGGCTAAGGCGCCGGTGAGCGCAAAGGCGGCAGTGGCACCGATATCAAAAATGAGGGGGAGCTGGAAGTTGCCCTTAATCACAGCCAGACACTAGGGCCGGTTGGTCGGCCTGCGGCAAATCACAAGTTGACGGGAGGGGTGCGCCGTTCGGCCAGCCTCACTGATGCTTTTGCTCGCCCAGGGTAGGGGAGTTACGCCCCTCCTTTGCCCCCCGCCGAGGGCGGATTCCCCCAGGCGGGTGAACGGGTGCTCAGTGTTGAGCAAAGGATGCGCAGCGGCATTGGTGCTATTCGATACCATAGGAGGCGATGACCGACCCGATTGCACAGTTTTCACGGTGGATGGAGGCGGCAAAGAAAAGTGGCCTGGCAGAGCCCACCGCTATGGCGCTTGCGACCGCCGACAAGACAGGCTTCCCGAGTGTTCGAATGGTGCTCCTGAAGGGTGCCGATAAGGACGGCTTTGTCTTCTACACCAACCTTGGAAGCCCAAAGGCCAACGACCTCGCTAATAATCCCCGGGCGGCGCTCTGTTTTTATTGGCCTCCCGACCGGCAAGTGAGAGTGACGGGGTCCGTGATTCCGGTGAGTAACGAAGAAGCCGATGCTTATTTCGCATCGCGCGCACGGATCAGCCAGCTCGGTGCCTGGGCCTCGCATCAGTCCAAGCCCCTGGGAGGCTATGCGGAGCTTGAGCGCGCCGTGGCAGCATTCGCCCTTCGTTTTGGGATATCTTCGGTTCCGCGTCCGCCATTCTGGTCCGGGTTCCGACTGGTCCCTTCCCAAATTGAGTTTTGGGAGCAACTCCCGTTCCGCCTCCACCGCCGAGTCCGATTCAGCTTGGGGCCTGAAGGGTGGGAGGAGCAGGCGATTTACCCCTGATCTCAGTCACTCATTGTATTTGAAGCAACGGTCTCGGAGGGTTTCTCCGGAATGGGATTTTGATCGGCCAAGACCTCGTTCACGGCCGCCAAGAGAACCTCGGTGTTGAAGGGTTTGGTCAGAACTTGTTTTGCACCCAGAAGTGTTGCCGTATGGAGATAATCCATGGCGCTGCCCCTTCCGCCTCCCGAGATCGCTATCACCCCGACGGGATCCTTGGCACGTTGCAGTTCCATTAGGACCTCAAGCCCTTCCTTTTCCGGCATGATGATATCGGTTATCACGAGGTCGAATTTTGTTTTTCTCAGAATATTGAGCCCCTCCGCGCCGTTGCCGGCTTCCACGACGGCATGACCAAGCTGGCTCAACGTGAGACGGATGACCGCGCGGATGTAGGGCTCATCATCGATAACAAGGATTTTGGCCATAACGGTACGAAAATACGGATAGAGAAAATTGTCTAAGAGAGGTGGTCTTTAGAATGGCGGTCAGCTTACGGGTTCCAGGCTGGGCTCGAGGACATCGCGAATGGCCTTAAGGAGTTGCCTCCTGGAGGGCGGCTTCTTGATCGTCCCTCTGACATTTGGGAGGAATGTCTGCGCTGTCGGAGATGAATCATTCATCCCGGAGCAGGCGATTACCCCCAACGAAGGAGCCATTCGGTGAAGAACCTTGATGAGGGAATGGCCGTCCATCACCGGCATCATGAGATCCGTCAGTACAAGGCTTATGTCCTTTGCTCTCCGTGAGTAGACGAGAACGGCCTCTGTCCCTTCGCTGGCTAGCAACACGCGGTACCCGGCCTGCTCCAGCACCTTCTTGGTCATCATCCGGATGCTCTCCTCGTCGTCGACCAGGAGTATCGTTTCTCCGGTTCCCTGCAATTGAGCTGGCGGCTCCATTGTGTCCTCAGGCTCATACTTCAGGCCTTCCAGGGCGGGGAAATAGATCCTGAACTGAGTCCCTTGGCCCATCTTGCTTTCAACCTTAGAGAACCCACCATGCTTACGCACGATGCCAAGCACGGTGGACAGGCCCAGACCCGTTCCTTTTCCCAATTCCTTCGTGGTGAAAAAAGGATCAAAAATTCGGTCCATGTTCTCGGGCGGTATTCCCATGCCTGTGTCGGTTACGACACAGGCGACATAAGGGCCGGGTTTTGCTCCGGGTGTCACTGCTGCGGTGGGCTCATCGAAGACTATGTTCTCCGCGGTCAGTTTTAGGATTCCTCCAGAAGGCATGGCGTCGCGTGCATTCACGCATAGGTTCATCAGGAGCTGATGTATTTGTGTGTGATCCCCCTGGACGGTCCACAGGTCAGTTTCAAGGGACGTTTGTACCGTGATTGCCCGTGGGAAAGTCTCCCTTATCAGGTTGACGATCTCGCTAAGAACGGGGCGCATGGGCAACGGCTTCGTTTCCCCCATGTTCCCCCTAGCGAAATGGAGAATCTGCTGAACGATATCGGAGCCGCGCTTAGCGCACACTTCTATCATCCCTATGACCTCATTCTTCTCCGCCGAGACTTCGTCGAGGCGGAGAAGCGGCGTGGCCATCAATATCGGTGTCAGGATATTGTTCAGGTCATGTGCGATGCCCCCGGCCAATTGGCCCACACTATCAAGCCGCTGTGCTCGCATGAACTGAGCCTCGAGTCTCTTTTTGTCCGTTATATCGGTATCGATTGCAAAAATCGATTTTGGTCTGCCCATGGAATCCCTTATCAGCGTCCATCTCCTAAGAACAGTGATTCGATCCCGGGTCTTAGTGAGGATATTTATCTCCCCAGTCCAACCGCCCTTTTCAAGTGTTGCGCCCAGTCCGGTCGTCACCGCAGGTTCCTCGGCCAAGAGCAAATCCGCCATCGGATGCTTCTCCGCTTCGGAGGCGCTCCAACCGTAAAGCCTTTCGGCCCCCTTGTTCCAGTACCGGACCAGCCCATCCAGATCACTTGAGATTATCGCATCAGTTGCGTTGTCGAGCAGAGCACCTTGTTCGGTGAGGCGAGCCTGATATTCCCGACGCTCGGTGACATCCCGGACGAATACTGCGGCACTTGGGGTCTCTTGAAATACGATCGGCGCAGCGGTCACCTCAACTGCTATCGGTGTCCCATCGAGCCGCACATAGTGATGCTCGTGCAAGGGGAGCGGATCTCGATTTTTAAGGATATGTGTGAGCCTCTCAGTGACAATTTCGCGCGAATTGGGATGGATGCGGTCCAGGAGGGGGCGCCCTACGAGCTCCTCCGGGGATTTGGCGCCGAAAAGCTTTGCGGCGGCGGCATTGAGGAACGCGAACTTTAGATCAGAATGGACAAAGATAGCATCCGGGGCCTGCTCGATGAGCGTACGAAACCGGGTTTCGCTCTTCTGTAGCGCCTCCTCTATGTCTCGCCGTTCCTTGTCACCTTTTAATGTGGCGAGACCAAACGAAATGTCACCGGCGACTTCGTTCAATAACGCGACCTCACGCCTGCCAAAAACGTTTGTATCGCCGGTGTAAACGACGAGCGAACCACGGACCTCACCGTTAAGGAAGATGGGGAATGCGGCACATCCAGCCATCCCGAATGCTTTTGAGCGCTCGTGCCATGCTGCCGTTTTGGGGTCGGTTCGGAAATCATTGATAACGACGGGCCTCTTTTCGCGGAACGACGTTCCGACGGCTCCGCGGCCCTCCGGCCTGTCGTCTATGGCCACTACAATATCGTCGAGATAGGCTATGGCCTCTCCCGATTTGGCCAAAGGCTGAATCAGAACGCTTCCCGGTTCGGCCCAACCGATCCATGCAAGCCTGAAACCTCCAACCTCTGTCGCGGCTTTGCATGCCCTGGAGAACAGCTCCTCTTTCGTTTTGGAATGAACGACCGACTGGTTAACTTCGCTTAAGACCGCGTAGAAGCGGTTGAGCTGCTGAATTTCTTTTTCGAAGGACTTTCTGTGTGTTACGTTGCGGATTATCGTTTGATGGAGGCGCAGGCCATTCATCTCGATCGTCCTAATGCTTGTTTCGGCTAAAAACACCGTGCCGTCATGGGTGATATGCGTGGCTTCGTAGGTCACCCCCAGCTGGATATCCGACGCGGAAACGGTGCGATCGTATTCCTTCTGTCCATCAGTATCGTGCAACTCGCGAAACGTCATTCCCATGAGGGCCTCGGCGCTATAACCGTAGGTCTCAACCGCTCGGTCACTTGTCTGGATAATTTTTCCGGAAAAATCTAAAAGAAAAATGATATCGTTGGAGTACTTGGTGAGTAAGGCCTGGCTTTGCGCCTGTCTGCTTTGCGACCTTCCTGAGGCCCAGGGCATGCGAGGCCCACTGAACCCAAAAGCGCCATAGCGGTGCAGAATCCATATCCCGAATATACAAAACAGGGCAAAAAGGGCATAACCGCAGCAAACAAGGCGCGAGAGGGTCTGGAGGGGTATTTGGATTTCGCCGCCAACCGTGGGGGCGACGCCCAGTTTGCAAAAGGCAAGCGCGGCAACGCAGATAGCGGCTGAGATCGCTAGGATTAGAGCAAACAGCGGCAGTTGCTCACGAGCCAACAAACCCTGCGAACGAGACGTCGCTTGGATTTGTGAGGATTTTGATTGAGCGGACATAGGCGCCAAGGTTGCTACGTTACGTATTCATGGACGCATAGTTCGGTCATTAGGGCCTTTGCTCATCCTGCCATCGCGCCGGCGGGGAAACGAGAGAGTGGCAGAGAAAGGGGCTCACGTGGTTCGTTTAATCGACACGAATCCTTAGGCGGTAAGCACCAACCTGTGCATATTCACCTCTATCGGTCACTTTTGCATCACGCAGTCAGCAGAGGCCTTAGGCAGTATTGGGGCCCGATATTACAAAATATGCGCAGAAATAGACAAGATACACGCGTAGGAGCAAACCGGTCTGTGCCGATACACCACGAGAAGCGCTGCTGTAACCGAAGACCTACGCCCTTAAACTATGAAATTGAACCTGCGAAACCGCATTCTTCTGCCGACGTTGACGCTAACATTCGCTATCACCGCGCTTCTTAGTCTCGTTTCGTTCTCGATGAGCCGGAAGGCCTTAAACGACAGTTTTAACTCCCAGCTTCGTCAGATTTGCGAGAGCAGCCTCCAACAGGTTGAATCATGGGTCGAGGGGCAGCGCTTAAATGTAACCCACTGGGCCTCCCAGCCCCATATTGTCGAGGCCTTGGACAATTCGGCCGAAGGATCGGCGGCAGCAAAGGTTGCCGACGAGCAATTTGCCGATGCCTATAAAGCGTATGGATTCTTCGACAGCATCCTGTTGATCGATCCGCAGGGAAACACGGTCTCGGCGAGCGACATGAGTTCCGTCGGCACTTTGAACGTAGTAGATCGGGCATATTTCAAGGAGGCAATGTCTGGTAAGGTGGTCATTTCAGAGGTCCTAAAAAACAAGGCAACGGGGCATCCCATCGTCGTTGTCGCCTCGCCCGTAAAGAACGGCGAAAAGATACGTGGTCTGCTCGTCGCAACGCTCAACCTCGAGTGGTTCAGCGCAAACATCGTGGATAAGATCCAAGTCCTTTAGACCGGTAACGCATTCATGTATGATGAGAAGGGAGTATTCATCTCGCATCGCGATAAGTCGCTCATAATGACAACAAAGATCACCGACTACCCTTGGGGTGCCTCCTTTCTGAAGACCACGGAGGGCGAGAACCACTACAGTTTCATGGGCGTCGACAAGGTCGCTTACTTTAAAAACAGCGAAAAGCTCCACTGGGGCCTGGCCGCGAGCGTGCCGATTGCGGAGATTCAGGCCCCGACATATCGAATGGGAGCCATCGATCTTATACTGGGAACGGGTTCTATCCTCGCAGGGGCATTCGCGATGTTCCTCACCGCCCGTTCTCTGTCCAAACCTATCGACAACGCTACAAGGGAATTGAACCAATGCTCTGCCGAGTCCACCTCGGCTGCTTCGCAGGTTTCTGATTCTAGCATGAAACTTGCCGAAGGTTCGACCGAGCAAGCAGCGTCGCTGGAGGAGACAAGCGCCTCCCTCGAAGAAATGTCATCGATGACAAAGCGGAATGCCGATAGCGCAACGAAGGCGAATGAATTGGCTAAGGCCGCCCGCATCGCCGCTGAAGCCGGCGCTGAAGACATGCGCACCATGGGCGCGGCCATGGGAGAGATCAAAAGTTCTAGCGATGACATAGCCAAGATTATCAAGACCATCGATGAGATTGCTTTCCAAACGAACATCCTCGCGCTCAATGCCGCCGTAGAGGCGGCCCGGGCCGGTGAAGCCGGCGCAGGGTTTGCCGTCGTAGCCGATGAAGTTCGCAGTCTCGCCCAACGCGCGGCCGGTGCCTCAAAGGAGACGGCAGCGAAGATTGAAAGCGCTATCGTTAAGACCTCCCAAGGGGTGCAGATCAGCGACAAGGTGGCTACGCGGTTGATAGAGATCGTGGAAAAGATTCGGCAGGTCGATGGGCTGATATCTGAGGTAGCTACGGCCAGTCGCGAGCAGAACGAGGGAGTCACTCAGATCAATGCCTCCATCCACCAGATGGATAAAGTAGTGCAGACGAACGCTGCCGGAGCCGAGGAGAGCGCAGCAGCAGCGGAAGAGCTCAATGCCCAAGCGATAGCGCTCAACAGCATCGTTTCGACACTAAGGCAGCTTGTGGCAGGCGGAGGTAGGACCGAACCCGCGCCTTTAGCACAGGATGCACCAGCAATAACCCGAACTTCTGTTTCAGAAAGGGTTTCCTCCTCACAAAACAGATCACGAAATTCGGCTCCTCGGACAGAAAAGAACCACGCGTTCCGCGACTGAAGTCCCATCAAATGGCTGTGTGGCTTTAGTTTGGAAGCCGGGGCTATGGAAGAGCCAGACCTACAGCCTGGATGCCCCCCAGCTATAGGCGGGTAAATTAGCTTCGTCGAATCGGTCCGTTTCCCGAAATACTCGAGCCGCAGGACCACCCCTCGACCTAAGATGCTTCGGCTACGCTAATACTAGGTGGGTTCACTGAAAACAGGAATCGTCACCGCAAATATGGCCCCATCTCCTGACTTGTCCCGGACAGCGATTTTACCGCCGTGATTCTCTACAACGGCCTTCGCGATGGCCAGGCCTAGACCGGCATGGCCGGCCGCTGCGGACCTGCTTTTGTCCGCCCTGTAGAAGCGTTCGAAGACATGCGGGCGATCCTCAGGCACTATACCTGGACCATCGTCTTCGATCGAAAAAGTGACTGCGTCGTTGTCGCGCGCGCAAGAAACGTGGACCTCGCCTCCTTCGCGATTGTGCTGTATCGCATTGGCTATCAGGTTAGTGGCGAGGATTCCCAGTGCTGTTGGATCCCCGAGGCAAGGGGCGGGCCGAAGGTCGGCGTTCATGCGAATATTGCGGGCGGCTGCCAGCGGGCCGAGTTGCTCCAAGGTATCGCGGAGGATATTTGAAATTTCGCACTGCTCGCGCAGTGGGCCCGCGCCTAGGGCATCCTGTCGCGCGAGAACAAGAAGCGGCTCGACAAGGCGCCGCATGCGAACCGCAGCGTCCCGGCAAATATTGATAACCTGGACATATTCATCGGATGTGCGCTTGCGATCGCTCTTCAGGATACGCTGCGTCTCAGAGAGTAATATCGTTATCGGGGTGCGAAGCTCGTGAGATGCGTCCGCGATAAATTGCTTTTGCTGCTCAATTCCCTTGTGGAGCCGGTCGAATGTATGGTTGAGCACCCCTCCAAGCTGGTCGAGCTCGCTGTCCGTCCCCGATGTGCTGATGCGCTCTTCGAGGTTGCCATCGGCGATGTGCGCGGCCGTTCGGCTAATGGTGGCGATCGGTTTGAGTGCATTTCCAGCGATCCACCAGCCACCAAGCAAACACACCACCCAAATCGCGAAGCCACTGCCACCAAGTGACCAGGCGAACCGATGCATCGAGTCCAGCTCGGGAGAGATGTCGCGCCCAATCAGACTGCGCAGACCCGGCGACGAGCTGCGCAACAGCTCCCTGCGGTGTCCAATGATGTGCCATTCATCAACATATCGACCCTTTGGCATGGGCAGCAGCGATATCCCCGCTGGAACATTGCCAGATTGCAGGAAAACATTTCCGGCGGCGTCGCGATAGGAGAAATAGGTATAACCCGGTTCTGTCCCTTCGAATATTGAGGCGACCTCGCTCGGAATCTGCCCGGCGGCGATACGAAGATGCTCGATGAGAATCGCGGGTGAAATGGGCGGGTTCTCATTGTCATGTGCGCTCAGACCGCGGCTGGATGGTCCATTCCATACGAGAGCCCTCGCCAATTTGTTTTCACTGGTATAGATGCTCAGATCGATGGTGTGGAGCTGGTTGTTCCATGCTATGCGATAGGTTGTGACACACAGCGCAGTCACGGCAATTAGCAGCGTCAGCCCATGCCACGCCTGCAGCCGCCAGCGGATGGAATGGAAGGGTGACTTCATTCTATGCAGTAACCATGGCCGCGACGCGTGACGATCAGATCTCGGCCTAGCTTCCTGCGCACATTTGAGACATGAACATCCAGCAGGTTCGAGAGGGTCCGGTCGTCCTCGTCGAACAGGTGCTCATAGAGCGTAGTGCGCGTGACGATCCCGCCCCTATGAAGTGAGAGGTATTCGAAAAGAGCATATTCACGGGCTGTCAGCTGGACCTCGGCACCGCCTCGGGAAACGGACCGCATGGCCGTGTTTATCGTAATGTCCCCGATTTGGAGAACTGGGTGGGTGCGGCCCGCTGCCCTCCGGATAAGGGCCCGTATCCGGGCAAGAAGCTCATCGGTGTCGAACGGTTTAGTCAGATAATCGTCAGCACCCAGATTTAGGCCCTTTATCCGGTCAGATACACCGTCTCGTGCCGTCAGCATGAGGACTGGCGCCACGCATAACGGCCTCAGTCTGGCTAGGACTTGCCATCCGTCCAAACGGGGAAGCATCACATCGAGCACGATCGTGTCGTATTCGCCATTCTTCGCCTTGAAGAGGCCTTCCTCCCCGTCGCCGGCTGTGTCGACCGCGTAATTCTCCTCGCGCAGGGTGGCGGCCAAGCTCACGCATAGCGTGGGATCATCTTCCACAACAAGCAGTTTCATAGGTGAGGATTCCTATTCACATCCCAACACGCGCGACGAGGCGAGGGAGAGTCGGCAGGGTGGGGGGGGAGCATTGGTTCCGGTGAAAGCCTGAGGCCGGTTATTTGGCTTCGGCCTGTGTCATTGTCGAGGGTGGCGAAGCGGCCTTTCGATGATGGATTTTCAGCCAGAAGTGAACGACGCTTTGAAACGGCATACGGTGCGCTCCCAAAAGGGAAGAAATTAGGAAGTGTAACTCGAAACTGAGGTCTGCATGGGCTTCTCTTCATCTGGCGGGTATTTGCGAAAGTAGCGCAAGTCTAGCACAAGTTGCCGTGAGAAACGATAGACGGAATCGAATCAAAAAAGGTTTTCCGAGAACCTTGGCTCCCGGCTGAATTTAATGCCGAACCCAAGACGCCATACCGGGGAAATCCCAAGGGTGGTCAACGGTAGGCTTCTTTGGTGAAGGGCGGCACAAGGCGTCCCACATTGTTGTGCGTCGCTGTGTCCCACCGGTCGATAGACCTAATCGAGGTAGGTGCTGATCATCGCCGCCCAAAGGATGAGCTTTTCCTTTGGGCGACCGACAGCATTGCACGCGGCCGCATATCTGAGCGCCGCGGATTGCTCGCGATCGTCCTCAAACGAGGAACGGTCGCAAGCGTCTCACGGGTTCACTTGACGGCGATACTGTTGTCGACGGACTGAACTCCGGGAACCAGGTTGGCGAGGGCGACTGCACGTCTCCTGTCAACGGCGCTTACTGCGCTCCCAGTAAGAACCACGACACCGTCGGTTGTCGTGACGACTATATTGTCCTGTCTCAGAGAGGGATCTCCGGAGATCGAGGCCCGCACCTTTGCGCTGAGCACCTCGTCGTCGTTTCGGCCGTTCGTGTTCTGGTTTGCTGAGATAGCATTGCAGCCGACAAAGCCGACTAATGCGAGGCATGCCGCTGCTGAAACTCCAATCAGTTTGTTGATTTTCATAGTGCAGTGCCGACCATACACCGACTAACCTTTAGTTGTCGTTAAGGGCGCGACACGCGTCAGGCACAACGGAACCGGTTCGCAAGTGACGCTGATAGGGGAAATCCATTCTGCCCAAAGGGCTATTGATCCTCCACGGAACCTTCGCGTGAAACCAGCTATTGAAGGTGAGGGGGTTATGCCATTCCCAATCCGGGCCGCACTCTTGTGACGCGAAATCTGGAGTGAGCATTGGACATGGGCCCCATCAGTTTCCGTAAATACCTCATTTGTTAAACTACTACAACGCCGGTCCTAACTCTTGGAAATAACGGATTGGGGCTCGCATCGCTGCGGCTTCGCTTATCCCTCCAGACTCGGAGCTTCGTTCACCCTACTTAACTGAATACCGTCCGTCCTTATCCACGGAAATCCTGTCCAGAGTGAGAACGTGTTCGGAATTGTAGATCGCTCTGATGCGATCGGGCTCGTTCGACAGAAACAGGATCCAACCCCAGGACATAAACCAGGTCCACTTTGGTTGCTGCTGAATAATCTCGGGTGAGGGCAATTCTCCCACTTCGCCAAGGGCGACCGGCTTTCCCTTGCCCAAGACCAGCAGCTGTTCGTAGTGCGACGGCTTGTAATCGTTGCGGTAGATGTCGGAAGCCAGGACGTCGACATATTCGGCTCCTGGGAAGCAGTCTTCGTAGGGAATGCCCCGTTCTCCCGGGACGTTGCGGGGCGCATTCGCATCCCACACCCAGATCAGGTTGTTCAATTTGTGAATGTTTGTGAAGCGCTCATACATCATAATCCAGAGGCGCTTGAAACCCTGCTCCCCCTTCTTGTGGCCCCACCAGAACCATTCTCCGTTCATCTCATGGTAGGGCCGCCAGAGCACCGGGATGTTGGCCTCCTGCAGTTCCCCCAGGTAGCTCGCAACTTCGTCTACGCTCTTTTTCCAGGCCTCATTGAGTGGCGTGCCGTCGGTCATCAGTTCATCCCACTGAGCATCCGTGGGAAGGTGCCCCTCGGCCCAGACACTCTCCCCACGGCACGGGGTCCCGTCGGCCGGGAAGCATGCGTGCCACATTAATGTAATGATATGTCCCTTGGCATGGCGGGCCTTAATCTCGGCAATCGTCTTCGCCCTGGCCTCGGCGAGCGTGATGTCGAGGAATTCTGGCTTGGGAAACGCGTCCGCGGGGGGCGGACCCTGTAACCCGTTCTTCTTCCTCTCAGCCATCATCGCCTTAACCTTCTCGACGTCGATTGTGGGCAGGTTTGCCGGTCCGGCATGCTGGAAATGCATGGCGTCGTCCCCTTTGACTGTGAAGCTAAAATCGGAACCCCAAACCACGGGTGACTTCCCAGTAAGTGCCTCCAGCTGCGTGGTGAAGGCCGAGCCCTTGCCCACGAAGTTATGCTGGCCGGAAAGCGTATACTTCCCCTGGATGTCCTGGAGAAAGTCATAAAGATTAACCGCCGCGGGAGAGGCTTTCGGATTGATTGGTGGTATGTATTTTTTCTCCTCTGCCGTGCAATGTGCGCAGAGGCTAAAGCCGACAATCAGGGCGAGGCCGAGGCTTCGAATGTGCATGAAGGGATTGGGTTGGTGATAGAATGCGGTACGAGCCTCAGAATGTCCTCGCGCAGGTCAGAGTTGGGGAATGGTTAATCGGATGCCGAGGCCGCGACGCATCCGGCGCTCCGAGCAACCCCGGAGAGAATGATGGCATGAAGGTTCACGGCGGGGCGGCTTTATGGAAAACAAGCAATGGGTGGATCCGCGATGGATCGCCAAAGGGATGAAGCGCGCGCTACTTGATTTCGCCGTTCATTGCTGCCTTGGCGAATTCCCCCGATGCAGTGAGATCGTAGTTCCAATTCTTGATGAGGGTCGGGCCCCACTGCGGGTCGAAGCACCAGACCGTCCAACTGATCCCTTTCCCCTCAAGGTACTTGATGATCTCAGGGCCATAGGTGGCATTTCGCACGCCAGCTGCTGTCAACCCTGCAACGGGCGTTGCCTTTGGAACCGACGGTGTTGCCGGAAAGCCGCCGAATTCAGTCGCAATAACCGGGTATTTGTCAGCTACGAATCCAAAATCGAGTTCCCATGCCGGCGCCCACGGTTGGGGCCGTTTGTTTGCATAGGGGTGGACGGAGTACGCAATGTTTTCCGCGGCAATAGGGTCAAGGCGTACAGGAGTCAGATCGTACGCCCAGTCGAAACCGGCCACCACCGGGATGGCTTGGGGATCGGACGCGCGAATCATTGTGATTTCGCTTTCCACGATCTTTTTCCAGTCGCTCCAGGTAACCGGTCCCAATTGATCTCGATAGGTAGTCGGCTCGTTGAAGAGCTCAAAGAATACGACTGTATTGTGGCCCGCGAAATGCCTGGCCATCGTACGCCAGAAGTTGAAGGTTTCCTGCTGGGAGGTTTCGTACATCGGGTTCTGAAAAACCTCCGTTTCGAGATTCCCGATGCTGTGCCAGTCCAGCATGACGTACATATCCAGCTCGGTGCACCAACCCACAGCTTGATCGAGCAGTTTAATATATTCAGCCGGCGATCGTTCGCGCCAGGCGACCGGATGTATGGGAATCCGGACCAGCTTTGCACCCATCTCCTTGACCTTGACGAAATGGGCCTTGCTCCAATGCCCTTGCATTTCGAGTTTGTCCGGATCCGAAATGGCCAACCCGCGAAAAAGGACGACGTTCCCGTTCGGGTCCACGAACCTATTCCCCTTTACGGAGATCAGCGGCAGTTTCTTGTTGTCCACAGAGTAGGGCCGCTGACCGGGAGCCCGATCTTGCCACCACGCATGGGCTCGCGGTGCTTTCGGCGGATTGGAGGCCCCTGTGTCAGCCGGGCCGTCCTTAGCCCGGGTAAGTGTCATCTTAACGCCGTCGCCAAAGCCAATGACGTCCACTGAAATCTCGTGGTCCGAAAGAACCAGGCATTTGTACTCTATCAGGTTGCCATCAAAGGCTAGCGCAAAGGCGAACCTTGGTCCATCGACTTTGCCGTTCTGGATTTCATTGGCGCCCATCGGAGAGTCCACAGTTCCGGTCAACTTGTTGCCGACAACGGCAAAGCTAAAGGTCATTTCCAGTCCCGTGCCGCCATCTGGAGATGGCAGCTGGGTCTTCCATTTTCCGCTGATATCTCCCGCGGGCGCACTCGCAGTCGAAGCCGGGGCGTCCGGCGGGGTGACTGCGGGTTGGTCGGCTGCAAAAAGAGCCGGCATCGAAAGCATTGTAAGGGCTACCGCCGCACGCAGGATTGGGGTTTTCACGGGGATAAAGGTCAGGGTTGGGAGAAGTTTCGTCAGCGCCGGTCGAAGATAAGGGTTTGCTCCACCTTTCCCGGGCCCCTGAATGAGTCAGAGACACTATGGACCGAGAGGCGGTCGCCCTGGTCAATGAGCGTCCATTGCTCCGCGGACTTCATCTTGAAGCCGGGCTGTCCCCAGACGAGCGAGGTTGTGGAGTCCATCTCGATTTCCGACCGGTCGCCGCTCAGGCGGGCCACTGTGGTGCGTGGGGACCTCATAAATTCTGATTTCGATTCGGTGCCGTCGAGGGTGTACTTCACCTCTGTGATAGCGTCGTCTTGGGATTCGCGGATGACGGTTGTCTGCACGGAAAGCGCCATGCCCTCGTGGGTGATCACCAACCGCGCCGGCGAGAAACCGGCCCCCATCGGGCCGAATGTGCTCAGATCCTCGTTGAGCACCCACGTGCCCGAGAAATTGGCCGGTGGCTTCTCGAAGTGGACTGGCTGCAGGCCACACGCCTTTCTATAGTCTGCTGTGACTATTGCGTACGCGGGGTCATCCAAGCCGAGCATTCGCCCGGTCCCCATGACGACTGCGTACTGCTTCTTGGTCATGCCCCGCACCATGCCCGACCATATGGAATAGTAGGTCCAGAGAGGTTGCTTCTCTATGATCGCGGGAAGCGGCGGGCTGCCGACCTCGGCCAGTGCGAGGGGCTTTCCCTCGGATAGCTTTACGAGGCTATCGTAATAGGATTGGGCGAAATCATTCCCGTAAACATCAAGCCCAAGGACATCCACGTACTCCGTCCCCGGAAAATATTTCTCATGCTCCATGTTCGGCTTGCTGACCCGATCCATGCTCCAGAGCCAGACGAGGTTCTTGAGGTGGTGATGGTTCACCAGCCTGTCGAAGATCTGTCGGTAGAGCGCCGCAGTCGTGTAGGGACCCTCCGTCCGCCCGCCCCACCAGAACCAGTCGCCGTTCATCTCGTGATAGGGACGCCAAATGATCGGGACATGGGCGTCTTGCAGCTGTTTAAGGTAGCCTGCGATGACGTCGACCTGCTCCGCCCAGTGGTTGTACAATGCAGTGCCCGGCGTGAGGACGTCCCTGAATTGCTCATCAAGGAGCCGGCCTTGGACGCTCTTCAGCGCTTTGGGGTCGCTTCCGGGAAGCGGCCTGAAAGTCACCGGTTCGTCGGCCGTGGGGGGCACCGCATGCCAGCACAGGCTGATGATTGAACCCATCGCATGCTGGCGTATCGCCTCCTTCACGATAGCAGGTCGCATCAGGTAGGAGTCCTGGTCTCCGGCGGCCGCGAATCCGAAATCGCAGGTCCAAACTGCCGGGGCCTTTCCAATGTATTTGGCTGCAAATCGTGAATTCCGGTCGCCGCTGGCCGGGAGATTATGCTGGCCGGTCAGGGTGTAGTGACCGGAGATGTCCTGCAACACCGCCAGCAGGGCGACGGTCTCGGGCATCGCGTCCGGGGTAACGGGCTTGATGTGGGTGTCGGCACCAAGGGCTGTGGCGCCAAGGAGCAAGGGCAGGACGATAGCGCAAAGTGACGCTCGAGTTGGATTCATGGATTTCTTTTTTGGGGTGGGTAGGTGGCCGGACCCAAGTGGGAGAATGAGTCGGTGGCTAGAAGGATGTGTGAATTTCACGCTGAGCGGGTTCCATAGCGTGAACGCCCACGGGTGCTAACTTCGGTATTTGGCGCTCTCCACGGCCGCGATTGGACCGTCCGCGAAAGTCGCGCATAGGCCCGTCGAGACGAAAATCCTGATATCAGCAAATAGGTGGCGGGAGCTCCGCGATCGTTGCCGACCCAATGGAGGAAATTTATCATTTAGGGAGGAGATTCTCGTGTGAACCCCGCGGTCCTTCGCGGCTCCTTTGCGAACGGCATGCAGAGTCGGCGAAGCTTATCCTCATAGCAGCGCCAACATACCCCAATGAACCTTTAGGGATCGTGAAGGATTCACGACAATGCTGGGTACGGAACGAATTCTCAAACAATGAATGGGAGCAATAACAATTTCATTATGTGCTTGTTGCACCATTTTGCTCCGAGTTTTGCTTCCGATTCCCATACGAATGAACGGATCTCGATCGGAAGCGAAAGTCGGTTGTTTGCTGTGAAACGAGCTGATTCCCACTTGAGGCCTTTCGATTCGTCCAAATTTGGCCATTTAGGATGCAATTCTCGAACATTTGATTGTGCACGCGCGGCACAGGAAGCCAAGTGTTGGCTCGATAGGCCGTCCGGTGAGATTCGAGCTGGGCTGGTCTTGAAACTGTTGTCCTTGATTTCACTTTGTGTTTTTGCAGAGCTTCACCGTCTCGCAGCTCCATCTGCTATGTGGTGAAGGCCTCCTCCACACACTATATGAATAAAGATTGGTTTAACGGTCCGGTGCATGATCCGAACCGCAGCCTCAATATCGTTAGGATGGTGGTGGCCTTCATTCTCAGCACGCACCCCATCTATGCATTGCTGCATCCCGTCAATATTCACGGGTTTGGCCGCTTCCTTGAATCTCATTACGCTCCTTTCGGGGAGGGCCTAGCGTGGGCTGTGATATTGTTTCAAATCGTTTGTTCTCTGGCGCTGGCGGCCCAACGCTTTGTCATCCCAGCTTGCATTGGGAATATCCTGGTGCTCGTTGTGGGAATTGCTCTTGTTCACGCTCCAAAGTGGCGCACGGTGGGCTTGCCGGATGGTGATCATCAGCCCGGGGCAGAGTTCAGCGTTTTGTTGCTTGCCTGTTTGCTTGCCATACTCTGGGCGCACAGGCGCAAATCAGCGGAGGAGTTGGCTCCTTCAGGACACGCCGCTCCCTCCGCCCGTTTCGCGCTTGAGCTCGTTCGAATTGCCTCGGCATCGATACTGATCATTCACCCGATTGGCGGCCTGAAGGATCCGGCCGGCCTCAACGACCTCGGTCTCTACTTTTCCTCAATTGGCTTCCCATTCGGTGTTCAGTTGGTTTGGGGAGCCATGTTCCTTCAGATTGCATCTTCTCTGGCGCTAATAGCACGGCGGTTCGTCATCCCAGCATGCATTGGGCACACCTTGGTGTTGGTGACGGGGATATGCCTTTTCCATGCTCCTCACTGGTTCGTCATCGGGCCGAATGACGTTGTTGGGCCGGGCCATGAAGGTATCGAGTATAGCACGCTGTTGATCGGTTGCTTCGTCAGCATCTTGCTCGCTTATTGGCCTAGGAGAAGGCGGCCCTGAATGGCCTTGGCCGGCTCGCCAGGCTGCGGATTGGTAACGGAAGCAAATGTCGGTTGGTGCGATCACTTTTCTAGGTATTTACATATGAAGATCTAATGTATTTTTGGATCGAGATTTGCTTCCGATTAGAATCAGTTTCGGCACGTCTAGCCGGAAGCAAAACTCGGTTGTCTGTTGGCCAACAGCCCTATTGCTGCTGGAGTAGGGGGTCGATCGATAAGAATTTGGTTTTTCGGAACCAATTCTCGAACGTTTGCTCGGCTCGCTAAAGGCTGTGCACCAAGTGAGAAAGCGTTCCCAAACGGACCCTTTCTAAAACGATGGGAAGAGCCAGATTCTTCTTTCAGTTTAGGGTTTTCCTTCCGTCTGCGATATTTCGATTCATTCGATCGAGCCAATCTTGACAAAGGTGGGATATCCCACCTTCCTCGAATTATGGCGACCTTGACGATCAATAAGAAACGCAAGCCCACCACCGCACTTACCGTGGTGGATGCATACGATATTGCAGCTGATGCAAAGAAACGCATTAGCCTGCGAAAGGCCAAGGCTAAGTATTTCCATGTTCAGGCGCTCTCCAACGGCTCATTTCTCCTTGAACCTCGCGTCTTGGTGCCACTGAACGTTCGCATCGAGAAGATCGAGACGGTTCAGCCGCCGGAGCGCCTTCGGCCATTGATGAATCGTCTCGGCCAAGCGCTTGACCGGTTGCCCGTGTGAGAATGGACATCATTGTCCCATTCAGTGTCCGTAAGAAGGAGATGTCTGGTACGGTCTCAGATGAGGCAAAGAAGATATTCGCAAAGATTAAGGAGAAACCAGAACTCGCGACCGCGATAGCAGCCAAGGGGCTCCCTAACCGAACGACACTACATAAAGTCTATGCGACTACTCCGGGCGGGGCTCGCAGGTTGCTTTTCTTTTGCCGGCACGCCCCAACCAGGCTGGCAGAATCGCCGCAGATTCCGGAACGCTGGGTGTTGGTCTTCTATCGGAACAAAGGAGATCCCGTCGGTGACAATATGAGCCAGAAGAACGCGGCCTTCGAATCGCAGCTTGAACGGAACATGACGCGAGCTTTGGGCGACCTTGCAGCCAGTACGCCGGAGAAACCCTTATACGAGAGATTCTGATGGTTTGGTAGCTCGCCTAAAGCTAAACCAACTACGTTAAACGCGAACAGGGTGGTTCCGGAAATGACTGAGATTTGGTTCCGTTGCCAGCTGAGGCCCCCCTAGGAATCCGCTGGACAAGACGCACAATATACATTATGTTAAGTACTATCTTTCAGAGGAGAATCCCCGGATCTTCGGCCTGATGCGCCCCCTCCCATCGTCGGAATCAAGGATCGGGGGTTCGATCTAAGGCGTGAGGAAGGACCGTCTGGTTCGACAACCCCGTGGTACCCGGTCCCACCCCGGCCGTTCCCGCGATTAAGGTAGGGTTTCACCCGATTCCCGAACTTAGGCGGGATGGTCTACTATCACCGTCTCAGTCAATCAAACCTCGGAAAGGCGGTGCAGCCCTGCCGCATCACCTTCCGGGAATAACAGTGAAAGATAACCAATGAAAACCACCGCTAAAACGCTCCTCGCCGTAATATTTGGACTGGCATGCATCAGCCGTTCATTCGCTGCTACGGATGTGAAGGACGGATTCATGGAGAAGAATTACCACGTGCTGATCACCAGGAACGGTGAGACGAAGCTGATGGCAGACGAGATGAGGCTGCAAAACGGCATTGAAGTCAAAACCGACGGTACCGTCATCGTTCCCGGCGGTGACCGGATTATGCTAAAAGAGGGAGACACGATGTCCTTTGGCGGAATCATTACACGAGCGGATTCGGGAAAAGTGGAGCAAATCTGCCCCGCAAAATAGCTTACTAACCGAGATGTCGAGGGTCTTTGGACCCTCGACATCAGTTTTCCCGCTTAATTATCAAGGCGGCTCTTCCCGCCTGCTCTCCCTTTCCTGGAATCAATCGACAGCGTACGACGGGTCGAAAGCCACGCCAGCATTCGCGCTTTGGTGGGTCCACAGGGCTTGAGCCTTGGTGGAGTTATTATCGAAGCCTTAAAATTATGAAAACCCACGAACTATTTCAGCCTTTTGAGCTGAAATCCCTCAAATTGAAGAACCGGATCGCGATGGCTCCGATGACCCGTTCATTTTCACCTCAAGGCGTGCCTGCCATGAATATTGCGGACTATTACGACCGCCGTGTCGTGGGTGAAGTCGGACTCATTATCTCAGAGGGAACCGTGGTCGATCGCCCGGCATCATCCAATGATCCCGACATTCCGCATTTCTATGGTGAAAAGGCTCTCGGCGGCTGGAAGACTGTAATCGACAAGGTTCACGATGATGGCGGCGTAATGGCCCCGCAGATCTGGCACATGGGCGTTGTCGCGCCTCACAACTCCGGTTGGCTGCCCGCTGCCCCGTTTGAGGGGCCCTCAGGCTTGGTTGGGCCCGGGAAGATTGGTGGAGTTGCCATGACCGAGGGCGATATCAAGGCTACGATCAAGGCGTTCGCGCAAGCGGCGGCTGAGGCAAAGAAGCTCGGGTTTGACGCGGTTGAGATTCACGGTGCACACGGCTATTTGATCGACCAGTTCTTCTGGCACCCAACCAACCAGCGCACCGATGGTTATGGCGGGAAGACTCTGCCTGAGCGTGCGCGGTTTGCTTTGGAAATCATTCAGGCGGTGCGCCACTCTACTGGCCCAGATTTTCCGATCTGCCTACGGGTATCGCAGTGGAAGCTACAGGACTTTACCGCAAAGCTCGTGGCTTCTCCCGAGGAAATGGCGGCATGGCTCGTTCCGTTGGCGCAGGCTGGAGTTGATATTTTTCACTGTTCGCAGCGCCGGTTTTGGGACGAGGAGTTCAAGGGTTCTGATCTCAATTTTGCCGGCTGGGCAAAGAAATTGACGGGTAAGGCGTCAATGACCGTGGGTTCAGTTGGGCTCACCGGAGATTTTCTGGCCGCATTCAAAGGAGAAGCATCGAAGCCGTGCTCGTTGGATGAACTCCTCCGCAGGTTCAACCGGGGAGACTTTGACTTGGTCGCCGTAGGCCGAGCGTTGCTTGCCGATGCAGATTGGGTCCGAAAGATTGAGGAAGGTCGCTTGTCCGAACTGAGAGGCTTTACCAAAGAGGCGCTTGCTACTCTCTCTTGAATTCGAGGGAACCACCTAATAGGCCCTGCCAACTATTGGATTCAGGGGTGAACTGGTGTCTATCGACCAAGTCAGTGGCCGCACGATCGGCAAGCGAGGGCTGGCGCGTCTTTCAGCCAAGACCTGTTGGTGGATGAAAGCGGCCAGCCTATTCAGGCTCGCGAAGACGACAGGTTGCTGACCTTCGAGTCGAACCGACACCCCAAACGCCTCCTCTAGGCAAATGGCCAGCTCTAGTCGGTCGAAGGAATCGAGATCGAAGATCTCACCGTTAAGTGCGGTGTCATCTTCCATATCGTCAGGCGACAGGATATCCTGCCGAAACATCTCGGCCACCAGGCTCTTAAGTTGTGAAAGTACGAGACCTTCCTCGGTGCGCAGATATTTCACGCCCCAAGGGTATCGCAATAACGAGTAGGCTTCCATGGGGTGTATGCCTCCGCCCCGGCCATTTCTGCGTTAAGGTTGTTGGGGCCTCTAAGGCTTGATAAGCTCCTTCAAGATACCGTTCTTTAACTGCGGCTCCGCAATCATTTCCGCCGATTTAATCGGGATCTTCGGCGACCATTTGAGCCACTCCTTGTCTGGCTCGGATACGATAGAGAATTGCGTGTTGTTCGGTGCTGCAGGTGCTAGCGCGCCGCTATCTGGAGTAGCAAAGGCGACGCCTCCAGTGACCAGTGATTCTAGTGAGGTATCTTTTACCTGTGCCCCCCCGAACAGACTTATATTGAAGGAGAAGCCACCTGTGTTCCAAAACCTGGTGTTGGTGCGCACCAGATCGCCGTAGGGCGAGTCCAGGTGGATCCGTATCAGTACGGATGTGGAGTCGCCGGAAAGCCGGCTGGCTTCCACTTTTCCGACCTTGAACTCTCGATAAAGGACCGGAGCTCCAGAAGTGAGAGATCCGAGCTTATCGGCCTGGAGGACGAATGTCCTGCCCTGGTCGGTGACATCCGGCGCGGGAGCGTTGTCCAAGCCCTTGAAGCGCGTTGCCGGGGGTCCGCTGCCAGGAAGCACATTGATACGGACACCCGTGACCAGGGTATCAAGCCCCTTCACTCCGGAAAAACTGATCTCAGGATGCACAATCCAAAATTTTGAGCCTTCGCGTGCGAGCGCTGAAGCCCTTTTGCTTAGACGCAGGCGAACGCTTACTCCCGAAAGGCCGGGCTTCAGCTCTGCCGCGGCAACCGTGCCCGCGGCGACCCCTTTATATTCAAGCACTGTCCTGCCCTCCTCCACCCCGGATCCGTCGGCGAAATCAATAGTGATCTCGGTCCCGCGATTCAGGAATTCGCGGATACTCATCCATCCAACAATTGCGATTGCTATGAGAGGAACAACCCAGATCAGCGGGAATGCGACTGCGCGTCTTACTTTTGGTGCGGGGTCGGCGTTCATGGCGACGGTTTTGGGGCGGCAAGCCAAAGGGACCGCGGGTCAAACGCCCGAGTGGAAAGAACGGTCAAGACCACTGCTGCCGAGAATGCCACGATACCGCTTCTTGGTGTCACCGTGGAAATCTCGCCGAACTGCACCAAGCCTGTGAGGAAGGCGGCCAAAAATACGTCGAGCATCGACCAGCGGCCTATGAAATCGAGAGCGGCATAGATTCGGGTCAAACGTCTAGGGTTTCCCTTAATTCCCTTTCGAGTGTTTAATAGCAGCCATCCCATTCCCGCGAGCTTGAGCATCGGGATTAGAATGCTTGCCGTGAACACAATGAGAGCGAGCGCCCAAAGGCCCTGGTGCCAGAGTTCGACCGTTCCAGAGAAGATGGTGTTACTGCTGCTGCTTCCGGAACTCTCTGTGCTTAGGACGGGAAGGAGGTTGGCCGGCACGAGCATTACGGCTGCTGCCAAAGCCAGCGCCGCCGCGGTGGAATTGCATTTATACCTTAGGGATACAAAGGGAGGTTTCATGTCGAACTGACGCCATTGTGCTTTCTGCAATCGTCGGGTAGAGACGTCGCGGCGAAATTGACACTGCGCTGCGCCATGAGGAGCGAAAGGGCCATCGCAGAGTAACACCAGAATCCTGGTCCGATCTTGATATCCACGACGCTTCTTAGCTTCATGAAGGCGACGAGGACTGCGAGCACCTGAACTTCTGGAATTGCCCAGTGGCCCAGCAAACGTGCGACTTGGAAGCGAATCCGGGAGTTGGGTGTTTTCCGACTCAACCGAATGGGCCAATGAATCGACGCCAACGTGACCAGCAGCGCGAAGGGAATAAGGCCTCCCAGCAATAGGACGAGGACAGCCAGCGACCGCATCCCTCCCTCCCAAAGGCTTCCAACGCCAGTGAATAGCAGGCTGTGGCGCGTTGCCCCGAGCTTTCCGGCACTCACGAACGTAAGCAGCGCTGCTGGCGGCGCGAAAATCAATCCGGTGATTGCGAAAGCCAAGGCTGCGGGCCGGCCCAGTCTCGAACCCTGCGCCAATACGGCGCCGCACCGGGCGCAGAGTGCCTCTTCGCCAGGCTTCAGGGGAACTGGCTGGTGCGCTTGGCCACACAGATTACAGAATAGACGTGTTTTTGGGCCCATCGGCTGAATGCGGTGCCAGCCATGGTATCTCCCCTTTGGGGTTCGCGGTATGGGGTGTTACCATCACGCGCGGGAAAGAAGCGGAACACGAAGCGAGACGGCCTGTGGCCTCATTGAGCCCCCACCCCATCGAGACCCTGGGATGTCACGGAGCCGCGGCTCCGCGATCTGGAACCGCTGCGGGCTGCCGGGGGCGAAGGAGGAAGCCGTCGGTGAGCACGAAAATGGCCATCGCTAGAAGCATAAAAAAGGCACCGATCCAGAAGAACGGGCTGTGATGAACGCGTTTCCACCAAGGCCGGTGAGGCTTGCTTCCATCTAGGTGCGGTCCGCCGTGGTGTTTCTGGATGCGTTCGGAGACATTCATAGGTTTATGGCAGGCTCGCCAGATAGGTAGACATCTCAGGTCATAAAATGACGCCGACTATTTTGTTACAGAGGCTGAGGGCGTGATAAGGCGCCAATGCCAGGAGCCTCTGTTCGGGTTACTCCCCATACCGGGCTTCCCGGTATTCGACTACCTTCATCGCTCTGAAACTCCTGCACAAAATTTAACCCAAGCCGTCCATGCCTCTCGTCACCGTCGTTCTCACTCTAATCGTCGTCGGAGTGCTCCTCTGGCTCATAAATACCTACATCCCAATGCAGGCGGCCATAAAGACGATCATCAACATCATCGTGGTGGTGGCGGTGGTCCTCTGGCTATTAAACGGCTTCGGGATCATCTCGCACTCAGGTGACATCAAGATGCCCGTGGTGAAATAGCGCCCCAGAGTCCATCGGAGGACTGGCTGCAAGGCCGACGATATCGCGGCAGCTAATGCAAAGGCGCAGGGTAAACGGGCACCATCAATCAAAGCCGCCCCGGAGTCGTAAATGGCTAGGCCATACAGCAGAACAATGATGGCCATTGCGGCGATCAAGGGACCCTCCTGCCTTGGGCGCTAAACCTCCGGTGCGTTACGTTCGATCGCTGCGATCACTTCGTCTGTCGATCGAACCCTGCCCATCCGCGGGAAGATGGTCTTAATAGCGAACTCATGCGCACCCTCACCGATGCTGGTCATTGCGTCCTCTGCGAAAACGAGCTCGTACCCTAGCTCCATCGCTGTTCTGGCGGTAGATTCGACGCCAAAATTTGTCGCAACGCCCCCTAGTACGATGGTGTGGATGGCGCGTCGGCGCAGCTGGAGATCCAGCTCGGTGCCGTAAAATGCGCCCCATTGCTTTTTCGTAATCACGACATCCCCTTCCTTAGGCCCGATTTCAGGCAAGAGTTCCGATGCGGATGGCGGCGGAGGCGGGGCATCGGCCGGGCGCGCCGGGGTGTCGGCGACGACACGCTGAAAGTCTGAAAAGTCGACGCGGACGAGGAAAACAGCTATCCCGGATTTTCGGCACGCGTTAGCGAGCTTGATTGCGGTCTCCACGGTGGCCGCGGTTGAACGAGGACTGGTCTGGCGGCCAACTACGCCGCGCTGAAGGTCGACGAGCACCAGGGCGGCTGTCGATGGGTCAATGATTAGCGGCGTCATGAATCGATCTGGCTGATTATTTCAGAATAATAGTTTGCTAGAGGATTTGCAGTAAGTGAGCATAGCCTCACCTTTCAGGAAAGCAACATGAGAAGCTCCTCACTTTTACCGTACGCTCGGCGCCGAATCCCCGTCCAGGACCGGTCTGAGCGTCGTGTGGCAGACTTCCTTGAGCAGGCTGCAGCTGTCATTGCCGAGGTCGGTTACGAGGCAACGACAATGACGGAAATCGCATCCCGCGCGGGGGCATCTATCGGTGCGGTGTACCAGTACTTCCCGAACAAGGAGGCGATCACCGCCGCCCTGCGCGCCCAGTATGTGAAAGAGCTGGAGGCCCGATGGGCTTCCCTCGAGACGGAGGCCGACCGGCTCGACGCCGCGGGGCTTGGCAGGAAGATCATAGAGCACCTCATCGCCTTTTCGGAAGAGCGTCCCGCCTTCATTCCGTCGCTTAGCGCGCCCAAGGGCATCCGGAAGGACCCTGCCGTTAGGGGCCGACTGCGGGAGCAGTTTGCGGCGCTTTTTCTGAGGAAGGCGCCGGGCCTTTCGAGGGTGGAGGCGTTGCAGATCGCCAACGTGACGCTGCAGGTCGTTAAGGGGCTGAATGAACTACGCGTCGAGGCCAGAGCCCACGACCGCCCTCTGATCGTCTCCGAGTATAAGGTGTTGCTCTCCAGATATCTTACTTCTCGCCTCGCTTCGGAGCGTTAGGCCGCGATTTAGACATGGCCTTGAACAAGGAGAACCGTTGAGCGCGCCGGCCGCATCGCATCCGAGCACCCTTTACGGGTCGGACCCGGCGCTTCTATCGCCGCTTGCCAAGCGCCTCCTAGACAGGGGTGTTCTCAAATGGGCAATTACGTTGGCGGCGTCGCTGGGCGCAATTCTGGAAGTGATAGACGCCGTGATCACAAACGTGGCTCTCCCGGACATCCGCGGTAACCTCGGCGCGACCCTCTCCGAAGCGGGATGGATTTCCACGAGCTACGCTTGCGCGAACGTAGTCATCATCCCGCTGTCCGCGTGGCTGGGGATTCGTTTTGGCAGGAAGAACTATTTCCTATTCTCTCTCGTCGGTTTCACGCTTGCATCGCTGCTTTGCGGGTTCTCCCAGAGTCTGGGCATGCTGATCGGCGCTCGCGTCATCCAGGGCATCACCGGCGGCGGACTTCTGGCAAAGGCACAGTCGCTTGTGTTCGAGGCCTTTCCGCGCGAGGAGCGCCCCCTGGCGCAAGCTCTTTTCGGCTTGGGAGTGATCGCCGGGCCGGCTATCGGCCCGGTATTAGGGGGATGGATAACCGACAATCTCGGCTGGCGTTGGATATTCTTCATAAACCTGCCCATGGGTATCCTGGCGGTCTGGATGTGTTACGTGCTGTTCCCCAGGGACGAGGAATCCCCTTCCACGAGAAAGCCCTCTGTGGACTGGAGCGGGATCGGCTACCTTGCGGTGGGACTGGCGGCCTTCCAGATCATGCTGGAGGAGGGGCAACAGGACGATTGGTTCGAATCCCATTTCATCGTGCTAATGGCCGTTGCCAGTGTCGTGGGATTGACGCTGTTTATTCACAGGGAGCTGACGACCGAGCACCCAGCGGTCGACCTGCGGGTGTTAAGGTTTCCTTCAATGGTGGGCGGGAGCATTTACTCGGCGGTTCTCGGCATGGGCCTATACGGCATCATGTTCGCAGTCCCGGTATTTGTGCAGGATTTCCTTCACTACACCGCCCTGCAGAGCGGCGAATTGTTGGTGCCGGGCGCGATCGCATCGGCCGTGGGAATGATTGTTTACGGGAAGATCGCCCACCGGCTGCCGCAGCGCCTATTGATTTGCTTTGGGGCCTTTCTCACCGCCAGCACGGGGTTCCTCCTCATGAGGTTAAACCCAGGGACGGGAGTCGACCAGCTCTTCTGGCCGCTTGTGCTTCGGGGGTTTGGCAGCGTCCTCATGTTCATGCCTCTAAGCATCGCGACCCTTGGCCCGCTTCCTAAGAAGGACATCCCCGCGGGAGCCGGCTTCTACAGCCTCACTCGCCAGCTGGGCAGCAGCATCGGGATCGCGCTCATCACGACCCTGCTCGCGAGGCGGCAAACCATTCACAGGTCCGCGCTCGTGGAAAAGATTACGGAATTCAGACAGCCAGCGATCGACAGGCTGCAGATGATCGCCAGCGGGCTCACGCGTCACGGCAGCAACCCGCTTGCCGCCCGACAAGGAGCATTGGGGGTCGTCGACCGTGTCATTAATGGGCAAGCCTCGGTGCTGGCCTACGAGGACATCTTTTTTTACGTCGCGATCCTTTTCCTGGTCTCGCTTCCGCTGGTCCTGCTGCTCGGGGGAAAAGCCAAGGCTGCCGCAGAGGATTCTGCTGCCGCCGCCGAAACCGAGGCAGCGATACATTGAATGTATACCTTCCCATTTAATCACTAATAGCCATGTCGAATACCAAACCACCCTTTGAACCCAGCCAGCCCGACCCCGTGGTGCATGCACCCGCTGCCGAAACCCATCGCGCGCAAGGCGGCCATAAAAGAGTCGAATCGGCCAAACATCCTAAGCCACAGAAGCGTGGCCCGGTGTTCTGGACCGTCGTCGCAGCAGTCGCCTTGTTGGGAGGAGCGTGGCTGGTTAACTTCGTGCATCGGGCGGTGGTCTACGAGGAGACAGATGACGCCTACCTGGCGGGTCATCTCCACCTGATAAGCTCGCGGCAGGCCGGTTCTGTCACCGAGGTGCTTGTTGATGAAAATCAAACCGTAAAGGCAGGCCAGGTTTTGGCGCGCCTTGATCCCCTCGCCCCTCAGATCGCAGTCGACAAGAGCAAGGCGGCATTGCACGCCGCCCGCGCCGATGCGCTGCGGGCCCAGGCGGCCGTGGACCAAGCCCAGGCGGAGGAGTCGCAGGCGCGCGCTCAGGTATCCGTGGCGGAGGCTCAGGTGCGCCAGTCGGCTGCCGAGCTCGATCTGGCGAGCGTTAATCTAGGACGCAGTGAGCGGCTCTACCACGCAGACACCCGGACCATCACCCAGTCTGAGGTGGATACGACCAGGAGCGCTGCCGCGGCCGCAGCCGCGGGCCTTGCTGCGAAGAAGGCGGGACTGTCGGCTGCCGAGGCCAGGGTCCATGTTGCCAGTGCAGCGATAGAGTCTGCAAAAGCGCTGCTTGCTTCCACAAATGCGAACGTCGAGGCGAGTCAGGAATCGGTGCGGGATGCGGAGCGGGAGCTCTCGTACACGACAATCACGGCCCCCAGTGACGGCCGAGTTGGCAACAAGAACGTGGAGGTCGGCAATCGGGTGCAGGTAGGACAATCCCTGTTTGCTCTGGTGGACCAGGACTATTGGGTAACCGCAAATTTCAAGGAGACCCAGCTAAAGCGAATGAATGTCGGCCAGTCGGTCGAAATCTCAGTGGATGCGGTCGGGGGACATCCGTTCACGGGCAAAGTTGAGAGCATTGCGCCTGCAACCGGCGCGGAGTTCGCCCTTCTTCCCGCAGATAACGCGACCGGCAACTTCACCAAGGTGGTTCAGCGGGTTCCGGTGAAGATCGTCTTCGACCACGAAAGTGTTGCCGGATTCGAGGACCGACTGCGGCCCGGGTTGTCGGCGGTGGTGAGCGTCCACGTAAAATGAAAACAAGCCTACGAAGCAAAGGGAGCCAGGTTGGTCCCATAGCATTTTTCAGGATCGCGGTGATGGTCGGGCTCGCCTGGGCGGTGCCGGCTTTCTCGGGTCAAACGACCGGGTCGGGAAATGGGGCTGCGTCTATTGTGGTTCCCCAACAGTTCAAGAGCGACTCGCTCCCCAACTGGCAGGACCAGGCGCCGGAACCCAACTCCCAGGGCGCTACGTCCTGGTGGACTGTATTTGGTGACGGTGTCCTTAATCAGCTGGAGGAGCGGGCCCTGGTGGCGAACCAGGATCTCCAGGGTGCGATTTCACGAGTGATAGAGGCGCGAGCGGAAGCAAGCGCGGTGGCCTCTGGCCTGTATCCGAAGGTCACGGCTCCGCTGCTCGCGACCCGCCTGCACACGACCAACACGGGTCCCGTCACGACCTCTAGGATCATCGGCAACGGACTTTTCTCTGTCGCCCCAGGAACGACATTCGGGGGTCAGGCATTAAGCAACACCTTCAACGATCTGCAGGTGCCGCTTGCGCTGGGATATGAAGTCGATGTTTTTGGCCGCGTTAGGCATGCCTATGGTCAGGCGCGGGCGAATGCCGAGGCCTCCCTTGCTGACAGGATGGGAGTCAAGCTGAGCCTCACGGCGCAGGTGGCGGCCATCTATTTTGCGTTGCGCTCAGCCGACTCCGAGGTCGCCGTTCTCCAGCACACCGTTGGCCTGCGTGCGGAGGCCGAACAACTTCAGGGGCAACGGGTAAAGGGAGGCACTGCAAGCGATGTCGACCTGCTTAGGGCGCGTGTGGAGAGTGCCAATACGGAGGCCGACTTGATCGATGCCGTACAAAAACGTGCCCAACTTGAGGACGCCTTGGCTGAGCTTTGCGGGGAGAATGCCAGCAGTTTCCACCTCTCTTCGCAGCCGCTCAATGAGCAAGCGCCTCCGCCCGTCCCGGCGACCATACCCGCGCAGCTGCTCAGCCAAAGGCCCGACCTTGTCGAGGCGGAGAGCCGCATCATCTCGGCGAACGAGGGCGTCAAGGCTGCCAGGGCACAGTTTTATCCTGTGCTCAGCGTTCAGGCAGGATACGGATTTGAGAGCTCCCAGACCAACCAACTCCTGGAAAACCAGAGCCACACGTGGTCGATCGCGGGAGCGATCAACATCCCGATCTTTGACGGAGGTCGCAATGCGGCGGACCTAAAGGTGGCGCGCTCCCGCGATGAGCAAGCCTACATTGCCTACCGCGAGACCGCATTGCGGGCGTTCCGCGAGGTCGAGGATGCACTTAGCAACCTGCGCGAGCGCGCAACCCAGGCCGACGCACGCAAGAGGGCCGCAGACGACGCACGTCGGGTGTTCGAGGCCTCGCAGCGGAGCTACTCCGAGGGGGGCATGAGTTATTTTGAGGTGATCGATTCCCAGCGGGTGCTCCTCAACGCCGAACTCTCGAAGGTGCGGACCCTCAGCGGTCGTTATCTGGCGACGGTCGATCTCATCCGGGCCTTGGGTGGAGGGTTCGAGGGAACCGTTGAAGTCCCAAAGTAAGGGCCCGTTGCCCATAAAAGCTAGGGTCGCCAAATCGCAGAACGGCGCTAAAGCAATTGCATGCGTGGTGTCCCCTCCGTAATCCGAACCCGCTCGGGCGTCCCAAGCCCCACTTGGACGGCTCTTGCGCTGGGGTTGATCGCGGTGGCGATTGTGGCGGCCTATCACAACGGTCTGACCCCGCCGTTCGAGTTCGATGACGTGCCCTCGATAAGGGGAAACCCGAGCCTCCACAGGCTGTGGCCCCTGTGGGTTCCGCTCTCCCCTCCCCCCGGTTCAACCCTAAGTGGCAGGCCGATCGCCAATCTGACGTTCGCCCTGAACTATGCGCTCAGTGGCACGGGGGTAACGGGATATCATGCGACCAATATCCTGATCCATATCCTTTCCGCTTGGGCGCTTTTTGGCGTCGCCCGAAGGACACTGATACGGCCTGTGCTAAGCGATGCCTTTGGGCGGGACGCGCTCCCCCTGGCGCTCGGCATCGCGCTTATCTGGGCGGTGCACCCCGTAGGGTCCGAATCGGTTACCTATGTGATTCAGCGGGTCGAGTCCCTGATGGCGCTTTTCTACCTGCTCACGCTGTATTGCTTTGTCCGCTCGTTGGAGGGGAGCTGCAGAGCAGCCTGGGCTTCTGGCGCCGTTTGCGCATGCCTGCTTGGCATGGCGACGAAGGAGGTCATGGCCACGGCCCCTCTTCTCGTTCTCCTTTATGACCGCACGTTTGTGGCAGGAACCTTCGCGCGGGCACTTTCAGAGCGCCGAAGGCTGTACGTTGCCCTCGCTTGCACCTGGGGGCTTCTCGCTTATCTGGTGATGCGCACAGGATGGAGCCGAGGGGGTACGGCTGGCCTTGGGGAAGGAACCGGCTTGGCTACCTACTGGCTTGCGCAGAGCGGTGCGATTGCCCGTTATCTTTGGATTACGGTTTGGCCCCGGTCCCTTGTCTTTGACTACGGGACAGCTGCGCTAAGGCACCCCACGGAATCGATGCTCTGCGCCCTTCTGGTGCTACCGATCGCTGCGGCGACCGTTATCGCGCTGATTCGACGCCCAGCGCTCGGGTTCCTGGGAGCCTGGTTCTTTCTGATTCTCGCACCGACCTCCCTGGTGCCCGTGGTGACTCAGACCATGGCCGAACATCGAATGTACCTGCCAATGGTTGCTATCGTGGGTCTCGCCGTCTTGGGCGGCTACGTGGCCTTCGGCCGGCGTGTTTTCATTGCCGTTGCCCTTGCAGCGTTGGGGCTTGGATTCCTAACTATCGAGAGGAACCGTGATTACAGGAGCGAGGTTTCCCTTTGGAGGGACACCGTGGCGAAGGAGCCAGAGAATGCCCGCGCGCACTGCTCACTGGCCGTCGGCTTGCTGGATACTCCGGGGGGCGAACCCGAGGCCATTACTGAACTCGAGAAAGCCCTGGCTCTCGAGCCGCGGTATCCTTTGGCCCAAAATGAGCTCGGCATTGCCCTAAAGAACGTACCGGGCAGGATGGGTGACGCCGTACAACACCTGAGGGTAGCCATTGGTCTAGATCCGGGATATGCGCTGGCTCATTATAACCTCGGGGTGATTCTAGCCGAGTCCGGACAAGTGACGGACGCTTTAGGCGAACTCGAAACAGCCGTCCGCCTGGATCCCTCAAATCCGGACGCCCACAACAACCTGGGAGTTGCATTGTGTGTTTCCGGCAGGGTCCCTGAGGGGATTGAGCAGATGAGGTCTGCGATCAGTCTGAAACCAGGCAACGCCACAGCTCATTTTGACCTAGGCTGTGCCTTGAACCAATCGGGCAATCCGTCCGAGGCCATTGCGCAGTTCCAGGAGGCTCTGGCCCAAAAAAACGATTATCTGGATGCACATTACAATTTGGGGCTGGCCCTGTGGAAGTCCGGGCGGCCTAAGGAGGGAGCCGAGCATTTGAGGGAGGCCATTCGCATCAATCCCCAGGACCCACGTGCCCACGCGGCTCTCGGTGGGATGCTTTTCGAATCGGGGCAGCTTCGGGATTCGGCCGCCGAGTTTGAATGGGTTTTGAGGATAAGCCCCGGGAACTCCGCGGCTGAGGGGATGCTGGAAAGGTTGCGCAGGGCCGGGCTCCAACAGTGATTGCAGACGAGGGGGCTTATGCTCCCAGAAAAGCGTTAGGCGCTGCGCACAGGTGCGGAATTGGCATCGTTGATGGCCGCTCGGCCGGTTAGCGTTAATCTCGGCTGCAAGAGTTGCGCTTTAAATGCCACGGGATGCGCAGCCGAACGGGCACTGAAAGGGTTAGCTTTTCTCCAGCTAATTGCCCCGCGGACAGGAAATTCAACCAAGGATCGTCAATGAGGTCGCCAATAGTTGGTCTGCGCATCTCGAGTGTAATATTCGCGTTGGTTTGCTTGGCTCATATTGTTCGATTGTGGGAAAAGTGGGACGTGAGGATCGGGCCGTACGAGTTCGGGCATGTTTCGAGCCTGGTTGCCATCGTGATATCGGCCGTGGCGTCGGTATGGCTCTGGAGCCTATCGAAGTCCAAAAGGCTGCACCCGACCGCGTAGCTTCAAATCTCAAACCCGGGATTGAGGTTCCCGGTAGCCGTCAGAAAGCCCTGCGAAGGGAGCGCCGGGCTCCTGGCGAATTGCGCCGTTACAGGTGAAAGCCTTTTCTTTTAGGCAAGGTGCTTTCTTTTGACGGGGCCATGTTAGTATCGCTAGGGTCTTCGCTTGCGTGGGTGCCGCTCCCAATCCGACCTTGGCTCTCCCCACGCCTCCCAAACCCCCATGAAGAATCGCCATCGCCGTTGTCACGGATTTTGCCTCTTGAGCATCCTAGCCTGCGCCATTGCCGAAGGCGGCACCATGAGCGCATCGCCATCGGCCGAATTTCCTCTCCCGGTAGAGGTTACCGGGGGCTGGTTGCTGCAGGATGCCGCGAAAGTGCCCGTCCAGGGGGACGCCCTTAGCCAGGCTTCGTACCAGTCCTCTGGGTGGTACGCGGCGGTTGTGCCGGGAACGGTGCTCACGTCGTTGGTCAAAGACGGTGTCTACCCGGAACCCCTCTACGGAGAGAACAATCGCCCCGACAAGATACCGGACAGCCTGTGCCGGGCTTCCTACTGGTACCGGACGGCGATTGATGTGCCGGCGACTTTTTCGGGCAAGCAGATCTGGCTGAACTTCGAAGGCATCAACTACCTGGCGGAGGTCTGGGTTAACGGCAAAAAGGTCGGCAACATCCGCGGCGCGTTTGCCCGGGGAACCTTCAATGTGACAGGAAATGTCGAGACGGGCCACAAGGCCTTCGTTGCCGTGCACGTTTTCCCCCAGCCAAATCCCGGCTATACCCACGAAAAGACCGTCTACTCGGGTACCGGTGGGAACGGAGGCAATAGCGCGCTGGACGGCCCCACGTTCCTGTGCGCCATCGGCTGGGATTGGATTCCTGGGATCCGGGACCGTGACACGGGAATCTGGCAGAAGGTGACGCTCTCCGCGACGGGTCCCGTGGTGATCCAGGACCCCTTCGTTGTCTCCGATCTTCCCTTGCCGCGAACTGACACTGCGGACCTCTTTTTAGAGACCACGTTGCGCAACGTGACGCCCATCACCCAAACCGGATACTTGGTGGCACAATCCGATCGGATCTCATTTCGCGTCCCCGTGAGCCTTCAGCCCCACGAGGCTCGTCTGCTCAAGCTCAATCCGGCCACGACTCCCGAACTGCGCCTCTCGAATCCCGATCTCTGGTGGCCCAACGGCTACGGGCCGCAGTCGCTCACCCGTCTGCACCTGTATTTTGACACTGCGACCGGGGCCTCCGACATGAAAGTGGTGACATTTGGCATTCGCAAGATCACCTATGCGGTTCCCGGTAGCGAAAACCTCACGCTTTCGGTGAACGGTGTGCCCGTGCTGGCCAAAGGCGGTGACTGGGGTATGGACGAGGCCATGAAGCGCAGCCCGCGAGATCGCCTCGACGCGGAGATCCGCATGCACCAGATCGCGAACTACACGATGATCCGGAACTGGGTGGGCCAAAGCACGAGCGAGGATTTCTATGAGCTGTGCGACAAGTACGGCATCCTGCTCTGGGACGAGTTTTTCCAACCCAACCCCTTCGATGGGCCGGATCCCCTGGACGACGGGCTCTACATGGAGAACGTGAAGGAGAAAATCCTCCGGTTCCGCCAGCATCCCTCAATCGCCCTTTGGTGCGGGCGAAACGAGGGGTTTCCCCCACCCTCCATCGACAAGGCCATCCAAAGCGAGATGGCTGTCCTAGATCCCACTCGTCTTTACCAATCGAGCTCCACCTCGGGGCGTGGAGTTAACTCCGGAGGCCCCTATTTCTATCGGGCACCCCGGGCCTATTATTCCTTCGGCGAGGCGTTCAAGACTGAGGTGGGTAGCGTCTCCATCCCGACGTTGGAGGCGGTCCATGAAATGATGCCCTCGCGCGATTGGGAGAACGTCAATGACGACTGGGCGGAGCACGACCTCTGCCGGGGCGCGCAGGACGGCATGCGGTACCCGAATGTCCTCGCAGCCCGCTTCGGAGAACTCGTGAACCTCCCGGATTTTGTCCGCAAGGCGCAGCTGGCTAACTTCGAGGCGTTCCGCGCGATGTATGAGGGGCGCAATGCGAAGCTGTTTCATCCCAGCACGGGCGTGCTGACGTGGATGAGCAACCCGGCGCAGCCGAGCTTCGTTTGGCAGCTGTACAGCTACGATCTCGAGCCGAATTCCTCGCTGTTCGGGGCGCGGCTCGGATGCGAGCCGGTCCACATCCAGATGAACGAGGACAATTGGCACGTCATGGTGATCAACAACCTACCTTCACGTCTGGCTGGGGCCAGCGCAAAGATCACAGTCGTGAATCTGGACGGAACGGTGCAGTCGAGACGAGAAGTGGCCGTAAATGCCGAGCCCAGCCTTGCTACCGACCTGGGCGTGATTGACTGGAAGGCGGGCCTCTTGGCCGTGCATTTCATCAAGCTCGAACTGAACGATGCCAGCGGGAGGACCGTATCCGAGAATTTCTATTGGAGGGCGGATTCCGCCCATCCTGATGATTTCCGGGCGTTGAACCAACTGAAGGAGGTTACGCTCGGTGCGAAGATCAATAGGCGGGATGCGGGGGGCCGATGCCTACTGGATCTGACGCTGACCAACTCGTCCAATGACGTGGCCTTGATGGCGCACGTCCAACTGCGAAGGCAAAATTCGGGGCTCCGCGTGCTGCCGGTGTTCTACACGAACAACTATGTGTCGCTGCTCCCGGGAGAGACGAAGTCGATCACCGTGGACGCCGACGCGGCCGACCTGCACGGTGAAATCCCGCTCCTGGTCCTGGACGGCTGGAACACAACGGTGGCATCGGGCCATTTTCCTGACAGCGGCGGCGCCTCTATCGGGCCCAACAAGGAGGCCAAGGTGGATCCGGGCGCTTCCCGCACCTTCACCTACCAGCACGTAAAGGCCCAGGACGGCGGGGACTGATTGCCGGGCACAGGCGGGTGCCTACCTAACTGTGCCAGACTCCTCGAAGGTGAATTTCACATCGGTGCGGGACGGCACTGCCTCGGCCCTCAGATACTTGAGGTCGTCGCCCCCCACCTTCTGGTAGTAGACGAGCCTGGCCGGCTCAAATTTCCATTTACGCACGCCTGCTTTCGCGGCTTCCAAGAATTGATCGGAATAGCGGTTTGGGATGTTCAGCCGCTGCCAGCTTGTGAGCACTTCAGTCACGGCTCCCGTGGCATCGATTGTTATGGTCGCGTAGATCACGCATCGGCCGGCGTGAGCCGCCAGGGCTTCCGC
>Ga0302269_1000190_pt1 | contig 38092 bp, 33 predicted proteins | sample III_Bog_E2_2_FD_194560 | JGI IMG/M metagenome (GOLD analysis project Ga0302269, IMG submission 194560) | Peat permafrost microbial communities from Stordalen Mire near Abisko, Sweden - III_Bog_E2_2 | ecosystem: Environmental > Terrestrial > Soil > Wetlands > Peat | place: Sweden: Abisko...
ACACACTGCCGGTATCGGGCCGCGACGACGGCCCCGCGCGCCCATGCGCGCGAAGCCAAGGGCGCGGATGCGCCCGCCCGGCGTCTGAGGGCAGCCTTGATGAGTCACCATCAAGGCTCGATGGTATCAATCTGTCGTCGGTGCGAGCTTATGTCTCGGCTGGGGAAGCATTGCCGGCGCCCTTGTTCCATCGCTGGCAAGAACGCACCGGGTTTGCCATTCTGGACGGCCTCGGTTCCACCGAACTCCTGCACATCTTCATTTCCAACCGGAGCTGGCAGGTTCGGCCAGGCTCCAGTGGGATCCCCGTGCATGGCTATCAAGCCCAAATTCTCGATGAATACGGGCACGAGGCCAAAACCGGAGACCCTGGCCGGCTGTTTATCAAAGGATTATCAGCCGCTCGGTACTATTGGAATAATCCAGAAAAAACCGCAGCAACTATGGTTGGTGATTGGCTTAATACTGGCGATGTCTATTACAAAGACGACGATGGCTATTATTTCTATTGTGGCCGGAGCGACGATATGCTGAAGGTTGGTGGCATCTGGTGCTCGCCGTTCGAAGTCGAGTCGGCTCTGAACGACCATCCCAAGGTTTTTGAAGCGGCGGTGGTCGGTCGGCCAGATGCCCAGGGGTTAATCAAGCCCGAGGCGTGGGTGGTGCTGACCAAAGATTCCAAAGGTAGTCGGGAGTTGGAGCGGGATTTGCTGAAACACTGCAAGAACGCCCTGGCGCCTTACAAATATCCGCGCAAGGTCCACTTCGTCACAGAGCTGCCGAAAACCACCACTGGCAAGACCATGCGCTTTGTTCTACGAGAAACCTCCGCGATCACCCCCTCTGTGGATGCGTATGCGTGATCTGGTCTGGTGTCTATTGAGGCGACGTCGGTCAATGTGCGATGCGGCCGTCAATAACTTCTATAATGCGGTCACACCGCCGCGCCAAGTCCAGGTTATGGGTCACCACCAGGAAACTCGTGCCGCTCTCCCGATTGACCTGCCGCATTAGCTCGAAAACGCTATCCGCCGACTTGGTATCGAGGTTTCCGGTTGGTTCGTCGGCGAGGACCAGATCGGGATTCATGGCGAGGGCTCGGGCGATGGCCACTCTCTGCTGTTGTCCTCCGGACATGTTCATGGCCATGTTCCCCGCGACCTTCTCCAGGTCGACACGCGCCATCAGATCTTGGGCCCGCTTCGTTATCTCGGGGCTCGGAAAGCCTGCGTCGGCGAGCAGCGGCATCATAACATTTTCAAGAGCGGAGAAAGCCGAAATCAGGTGGTGATCCTGGAACACAAAGCCGATGGTGTGTCCGCGCAGATGCGTGATCGCGGCGTCTCCCAACAGGCTGGTGTCCTCCCCCTTGATGGTAAGCCGCCCGGAAGTCGGCCGATCAAGCAAACCGACAATGTTGAGTAACGTGCTCTTGCCAGAACCCGACGGTCCGATCAGAGCCAGAAATTCGCCATGCTCAAGTGCGAAGTCGATATCGTGCAGCACTTCGGTCTCGGAAGGGCGCCCGACATTGTAGACCTTGCAAACATTCTCAAGACGCAGAACTTCGTCAGCCACGGATCGCCTCCGCTGGGTCCAGTTTGGCCGCCCGCAAGGCCGGGGCCATGGCAGCCAACAGTCCCGTCAGGGTTGCCAGCACGGCGGCATCGATGAAAAGGCTTCGTTCCAGGATCAGCGGAAACAGTTCCGATCCGTCGGCCAGCCTCATGGCCGAGTGCCAGTATATCAGCCCGGCTGCTCCCATGGCCGAGCCGAGCAGCGCGCCGACGAAGCCGAGCATCCCACCCTGGAGCAGGAAGACCCTGAGAATCTGTCCGCGCGACGTCCCCATCGCCCGCAAAATGCCGATATCCTTCGACCGCTGGATCACCGAGACAACCAGGACGGCGGCGATCCCGAAGGCAACCGACAAGGCAACAAACAACCGGATCATCGTGTTCGAGATTTCCTGGGCTTGGACAGCGGTAAAGAACTGCGCGTTGGTGACGATCCAACTGTCGGCCTCTACGTGGTTTGATGCCTCGATCAATTTCGCCAGAGTCTCTGCGGCGTAGATGTCTTGCACGGTCATGTCAATGGTCGTCACGCCGCCGATTACACCGAGGAGCGATTGTGCTGTTCTCAGAGCGACATAAGTCGTCCGTTGATTGACACCTTTGTTCCCAAGATCAACCAGACCTGTCACGGTTAGCACCATGGTCGTGCCCGAAGCCGCCTGGATATTTAGCTTGTCGCCAACCACGGCCCCGAGATCCTTGGCGAGTTCGATACCGATGATGATATCTTGGTTGGTCAGGCGCGCTTCGCCCGAGACGATATAATCCGGAACTCTGACGATCTTGAAGTAGGAGGTCGGTTCGACCCCGGAAATGGAGATGGCTCGGCTGGCGGCCCCCCGAATGGCCAGTGCGGAACCCGCCATGGTCGGAGACGCGGCTGTCACTTCTGGAAGGGCCAACATCCGGTCGCGGATTTTCAACCATTGATCGATGGAAATGACGCGCTGGCTCGGGCGTTGGACGATCGCATCCTCCAACACCTTCGGGCCATTGCGCTGCGGCCTCGCAATCTGGTCGGGCGGTATCAGTTGGATATGCGGTTGCGATGTCAGCACGCGCTTAATAAAATTCGCTTCGAGTCCGGTCAGTAAAGCCGACATAAAAACGATAACGCCGACGCCAATGGCGATGCCGCTGATGATGAACAGAGTCTGCATACGGCCTTCCCGAAGAAACCGCACGGCAGCGATCCACTCGAATGGCAACCAGCGGTTCATGACTGCGACGGCCTGACCCGTTGGCCAGCGACCGTGACCGAGGTCGCCGGGATCACGACATCCCCTTCGGTGAGCCCATCCAGGATCTCGATCTGAGTGGCACCCTGCAATCCAAGATGGATCGGCAGCCTAATGGCCCGGCCGTTGCGGATGGCCATCACCCAGGGCGCACTCGACAGCATATCATGGACCGATCGGACGGGCAGAACCAGCGCGTGATCGCTTCGTCCGACTTCGATGTCGACCGAGACGGTCATGTCCTGGACCAGATAAGGCGGCGGATCGGAGACGGTCAATTTGACCTCGACGGAGGCCCGCGTAAGGTCGACGCCGGGGTTGACGTAGGAAACGACGGCAGCGAATTTCTTGTCGGGATAGGCATCTGCGGACGCAACGGCATGTTGGGCCAGGGCCAGCTTTCCCAGATTGCGTTCGTCGACCGCGATGAGCAGTTGCGTCTCTCCATCGGGTGCCAGGACAAGGAGCGTGTTGCCCGGCTGGGCGATGGTTCCTTGTTCGACGTTGCGGGTGATCAGGACACCAGCTCGCGGGGCATCGATCGTCGCATAACCAAGACGTGAGACTGCGGTGTCCAAGGCGGCACGTGCCTGACTTAGTTGAGTTTGGCCTGTCACGTAGTCGCTACCGCCGGGACTGGCTGTCGAGACCTGGAGTTCAGCCGATCGCACCTGCATGCGCGCCAAATCCAGGCTTTTTTGCACCTCGTCGAGGGCGGCGCGCGTCGCATTGCCATTCCGAGCCAAACCAGATGTCCGGTCAAAAGCCTGGTGGGCATTGAGCGACGTCGCCTGCGCCTCTTTCAGGGAATCGCGTGCCATGGGTAGGGTCAGTTCGTTGAGTTGGCGCATATGGGCTTCGGCCTGGGCAACGGCGCCCTGGGCTTGAACCACCGCTGCCTTCAACTCATGGGCTTCAAGCACGACCAGTGTTTGCCCCACGGTCACCCGCTGCCCCTCGGCAACCCGGACGTCCTCGACAGTCCCGGTGATCTGGCTGCCAATTATGACACGAAATGGGGTTTCAACGCTGCCCGTCGCGACAACGGTTTCAATCAACTGAACGCGTTTTGCTCGATCAACGGCGACGGCGGGGCCAAATAAAATCCATGGCCCCTGCCATCCAACGATACCGACGATCAAAATCACCGTCAATACGAGCCACTTGTATGATGATAACACGCCGCAGAGGTATCCAAGCCTTTTAGTGCAGCGGCCACGAAATATAATATTCTGTTCGGGCGGCGGCGGAGGAACGGTGTTGGTGATATCAATACTCCTGGTTACGGACACGGCGACCCATGGGAGAAGAACAGCATCACTAGAACCCTTTCTGCCGATAGCGCCAAGTCATACCGGCAAGCCATGACAATGACACAGTGCCGGTATTGGGCCACGACTGTGGCCCTGCGTCCTCGTGGACGCGAAGCCCCAGTGTGGACTCTAGGGGAGCGCGGATGCGCCCACCCAGCGCCTGAGGACGGCTTTAATATGTCAACATTAAAGCTCGATGGTATCATCCGGACTTTTCCGTTGATGAACCGCCCGTATGTAATTTCCAGACACTAATCTATTCCATCACCATCGTCAGTCTTCGGAAATTACGCATGATCGCAGATTAGGCTGGTATGTCGCAGTCAATGACTATGTATCCAGACAGATACAGCCAATTCTTCTGCTCTTAAAGGCGATAATGCTCCCCGACGACGGATTTCTCGACCGAAACCTCTCCGGGCTACTCAACATCAAGGTCCGAGAGGATGAGTAGTTTCCGAATCTAACGTCGCGGCTCGCGGCATGGCTAAGTGCAGAAGTGTCATCAGCAAAGTTTACGGAAGCTGGACAAGGGCCTACCCAACAATCGGCATTGGTCTCTTAACCACTGGGATGCGTCATGAAGCGACCCCAAACCAGTTGCCGGATTATCGCGGTCCTCCTTGCCGGGTGTTCGCTGGCACCCGACCCTGTCCGGCCCGCGCTGCCAATGCCGCAGAGTTGGGCCGTGTCCGATCCTGGCGCCGCCGATGCCCTGCGGATGCCCCAATGGCAGCGGTTCTTCGTCGCTCCGGCGCTGGCGGGACTGATCGACACAGCCCTCAACAACAATCAAAACCTGTGCATCGCAATCGGACGGGTTGAAATGGCGCGCGGCCAATATCGCATCCAACGTGCCGACATGCTTCCCCAGGTCAGCAGCGGCGGCGGCTTATCGCGTTCACGGACCCCGGCTGACCTTTCGTATACTGGAAAGCCCTTGGTGGCTAACGACTTCAGCGCCTCGATCAACACAAGTTGGGAACTCGACCTGTGGGGCCGCGTCACGAGCCTTGATGCCGCCGCCCTTGCAAGCTGGCTGGCAACGGACGAGGCTCGCCGAGCGGTTGCCCTGAGCCTGATCGCCGAAGTCGCCAACATGTGGCTGGTTGCCCGTGAACTGGATGAGCGGATTGCGCTTGCCGATCGAACCATCATCAACCGCCAGGAGTCGGCCCGCATTGCACGGCGGCGCTATGAGGTCGGCTCCGCCCCGCGCCTCGACCAGACGCAAGCAGAGACCTTGCTCGGCCAAGCCGAAAGTGCCCTGATTACGCTGGAGCAACAGCGAGAACAGACGCGGAATGCACTGGCGCTGCTCGTTGGTGCGCCTGCTGGAACGACGGTAACGGCGCTGTCTTCGGTCGAAAACGCGGTGGTGCGCGATCTGCCGCCGGGTCTGCCATCGGCGCTGCTGGTCGACCGACCCGACGTTCGCGGTGCCGAAGATCGCTTGCGGGTGGCTGAGGCAGACATCGGTGCGGCGCGCGCAGCGTTTTTTCCGCGCATCGCCTTGACCGCCGATTATGGCACGGCCAGCGCCGCGCTTGAGGGCTTATTCGCAGGGGGCAGTAGCGCCTGGACTCTTGCCTCCAGCGTCGCGGCACCAGTGTTTGATGGCGGACGTCTGCGCGGCAATCTAGCCGAAGCCAAGGCACAACGCGCTGTTGCGGTTGCCGACTACGAACAGGCGGTCCAGACGGCTTTCCGCGATGTCGCCGATGCCCTGGCAGCGCGGCATTGGCTCGGACGGCAGGTCGAGGCGCAACGGCAAACGCTCAATGCACTGAGTGAACGCGCCCTTCTTTCGGATTTGCGGTATCGCAACGGAGCGTCCTCGTATCTCGAAGTGCTCGATGCCCAGAGAGACCTGTTTGCGACGGAACAGGCCCTGGTTGAAACGCGCCGCGCTCGCCTTTCGAGCGAAGTCAATCTCTATGCCGCACTAGGTGGTGGGAATGATGATCCGTCTGGCGCCACTGCGGCCACCAACCAGGACTCTGACAGGTGCATAGAATGATCATGGCCGAACGAACGGTCGAGGGCGGCGGAAAGGTTCCAAGTGGGGCCTGCATCCCGGTTACTCATATCCCAGCCTTAGGCAACGGCAAGACGGCACCTGACGGGGTGGCGCCGACCGTGCCGGCAAACGATAAGGGCCCCTCCGGCGGGAAAAAGAGGCTTAAATGGATCGGAGGCAGTGCGATTTTCTTGGTGCTGGCCCTTGGTCTGCTGACATGGTGGCAATGGCAGCCGAAACAGCTTGGAACCGGCTTTGCCAGCGGCAATGGCCGCATCGAAGCGGTCGAGATCGACGTTGCGGCGAAAACGCCTGGCCGGCTGGCCGATGTCCTGGTCAACGAGGGGGACTTCGTTCATCGCGGGCAGATTGTCGCACGGATGGATACCAAAGTGCTCGATGCCCAGCGCACCGAAGCCGAGGCGGAGCTCAGCCGGGCTGAAAACGCCATCGCCATCGCGCAAAGTCAGGTGGTACAGCGGCAGAGCGAACGGACGGCGGCACTGGCAGTGGTCGCGCAACGCAAAGCGGAGTTGAATGTCGCCGGCAAGCGGCTCGCACGATCGCGGACGCTGTCGGCTGAAGGCGCCGCTCCGGTCCAGGAATACGACAACGATCTCGCAAGCCAACAGGGGAGCGCCGCCGCCGTTAGTGCCGCTTCGGCCCAAGTCGCGAGCGCGGATGCTGCGATTGTAACCGCGCGAGCACAGGTGATCGGCGCACGCTCCAACGTCGATGCCGCCCGCGCCACGATTGCTCGGATTCAGGCTGATATTGAGGATAGCGCCTTAAAGTCACCGCGTGATGGTCGCGTACAATATAAAATTGCACAACCGGAAGAAGTTGTTGCAGGTGGTGGGAAGGTTCTCAATCTCGTTGACCTGTCTGACGTGTATATGACGTTTTTCCTGCCTGAAACAGCGGTGGGCCGGGTCGCACTCGGCACCGAGGTTCGCTTGGTTCTTGACGCGGCACCGCAATGGGTCATTCCCTCGAAGGTCTCGTTCGTGGCCGATGTCGCGCAGTTCACGCCCAAGGCTGTTGAAACGGCAAGCGAGAGACAGAAGCTGATGTTCCGTGTCAGAGCGCAGATTGATGCGGCGCTGCTCGAAAAACATATCCAACAGGTGAAGACGGGACTGCCCGGCATGGCTTATATCCGGCTGGATGCGGCGCAGGATTGGCCGGAACGTCTTGCGCTCCATGTACCGAACTGACGATGTCCTGTTCCAATCAGGACGCGATGGTTGTCCGGCTTGAAAACGTAAGCCTGCATTATGGCAAGACGCTGGCCTTGGATGGGATCACTCTGGGGTTGCCGGCAGGACGGATCATCGGTTTGATTGGCCCCGACGGCGTCGGTAAGTCCACTCTGTTTAGTCTTATTGCGGGCGCACGCGTACTACAGGACGGGTTGGTCGAAGTGCTGGGGGGTAACATGGCTGATCTCCGGCATCGAACCGCGATCTGTCCGCGCATCGCCTTCATGCCGCAAGGGCTGGGGCGAAATCTTTACGCCACCCTCTCGGTGGTCGAGAACCTTGAATTCTTCGCCCGGCTGTTCGGCCAGGGCAAAACCGAGCGGAAAGGTCGGATCGACGACCTGCTCGGCAGTACTGGCTTGCTGGCGTTTCGCGACCGACCGGCTGGGAAGCTGTCGGGCGGGATGAAACAAAAACTTGGTCTCTGTTGCGCCCTGATTCATGACCCGGACCTGTTGATCCTTGACGAGCCCACCACCGGAGTCGATCCGCTCTCGCGGGTTCAGTTTTGGTCTCTGATCGATCGCATCCGCGCGGCGCGCCCCGGCATGAGTGTCGTTGTTGCCACCGCTTATATGGAGGAGGCGGCGAGCTTCGATTCTCTGGTGGCGATGAACGCGGGGCGGGTTATCGCGGTCGGCACTGCGCGGGAACTTCTCGATCGCACGGGGACCGATACTTTGGAGGACGCTTTTATCGCCCTCATGCCAGAAGAGCAGAAACGCAGCCATCACGCGGTAATAATCCCGCCACGGACAGCCGACTCGTCAAACGATGTGGTTATCGAAGCGCGGGGATTGACCGTTCGGTTCGGCGATTTTACTGCGGTTGATCATGTGGACTTCCGCATTGAGCGCGGCGAGATTTTCGGATTTTTGGGCTCGAACGGCTGCGGCAAGACCACCACAATGAAGTTGCTAACCGGGCTGCTGTCGGCAAGCGAGGGTGAGGCTTGGCTGTTCGGGCGGCAGGTTGCCACCGTCGACATGGAGATGCGGCGACGGGTCGGATACATGACGCAAGCCTTCTCGCTTTATTCCGAGCTAACCGTCGGGCAAAATCTCAAATTGCACGCTCAACTTTTTGGAGTGCCTGCAAAAACGGTGCCCGGCCGTATCACCGAAATCGCCGAACGCTTCGAGCTAATCGGCGTCATCGATGCCCTACCGGACAGTTTACCGCTAGGGATGCGCCAGCGCCTCTCGCTGGCGGTGGCGATGGTCCACAAGCCTGAACTGCTGATCCTGGACGAGCCAACCTCTGGCGTCGATCCGATCGCGCGCGATAAACTGTGGCAGATGATGGCCGATCTTTCGCGGCAAGATCACGTCACGATCTTCATTTCAACCCACTTCATGAACGAAGCCGAGCGTTGCGATCGCATTTCCTTAATGCATGCCGGGCGTGTTCTGGTCTGCGGCACGCCTGCGAGCCTTATCGCCAAACGGGGTGAGGAGACGCTTGAGGCGGCCTTTATTGGCTATCTTGAGGATGCTGCGGGAACTAAAAACACGCCGAAGCCCGCGCCGATCGATGTTGCCGCACCCGCTGCTAGGCAAATCCCCGTATGGAGCGGCTTTAGCCTGCGGCGCGTATGGAGCTACACGCTTCGCGAGTCGATCGAATTGCGGCGGGATCCCGTCCGAGGCCTGTTGGCCCTACTCGGCACCGTCGTTCTCCTGTTCATCATGGGCTATGGCGTCAGTCTTGACGTCGAGAATGTCCCCTTTGCCGCGCTTGATCGTGACGGCACGGCGCTCAGTCGCGATTACCTCACCAACCTCGCTGGCTCGCGTTATTTTGTCGAACAGGCACCGATCACCGACTATGCGGATTTGGACCACCGCATGCAAAATGGTGAACTGGGTCTTGCCATCGAGTTACCCCCCGGCTTCGGGCGCGATGTGGATCGTGGAACCCCGGTCGACATTGGTGTGTGGGTCGACGGCGCGATGCCCCAACGGGGGGAAACCATTCAATCTTATGTGCAAGCAATGCACATGGCCTGGCTCTCGGAAACAGCGTTACACCGAACCGGGGTCGTGCCGTCTGTCAGTCCCGTCACTGTCGAAATCCGCTTTTGCTATAATCCCGACGTCGTGAGTATCGTCGCGCTGGTGCCAGCCTTTATCCCGATTCTGCTTTTGATGATCCCGGCAATGCTAACCGCGCTGAGTGTGGTGCGCGAGAAGGAACTCGGCTCGATCGTTAATCTCTACGTTACACCGATTACCCGTAGTGAATTCTTGATTGGCAAACAGATTCCTTATGTCGTGTTAGGCATGGTGAACTTCGCGCTGCTCACCTTGCTTGCAACGACGGTGTTTGGGGTGCCGCTAACCGGCAGCCTTGCGATGCTCACCACCGCAGCCTTTACCTTTATCCTGTTTGCGACGGCCATTGGACTGGTTATGTCGACCTTTATGCGAAGTCAGATCGCCGCTATTTTTGGAACGACCCTCGGCACCCTGGTTCCAGCCATCCAATATGCAGGATTGGTCAATCCGGTCTCCTCACTGGAAGGGGTGGGGGCGGCTATCGGCCATATTTTTCCCGCCACCTATTTTGTCGTCATTGCGCGCGGCACCTTTTCTAAGTCGCTCGGCTTCGCGGATCTCTGGCCTTCGTTGGTCCCGATCGTAGCCAGCGTTATCGTACTGATGACCCTTTGCATTCTTCTCCTCAAGAAACAGGAGAAATAAAGGTATGGCTCTAGCAAACATCGCTTGGCTGGGCGTAAAGGAATTACGCAGTCTGGCGACCGATCGGATCATGTTAATTTTGATTGCCTATCTTTTCAGTCTAGGTGTCTATGTCGCGGGCACAGCTTTACCAGAAACGCTCAATAATGCACCAATTGCAATTGTAGACGAGGATTCATCACAAATTTCTTCTCGTATTAATAGCGCATTTTATCCACCGCATTTTCAAATACCCGATATCATTCCGCAGGATCAGATTGATCATGGATTGGATGCTGGAATTTATACATTTATCCTTGACATTCCCCCTGATTTTCAACGGGATTTGCTTTCGGGGCGCAAGCCATCGGTACAACTTGATATTGATGCCAATCAAATCAGCCAAGCTTTTACGGGTAGCGCCTACATCCAGTCTATCGTTGGCCAGGAGGTCGTGAGATTCTTACGGCGGGATCGTCCGCCCGACGATGTGCCGGTCAATCTTGCGCTCCGCGCCCGCTTCAATCCATCCCTGACCCAACTCTGGTTCGGTGCGGTAATGGAGATTATCAACGATGTCACGATGCTCTCGATTATTCTCACGGGTGCCGCGCTGATCCGCGAGCGCGAGCGCGGCACGATCGAGCATCTGCTCGCGATGCCGGTTTCTCCGTTCGAAATCATGACGGCCAAGATTTGGTCGATGGGCCTAGTGGTGCTGTTCGCGGCAGTCTGTTCGCTGATCCTGGTGGCACGAGGCGCGTTGAGCATTCCAATCGCCGGATCGGTCCCATTGTTTCTTGTCGGCGCGGCACTCAATATTTTCGCCACCACGGCATTAGGGATTTTTCTGGGAACCATGGCGCGCTCGATGCAGCAATTCGGGATGGTCATGATTCTGATACTGATTCCACTTCAGGTTCTTTCCGGCGGCGTGACAGCCCGTGAAAGTATGCCACACATCATACAAGATGTTATGACCATCGCACCGACAACCCATTTTGTCATCCTAGCCCAAGCCATTCTTTATCGTGGTGCCGGGATTGACGTTGTCTGGCCCCAATTCCTGGCTTTAGCCACTATCGGTAGTGTATTTTTCGGGATAACCTTACTATATTTTCGGAAAGCCATGAAAAACATGGTCTGATGCTCGGGCTGCGCGGGGTCGCAGTCGCGACATGAGCAATGGCCAATTCTATCCCGTCGCGCAATCCGAAGAGAGAGGCCTTAGCCGGATGGATCCTCTACAACAGTCCGGAGCGGTAGAAAGAGGGATGGAATGGCGTTGACACCAATGAGAGAACCGGCGGGCCCTGACGATGATATCTCGTGGATACAACGCCAACAGGGGACACAAAACCGAGGGCGAGGACATGTCCAGCCGGCAACTGAAGGCAGCCTTGATGGGGCACCGTCAAGGCGTGATAATATTCCGGCTTTGCCGGGATGGGTACGAAGCGTCGGGCATGCCGACGCAGGAGATCAGGACTTTCGAACGGGGGGGGCTCTGGCCTTTGTCGGGATCGCCGTTGAGGCGCGGGCCGCGCATGAAGGCTGTTGGCTGGACCGGCTCGCCTTGCGGGCGGCGGCGGCTTGTGTCGCCCTTGAGGGGCGGACCGAAGACGAAGCGGCACTTCGGGACGCTCGGCACCTCACGAAACCCGGACAAGACCCCGGCCCCGGAGGTCGGGTCTTTGCGCTTTGGCAACGCGTGGCCGGACGGCCATCACTCCTCGCCGAGCCGGAAGCGTTGGTTGCAACAATTCAGCATCTAGGATTCCGGGACAGCCGGCTTCTTCTGGAAGTCGTGCGTTTGGCTCGGGATTTGGCCGAACGGACCCTTTCACCGCTTGCAGCGGTCGTTGATATGATCGCATTGGGCCAAAAACGCTGTCCGGGACTGCCGGCCCTGCCGCTGCTTCTCGCCGACTCGATCCTAGCCGAGCGATTGCACTGGCCAACCGTCGTACCGCTTTTGGCGGTTGGGCTTGGTGGCCATCCATTTCGGCCCCGAACTTCCTCCGATTGGCCGACCGCCTGTCTTCCGGCCTTGAGGCGCGGCTGTGTAACGGCTTGGGCTCTTCATCAAGAGATCGGTCGTCAAGCCGAAACGTTGCTCGCGGTTCGAGGCCGGCTGCGCTCAAAAATGTCAGGAGGCGTGGTGGAGAGGCTGTTGACCACCGATGCGCTCTCCCCTGCCCGCCTCCCCGGCACGGGCTCTGATCGGGCTGGCCGGCGGCTTTTTGATCGATTGGTCGCGTTGGGTGCCGTTCGGGAACTGACAGGGCGGACCAGTTTTCGCCTTTATGGACTATGACCCACCATGGAGCGCAAAGCTGTTCGCCCTCCAGCCCTGGATCTCGAACTGCTCGATCTGCCACCCGAAGACCGCTGGCGGGAATGGATGGGCCGGATCGAAGCCGTCATTTTCGCGGCATGCGCGCCGGTACCACGGGCGGTTTTAGCCTCGGTGGTCGGCAAAAGCGCCAATCTGGATTTACTGTTGGAAGATATCCAACAGGATTTGCGCCATCGACCCTATCAGATCGTTGCGGTTGCCGGGGGCTGGCAGTTTCGGACCCGCCCCAAAATGGCGCCGGTTATTCATCAGGCCGGGGTCGTTGACCGGCCCCAGGCCGCATTGGGGCGCGACGATCTGGCGGTGCTACTGACCATCGCCTACCTGCAACCCATCACACGGGCAGAGCTGGGCTCAGTGTTGGGCAAAGAGGTTTCGCGGGAGATCATTGGTCGGCTGCGAAATGCCCAATTTGTGGCGCCCGGCCCTCGCAGTCCGAGTCCTGGCGCGCCCTACACCTACATCACCACCCTCGAATTTCTGACTCAGTGGGGGCTAAACACACTTCAAGACTTGCCTGATCTGGAACAGCTCCGTGATGCCGGCTTGTTATCAAAGCGGGATGTCTTGGCTCGATTGGGCGCCCCTTAACCGGGGGCCCGTGTATGTCCCACTCTTTCATCCCAGTCAGTCTCCGGCGTCGATCAATGGCACTTCGGCGCTGGTGAAGAGACGGGCGAGGTCGATGACAATGACGAAGGCGGCGCCACGCCGTCCGACGCTCTTGATGTATTGAGAGTGCCAGCGCATGCCAATGTCGGGGGGCGGTTCCAGGGCATGATCCGCAAGACTTGTGACCTCGTAGACCCGATCGACCAACAACCCGACCACCAATCGGTGATTGTTGACGTCGACATCAAGCACGGCGATGCGGGTTCTTGGGGTCACCGAAATTGGTGACAGGCCAAGCCTAACCCGGAGGTCAATAACCGGAATCGATCGGCTCCGGACGTCGATCATGCCCGCCATATGGATCGGGGCATTGGGAACTCGGGTGATCGGACGGAAGTCAAGAATTTCGTGAACCCGATCAACGTCGACAGCGAAAATCTCCTGATCAATCCCGAGGGTGACATATTGGGCGGCCCGTTCCACTGTGGCTTTTGGGTTCATGCGGACTGTCCTCTTCGATCGATGATACCGGCGAGCCCTGATACTGATACCGGCGAGCTATAACGATGACACACTGCCGGTATCGGGCCGCGACGACGGCCCCGCGCGCCCATGCGCGCGAAGCCAAGGGCGCGGATGCGCCCGCCCGGCGTCTGAGGGCGGCCTTGATGAGTCAACATCAAGGCTCGAGGGTATGGTACATCGCCGCCATTACTGGTGATAGCGATGATATTCGGCGTCCTCCTCGTCCATGTTCAGGACCGGGCCGCTGCCCTTGGGCTTTTTGGCAAGAGCCGCTTTAGTCTTGGCCTTAGTCTTGGAGCCGAGTGCAGACAGACGAGCAACCTTGACGCGTCTTGCGGTAGGGGTCTGTTCACGCGCCGGGGCGTGGTTGGTGCCGCCATGCTTATCGGTGTGGAAAAACGCGATGCTCTCCTGTAGCTGCTCGGCCTGCGCCGACAGTTCTTCCGAAGACGCCGACATCTGTTCGGCGGCAGCCGCGTTTTGTTGGGTGACTTTGTCGAGTTGCTGAATCGCCTGATTGACCTGATTAGCCCCTGCATCCTGTTCGCGACAGGCGGCTGTGATTTCTTCGACCAACTCCGCTGTGCGTTTGATGTCGGGCACCAACTTGCCCAACATTTGCCCGGCCTCTTGGGCGACCTTAACCGTATCCACTGACAACGCATTGATTTCGCTGGCTGCGATCTGGCTGCGTTCGGCCAAATTCCGTACTTCGGAAGCAACCACGGCAAAACCACGACCATGATCGCCGGCCCGTGCTGCTTCGATAGCGGCGTTCAAGGCCAAAAGATCGGTCTGGCGAGCGATCTCCTGGATGATGGTGATCTTTTCCGAGATGGTTTGCATGGCGGCGACGGCCCGCTGAACCGCCTCGCCGCTGGCCTGGGCATCGAGGGAGGATTGACGGGCGATCCTCTCGGTCTGGCTCGCGTTGTCAGCGGTTTGTTTGATATTGGCCGCCATCTGCTCCATCGACGCTGCGGCTTCCTCGGTGGAGGCCGCCTGTTCGCTGGCACCCTGGCTCAACTGCTGGGATCCTGAAGAGAGCTGTTCGCTGCCCGACGCGACATTCTGCGTGGCCGCAACGGTTTCAGCGACCACCATCCGCAGCTTCTCGACCATGGTCTTGAGGGCGTTACCCAGGATATCCTCATCGGATCGCGGCGTGACTGTAATGCTGAGGTCGCCGTTGGCAACCCGATCGGCTAGGCCGGCCAAGTGGGCAGCGATACGAGCATTCTCGTGGAGATTTGCGACCATGACATTCAAGGCATCGACCATATCCTTGATTTCATCATCGCTATCGACGGCGATTTTCTGTTCTAAATCCCCGCCAGCAACAGCCTTGGCAAGGCCAACCGCCTTGTCAAGCCCACGACTGATCGACACCGACAGCCAAACGGCAGCACCGACCGCAACCAGGAGCGCCAAGGTGATGGCGATGTACAGAGCGATGCGAATTTGGCTGCTCAAGCTTTCGGCGGCTTCATTGGCCAACGTCATGTTTTCCCGAGCGACTTTCACAATCTCGTCGATCCCGGCCAAGATAGTATTGCTATTTTCCCGCCCCTCGCCGGTCGACAGATCGTCAGCGTGGGCATTACTGTTTTCGAGTGCCAGCGGATCTATGGCCTCATGTATTTTCTGCCAATTGGCTAAACGTGCTGTCAGCTCATCGGCGGCGCGTTGGTCTTGATTCGCCAACATCCGAGTCAGCGCCGCAACATCAGGCTTCAAGGCCTCGAGACGCGCGTCGCTTTCCTTCACGAAGGCGATGCTTCTCGCGTCATCGGATACGGCCAGAGAAGAGCGTTCATAGGCCATGGCCATAGCGAGGCCATCGGCAATTCGCGAAGCCAACAAGGCCGCGCGCAACCGATCCTGGGTCACCCCCTCTCCGGTACCCCGTTCAATCAACGGCTTCAGGCTACTTCTAACCTCGTGAAACGCTTTCTCGCCGGCACCCAAGGACAAATCATTGGCATGAGTCGCGCTATTACGTTTTGCCAGTGCCCGGATACGATCCTGGGTGATAATGGCGTGATCCATTGCCTCTTTTAATTTTTCGACATTTTTTTTGTTCTTTTCCGAGCTAATATTGATCATTTTTTCAAGGTGGTCCCGCATCTCTTCACGGTATTTGATGAGAGCCGCATCCCACATTGGAATCTTGGCGTCATCGGTCTCGAGGATTAAATCCTTCTCGACGCGGATTTCCTCTAAGTAATTGGTTCGGATCTGGCCCGCCGTCAGGAGACGCTCGGTGTAGAGACCCGCCAAATCCGCCGCCGTTGTACCCAGCCGATTGATGCCGTCATTGGCCACGATGCCCATGACACCCGCAACCAGAACAACCACACCGAACGATCCAAGCAATTTTACTCTTACGGTGATGCGCATATCTGTTTTCTCCTATTAGCCGGCGTGGACAAACCGAGTAATTTCGTTGTTTCGGGTGTTATCGCCGATGAAGGCTTGCTGATCCGATGCGAACACCCGGTCAATATCGAGAATGACTAGAAAATCCTTACCTCGGCGCCCGATACCGCGAATGAACTCGGCCCGCCACTTGAGGCCAACCCGAGGTGTGGCCTCGATGGATTCGGTGTTAATGGTGGTGACTTCGTAGACCTTGTCGGCAAGCAGACCGACGATGGTTGGCTCGCCATCGAGATCGAGTTCGATCACGACAATCCGGGTGTCGATGGTGAAATCACTGCGAGTCAGGCCAAAGCGAACCCGTAAATCCACCAATGGCACCACCTTGCCCCGAACATTGATCAATCCCCAGACATAGGCAGGGGCATTGGGAACGTCGGTGATGGTAACGATGTCGAGAATTTCCCGGACAACTTCGGCTTCAAGGGCAAAGGCTTCACCAGCCAACGCCAGAGTCAGAATTTTAACGGGTAGTGACGTGCTTTCAACGGTAGCCATAAGGCAGTTTTCCTTTCCAGATGGCCTGTCAAGACGCCCTAGAGTGTGCTTCGCAGGTCTGCCCGTAGTCGATCAGATGAGGAATATCGAGGATCAGCGCGACCGAGCCATCGCCCAGGATGGTGGCACCGGAAAAGCCCGGCACATGAGCGTGCAACTTGGATAGGGATTTAATCACCGTCTGGTGTTTGCCAAGCAATTGATCGACGGCCAGTCCAACCCGCCCGCCCCCCGCCGAGACGATGACGATCCGTTGGAAAAGCTCCGATGGGGTGTTGACATGGAACAGTGAGCGCAACCGAAGGAACGGCACCAACTCGCCTCGGATACTGAGAAAGTCGAATCCCGCAGATATTGTATCGTCTACAGTGCGGCGCTCGACGCATTCTTCGACTGTAGACAACGGGATTACGTACCGACTTTTACCAACCCGAACCAGCAAGCCATCGATAATCGCCAGCGTTAATGGCAACTTCAGGGTGATGGTGGCGCCAACGCCGAGGGTGCTGGTGACGTCGATCGAGCCGCGCAACCCGTCGATGGCCTTTTTAACCACATCCATGCCGACGCCACGCCCGGAAACGCTGGTGACCGTACCGGCGGTCGAAAAGCCCGGCTGAAAGATAAGCTGGAAGATGTCGCTGTCGGAAAAGTCGGTGCCGGATGGGATCAGCCCCGTTTCTTCGGCCTTCGCGCGAACGCGGAGGGGATCGATTCCTTGGCCGTCATCCTTGATGGTAATCAGCACCTGCGCGCCCGAATGGACCGCCGAGAGATGGATCACGCCTTCACGCGACTTACCCTTGGCCTCACGCTCGGCAGGGGCCTCGATACCGTGGTCAAGGCTGTTACGGATCAGATGCACCAGGGGATCATGCAGCCGCTCGATCAGGGTCTTATCAAGCTCGGTCTCTTCGCCTGCAGTGGTCAACTGGATCTCCTTACCCAACTCGCGGGACAGGTCGCGCACCAGTCGACGGAAGCGGCTGAACAGGGCGCCGATCGGCACCATTCGAATGCCCATGGTGGTGGCGCGCAGCTCCGAGGACAGGCGCTCGATTTCCTTGACCAGGGCCTTGAAGTGGATGTCCTTGCCGGCGTCGGCCATCTGTCGCAACCGAGCCTGAGCGATCACCAGTTCGCCAACCTGATCCATCAGTTCATCCAACCGTTCGGCCTGAACCCGGATACCAGCATTCTCGCGCTTGGCCGCCCTTTCGGCCTCGCCGCGCAGATGCCCCTGCTCGGCCAGCGCGGCGGTCACGATGTCGGAGCTAACCAACCCCTCTTTGACCAGCAGGGCGCCAATCCGGTTTTGGCTGGTGAGAGCGCTATCCAGCCCCTCGGCGCTGACCGCCTGCCGGTCGAGCAGGATTTCGCCGAGACGTCGCCCATCGGGCTCGACGATGTCGACTTTCAACTCCATGTCGTCGAGAAGAAAGATAAACACCTCGTCGATGGCAGAGCGCGGGTGTTCGGTTGAGAGCAGGCACTCCCAGACCAGATAACAGGTGAAGGGGTCTATATCCTCAAGGAGCGGAATATCGTCGGTGATCGCCGTCACGGTGCAAGTTCCGAGTTCCCGTAATTCGTCCAGCAGACCTAACGGGTTATTTCCGCTGGTCAACGCATTGACAGGCAAGCGGAAGCAAATGCGATAGGTGGCGGACTTGTGAAGAGTCGGGTTCTGTGATGCCGCTGCGCGGGTTAGGGTTACTTTCGCCGGAGCTGTGCCAATGACGGCGGCAAGCCGAGCCAGGATGGCATCGCCATCGCTGGAATTGGCCTCGTCTGGATGCTCGATCAGAATCCTCATGTGGTCTTTGGCGACCAGCGCCACTTCCACCAATTCGGACGAAATCGCCACCTTGCCCTTACGCACCCAATCGAAAGCGGTTTCCAAATGGTGGGTGAAAACCGACGCAGCGTCAAAACCAAACATTGCGCCAGAGCCCTTGATGGTGTGCATGGCGCGAAATGCGCTATCGATTAGATCCTTATCATCAGGGTTGGCTTCGATATCGAGGAGTACGGTTTCAAGATGTTCGAACAGTTCCTGTGCTTCGATGCGAAAGGTCGCGATAGGATCGAGCGAAACAGCCATTATACGCTCCTTTCCTGAAACCAGAAGCTCTGGGATCCGGTCGGTTGAATACCAGCCCTATTCAGCGTCTTCAGCAGCTCGCCGCCGATCGGCGCGCTCACTTGCAGAGTCTTACCCAACACCATGGCGCTTTTGCGAGCGGAGGCAATCAATTGAATAAAGGTAATATCCACCTCTTGGAGGTCATCACAGACAATAATAAGAGTATCTGACTCAGCCAAGGCCTGCTTAAGCTTAATAACAATGTCTTCGGCTGTGCGTATCGTCGCGGCGCCGGAGAATTCAAGGACTGTGGAGTATGCCTCGACCATGTGCCGAACCTCCGCAAGGTTTTGTTGTACCATCGAACCTTGATGGTGTTCCATCAAGGGGGGCTCAGATGCCGGACTGATCCGCCCGGCGAACTTCAGCCGCCAACAGGCCCAGTGGCAGAATTTTTATGGCCGCACCACGCTCTATGGCTTCTTTGGGCATTCCAAACACCACGCAGGTTTCCTCGCTCTCGGCGATGGTGTGGGCACCGGCATTGCGCATCTCGAGAAGACCGTTAGCGCCGTCATCCCCCATGCCGGTCATGATGATGCCCACGGCGTTAGCGCCGACACACTGAGCCGCCGAGCGAAACAGCACATCCACCGATGGTCGGTGGCGCGAAACCAGCGGCCCATCTCTGACCGAAACGAAATAGCGGGCGCCGCTGCGCTGGAGCAGAGTATGACGGTTGCCAGGAGCAATAAGCACATGGCCACGCAGAACCGGATCACCGTCCACAGCCTCTTTGACTGTGACGTGACACAAGGCATCCAACCCCCTGGCAAAGGCCGCAGTAAACACTTCTGGCATATGCTGAACAACGACGATGCCCGGACAGTCTAGGGGCAAAGCCTTGAGTACAGCTCGCAACGCTTCGGTGCCACCCGTCGAGGCGCCGATGCAGATGACCTTCTCCGTGGTGCGAGCCATGGCGCGAATTCCCGGAGTTGGCGGCGGTATGATCACGTCGGCATTTAGCTTCTTCTCTGATCCCAGGCGGCGACTGCTGCCGTCGGTTCTCGGCGGCAATGGGCGTAACCGGGCCTGGGCCGCCGCTTTGACGGCGTCGCAGATGGTTTCGCGGGCATCTTCCAAGAACTGGCGCGTGCCCAAACGCGGCTTGAGGATGACATCGACCGCTCCGGCCTCAAGGGCCTGCATCAGCGTATCCGATCCCGGCTCGGGCAAGGACGAGCACATCACCACCGGAATCGGATGCTGAGTCATGATCTTGCGCAAAAAGGTAATCCCATCCATGCGCGGCATCTCGATGTCCAAAGTGATCACATCCGGGGCTTCTTCGGCGATCCGCCGGGCCGCAATGTAAGGATCTTGGGCAGTAGCAATAACTTTAATCTCTGAATCTGATCCAAGAATGTCGCTAAGTGTTTGTCGAACGCTGGCGGAATCATCAACAATAAGAACTTTTATTTTTTTCTTCATGCCGTTCTCCGCCTGAAGATGGAGTTCCCTAACCAGTCGAGCGGGACCGTCATACCCGCGAGGCTGTCGGTGTGACCTAAGATAAGATAACCACCAGGACGAAGATGGGAGCATAACCGATCTACAACTTTTTCTTGAGTTTGCTTATCGAAATAAATTAATAGATTGCGACACAAGATGACGTCCATGTCTCGGTCAACTGGATAGTGGTCGTTAATCAGGTTGATCCGGGCGAAACGCACTAAGGCGCGGACTTCCGGACCGATCCGAAAGACAGGTTTAGAAAGATCGTTGTGGCGCAGAAGATAACGCTGGCGCATATCCTTAGGCACTGGGTCGATCATATCCAATGGAAACACCGCGCGGACCGCCTTGGCTAGGGCATCGGTGGAAATATCGCTGGCCAGAATCGAAAAAGACCACCCGAGCCTGTCCCTGATGAAATCATTGAGAACCATCGCCAACGAATAAGGTTCGGCGCCGATCGAACAGGCGGCGCTCCAGAGCTTGGCGGGACGCCCTGCCATTGCCAGTTCGGGCACTGCGGTCTTGATCAAAAAATCAAAATGCTCTTGTTCACGAAAAAAGTCCGTCTTATTGGTGGTCATCGCGTCGATCAAATTGACAGCTTCGTCCTCAAAATCACGCGTGTCAAAAACCAGCCGACAATATTCATTGATATTATGCAATCCAAGGGCCCGAGCACGGCGCTGCAAGCGGCCCTCAACCATAATTTTTTTTGCGCGAGTGAGTCGAATGCCGCTAGATGACCAAATAAAGGAGGTCACACGATCAAAAACATGGTCATCAAGATTTGACATCGATCCTGCCTCCCTATTTGAACTCAGAGTCATCAATTGATCTTGCTTAAAAGGCTTGACGATCCAGCCGGTGGCACCGGCTCCCTTGGCCTCGCGCTTCTTAGTCTCATCGGACTCGGATGTCGGAAAAAAGTGGGCAAAAATATCGGATGCTTATAAATAACCAATACTTTTACACCTAACATTCTTAATCCTATCTAATTTTGTAATATATCTTATTAAGGGTGATTTCAAGGTGCTCACAGCACTGATATCCAATCTCTTGCCTATCGTTATGCGACATTGTGCCACAAGTGGGTGATCTTGATGACAAAGCGACCTATCGATTCAGATATACTTTTGCTGACGATGGAGATCGTTTATGTCTATCCGTATCGATCTATGCCCTCGATTATTCGTAGCCTGGCAAGCCGCGACGATGGCCCACTGCCGCTATCGGGCCGTAACTGCGGCCCTCCTGAACAGGATCAGAGTTCGATGAAGCAACAGCTAACGCTAGCAGCGTTCATGTTCTTGAAGGTTAAAGGGCACGACTAGAAAGCAAAGGCGTGAAAGAATCTTCTGACTGTTCCCGAATAGTCGTCAATAAAAGAGCCAAAGCGGCAAGAGCGCGCCCGAATAGAGTGGCCCGTATTTCTGGATGATTGACTCTATGAATAAAAAATGCCGTAAATCGGATTGCCGAAATTAACTCTCGGGAGCATAATAAGGTCATACCAGAATAAGCATCCGCATCACGAAATAACAGAATCTCATTCCAAAACCTAACTGGGTCAAAATGGTCCTGTTGCGCACGTTCAATCAAAGCCCTCAAATCATCAAATAAACGGACCCGTTGCTCCATCGCTTGTAAGGGATCGATCAAGCCAAACCCATCTCCAGGAGCTAGTCGCAGATAAAGGGATAAAAGCTGATTCCGGATCACCGGAACCGGCAGCGCCAACGGCGGCAAACGCAACCCTTTGGCTTTAAGCGGTTTAGCGCCAGCAATGCGAACGCCATCACTACAGTTCGAAACCGTAACGCCAGCAACTTTGATCAAAGTCTCAATGTTACGTTGAGCTGGAACAAAAAACAATGGGTCTGTTTTGACCTTTCCACCAAAATTACCGGGAACTTCTAGAGAAAAATCAAAAGATTTTTCAACCTCGTTGACCACCGGAATATCACGATAGGCGGTATCATCAGCGTGAATTTTATCGGTTCGCCGCGTTCCAAGATCAGTTCCGAACAGATAAAATTGAGTGAACCCCAAGGACACAGCCACCCGCAAAGCGACGTTAGTGACGGTTGGGGCGGCAAAGGTCATTTCATATTTTTGAGCACCAAACAAGCAAGCGGGCACAGTTCGATGACGAAAATATAGCAAAGCTTGATCAAAAAGCGATAATACTTTAGGATCTATCGTCAACGATCCAATTAAAGTAAGGCCTTTCAGATCATAGGTCTGCGCCGCATGCGACAAAATTTCATAAATCAGCTCATGGTTTTCCAATTCAACATGGAAATCAGGCCGAATACCGTGGCTAAGGCATGCCTGTAATGCTGATCCGCAACTAAAAACAATACAGCTTTCGCGTAATCGCCGAATCTCAGCAGCATCTTGATCCAAGGACGGCCCCGAGCCAATGATAAAAACGGGTTCCGAGCGCCTTGATTGACGGCTAGCCTCAAGTAAGTAAAAAGAATTAGTCTTAATATTTTCGAAACTATGTCGAATCATGATACATTCATCAAGGTAATTCCCTTGCATGATCAACAATGGCTGATAATTATCGAGAATAACGGCCTTGATTGCGTTAAACAGTGGTAATGGGAAGGGTGGCTGAACAAACAGCCAAGTCCCATCCAGAAATAATGCCCCCCGCAACGCAATGTGATCCAGCACAGCCCCAGCAAGATGATGCGGATCATTGCCGGTGATCAAGCTAAAATGCCGGCCTTGACACTCATGGCGCTCAAACAACGCGTGCCAGTCGAACACACCCAAGGCCATTCCCAGACGATGTAAATCCGGCTCAACGATAACGATTGAATTAACCTTGGTTTGCTCGATCAAAGCTTCTAGATGAAATCCAAAACCAATTCCAAAAACAATCAGAACACCGCCTTCATAATTTGGTTCTACAGAAAATGTTTTTGAAGTAATTCCTAGATTATGGCATGATTTTAAGAAATCTTCTTTAAAATTTTGACCAATTTCTGAATGCAGCGATTCTCCATAGGGTTCATTCAAGATAATTCTGGCCGGATTTTTGAAATAAGATTCGACTAAAGTCGCTGTGAAAGTCCGATATTCATCTATAATCGAATTTTCAGGTGCCTTCTCTAAGGGTAAATTATCTAAATCTGGAAATCGATGCTGAAATGCAGCTCGTGACTTAGCTTCCATCATATTTTTATTCCAGGCCTCTTCATGGCATGAAGAGGTGTTATTGAGTGGTGATGAGGATAAGACTGTTAAATTTATACTGTTCGGAGGGTCTACAATCGATGCTCCCATGGCAAACCGCCACACGGCCCGCCATGGTGAATCATAGCAAACCGCCGAAGGCAATGCCATCTGTGATAATACTATATCGTCGCTATCGGGCGCACCATTGGCCCCGCGCGCCTATGCACGCGGAGCCAACGGTGCGGATGGGTTCAGCTGGCGTCTGGGCAGCTTTAATGTGTTAACATTAAAGCTCGATGGCATAAATCGCTATTCGCACAAAGCCTGAGTTACCACCAGAATGGATACAGGATAATAAAGATGAAGAACCCCATCTTTCCAGTGCGCTGCCATTCCAAGCCGATCAACGCCAGTGTCAGCATCTTTTTGAAAAAGCGCCCGGACCTGCCCAACATTTTCGGGTGGAATTGCTGATGCACTCAACAGCTCTTCCAACTTCATCTCTAATCGATAGAATCTTGAAGCCTTTTCAGTTAATCCCAGGTCTGTAGCTATTTTTTTCAGTTCATCGGGCGTCAATGCGCTCACATGAGATGGATCACGCAGCTTCTCCAGGGCGTCGTAAGCGGGTTTTTTGTCTGCATCCGGCGTCGCATCGATTATCAGAATCCGCCCCCCCGGCGCACAGACCCGTTTCATCTCAGCCAAGACAAGGGACGGATTTTGAAAATGATGAAAAGCATAGCGACTGGTCACCAGGGTAAAGGAACCATCATTGAAGGGTAGAGATCGGGCATCCCCAACCTGCCATCTCATACCATCGAGCCTTGATGTTGACTTATCAAGGCTGCCCTCAGACGCCGGGCGGGCGCATCCGCGCCCTTGGCTTCGCGCGCATGGGCGCGCGGGGCCGTCGTCGCGGCCCGATACCGGCAGTGTGTCATTGTTATAGCTCGCCGGTATCAGAGTTTCTAACCTCAAGGTTTCCTGACGACTTTTGGCTTGCTCGATCATGGCCGGAGTGAAATCGATTCCGGTGACACTTTTTGCCGTCCTAGCCATGGCGCAGGCCAGGATGCCCGGCCCACACGCTACATCCAGCACACTATCCTCTGGGCCAAGTTTCGCCAAAGACAGGCAGAGATCGAGCCCATATTCGTCCGAATGAGCGGGCAACGCGGCAAAAGGAGCCGCTTGTCGGGTGAATTGTTCCAGAATCAGGCTATCGTGGTCGGGTGTCATGATGCGCTCCTGTTTCGAGTCCGCGAACGATAATCCGCTTCAGTCATGGCCGGTGAACCATCTTCGGCCAAAAATTGGTTATAATCGGTCATTCTTTCGGACAATCAAACGGAAATGAAGATGAAATTCTTGACACAGGAAGATACAATCCAGCGCATCAAAGCCACGAACATCAATCATGACTCGTCACGGGCCTTCGCCTTTCACGATGAAGAAACGAATTTAGCTTACGATTGGCACCACCATGATAGTCATCAACTCTTATACGCTATCCATGGCATTATGCACCTGGAAACTATCAATTTTCGCTATTTATTGCCACCACAACGGGCAGTCTGGATTCCGGCCCGCGTCAGCCATCGCACATGGCTCAATCAGGTCGAGGCGGTATCGGTCTTTTTTCCCCACTCCTGGATCAGCGATCCCGCTGGCAAGGTGCGGGTGCTCGCGGCCTCTCCGGTGATGCGGGAGATGATGCTCTACGCGATCCGTTGGCCGCCGAACCGCCCTGAACCCGACGCCCTAGCCGATAGTTATTTCGAAACACTGGCTCTGCTGTGCCGGGAATGGATGTCGCGTGAAATGCCGTTCCATCTACCGTGCAGCACCGTTCCAGCCCTAGCCCGTGCCATGGATTACGCCCAAGCCAATCTTGCCGAAGCGAATATCGCGGGGGCCTGTCGAGCTGCGGCCATGTCCGAGCGCACATTTCGCCGCCATTTTCAGCAAGCGGTTGGCATGGGCTGGCTTCAATATTTAGTGCACAGCCGGCTGATGCATGCAATGGCCTTGCTTGGCGAACCCGGTTTGCGGATTGCCGATGTTGCTGATAGAGTCGGTTTCGCCAGTCTTGGGAGCTTTGCCAAGGCGTTTAAGGATTTTTCCGGGGACTCGCCGAGCCAGTACCGACGAGCCTTGATGCTGGCTCATCAAGACTGCCCAGACGCCGGGCAGGCGCATCCGCGCCCTTGGGCTAAAATAAGCGCAGAGTCTCAGCCCGGCTAGCAATCCAGGCTCCGAGGATTTCCGGGTGGCTGGTTCCGGCATAAGCCATAGCGGATCCTGCCGGCCATAATAAGCGGCTCCGAGTTGCAGAAAACGCCTCTTGGGCATTGGCAACGGGCCCCGTCAAAGGACGGGGCGACCCCACCGCCAAGGCATCGTCACACACCCAGGCTCCCAATAACCGAGCTTCGGCTTGAGACGGCAGCAAAAACATCCGGGCTGCCACCAGCCGAACATGGGCTAGATCCAAGGGCGTCTGAGGGCTGCGAGACTGCCAATCCCGCACAAAGGCCAATGCCCCGGCCTGCATACGGGCGCAGTCCGCCCATTGGGCCGCCGGTAAGGCCGAGACGCTGGCGATTGCCGTTCCATCCGGGCCATAACCGACCAAGGCGCCTTCGGGTTGGGCCAACAATCCTTCGAATAGGTCGCGAGCCCGAATCCACAAAGGCGACAGCCACGACGGCACCCCATAAGCCACCAGATGCCCCCAAACCGGGCCAGCGTGTGCGGCCGTCCAAACCGCCCCTTCGCTGGTGATGGAATAAGCTCCCCATACCGGGAACGATCGGCCTTCGATTTCAAGCAAACGAGCCAAGGCCCGTTGCAGATTGCCGGCATAGCCAACATCCACCAAACCAATGGCGCCCCGATCCAGAATATGGGCGGCATCGAGGTGCTCGATGATCGAACGTCGCACCGCCCTGCCCTGCCGCTCAAGCTCTGATCGCAGAGCCACACGCCCGGTTAGCCAATCGTAAAAGGTATCAAAATCCGCCGCTGTTAGAGGATGCTCGGGGACAAAGGGGTTCCCGGACGTCTGTTTCCGGGCGGCCTCCGCCGCCAAACCAAGAGCATCCAGCGCATCGCCGACCGTGATCGGAACCGCCCGAGCCCGAATCAGGGCGTTGCGCAAGCCCTCGCGATCCTCTGCCGATCGGATCGCCGCAATCAAGCAAGAGTGCCGACTGAGCCAAGCCTCCCGCACACAGTCTGCCGCTTCGGGGTGAGCGGCGGTCACAGCCTGCCCCAACAAGCGGCCATCCCGCAGCACCGCCACCAACGGCCCCGCCCCCGCTTTCTGCCGCAACCGCCACGCCCAATCCCCGAACGACGCCAGAATCGGACCCAAACAGGCGTAGCCATATCGAGTGAAAAAATCAGCATCGGATGGAAGGTGCTGCCGACTCTCTCGGATCACCGGACAAGGGCCGTTGGGCAAAAGACCCGGCAAACAGGCCGCCAACAGAGCCTCAGCCGCCTCTATATCGTCCAGACCAGCCGTTGATTTATTGCCTCTCAGCGTTCTCTCCAACGCTGCTGCCGCCTCGACATCCTGTTTCACCAAAGCCGGGCACAACAGACCGTAAATCCGTGTCATGCCATCGAGCCTTGATGGTGACTCCTCAAGGCTGCTCTCAAACGCCGGGCGGGCGCATCCGCGTCCTTGGCTTCGCGTCCACGAGGACGCGGGGCCGCCCGATACCTCGTGCTCTAAATCGAACAGCCGGCCTACATAGGCACGAGCCGAAGCGAAACTCTCTGCCGTCACAGCCGGTGCCAGCCACCCCCGGCGCTCAAGCTCTCGGCCAAGCAGAGTAAAATCCTCCGCTCGTTGGGAGGCTTCGCCCCCCTGCCCTGACTTTGCCAAAGGCAGCAGGTCTCCGGAAACCGGGAGGCGATCAGGGGAGAGCGAAATTTTGGAGGTCATGAGGTGTAGAGCCAGCCGCGTCGCGCCAGAGTTCGGCGAGCCCAACGGTCCCGCACATGATGAATTTTTCGCCACCAAAAATCGCGCGGTAGCGTCTCTGCACGCCAGCCAGACCGTTCGGCTTGAACGCCATCGGCTAAAGGATGGTCGCCAATATGAAGACTATGGTCTGGTGAAACATGTTCGGCAGCGCTCACAAAAGGAAATAGGGTGCCTCGGCGTTTGCTGCACTGGCATTCGGCACTGACATAAAGTGGACAGGGCACCAGCGCCGGAGTTAGAACCAATAACAACGACCGGATCGAGGGTACCGCTAAATACATGTCACTGACCAACACCACACGAAGCGGAATGGCCCGAGGCTGCTCCAGGACGCACACCAACCAAGCCAGCAAGAGCCGGTTCGGGCGTAAGTGGCTGGCCTCGTAAGCCACCTCGGCCCGCACCAACTCAGGAAGAACTGCGAGATCAAGGGCGCACCGATAGCACATTGCCCGTAGAATTTCGTCGTGCCGAACCTCATTGCCAACCAAAGCCGCCGCATCATAAAGCTGTTTTTGGCACCACAACCGGGCACGATACAGTGAAGTCGCTCCCGGTGAGCGAAACCCAGCCCGCTCCAAGGCCTGATGTTGTATCCTGGCGATGCCGCCAAGACGAATCAGTTCCGGTGTGGTCTCGCGCAACAACAGGGTATCAAACAGGTCGAGAGACAGCAGCCGTAGGGCTGGGTTTGCAACGGCTCTGGTTAGTCGGTCCAATGACCGGAAAAGATCTCCGACCATCCTCGTCTAATCCGCAGTCTCAGAAGACAAAGGCTCCGGCAAAGACGGCGCAACCGCCGCAGACAGATGCCGTTGGTACCAGTCTCCATGCACCGCCAACAGCAACGGCCAGAGCGCAGGCGGAACCAACTCGGTCAAAGGACCGAGCACATCGACATGACAGTGGAAAAGATCACCGCTCATGCTGCGGGAACCCTCGTGGCGGCGGTAGAGAAATAAAATTTCCGGGACAACGTCTAAGCGATAGCCCCGAACCACCGCCAAACTCAACAGGCGCAAATCCTCAAAAGAGGAGCGGGACTCGGAAAATCCGCCCAGGGCCTTAAACACAGAACGTTTATAAAGTGCGTTGCCGTCCCCCAGGCAGTTGATCATCGTACACAAGGCTAAAGAGGCCCCAACGGGCGTCCAATCAAGATCACACAAGGGATAGGCCGGATCCGCCGTGGGTAACCTAGCCACTGGCGGCGGGCCAACAGTGGTTTCGGGGTGACGGCCAGGAAGGCAGGTCAGAACGTCGGCTCCTGAAATCAAGGCCGCCGTCATAAAGCGTTCGATTTCATGGGCCAGGGCGATGTTATCATCATCCATGAAGAGTAGATAATCACCCTTGGCATGTTCGACGGCAACATTCCGAGCCGCACCCGGCCCAGCATTGGCCTGCCGAATCAGGGTCCAGCCGCGTGCCTGGAAATCTGCGGCCTGTTCAGCCCAATACACCGATAAAGTCGGGTCCGTACTTCCGTCATCAATCACAATGACTTCAATCGGCTGATACTTTTGCCGTTTCAAAGAGGCCAGAGCGGTCACCAAAAATTCCGGGCGATTATAAGTGGCGAGGCAGACCGACACCAGCGGCAGAATTTTAGGCAAAGCGGAAGCGACGCGCGTCGGCAGACGAGTCCGGAGGCCCTCCATCGGCTTGTCAAAACAATCTGGTGGCAGTGTCCAACCGGCCCGCCGGCACCAATCGAGGACATCCGGGCCGGGGGTAATCAACATGTCGGCTCCCGCAACCGTGCGCCGCTCCAGAAAATCCAGTTCAATATCGGTGCGACCTTGGGGAAAACGGTGCTGCTGTTCCAAGGTCCGGGCGTGGCTGGTGTGAGCGAAAACCACCAACGCAGTGTGTCCAAACGCCAACCCCAGACTTTTAGCGACGACACTATAATAGCCTGCACCAAAGCCGTCCGTGAAGATCACCCAATCAAAAGGCTGGGCCGATGGCTCGGCGCGGGTCAACCAGTGATAAACCCGAACCGCCCGAAGCGGGGTAAAATCGTGCTGCGGTTCAAAGATTCGCCCTAGTGTTATAGGCTCGATCCCCGGCGGCGCCGGGCCGGGCTGGGGCGCAAGGTCCAACAGAGTGACCTGAGCCCCGTGTTCGACCAGAAGAGCGGACAGCCCGTTCCGGCCCTGGCTGGGCGTTTCAGTATCGGCCACCAAGCAGACCCGAAGCCCATCGATACGCGCACTCCCCGTTGCCTTCCTGTGCACGGGATTAGCCAGGGGCGAGTAGGGTAATTGAGAGAACATCGCGATCCGTTGGGCTGCGTCAGCGTTTGATTACATAGGCTCCCGGATTGCTGCACCATTCAAAGCGCCGCAGTTCGATGGATTGACCGGCGAAGAACTCGTCCACGGCCCGGCTTTCACCTTCCCAGGGCGGAATGCCGTACTCGTCAAAAGCCACCACCCCGCCCGGCACCACCAGCGGCCACAAATGCTCTAGCGCAATTTTGGTGGGCCGATAGAGATCGGCATCGAAATGCAGCAACGAAATTCGCATACCGGGATGTTCCGTGACATAAGCCGGTACAGTCTGTTCGATATCGCCTTTGACCAGATGAATACGGGGCTTATAGGGAATGAAGCGGTCGGCGTCGAAAATAGCAATCGCGTCTTCTAAGGCAGTTTCAAAACCACCGCTGTCAAAACCGCCAGCGACCTTTTGCACTTGGCTATCACTGGCGCCGTCCTTGGCATCCAACTCACCGAAGCCCCGGAAATTATCAAATCCCACCACTTTTTTGTGGCGATCACCCATCACCCGGATTTCCAGGAAATTCGCCCAAGACAACAACGACGTGCCACGAAACACCCCCAACTCGACAATATCACCGGGAAGATTGATCACCATGCGGAACAATTCATAATGGGCAAGGAACCGCTTCAAATGGGTTCGTCGGGTATAGAGGGGGAAATTTTTCCAAATATCGCTGGGCCCAACGTCAAACTGCTTGAAGTGATCTTCGAGCATGGCTTCAACATTGTTGTCAGCCTGAAAATTTACACGGCCATCGAATGAGGGCTTGGTCATTGGGGGAACTCCCTATGGCTGCCGTCGGTGCGGACGAACAAACCAGTTTCGAGATTGAAATAGTCCTTATCGGGAAGGGCGTCAGCCGGCCTAATCAAGCGATACTCAAAAGAGCGACGATCAATGGTCCCATCGGCAGCCGCGACGGTCCGGTGAGGAGCCAAGTCACCAAACACTAGGCCATCACCAAAGCTCAAAGAGAAGCGCCGCAGTCGCTCAAAGGCAGGGGGTTCAAAAGCCGCGCCGTGCAGACCGTGGGGCTGGTGAGGCCATTCTTCATACTCACCCTCTGCGAATTCTAAAGACGCATGGGCCGTGGGGTTAACCTCCAATGGGACAAAACAGGTGATCAGCCGGCCATGCCGGCGCGGCATCAAACGCGCGTAACCGGCATCCTGATGCCATGGCACCAGATGAGACGCGACCGTGATGTGGCGCAGTTGGGCCGGAAACAGCAGCCAAGTAAACGGGCGCAACCGTTCGATCCGCTCGGGGGTCGCAGCCCGCCAAGGATCGTACCAATGGGGGTCCAGGCGAAAATCCAAGGTAGCAGCACCCATTTCCACCCGTTGGGCGTCGATGGCATCGGCCACCCGTGCCTGTCGCTGAACCTCTTCGGCGACGAAGCGAGCTCGCGTCGCCGCTAGCACATCAGGATCAAACAAACGCCGTTCATGATGGATGAAGCAGCGAGACTCCGTGAGTAACATGGTCGAATCCCTTTTTCATACCATCGAGCCTTAATGCTGCCCCATCAAGGCTCGTCAAGCGCCGGGCAGGCGGGCGGAACCGCCGTCGCAGCCCGATCACCCATTGCCGTATCGTCCATTCCGCAGAATAGCGTATCCCTTGATCAATTCTCGAATACCGTCATCTAAGGAGTAGCGGGGCCGAAATCCGGTTTGCTCTATTTTTTCATTGGATACGATATAATCCCGCTTATCGGGATCTTCGCCGACGGGGGCTTCCTGAAAGACAAAGCGCGGCACATGGCGCTGAATGGCTTGGCATAACTCGCGTTTGGATAAATTAGCGTCCGACAGGCCAACATTATACGCTTGCCCTTGCATGGTTTCGAACCGCTCCAGGCCATGCAAAAAGGCTCGGGCAACATCGCGGATATGGATGTAGTTCCGCTTGAAATCGGCCTCAAACAACACGACGGCGGAGTCGGTCACAGCTCGATACACAAAATCATTGACCAGTAAATCGACCCGCATGCGTGGCGCCATGCCGAAGACCGTGGCCAGACGGAAACTCAGAGCATTTCCACGCTCCAGTACCGCCGCTTCGGCCTCAACTTTGGTCTGACCATACAGAGACAACGGGCGAAGCGGCGCCTCTTCGGTGCAGGGAACACCGGGCGTTCCAATGCCATATCCACTGTTGGTGACCGGCAAGAGGATGCGTTGACGTCCTGACAAGGACCGAGTCAACAGAACAATGGCATCACGATTGGTGCTAATGGCACCCATTCGATCGCGGTCACACAGTGGCGCTCCGACCAAAGCCGCCAGAGGAATGACCACGTCAGCTTGACGGGCCAGAGGCAACACAACCCGTTCGTCACGGGCATCGCCCCGAATGATGGACAGGGCCGGATCCGCGCAGACATCGAACAGGGCATTCTCGCGATAAAGCAGACTGTCCAGTACCGTTACCCGGTGCCCAGCCGCTAACAGGGCCGGCACCATAATCGAACCCAGATAACCGGCACCGCCGGTAACCAAAATCGAAAAAGACTCTGTCATGGCGGTATCCGTACTCTTAAAGGGTAGGGGAAGACGCTGGAATCGCGTCCTTTGGAGGAAGCAAAGACCGAGCCTCTTTGAATGTCAAGTCATTCTCGAATCGGCTTTCGAGCCAACATCACCCTAGCGATCACGAAGGCAAGGGCAGAGTTCACCAGAAAAATCACAGCGAGCCGCTATTGGGATTCCCATACCAAGCGAATCGAGCTATCCCTTCTTCCGGGCCAGAAAGTCAAACGCCGTTTGACTTTTGGCACCGCCAGCGGAGGCATCTGCCATGTTAAAAGTCTTGGTTTCCAGCCCCAAAGGGGGTGTGGGGAAAACAACACTGACCAGAAACCTCGCCGTAGCCGCAGCGTTGGAAGGACGGCGGGTTGGCGTGGTTGATTTCGATCCTCAGCAGTCTTTGGCTCATTGGGGACGACGACGTCCCGACCAAGTGACCCCTCTTGAAATTTATAGCGGAAGAATCGAAGAGGCCGAAGAGTTTCTAACCAATGTGAAGGCCGATAGCTTGGAAGTCCTTTTTATTGATACCGCTCCCGGTATTGAAAATTCCTTGGCACCCATGACCGTTCTGATCAAAGCCGCTGACTTTGTGTTGGTTCCGGTTCAGCCTTACACGGACGACCTGTTGAGTGTTGCCGAATGGATGCTTCACTTGAAAGCTCTTCGTTGCAGTGCCGGATTCATTTTAAACCGTGTCAACCGCCGAGCCCGCAGCGTTCTGACGGCTAGGCGCTATTTGGCGGATAAGGGCAGGCTATGCCCGGTAGAAATTCCACAACTCGAAGCCTTCGGAGATGCTGCAACTCTGGGGGTATCGATATTGGAGATGGCGGAAAACCAGGGCAAAGATGATCTGAAAAGCGCCTGGGGTTTCCTGAAAAATGAATTGCAAATTGCGTAGGAGACTGTCATGGCCATAGTCAAACCCGTCAGCTTCAAACGAGGCGACGCAACAAAAGCAGGTATTCCAGAACCCGTTGCCGTCGGTGAGCGGTTCTCTAAGCCCGTCGAAGGCGAAGATGCCGACGGCAGGAACGCACTCACTGTTCCCGCCCCTTCTCTTGAGCCAACCCATTTTCAAGAACTCTCACCGCCTTCTGTTGTTGTGTTGACGCACAGCCATGACGTGACAAACATCTATCAACAACCAAGCTCAATAATAGTTTCTGGCGACCCTAGATTGCGTCGGGAAGATTATCGTCGGCACATTCATGAGTCTTGGAATCACGCATGGACCGAAGCTTTAAAGAAGTTTGTCGATATTGGGCATGCTTTGTCTCAGGCCAAGCGATGGTTGGCCCATGGCGATTATGAGAAAATGATCGCCGAAGACCTGCCCTTCTCAAAGCAGGTGGCTCATCAGCTCAAGACGCTAGCCGAAGCCGTGGACCAGGGTCGTTTCGCGCTGGATGAGCTTCCCAGAAGTTATAGCGCCGGATATATTCTCACAACGCTATCCGATCGCGAGTTGGAACAGGCTCGGGAGAATGGGTTGGTTTCGCCGACCACGTCTCGTTCACAACTGTCGGACTTTAGAAACCGAATTCGCACGCCTCCCATCCAATCAACGTCTGATGCCTCTCTCTCTGAACTCGAAAAGCTAAAGCGCCGACGACAAAAAATCTTGGAGGAGGCTGCGCGCCTGGCCGAACAAATTGCGGCCTTGGAAGGAGGGAGCAAAATCATCGACGGCACCAGCAGCCCGATCGTCGACAACGAAGAGTATGATACCGGCGAGCCCTGATACTGACACATCGCCGGTATCGGGCCGCGACGGCGGCCCCGCGCGCCCATGCGCGCGAAGCCAAGGGCGCGGATGCGCCCGCCCGGCGTCTGAGGGCAGCCTTGATGAGTCACCATCAAGGCTCGATGGTATGACACATCGCCGGTATGACACACCACCAGCCCGCCCAATCAGTGGGTCGACGCAGACCAGTAATGCCCGACCCCATCGACGGCCTGGGGGGCCCACTGCCGCACGGCTGGGACCAGTTGCGCCATGACTGGCACCACGAACAGGGGAATGCCGAAGGTTTGAGCGGTGGCCAGGAATGCCGTCGGAGACAGCGCAGTAATAATCACTCTGGCGCCTTGGACGGCGACAAGAACCGCCGCGTAGATTGAGCCATAGGTGATGGCTGTGGTGGAGACCGATTTCAGCATATCCGGCTGGAGATTGCCGGATTCGGTATTCGCGGCTCGAGCGCCTGCGGCCCCCATCATCAACACCAACACCAACACCATGATGATGCCCGCCAATGCTGGCTTGGCAGACGGTTTCAGCATCCTGGCCTCCCCGTTATTCCGTTCGGTTCCTACCGCCTCCGCGACCCCCACCAGGGGAGTGTCTGGACCCTTATCATCCTGGTGGGGACCGAGGGGCTGATTTCAAGCGCCCAGTGACGCGATATCGATCACGAAGCGGTACTTGACATCGCTTTTGACCATACGGTCATAAGCGTGATCAATGTCTTGCGCTGCGATCATTTCGATATCGGCAACGATGCCCCTTTCGGCGCAAAAATCCAGCATCTCCTGGGTTTCGGCGATGCCGCCGATTAACGAACCGGCGATGGCTTTGCGACCGAAAATCAGCGGGAGAACGCTGGGGCTAGGATGGGGATGTTCAGGGACACCCACCAAGCACAACGTCCCGTCGCGTTTCAAAAGAGCGGTGTAGGCATCCAGATTGTGGCTGGTTCCGGCGGTATCGAGGATAAAGTCAAAGCTGCCGGTGTGTTTGGCCATATCGTCCGAAGACTTGGAGATGATCACGTCATCCGCCCCCAGCTTCAAAGCATCGCCGCGCTTGTTTTCAGAGGTGGTGAAGGCGACGGTGTGGGCGCCCATGGCATGAGCCAACTTGATGCCCATGTGGCCAAGCCCACCGATTCCGACAATCCCAACTTTCTTACCCGGCCCAACCTTCCAGTGGCGGAGCGGCGAATAGGTGGTAATGCCGGCGCACAGCAACGGCGCCACCGCCGCCAGTTGCTCTTTAGGGTGACGGATGGTCAGAACGAAAGCGTCGCTGACGACGATACGCTGGGAGTAGCCGCCCAGCGTGTGGCCGGGTTTGTCCGGTGTTGGTGAATTGTAAGTACCCGTCCAGCCCTTTTCACAGAACTGCTCCAGCCCTTCCCTACATGACGGGCAATGATGGCAACTATCGACCAGACAGCCGACGCCGACGGTCTCGCCGACCTTGAACTTGGTCACGGCACTGCCAACGGCGGTGACTTGGCCAACGATCTCGTGACCAGGGACACAAGGGAACAGCGTGCCCGCCCACTCGGAGCGGACAGTGTGAAGGTCCGAATGGCAAACGCCGCAATAAGCAATGTCGATGCTGACATCATGGGGACCGGGTTGGCGCCGCTCGATGTCCATTGATTGAAGCGGCTTGTCGGCGGCGTGGGCACCATAGGCTTTGATGGCCATGTCGATTTCCCTCGTTGTGGTGTTGGACTGCGGCGTTAGGCGAAGAGCCCCATGGACACGAGGATAGGACTTTTCGTGGGCTCTGCCCACTCAGCGATTGGTCATCTGTTCAAGATGTGCGGGGTAGCGGTCCCCTTGTATGGTCATGTGCGAAGATACAGTATCGATTTCGCGCAAATCATCGGATGTGAGAGTGATGGTGGTGGCGCCGATATTCTCGTCAAGGCGCGCCGGCTTCGTGGTGCCGGGAATGGGAACAATCCATGGCTTCTGGGCCAACAGCCACGCCAACGCGATTTGAGCCGGCGTTGCCTTTTTCCGGTTTCCGATCGTACCCAGCAGATCGACCAGAGCTTGGTTGGCCTTTCGGGCTTCCGGCGTAAAGCGAGGCAAGATGCTGCGAAAGTCCGTGCTGTCAAAAGTGGTCTCCTCGGTCATCTTGCCCGTGAGAAAGCCCTTGCCCAATGGACTATAGGGAACAAAACCAATGCCCAGCTCCTCGAGAGTCGGCAATAGAGCCGCTTCCGGGCGTCTCCACCACAGCGAGTATTCACTTTGAACCGCCGTAACCGGCTGAACGGCATGGGCGCGTCGGACAGTCTGCACCGCTGCTTCGGACAGCCCAAAATGCCTGACCTTACCCTGCTGGATCAAATCCTTTACGGCGCCCGCAACCTCTTCGATGGGCACTTCAGGATCAACACGATGCTGGTAGAACAGGTCAATGACGTCAAGTCGTAGGCGCTTGAGTGACGCTTCGGCCACGCGCTTAATATGCTCGGGGCGGCTGTTCAGCCCAACCCATTTGGCTTGTCCCGTTGGATCGAGTTGGAACCCGAATTTGGTGGCGATCACCACCCGATCGCGCACCGGCGACAGGGCCTCACCGACCAACTCTTCGTTTGTAAAGGGACCGTAGACTTCAGCCGTATCAAAGAACGTGGTGCCGCCTTCAACCGCCGACCGGAGCAGCGCAATCATTTCCTGTTTGTCTTTGGGCGGGCCGTAACTGAAACTCATCCCCATGCAACCGAGACCCAGAGCCGAAACCTCCAGGCCGCTGTTACCAAGTTGTCGCGTTTGCATTCTGTGTCCTTTCCATGGGCGATTGGTGCGCTCACCGCATCCTGCGGGCTCACCGGATCTCTTGGCACCGGGACAGACTGTCATACCAACGGCCCTAGACAATGATCCGTGCCGTTGGTATCGGCGGCGACCGCCGCCGCGCGCCCCATGGCGCGGAGGCGCCCGCCCGGCGTCTGAGGGCGCCGCAGACGTGTCAACGTCCAAGGCCATTGGTATAAGAGGTGCGACAGCCTGCGATTAGACGGTAAAATTGGCATGGACCTATGAGTAGGATTCATCAGTGTCTCGAACCAACGTCAACGATCTCCTGGCCTTTCTGGCTGTTGCCCGAGAACGCAGCTTCACCAGGGCTGCCGCGAAGCTCGGACTGTCACAGTCGGCACTCAGCCATACCATCCGGGGCCTCGAAGCCCGGCTGGGCCTTCGGCTGTTGACCCGAACCACCCGTAGCGTCGCACCAACCAACGCGGGCGAACGCCTGCTGCGTACCGTCGGGCCGCGCTTTGATGAAATCGAGGCCGAATTAGCGGCTCTCAGCGAATTGCGAGACAAGCCCGGCGGAAATATCCGCCTGACCACCGGAGAACATGCCGCCCACGCCATCCTGTGGCCGGCTTTGGTCCGGTTGCTGCCAGATTATCCCGATATTAATGTGGAACTGGTGATTGATAACGGCCTGACCGACATTGTCGCCGAGCGTTACGATGCTGGCGTCCGTCTCGGCGAAAGCCTAAATAAAGACATGATCGCGGTGCGGATCGGGCCGGATATCCGCATGGTGGTCGTCGGCTCTCCTGGGTATCTCGACTCTCGGTCGCGACCAGAAACCCCTCAAGACCTAGCCACCCATGATTGTATGAATCTACGCCTGCCCACCTATGGAGGTTTTTATGCCTGGGAATTTGGGAAAGGTGGGCACGAACTAAAGGTCCGAGTGGAAGGACGACTCGCGTTCAATACCTTAACCCCGATCCTCAATGCGGCCTTGGCTGGGTTCGGGCTGGCATATTTGCCCGAAGACATGGTGGCACCCCATATAGCAAACGGCCATCTGGTTCTGGTGCTTGACGACTGGTGCCTGCCCTTTCCCGGCTATCATCTTTACTACCCCAGCCGCCGCCAGCCCACGCCAGCCTTTGCCATCCTGGTGGAAGCCCTGCGATATCGAAGATAGCATCTCCGTTCCCCCAGACGTTTTCATAGCATCGTGATGGCTCACTGGCACTTTGCTAAGAATCTCTTCCTGGAACTGTTGCCGAGATCAAGGTCACACCGACATAGCTCTTTTATAAGTTGTAAAAAACAACAATACGCTACTAATACCGGCGAGCCCTGATACTGACACATCGCCGGTCCTCGGGCCGCGACGGCGGCCCCGCGTCCTCGTGGACGCGAAGCCAAGGGCGCGGATGCGCCCGCCCG